>Ga0164242_10000117_pt1 | contig 95139 bp, 94 predicted proteins | sample OricomgcompostMG_FD_108783 | JGI IMG/M metagenome (GOLD analysis project Ga0164242, IMG submission 108783) | Miracle-Growth compost microbial communities from Emeryville, California, USA - Original compost - Miracle growth compost (MG) ...
ATACTGAAAGGAGTCCAACCGTTTCACTTTGAGGTGACGTAGCAAAGTGGTTGAATGCACCGGTTTGCAAAACCGGCTCCGCAAGGACTCGCCAGTTCGAATCTGGCCGTCACCTCCAAATTTCACCTACCCCAATGCCGATTCCTCGGGGTACGCTGAAACCATCATGAAAAAAATCATTCTCATCCTCACTCTTCTTCTTCCGGTGGCATCAGTCGCAATCGAATCAACAGATGCCGAAACCGTAGACACGCAATCTTGTCCGGCATCGGGCTATGTTTCTCCGAACTTCACGACTGTGTTCTGCAATGTCGGGAACTGCACGGCCAACATCAACTGGCCTACGATCCGGGTGAACGGCACCTGCAGCGGCGGGAAACACTTCAACGCCAGCGGTTGGGTCTCGCCCACCACCGCTTACGGACAATGCATCAACGGATTCATTCACATGACGATCCCCATGCAAATGATTCAATTCAACGGCACTTGCGACCAGGGGCACCTCCATACCCAACCGACTTACACGCAAACCCAGTTCGCTTCGGGAACCTGCCGTCCGAACGGAAGCTCGATGCTTCAGCTTTCTTCGTCCCCGGTCCGCTTCGACGGGCAATGTTCGGAATGAGCGATTTTTTAAAGTAATTTCATCACTTTCCCGATGAGGATCGCATGCGCTGGCTCAGCCTCATTGTGATCACGTACTCCATTCCGACGTTTGCATCGGACTGGAACGACCTTCTTCATGAATTTTCGCGGATCGGCTCAGGTCAAGCGGGGCAAGTCTGTAGCCAGAACACCGCCGATTCGACTCCGCTGATTTGCAGCAAACCCTACGAGGTCATCTGTCATCGCCCTCAACCCGATCTCCAGGCCGAAACAAAACAAACGTTTCAACGTTTTCAGAAAAAAATGGGATCGGATCCACTCAAAGCCTCGTTTGAGGCAATTTCGTCGGCTCAAGAAAAATTTAATCAGAGCGAACACACTTATTCCGATGCATGGTCTCAATTCCGCGAACCCTTAGATGCCCAAGGAATTCCGGATCAAGAAGTCCAATCCAAAGGGGCTGCGGATCCGAAGCTTCAACTTCTCAAAAAAGAAATAGATCAGCGACAATCCGAATTGGATGCGCTTCTAAAAAAACACGATGCTCTGATCGCCGAATTGACTCGCCAGATCCTTGCCCAATACCAAAAAACTCCCGAAGATTTGCAAAAACTTTTCGACCAGATCAAAGCCTCCGTCATTCGAAGCGCGGATAAATACCTTCCCGACACGGCGCCGAACCCTGATTGGGCAAAAAAGGGGGATGCGGTCCGATTTCTAAAAACAGTCAAAATCGTCGTCACTTCGGCTTACGACCACAACTACGGCCAATTCCGATGTGGGTACAACGGGCTTACGATCAATGCGTCCTACAATTCTGAGGAACGGGTTGTGCAAGTCTGTCCAGGAATGCTCATTGCTGCTCTGGCCAATTCAGGAGGCTCACTCGAAAGCTTAGGTGGAGTCCTCGCGCATGAGTTCGGTCATTCGATCGATGGAAGGGGAATCACGACCCCTTGCGATTCCGGCGAATGCAATCTTTCGTTTGATTATGCTTACCGAACTTTTTTGGATTGCATTCAAAAGCATTATGCTTCGGATCCTTCCCAAAATTTTGTTTCAGACGCCGACTTCGCCGCTCGTCTTAAAAAATCCATGCCCGAATTCGAACAAGCTTGTGCGAAGCTTCCGCCCGACAGTCCCCGCGCCCGACAGTTGGCCGCAATGGCTCAATGGTTCAAACAAAATGCCGATTCATTATCCAGTTCGGACAAAATGGGAAATCAGAAACGTTCTGAGCTAGCGGCCGATTTTTATTTTGCGAATGAACTTGCGGATCAAATGCAATCCATGCCGAAAGAAAAACGGATTTCATTCATTCAGAGAGCATTCCCGATGTTTTGCAATTCGACGGCTCTCGATCCTCTCTTGGAAAAACTGATGGGCGACAGTGACCCGGCTCATCCGCCTTCCCGCTTTCGAATCGAACAGGCCTTGCGCCATCCCGAAATTCGACAGCTTTTAGGCTGCGCGCCGCTGAAATCGAATGAGCAGCCGTGGTGTCCTCTTGCTTCAAAGTCTCACTAAAAGAAGCGGTCTTCATCTTTTAATACATAATTGTCATTTATAAATTAATGCGAATCCGTTACTTTTCGATTCGTCGCCCAGCCCCATGGATCAGCAATAGCGCTGTCCTCAACCCGGACGACGTTCGAAAGGATTTTATTTATGAAAACTTCAATTTCCCTCTTCATTCTTTTAGCCACATTTTTAAGCATGAGCGTCTTTGCGCAACCGGGATCTCCCGTAAGACACGTACCTGCTTGCGGCGGCGCAGGCACATCGGTACCCGGTACTCCCAGGGACGGCGATTGCCATGTCGAGCTTTGTGTTGCCAACTACAACACGAATTACATGATCGAAAAGGATGGGATCCAAGTCAGCCGAGACATTTCTGTCGATCCTACGATGATGCAGAACGAACTCGTCCAACTTCGACAAGCAGGCATCTGTCCTCAACTCGGCTACGGTCAGCGGCGCCCATCCCCGAGACGTGCTCCTCCGGTAAAACACGTCCCCGTTTGTGGCAACGTAGGCACACCGGCACCCGGCACTCCCAGAGACGGCTATTGCCATGTCGAGCTTTGCGTAACCCATTCCAACAATTCCAATTACATGATCGAAAAGGATAGTATCCAAATCAGCCGAGACGTTTCTATCGATCCTACGCTGATGCAGAACGAACTCGTTCAACTTCGACAAGCGGGCGTCTGTCCGTAATATTTTTGAGTAAAAATCGAAAATACGTCCACTGATTTGATTGATGAACATGACCGCATTTCCCTGATTGTTTTGCGATCAGGGAAATGCGGATTAAAAGAAGCACTCGATTTCATTTTGTACATATTTTCTATTTACAAACAAAGAATTAACGAATAAACTCCGACTCGCTCGGGAGAAATTGACGATGACCAATCAATGCAGAGCCCTACCCCTTCTTGCATTCACGTTTATTTTAGGATACGGCCTCATTGCGACGCAAACGGCGCATGCGGACGATTGCACGCTTTCCGTCATGATCCGTGGCCCCGTTTCTGAATCCCCCGCAGCCACTCAAGCCCTGTTAAAAGCTGTCCAAGAGCAAGGGTATGTCCTCAAAAAAGATCCGGCCGAGGCGACCTCCGTGCTTTACGTCGACTCTTTTGCAAACGGATGGATGGGCAGCAGAGCATTGATTGAACTGACTTTGATCCGTAAAGAAGAAGATGCACCGAACGCCTGGCTGAACGGAACCACACCCCAGGTTGTCGAATGGAAGTCCGTCTGGACCGGGAAAGAAAAAACATGGGCCCAACGAGCACAAAAAGCGATTCTGGGTCGCAATCATGCGGGAATACCGGGGCTTCCCCAGTGCGACAAACTTACGGACTTCGCGGAGCCGACTTCATGAATCCAGAAGCCGTTGAAACCTCCTACTTTCGAAATTTGCTCCGAGACGAGCTTGAGCACAGGATCAAAAAAAATCCGAGATACTCGCTTCGTTCGTTCGCGGATGCGCTTGGAACGCAATCCGGCGCTTTATCCCTGATTTTATCCGGAAAACGATCCATTTCCACGAAGCTGACCGATCGAATTTTCAAAGCGCTCGAACTTTCACCTGCACAACAAAAAAAATTCATCGAATCCGTCATGTCGGAAAAAAAGAATTTAAAACGAGTCAGTCCTCGTCTCAGAACGAAACTTATCGAGGTATCCAAAAAAAGAGCCTCGTCCAGTTCTATCGATCAAAGGCTCGGAATCGACGAATTCAGAGTGATTTCAGATTGGTATCACGCGGCGATCTTAGAACTCACTTATTCGAAACACTTTAAACCCGATCCTCACTGGATCGCCCGAACCCTCGGCATCAGCGCGGTCGAAGCCAAGCTTGCGATCGAACGGCTGTTAAAGCTCGAACTGCTCGAAGAGAAAAACGGAACGTTGGTGAAAACGAACTTTTTTCTGGATACGGTCGATAAAACGAAAACATCGGTATTTCATAAAAAACGCATCAAGCAGGTTCTGGAAAAATCCGCCTATTCGCTTGAAAACGACCCCATCGACGAACGGAACCACTCCGGGATCACCCTTTGCATCGCACCCGAAAAACTTTCAGAAGCAAAAGAACGTATTCAAGCATTTCTTTGGGACCTGACTCGCACCTTGACCTCCGGAGAACAAGAAAGGCTCTACGAGCTTCACGTCAGTCTTTTTCCGACCCAAAAAAGCGATCAAAAATCGCGGAGAAATTTCGTATGAAACAAGCGTTCCTGGGCCTCATCGGATTCCTGTTAACCGTAAACGCGATTCCCTGTTTTGCACAAGGATCCGGAAACCACGGGGGAGATCCCTGTGAAGAACAGTTTCAACACATCAGCAACGACATCAGAATGTTCTTAAAATCGGGACGCGTTTATCAACTTCAACTGAAAAATGGTTTAACGCCCGCGCTCATGAAAGACAAAGTATTGGAATATTTGGATCCGTATCTGAATCACTCCCCCGCTGCAGCCGTGGCCATGGAGTGCTCCTCTGACAAGATTTACGTGGATGGTGAAGAAAAAACATGCGCATGGAGTGCTCCCGGCGAGAATTCAAAAATAAAGGACGGAAAGATCCACATTTCATGCAATTTTAATCGCTTTATGTACGGAAGCAGCGACCCCGCCGATCAATCGCTGGCGAAAGAACCGTTGGCCACTTTTCAGTACAAGCAAACGCTTCATGAATGGCTCGGCATCGCCGGGATCGAAAAAAACCAGGATTCAAATTCCACGTATTCGGTCGTCGATCAGATCAGCGCGTCCGGAGGGTATGTGGAAGTCTATCTTGCGGGTATCAACTCGCAGCAAACCGCTTCCGAATTACACAAATTTTCTTATGACTCCGCCGTTCTCAATTCGGATCTCTCCGCCACGCTCGACGGAATCGTTTTTACTCACGATCATACCGTATTTCAAATCGACGCTTCCGACGATCCCGTGCAAACCTATCAAGCCATTTGCCGAATCTACAATTACGACGGTTATTTTGCCGCTTCCGTTAAAACAGTCCCGACTTACACTCCCGTCGTCAAAGTTCGTTACGGAAAGGAACCTTGGAGCATTCAAGTTTATCCCCCTTCTTACGGACACAAATCGACCGCACTGTCGTCCATTACCTGCTATCGCAAACGGCGTCTCATGACTTCGATCGAGTTTAAGTTGAAAGAAAAAAATCCGGACGGAAGCGTGACGCTTTCTGACATCTGGTACCATCAAGGACAAGAGCATTATCAAATCGGCGTTTTTGAAGATCCGTCGAAGACCTATCAAGCGATCTGTAAAACGCTCGGGTTTGAAAATGCCGTGGATCAACCGGGAAATGCCTCCCAATCCACTTATCAGTCCGTCATTCAATTGGATGCCCAAGGCCATGGCGTCGCGGTCGCCCCCTCCTCAGATACCGCTTCTGCGCTCTACTCCGTCACCTGCCGATCTAAAACGGATGTCCTCTCGCAAATGCAAAAAACGGATCAGGGCAGCTATTTGTTTTTTGGGCGTGCGTTTTAGCTCGACTTAACGATCTTCATTGTTTTTTACATAAACAAAATATAATAATTGACCATAATGTTTCTCGCATGATAGAAACGGCCACTAGAGGACGTTTTTATGAAATCAACCTTCATGCTCTTAGGACTTTTGATCACCACCGCAGGCCTGCTCGGCGGATGCGGCGAAAACTCGAACTACAACGGCTCTTGCCAATCCGGGTACACCTGGAACGGATCTTCGTGCGTGTTGAGCAACAACGCTTACGGATATGCGACGGGTTACAACACTTACACGGGCAACACGACGATTCCGATGCAAGGTTGCGTCGCCCCGAACGTATGGAACGGAACTACCTGCCTGCCTCAAACCGGCATGCAAACCATCAACACGCTTCCTCAACAAGTCTGTCCTGCCGGCCAATACTTCAACGGTATCGCCTGCGCTACGACCATTTTGTATCAGGGTTCGTGTACGAACGGACAAATCAACACGGCCTCTTACGGCTGTGTTCAAAACATCTCGACCTGTGAATCGGGCTACGGTTACAGCGGCGGCTGCGTCTCGGCGCCGATCACCTTTTCGAGCTGCAAGAGCGTCAAAGTCCGCCGTCACGGTCGGGTCATCGTTCGGCGCAATCATTGCCCCAACGATTTGTCAGGCAACTACGGTACTCCTCGCAAGATCAAACTCAACCGCGACGGAACCATCAAAAAGATCAAGTGGTGATCGGGAATGGCCCTATCGCTCGTCCATTGGATCGACTTTTGCAAAAACGAACTGAGTCTACTTTGGAACCTTTCGCCGAACGAAGCGAGCTGGGTGCTCGTCGTCGTCCTGGCCGCCGTTTTCGGGTCGATCCATCTGATCGTCCGCTATCAGCTGAAGCGACCTGAAACTCAGAAGCTTCTGAGCAGCAAGTCGTTCTTGCGCGCGCGGGATACGCTTCGGGCGGTCCATGCGCCGATGAACGCGCTCATGATCACGGTCGTCGCAGCCTTGTTGATCCTGGCCGGGGTGAACCCCGCCGAAGACAGCAAATGGATCGACTGGATCGACCACGCACTCGACATCGTGGGCTTTCTGGCCACGTTTTGGTTTTTCTTCCGCATCATCGGCATCGCGATGAATCGTTTTCAGTTGCTGACCGAGCGGCGCGCTTCGAAGTGGGAGGCAATTCTTCTGCCCCTCATCGCAAAGGCACTTCGCGGAACGCTGATCGTAATCGGCTTCAATCTGTGTCTGCAAGCGTTTCATCTTTCATCGACGTCGCTGCTCGCCAAACTAGGATCGATTCTGATGATCGGAATCATCACCTGGTTTTTGATTCAGGTCACGCTCACCTTCGACGATCTGGCGCAGATTCAATTCGACATTCATCAGAAGAACAATCTTCAAGCGCGTAAGATCCACACACAGGTGCACGTCATCCAGAAAATTCTGATTTTCTTCATCGGCCTCGTCGCCGTGGGCTGCACGCTGATGCTGTTCGATGCCGTTCGCAAGTTCGGGACTACACTACTCGCCTCGGCAGGGCTAGCGGGAATCGTGCTCGGGTTCGCCGCCCAACAAACGATTTCAAATCTGCTCGCCGGAATTCAGATCGCGATTACGCAACCGATCCGCCTCGACGACGTGGTGATCGTCGAAGGAGAATGGGGACGCATCGAAGAAATCAGCCTTACTTACGTCGTCGTCCGCATCTGGGATTTGCGTCGATTGATCCTGCCCATTAGTTATTTTACGAGTAAAGCCTTTCAAAACTGGACACGCATTTCTTCAGAAATTCTTGGCACGATTTACCTGTACGTGGATTACTCGGCCCCGATCGATGCCATCCGATCGGAAGCCGAACGCATCGTCCAATCCTCGCCTTTATGGGACGGAAAAACCTGTAGCATGATCGTCGCGGATGCGACCGAAAAAACGCTGCAAATCCGCGTCCTCATCAGCGCCGTCGATTCTGGGGCCGCCTTCGACCTCCGATGTCTCGTCCGTGAAAAGCTCGTGGAGTTCCTGCAAGCGAATCATCCGGGCGCTCTGCCTCGGATTCGCCTCGAATCATCGCTCGAAAAACATCCTGGACAACGGGTTTAGTTGATTCGCGATTAGCGTTGGCCGAACCCGGCCCCGCGATGATAAACTAAAAAGGAGTTTGTGGTTATGCTCAAAGTCCTTTTGCTTGAAGATGATCCTCAGCTTTTGGATCGCCTCGCTTTCGTTTTAGAGAGCGTGCGCGAGATCGAGGTCGTTCGCGCCAGCGATCGTGCCCAGGCGATGGCGTTGTTGAAGGCCCACTATGCCGACATCCGTCTGATCATCATCGATTACCACCATTCAGCCTTGACCTCGTTAAACGATCTGCAAAAAACGGCGGCGGGCATCGACTGCATTCTTTGCGTCGAGTCGCTGAAAAATCCGCCGATTACGGCGGGCTGGAACGTCATCGCGACGGTTGAGCGCGCGCTGGCTCCCCGCTTGCTTCATCTGCACGTCGAACGATGGAAAGCTAAAATGCCGCCTTCCGACGCTTCTTCGAGCGAAGAATCTATAGACCCGAACGATTACGTCCGTATCAAGACGAAGCTTCTGATCGACATCAGCCCGCTCTTGAGCGACATCTATGTTCGACTCTCTGAACGCAAATACATCAAGCTGTTTCAAGAGGGCGACGTGTTCGACACGAACGACCTCTCTCGCTACGCCCAACAGAAAAAAATCGAGTACATGTACCTGCGCACCGATCTCTGCCAGGAGTTCATTCACAAATACATTCAGTTCATCGAACAACACATCCGCGAATCGAAGCCGTTGTCGATGGACGAGATCAGCTTCATGCACGGGTCCATTCACGAATCGGTGCAAGAGCTGACCGAGAAGCTGGGCTTCACGCGCGACGTCCAGGCGCTGGCGAAATCACAGGTGCAGCTCACCCTGAAAACCATGGGGCGAAAGCCGACGCTGAAAAACATATTGGGTTACTTGGAGAGCAAACGCGGACTCTACAGCTCGGATCACTGTTTTCTGTCGGGCTACATCGCTTGTGCGATCGCCTCGAATCTCGAATGGGGATCAGAGACCACGTTCCACAAACTCACGCTGGCGTCGTTCATGCACGACATTACCTTGACCGACGAGCGCATCGTTGATTGCGAGACGATCGAAGAAGCGGCTTCACGCGATGTTCCCGAAGCGGCCCTCGAAGCCTTTCGCCGTCACCCCGCCAAGGTCGCCGATATGATTCGCCAGATGACCGAAGTACCGGCCGACGTCGATTCGATCGTGGCTCAACATCATGAACACCCTGACGGATCGGGCTTTCCTCGCGGCATTACTGCGCGTTACATCTCGCCTCTAGCGACCATCTTTATTGTGGCCCACGCGGTTGCGAAGGAAGTGCTTTTTCATCCGGATGATTTTTCAATGAAAACGATGATCGATCGGCTGAGCGAGCGTTTCCCTCAGTCGACGTTCAAGAAGGTTTTGATTGCCGCCGCCGACCTTGCGATCTAGGGCGCGGGGCTGGCTTTGAATCGCTTGATTTGGGTCCGCCCGCTTGACCGCCTGGGCGTTCGATCTTGCGTCCGATCAGTTTTTCAATCGCCCGAAGCACCAAGCCGTCGCGAGGAGTGACAAAACTCGTGGCCCTTCCGCTGCTGTTCGCCCGGCCCGTCCGACCGATGCGATGAATGTAATCTTCGGCTTCGCGAGGCATATCGTAATTAACAACGTGAGCGACTTCGTCGACGTGAATCCCACGCCCCACGACGTCGGTTGCGATCATCACCCGATATCGGCCGTTTTTGAAATCCTGAAGCGCTTCTTCGCGCACGTTCTGTTTCAAATCAGAGTGAAGTTGAGTCGCCTCGTGAAACCCCTTGTTTCGGAGTGCACGCCACAGCGAGGCCGCGCGATCTTTCGAGCGGGTGAAAACGAACACCGTTCCGCGCTCGTCATATAACAAGTAACGCAATTCACGCAATTTTTCGGATTCGTCGAGAAACACGAAATCCTGCGCGACGGTCTTCGCGGCCGAAGAGGTCTTGCCGATCTGAATCCGATGCGGTTCATAAAGAATTTTGTGCGCAAGTTTTTCGACCACAGGCGAAAGCGTCGCTGAAAACAGCAACGTCTGACGCGAGCTCGACATTTGATCTAAAATCCGATTGAGCTGGCTTGCGAATCCCATTTCCAACATCCGGTCGGCCTCATCGAGCACCAAAACTTCGACGTATTCGAGCCAGACGTTTCCGCGTTCCAGGTGATCGCAAAGACGGCCCGGAGTCGCGACAATGATCTGCGGATATTTACGAAGCTCGGCCTCGTCGGTCTTCAGGTCCGTCCCGCCGATGAGCGATACGGAAGTCACGCCCAGGGGCGCGCCGAAGTCGTTGAAAAATTGTTGGGTCTGAAGCGCGATCTCGCGACTGGGCGCCAATACCAAGCCGTAGGTTCCGTTTCGCCCTCTGACCTTTTCGATCATCGGAAAACCGAAGGCTGCGGTCTTGCCCGTTCCGGTTTGAGCCGACACGATCAGATCTTCGCCGTTCATCGCACGGGGAATCGCGCGTTGCTGAACCGGAGTCGGTTCTTTGAAGCCCGCTTTGGTGATGAGGTCGAGCAGGTCGGCGCTCAGATCGAGCGCGCTCCAGTCGAGCGGCGCGGGTACTGATGCTGGCTCGGTTGATGGTTCGGCTGTTGCTAAATTTTCCGTGATTGATCTTTCCGCCGCAGGTTTTTCTGCAGTCGTTTTCTGAGCGGGATTCGAGATGATTGAGGAGGTGATAAATTTTTTTTCAGACGTCATTTTCGTGATTGCTTTGAGAATAAGGAGAGAATAGCATCACTCCATCCGCAATGAAACTTCCATTTTCAGCTTTTTGCGCCCTACTTTTGCTCGTTTCGACCCTGGTCATGACCGCTGCTCCCGCTTTCGCCTATCGCGATGAAATCGGCGATCGCCCGAATGTGCTGACTCGATATCGTCCGATTTACGTGATCGCCGGGCATCCGGATACGAAAATCCAGATCAGCTTCAAAATGCAGCCGATCGAAAACACTCCTCTTTACGTGGGCTATACCCAACAGATGCTCTGGGAGCTGCGCAAGCCTTCGGACCCCATGCGAGACATCAACTATGCCCCCGAACTTTTTTATCGCTGGCGCATGGGCGGAAACTCGCCGACGGAGTGGCTGGATTTCGGCTTAATCGAACATGAATCGAATGGCCAAGCCGGTTGGAACACCCGTTCGTGGGATCGCAGTTATTTGCGCTATTTTCGCCAGTTTTCACTCGGACCGGTGCTCATCGATGCCAGCGCGCAGGCTTGGGCTCCTTACGGTTACGATGAAATGAGCAGCCAACTGCCACAGTATTGCGGGATTTACGAAGGCGTCGTTACCTTCAGCCACTTCGTGGGCGGATTCATGAGCGACACCGATCTGACCGTCCGGTTTTGGGGCGGCGGACCTCATTACATCAACCCCGGATTAGGTGGCCAAGAAGCGACCCTCCGCCTGCGATTCGGGGGTCAAAAGTTCCTTCCTTCGCTCGTCGCCCAGCTTTTCAATGGCTATGGCGAAAACCTGCTTGACGCAGACCGACGTCACTTTAGTTGGCGAGTGGGTCTTGGGTTTTAAAATGCCTTGATTGTTCGTATTTTGTTCGGTATCGTGGTTGTGAAACCGTACCATGCCGAAATTGGTTTGCCTTCAACAGCACCTTCAACAATTACGCGAAAAAATCGGAGCGCTTCAAGGCGGCGTCTCGCGCGACGTTTTTTCGCTACCCGATTCGTTAGAGATTCCTCGTGGAGCGCTGATCGAACTCACCGGCGATCGTACATTGGAATGGCTTTGCGGATTTTTTCGCGAGTATCGGGCTTTGAACGTTTTCTGGGCCGAGCCCGAATTCACCGTGCTGCCAACAGCACTCGCTCAACGAGGAGTGAACCTGGATCGATTTTTATTTGCCGAAACGGGGTCTCTTTCATCGCAATCTTCATCCCAAGAGCGCTTATTCAAAGCCCTCCGACTCGCGCTTCGCGGCCAGGTCTTTGAGTGCCTCGTCGCTCCTCATTTGTTTTTTGCGAACTCCCTTGAAGAAGAGAAAACGCTGAAAGCACTTCAGCTTTTAGCCGAGAAAGCGAATGCCACGGTTTTCTTTATTCCCTCCTTCGACGAACCTCGGGGTTCCGCTGCATGGCCGATCGCCATGCGTCTGAAAATTTCACGCGCATCGGATGACGGAATCTCGGTCACCGTCTTAAAAGATAAAACACGGGGGATCGCATGAACCCCCTTCGCATTGCCTGCCTGTGGTTTTCCTCACCCCTTGAAGCCGACGAACTTGAACGCTTTGCCGAAGCCTGTCTTCGATTCAGCCCCCAAATCGCACTTCGAGCGCGCCAGACGATCTTCATTGAAATCGGAAAATCCCGAACCTTGTTTTCGGAAGAAACCTTTATTCAGCGAGCCCAAGTGCTCCTCCGAAAATTCGGATTTCGTGAACGAAACATCACCGTCGGGGGCGCCGTTCGCTCGCGGGCCATCGACGCACTTTTGGCCGCCCGCTACGGCACGCATCTTCCCGAGGCGCTGCCGCTGGACGCCCTCTCCCTCGTTCTCGATCCGTTCAAAGAGAGCGAACTCCCCACGACCGAGAAAATGATCACAGCCCTTCAAGCGCTCGGTCTGCGATCGCTCCGTGATTTCATGAGTCTTCCTCCCCATGAACTCCCCTCGCGTTTCGGTGCCGAAGGCCGGCTTTGCCGCCTGCACCTGGAACGCGGGGAGTTCACTTGGCCCACCTTCGTTCCGCGCGAAGTGATCGAGGAATCGCGCGAGTTGGCCGACGACGAACAATGCGGCACCCTCGAACCGTTGTTGTTTTACACGAAATCGCTTCTGGACCGGCTGTTCGCTCGGCTCCATGGACGAGGACTGAGATTGACCCGGCTTCAGGCACGCTTCGAACTCGAGCGCTTTTCGACCGTGCGAAAACCCGTTCACGAATGGGACTTCGACCTGATGCTGCCTCAAGGCTCGGCGACGGGCGTGCTCCCCATCTTGCGCGAACGCTGGGATCGCGATCTGCAACGCGAACCCCTCGAAGCGCTGGTTATCCGCCTGCGCTTTACCGTGCTTGAAACCGCCATGGGATATGAAGGGCAAAGAAACTTTTTTCATGCGCGCGAGGATCAAACCGAAAAAATGAATTCAGTGGCCAGCCACCTTCGCGAATCGCTCGGAGCAGAGAAAGTTTTCAGGGCCTCACTCGTCGAAGATCGAATTCCTGAAAAAAGTTGGCGTAAACTTGAAAAAAATGAAAAATCCGCTGCGATCGATCTGACCGACCAGATTCCGCTTCGCCCCACCCGCCTCGTCCAGCCAGAAGCGATCCAAATCGCTGCGGACGAGGTGACGTTTCGGCGCCGTCGTTGGCGAATCGAGCGACGCTCAGAGGTCGAACGCATTTCGGCCCATTGGCTAGACGGCCTTCAGGTCAGGAATTATGTCAGACTTGACCTTGAACGCGGGCCCTCGCTTTGGGTGTTTGAAGACTCAAACGGTTTTTTCTTACAGGGATTTTTCGAATGAGTGCTTACATCGAACTCAAATGCAAATCGAATTTTTCGTTCTTAAGAGGCGCAAGTGATTCGCGCGATTACGTGAGGCGCGCGCAAGAGCTCGGAATCCCGGCGATCGGGATCACTGACGTCAACGGCGTCTATGGTCTTCCGCGCGCGCATGAAGTGCTTCGCGACTTCCCGGGGGTCAAACTCATCTCTGGGGCCGAGCTCACGTTGAAGGACCACCCGCCGATCACCTTGCTCGCGCGCGATCGTGCGGCTTACGGAACGCTCTGTCGGTTGATCACGCGCGCGCATGCCTCGACACAAAACAAAGAATCCGCGTGCCTCACTCTCGATGAGCTGAGCGAGTTCGCCACCCTGCCCGAAGCGAGCGGCCTCATCGCGATTCCCGATCTCGTGCTTTCTTCGAACGCTCCGCAGACTGCACTCGGTTTTCTGAAGGATCATTTCGGCGAGAGGCTTTTTCTGCCCCTCACCCGCGCGCTCGACGGCATGGACGGGCAGCGCACCCGTCTGGCGCTCGAAGTCGCTCGACGGTACGGACTTCGAATCGTGGCCACGAATGACGTTCATTATCATGCGCCCGAACGTCGCCCGCTGCAGGATTGCTTGACCTGCATTCGCGAAGGCACCGACCTTCGGCATGCAGGCTTCAAACTTTTCGGCAACGACGAACGTTATTTGAAATCGCCGCTTCAAATGACGGAGCTCTTCCGTGATCTGCCCGACGCGCTTCAGGCCTCGCTCGACATCGCCGAAAGTTGCACGTTTTCGCTCAAAGAACTGAAATACGTCTATCCCATGGAGTGGATTCCCGAGGGGCATACCTCGCAAAGCTATTTCGAATCGCTCGTCTGGGCCGGTGCTCACGAAGAGTATCCCGGCGGTATTCCTCTTCCCGTCATTCATACGATCGAAAAAGAATTCAAACTCATTCGTAAACTCGATTATTCGAGCTACTTTCTTACTATCTATGACATCGTCAAATTCGCACGCTCGAAGAACATCCTCTGCCAAGGACGAGGGTCGGCCGCGAATTCGGTCTGTTGTTATTTCCTTGGCATCACCGCCGTCAACCCCGTCGAGATGAATCTTCTTTTTGAGCGTTTTTTGAACGAACACCGGGCCGAGCCGCCCGACATCGACGTCGATTTCGAGCACGAGCGACGCGAAGAAGTCATTCAGTGGATTTACGAACGCTATGGCCGCGAGCGCGCAGGCATGGTTGCGGCCGTGCGCACGTATCAGCGACGAAGCTCGTTTCTGGAGCTCAGCAAGGCCGTGGGCATTCCCGTCGGAACGATCTCGGCCTCGGAACTCGCCGATGATTTCGAAAAACACGCGGGCTCCGACACCGACAAGCGCGGGCTCATTGAACACTTGAGCCAAGAGTTGGAGGACTTTCCGCGTCACCTGTCGATCCATTCCGGCGGCTTCACGCTTTCGCAAAACCCGCTGACCGAGACGGTACCGATCCAACCCGCGCGCATGGAAAACCGGACCATCGTCCAGTGGGACAAGAACGATCTCGATACGGTGGGCTTGCTCAAGATCGACGTCCTGTCGCTCGGGTTTTTGACCGCGCTTCATAAGGTCTGCGATCTGATCTCGCTCACTCTGGGGCGTCCTTTTCATTGGCGCGAGATCCCGCCCGACGACGACGCCACTTACGACATGATCTGCCGAGCCGAAACCGAGGGGACCTTTCAGATCGAATCGCGCGCCCAACGCTCGATGCTCACTCGCACGCGACCGCGCACGTTTTACGATCTCGTGGTGCAGGTCGCGATCGTGCGTCCGGGGCCGAACGTAGGCGAAATGATTCATCCTTATATCAAGCGCAAAGAAGCCGAACGGCGCGGGATTCCGTATCAGCTCAATGATCCGATTTTGGAGCGGATTCTGGGCCGCACCTACGGCGTGCCGATTTTTCAAGAACAGATCATGCAACTCGCGATTGAAAAAGCGGGCTTCAGTCCGGGCGAAGCCGATCAACTGCGACGATCGTTGGGACTAATCCGCGCGGCGGGTGACGTGCAACGGGTTTCGCAACGCTTGCGCCAGGGCCTGATCGACCACGGCGTGAGCGCGGCCTATGCCGACGAACTTTTGGGATACGTCAAAGGCTATTCGCATTACGGATTCCCCGAATCGCACGCAGCCTCGTTTGCTTCGATCAGTTACAAATCGGCGTACCTGAAACGCCACTACCCCGCCGAATTTCTGTGCGGTCTGATTAATTCTCAGCCGATGGGGTTTTATCCCGTCGATACGCTCGTCAATGCGGCCAAGCGCGAAGGCGTGAAGGTGCTGCCGATTCATCCTCAATTTTCGGATTGGGACGCGAAGATGGAAGGGGGAGCGCAAACCGGCTTACCCCTGGCCGTGCGCATGGGCTTTCGAAACGTGCGGGGATTGAGCCGCGAAGGATTCGCCGTATGCGAGCATGAACGCACTCGAAAGCCCTTCACCGACTTGCTCGATTTTGTTCAGCGCTCGCGATTTTCGCGCGAGGTGATCGAGTCGCTTTCGCTGGCCGATGCCTTCGCTTGCTTCGGCCTCGACCCCCGGCACACGCTGTGGGAAGCGATCGAGCATCAAACCCTGTTTGATCGGCATGAACAGGCACAACTTCCGCTTTTTTCGCATGAAGAGGCGGCTCCCTCTCTGAGTGCACCTTCGCCGCGCACTCCTTCGCCCAGTGCCTTGTCCCTGGAGCGCATCCCGCTGTTTTCTTCGATGACGCTGTATGAAGCGATGATGGCGCAATACCAGGCCATGGGGTACTCCATTCACGGAAATCTGATGCGAGGCTTGCGCGCCGAAAACCCGAAGCTTCCCCGCGCGACGAGCGAAACCCTCCGGCAAGCCAGAAACGGATATACTCTGACTTTATCGGGAATCCTCATGGTGATTCAGCGGCCGCCCACTGCAAAGGGCACCTGCTTTCTCACCCTCGAAGACGAGTTCGGCTCGATCGATGCGGTTTTAAGCTCGGAGGTCTTCGAGCGCGACCGGAATACGATTTCGAATCACCGCATCCTTCAACTCACCGGCCGGGTCCAGGTCGCGGGTACGGCGCACACGCTTCGGGTTTCCCGCGTCAACGCCCCACAGCTCACTCATTCGATTCGAGGGAAAAACGTCTACCACGGCATGCATCCGCGCGAGTTGAAGATGGACTTTGAAGGATGAGTAGGCGTGTGCTAGGCTCAAAAAAAATCATCAATGCAACCCCAGGAGGAATGATTTTATGAAATTCGCAATTTTCGCTCTCTTCATCGCCGGCCAAGCTTTCGGCGCGACTCGGACCATCGATATTTCGGTTCCTGCGGCACTCGAAACTTCCAGCAGCTCCAGTCTGACCATCTGCACCTATGACACAAAACTGAACTTCAGCAGCTTTCCTGATTTCGAGGTCTTCAGCCAAATTCCGAAAACCAACAATTGGACGAAAGACAATAATGGCGGACACATGGTGAACACCACCGTCGAAATCCAAGACGATCACACTTACGTGCTTCACTTGCAACCGATGCCGGAATTCCCGGATGCCGGTCAAGCGTGCGATGCCAAGAACATCAAAGTTCTCGTTCGCGAATAAGCCGTTTTCACTCAGAAGAATTCTTTCATAAAAAAACAAGAGCCCGAAGTTCGGTGAAGAACTTCGGGCTCTTTTTAGTTTTTTTCGTCTGCCGAAACCGCTCCAGCCTGGCCGGGCTGCGCTTCTCGGTTCATAGGGCGGGTCGACGTCCAACCCAATCGCCTATGCAGTGACTAACGCGGGGTCCTCGCTCGCGTTCTTTGAAACTTATCGTCTTTGGCGCATTGAGACAGCTCACGTGCTGCGGTTTTTCTCATAAACGTCCTCCCTGAAACTAGAATCTCATAGTCGATTATTTTGATCAAGTACTTTGTTCATTTTTCTTCACTTTAAATTACTGCCTTAATTCGCTGATTTAAAACATAGCCCTGCAAAAAACTGAGAATCAAAGAAGAAAGTGCTCCACGGGCTCCTGCCCTTAACGGCTGGTCGCTTCCAGCTGCCGGAAGTCGCACTTACTTCTTTGATTTTCAGTTTTTTATTGAACTCTGTCTTAAAATTGCGGATTGAAAGAATCGTTCGACGAAGCTTCCGTAAAAGGACTTTTTCCCTCGATATCTTTATATTCGACATAAACGCCGAGCCGACAACCGGGCAAAAGCTCCACGCCGTAAATATCGTGAATGATCGTGATTTGCGACGAACGATTTTGAAGCACGTCCGGACAGCCCTTCCAACTCAGCTCAAAATATTCGACCTGAATTTCATCCAAGGGCATGAAATCTTCAACCGTGAGTTGCGAATTCTTTGGCACGGCGATGAGATCGGTGGCTTGCACCGTCTCTAACGCCAAGTCTTCTTGCAGGGTCACGGTTTGCGAAGGTTGAAGCGCACTCCAAGGAAGCAATGCCGCAAGGGCAAAAATCAAGTTCATGCAAATACACTAGCAGCAAGCCTTCCACTTCTCATCTTTTTAATTCGACTCTGAAATTAAAAGCGGCAGAATCAAATCAAACTTAGTGTGCTTGGACTTCTCGTCGAGCACCAAACGACCCGAGTGGTTCTCTAAAATTCCCCGGCTGATGCTCAGCCCCAGGCCCGTTCCCTCACCGATCGGCTTGGTCGTAAAAAACGGATCCATGATCTTCATCCGAATCTCGGGGCCGATGCCCGGCCCCGAATCCGTCACCGACATCTTGGCTTGAAGCCCGACACGACTCAATTCGATGCGAATCCATTTTTCAGGGAGCTTTTGAATCGCATACGACGAGTTGATGATCAGATTCACGATCACTTGCGAAATCTGCACTCGGCTGCACAACACTTGCAGCGAAAAATCACCCTCTACTTCGATCGAGATCGATTGATTTTTCAGTTTCTCCTGACAAAACGAAAGCGAATCCTGAATCACGTCGATCAACGTATTCGGCTCGAACGCAACCTCGGTCGAATCGCGTGAAAAATTTTTGAGCCCCTGAATGATCTTCGAAATTCGATCGACGGTTCCGCAAATCTGCTCGACGCTTGAAGCGATGCTCTCGGAGTCGTCGGTTTTCCGCAAAATCATTCGGATCCGATCCGCATGGCCTTTGATAATGGTCAGCGGATTGTTGATTTCGTGAGCGATCCCTCCGGCCATTTCTCCGAGCGCAACCATCTTCGAACTGTAAACCAGCGACTCCTGCGCAGCCTTCAACTCGGTGATGTCGGTATGGCTGCCGATCACGCGAACCGGGTTCCCCGCTTCGTCCCATTCGACGACGCTCCCCCGGCAAATCACCCAAACCGTCTTGCCGTCCCGATGACGATAGCGTACTTCTTGATAAAACGGGATCTCACCGCGCGATTGGCAGTGCTGCTTGAAATTCCGCTCAGTCACTTCGAGATCTTCGGGGAAAATCAGCTTCTGCCATTCGCTGGGATGATGTTTTTTTTCAGAAGGGTCATACCCCAACATCTGCCAAAACCGAGGCGACATGTATTCGTAATCTTCAGAGACATGCCAGTCCCAAATTCCGTCGTGGGTCGTGTTGACGATCTGGCTCAGCTGTTTTTCACTCTCCGTCAGCAATTGAGCCGCATGCTTGGCTTCGGTGATGTCTTGAATCTGCGAAATGAAATACTTGGGGCTGCGGTCAGGGTTTCGGATCAGAGAAACATCGAGCTGGGTCCAAATCAGTTTTCCGTCACGATGGAAATACCGTTTTTCCATGCGATACGAATTCCGACGTCCCGTCAGAATTTCTTTCACGAAGGCGAGATCGGTCGGCAAATCGTCGGGATGACTGATCCGCTGAAAATCGGTCGCTTGCAATTCGTCCGGCGTGTATCCCAAGATCCGAGCCAAAGCGTTATTGACCCGAAGGAATTTGCCATCGGGAGAAACCAAAGCCATTCCGATTGCCGAGAATTCAAACGCGGTCTGGAATTCATCTTCAAAAAGGGACGACTTGACTCCGGGTTCCATGGAATTTTAGTATTTCAAAGAAATTTGCGGGGCGAAACCCCCATTTTGAAGATATCCTGAATTTATGCTGGATCACCTTTTTTCCGACCGAAGCGAAATTGTCACTCCGGCCTTTCCGAATTGGCAAAAAAGCTTTATTTCCGGAGCTGAAAGCCCTCTTTTTGAGATCGAACATCGAATCGAAATCGGAAATCCGAGACATTTGATCAGCCGGGTAAGATTCCGGGAAAAGGCGGAAGGCCCTCCCGGTCATGTGCATGGCGGCGCCTCGGCGGCACTCATCGACGAAACCATGGGAGTCGTCGTCTGGCACAACCAGTTTTATTGTCTGACGCAAAACCTGAATCTTCAGTACTTAAAACCGCTCCCGCTGAGCCTCGAAGCCTTCGTCACTGTCGAAATCACGCTCGTCACCGAACGGACGATCGAAGTCTCATGCGCGATTCAAGACGCAAAAAAAACCCCTTACGTTTCAGCGCAAGGGGTTTTCCATCGTTTAAAACCGGAACAGCTTCAGAAATTCATCGACTCGAACTCGCCCAAATAACTCGGATCATCGACGAACACTTCGGGGATCTTGCGGGTGTCGGCATCGAGAATGCCCAGTAAAACGTCGCCATAGGCCAGAACGTTGTGAAGTAAGTACGTATCGTTCGAGCGAAAATCGCGAATCTGAACATCGTAAAAGTCGCCGTCGGTATCTTCGGTCTCGATCAAACGTGCGGCAAAGATATGGCCGCCGACTTTGATCTTTGCCAAACCTTTGGTCAGCACTTTGATCTCGGGGCAATGACTGACGAGCGGATGGTATACCTTCACGTTTTCTTTCATCGTGTACGGAAGCAGGCTACATTGACGGACACGGTCGCGAATATTGCTGAGGTGGCTTTCCACCGTGTTATCCACTGAATTCGCAAATGCCGAAGCCGAGGTCAAAACCAGAATCGATAAAATCAAAGAAATCTTTTTCATGAGTCTTCTTATGACAAAATTCCAATATGAAAGATATTAATTTTTTGTTATAATATTATTCCAATATGGAATTATTGAATTTACGCATCCTTCAAGTCCTCGTTCAAGATCCTCACCTCTCACGCGTCTCCGCCCGGTTTCACCTCACTCAATCGGCGCTTTCGAAGCGGTTGCAAAACCTGGAAGCCCAACTCGGGGTAAAACTCTTCGACCGACGCGGTCCACGGGGCATGGAGCCCACCTCCAGCGCACGCGAAATCGCGCAACTCTCGCATCGGGTGCTCACCGCCTGGGATGCGGGTCTTCATCGCGTCCGCCGTCATCAAGACGAGCCCGCCCGCTTCGGCGTCGTCGGGCCTCAGATTTTCATGCGCGAGATCCTCCTCCCGTGGTGGACGAAAGTCGCTCCTCAACATTCGGGCTTGAGCTTAGAGGTTCATGTCTCGCCGCTCTCGCGCGTTTCGTTCGAACTCTTGCAGGCCGGGATGGACGTCGGCATTCTCGAACATCAAGAAGAGTTGGCGGATTTTATCTGCCGTCCCATTTTTGCCGAAACCTGGGGGATCGTCTCGCACCCCCGAAGCCGCCTCGACCTCGACGACAGCGAAAGCTTAAAGCGCCTGACCTGGGGAGCGTTGGCCGCCCAGAGCAATCCCGTTGACGAATGGCTGGTTCGACGCCAGAAGATGCCGCCGCCCGTATACCGGATTTATTGGAACGACATGACCGCCCTCGTGGGCTGGGTCGCCGATACCCCGGGAAGCGCGACGGTGCTGCCTCTTCACGCCTGTCAGTCGCTGCTCGAATCCAAGCGGGTTCAGTTCACGTCGGTCGGACGCGACTCGAAGCGGGTGCTGTACCTCGCCTATCGGCGAAACCATCCGCATAAAAAATTCATTCACGAGATGATCGGGAGTCTCTCCGAATAGGGTGTCTGACACCCTATTCCCCACACCCGCCGCTGGCGGCGGATTGCGAGACGGTGAACTCGATCCGTCGATTGCGCGGATCGTTCGAGGCGATGCCTCGGGCGTTCGTGCTCCAAGCCCGACGCGAGGCGATGCCCCGGGGGCAGAAGCGGTCTTCATCCATCTTGTGCTTCTTCACGAAGTACTTCATCACCGCAATCGCCCGTTCGGTCGAAAACAGGTACGGATCCTCGCCAGTGAGCGAACCCCGTTTGTCGAGGTGGCCTTCGATCAGGATATTCCCCGGAACCTTACTGAAAATTTTCGCCAACTTGTCGAGCGTCGGGTAAGCATCTTTACGAATGGCGGCACTTCCTTCGTCGAATACCTCATCCCCCGGCACCGAGAATTTCACTTCTTCGACGTCGGCATCGAGTTCAAGCCCGAAGGTGACGTTCCCCAGTTGCTTTTGGATCTGATCTTTCAGATCACGCAGCGGCCGTTGCACTAAATCTTCGGGCACCTGCCCTTGCGCGCCCTTCATGATCGTATCGCCCTGGCCGAATTTCTCGCCGAGCGGATTCGTCGTCTCGGACTGCGGATCGCGGCCCTTGTTGTACGGCGAATTGGGATGATTGAAGTAATGCGAAATTTCTTGCTTGGTCTGCTCGTCGGCACCCATCAGCCACATCACGAGAAAGAAGCACATCATCGCAGTCACGAAGTCGGCATACGCCACCTTCCATGCTCCGCCATGTCCGCCCGCGCCGCCACCCTGAACTTTCTTGATGACGATCGTGACGCCTTTGTCTTTTCCGTTTCCTGCGGCCATGATTTAACCCAGAATTCCTTTCATTATGCGGCGGCCTTTTGCGACGAGCTCGCGCCCGAAGTCGCCTTATCCACGTCGTCGAAAGTCGGACGAGCGACCGGCGGCACTGTTCGTCGAGCGAACTCGACGCAAACCTTCGGCGCGCACTCTTTCGAGAGCGCCAGGATCGCGCACTTGATCACTTCGATGTATTTTCCGTCGTCATGGATGTTCGCCTCAAGCTTGCTCGAAAGCGGCTGAGCGAATCCGTAAGAACCCAAAATCCCGATGAAGGTTCCGACCAGGGCCGCGGCGACGTTGTGTCCGATCGCCTCTTTTCCTTCAGCCAGGGCCCCCATGGTGATCACGACCCCCAAGACGGCGGCCACGATCCCCAGGCCCGGCAGCGCGTCCCCGACCTTCGAGATCGTGTGAACCGCGTGCATTTCTTCTTCTTGGGTCGCCTTCAGGTCTTTGTCCATCAGGTCTTCCAAATCGTACGGGCTCATGGGCGAAGAAATCTGCACCTTGAGCGTGTCGCAAATAAAATCGAGCGCGTGATGATTCGACAGCACGCCCGGATATTTTTTGAAAATTTCAGAACTTTCAGGTTTTTCGATGTGAGGTTCGAGCGAAAGCGGATTCGTCTTCACGAGCTTGCAAAGCTCATAAAGGCAAAGCAACAGTTCGAGGTACTGTTCTTGAGTAACCGGTTTTTTCTTCAACGAATACAAAACGGCATGAATGATGTGCTTCAGCTGGCCCGTCGAGTTCGACGTGATCAGCGACCCGATCGCGGCGCCGAAGATGATCAAGAATTCGGTCGGTTGATTCAACACCAGGACGTTCCCGTGGTGAAGGACAAACCCCCCCAAGACACAAACAAAGACGACAATGCCACCGACAATGACCATAAGTTTTCCTCAAGAGCTGATCGGCACTTTTCGTCCGATTCTTAAGTGTTTTCGACCGGTTTTTGACGGAGAGCGATCCAGGCCTCATAACTCACCGGAATCTTGGCAATTTTTTTAAAAGCAGGACGGGTTAAATCGAAGTCCTCGTCCGGCGCCAGCAACGACGAAAGATCCATGCGGATCGTCTCTTTCAAACCTTCCCGGGTCAGCTTGGCGTAAGCCTCTTTTTGAATCCACCGCACGAGTAGCTCAGCCCGGCCTCGAAGCCGCCGCGCTTCGTTCTCGGAAAAAAACCGTTCGGCCAATTTCGAAGGCTCTTGCGAAAATTCGCGATACAGATTTTCGACGTCCACCCCGAGTTCGTGTGTCCGCGAATAAGCCAATACGGCGATTTCGTCGGTGTGGGAATAGCTGATCCCCGTCAGCCTGACCGAACCCTTCCAATGCGGGCCTCGGTCGTCGACTTGAAGCACTCCTTCGGAATCATCGAGCTCGCGCCTTAAAAAGGCCTCGATGCACGCACGAAGTTTCATGCGGTCGCCGTCGAATGAAAACCAGGTACCCGAATATTCGGGGGTTTCAAATCGCGTGTGAGGAGGAATCATAAATCCAGCAGCTGGTGTTTCAGATCGGCCATCCCCTTGGCCGAACCGTGTCGATCCATCCACTGGCTTAACCAGTCGTGATCCACCATCTCTTTCACCTTCGGGTAAGCCGTTTTCAACTCGTTGGCCTCTTGATTCGAAATCACGTTGTCTTGCAACGCCGCTTGAAAGGTTCTGAAAAAATCAGCCGCGCCGTCGAATTTCGGGCAAGTCGCGATGTGATCGAGAAACGCTTGATAGGCCTTGGCTTCGGTTTCGTGACCGGGCGAAAAGTACGGCTTAGCCACGAACGATTGAATCATTCCCGGGGGCAGGTCTCCGGTGAACACGGCGAAGTCTTTGCCGCCGTTCTTGAGCGCGGCACAAGCCTGGTCGAGCTCTTTTTGCGAACCCGTCAGCGAGTTGATCGTGCCGTCGAAATGACCGTCGTGGCAGGATTTGCTGAGCAACCCCGTCTTCGGCGTCCATTGCGAACTCACAAGTTCTCCGGCACTTCCGTTCGCGTTCTTCTCGTAGAAGGCGACGTAATCCGCTCTCAAAAGGCGGGTATGATCCGGCTTGGCGCTCGCGAACCCATTTTCATCGACGTACTCGATGACCAGCTGATGTTTGATTTGAACTAAATCTTTGTTTTTCGCCTGAATCAGATTCTGGCGAAGGGCCTCTTTCTTGAGCGCCTGAAACTGTTCGACCTGTTCGGTAAGCGAGAGCGTCCCCTTCAGATCGTCGCAGTCCTGATGAAGCAACCTTCGGACTCCGCACAGCTGGCCGTTCGAAACACCGTTTTGGCGGACGAGGCTGGCCGCGAAATTTTTTTCAAGCGACTGCAACAAGATCAAGACCGCCGTCGCCTCGCCGCTTGCTTTGCCGTCTCGGTTGACGGTCAGATCAGCAGTAGAAATCATCTCGTCCGAAACGGGCGATGGGCCGCCGTAGGCCACGTCGGCCATGCGGACGATCGGCTGTTGCCAAACTTCGTTGCCCGGATCGCGATCCATCATCAGGTTTCGCCCCTGACTTTTCGCTTTCTCGGCGAAGGCCTGGTAATCGGCAGGTGCCAGATCGCCGCCGCCCAACAGACCGAGCTTCGAAAGCGCCATGTTCGCGTCGGCGCGGTTTTCAGGCTTTTGCCCGAGGTAGCCCTGATAAAACTCCGTCATGGCCTTGCGTTTGATCGGCTGAGGCTCGGGATAAAGCGAGGTCACGATCTCTTTCAATTCACCCTTCGAAAACGGAACGCCGTCGCAGATCACGCCGTCTTTCATCGTATCGAAAATCGCCTGAAGCTCGGCGTTCGGGTTCCATCCCGACCAAGGGCCGCACTTCCCTTCCCAATCGGCCAAGGTCCCCGCATTGCTTTTGTCCATCGCCTTTTGCTGACGTTGATAGTACCAATCGGTGATGGCCTTCGCGGTCCCCGAAGAATCTTGGTCCCTTTTCTCTTGATTCGCCAACGCGTGCACGAATTTCGTCGCGACGGAAACACCCTCTCCGTTGTAGTTGAAGTAGTACTCCATGTTCCGAATATAGGGATAATCGTCGTGGTAGGTCTCGCCGGTCACCTTGTTTTTGATTTGACCGGGAAGCTCCGTCATCGGATCCAGACTGCTTTGCTGATAATCGGCCGAAAGCGGTTTCACGTTCCAATCGATCGGCTGACACGAAACCGAGCTATATTGTTTTTTATATTCCTTCGTCAAGCGATCGCAGAGGCTTTGAGCAAACACCCGAGGCATGAACGAAATCGTGAGCAAAGCGATGAAAAAAGTTTTCATTTTCGTTTCGCCTCGCTTTTGGGGGGCTCGTTTTGATTGATAGCGACATTGATGGCAACGATGCGTTCGTAAACAGCGTCGTGGCTTCGGCAAATCTCGTCGTAGAGAGCGTCCTTGAAGCCGGTGCACTCGCCGGTTTTGATGCGTTCGAGCGCGGCTTTCGCATAAGGGTATGGGATCTTCAACTTCGATTCGAGCGCAGCCCGTTTTTCGAGCGCGGGGAGAACCCCTTTATTCTGCTCCGGATTTCGGCTCAACACCGCCAGTACCAATGCCGTGTACGGCGACGCATGACCTTTCGCCGAAGCGATCGAATCCTTCAGTCCATTTTCGAATTTTTGGCGGGAGTGTGCTAATTGGTCCAGACCGTCGAGATAGGCCTCTCGAAATGCCTGGCAACGCTTCGGCAGAAACTTCGCCGCCTCGTCGCTGATCGCCTTGCCTTGGATCATGGGTAAGCAACCCGGCTGTTGACCCAGATCATGGCCACGCTCATCAGCAAATGCGAATGACGCAACGAAAATCATTGAAATTGCGAGAACCAACCCCGGTTTCACCTTTCTAGGATATCGAGTTTCCGTCTTGACTGCAAGCCCAGGTAAGATAGGCTTTTCGCATGGAAAATCTTCGTTATCAGCACGGATTTTGCAATCATTTCGAAACCGAAGCCAAAGCCGGTGCCCTTCCCCAAGGCCAGAACTCTCCTCAAGCCCCGGCGTTCGGCCTGTACGCAGAACAGCTGAGCGGGTCGCCCTTCACGGCCCCTCGCCACCACAACCTGAAAAGCTGGCTTTACAAGATCCGCCCGTCGGTCGTCCAAGGCGCGTTCGAAGAGGTCGGCCATGCGACCTGGATCAGCGATGTGACCCGGGGCAAAGTCGTCAGAACTCCGCAAGCGCTTCGCTTTCATCCGTATCCTGAAGCCAAGGAAGATCAGGACTTTTTGGAGTCGATCTTCACCTACGCGATCAACGGCAGTGCCGCTCAAGGCTCTGGGGGAGGTACCGGAAGCGCCATTCATCTGTTTTCGTTCAATCAGTCGATGAAAAATCGTTTTCTCTACAACGCCGACGCCGAGATGATGCTCGTGCCTGAAAGCGGCGAGATCGTCGTGCACACCGAGCTTGGATCGATGGAACTGTCGCCGCTTTTTATCGGGGTGATCCCTCGGGGAGTAAAATTTAAGGTCGAATTGAAATCGCGATCGGCGCGCGGATACCTGTGCGAAAATTTCGGAAGTCCTTTTCAGCTCCCGGAACTGGGCCCGATCGGTGCCAACGGCCTTGCGAACCCTCGCGATTTCGAAGTCACGACCGCGCGCTTCGAAGACGTCGAGGGCGACTTCGAGCTGTTCACCCGCTATCAGGGCTCGCTTTGGCGCTCATCGATCCGCCATTCACCGCTCGACGTGGTGGCCTGGCACGGAAACTACGCGCCTTATCGCTATGACCTTCGCAAATTCAACACGATCAACTCCGTCAGCTTCGATCACCCCGATCCGTCGATCTTCACCGTGCTCACTTCGATGAGCGCCGTGCCGGGAACGGCAAATCTCGACTTCGTGATTTTTCCGCCGCGTTGGATGGTGGCTGAGCACACCTTCCGCCCGCCTTATTACCATCGCAACGTGATGAACGAGTTCATGGGTCTGATTCAAGGGCAGTACGACGCGAAGGCCGAAGGCTTCAAGCCCGCTGGCGCCAGCATCCATAACTGCTTTACCGGCCATGGGCCCGACGCCGAAGGTTTTCAAAAAGCGAGCGAAGGCGAACTAAAGCCGCAAAAGTACGCCGACACGATGGCCTTCATGTGGGAAAGCTGTCATGCGTTCTGGCCCACCGAACAAGTCTTGCGTTCACCGATGAACGACACTCATTATGCCGAGTGCTGGCAGGGACTTCCGAAACGCTTCAAGGCCTGATCCCGGAGCGAAAGATGCCACTCTCACTCGAAGAAAGAAAAAAGCGCGGTCGTTACATCCAAAAACAACTGGCCAAGCTGTACCCGCACCCGAAGCCGCCGCTGAATTACGACGATCCGTACACGCTGTTGATCGCCGTTCTGCTTTCGGCTCAGACGACCGACGTCCGGGTGAACCTCGTTACCCCGGCGTTGTTCAAACGCGCGCATACTCCGGCACAGATGGCGAAACTTTCGGTCGCCGAGATTCTGTCGTACATCCGCACCTGCGGCCTTGCGCCGACGAAGGCGAAGAACGTCCGTCGCTTATCCGAGATTTTGGTCGAAAAATACCACGGCAAGGTGCCGCGCACCTTCGAAGAACTCGAAGCGCTTCCCGGCGTCGGGCATAAGACCGCGAGCGTCGTCATGAGTCAGGCCTTCGGAGTGCCCGCCTTTCCGGTCGACACTCACATTCACCGGCTTGCGAAACGCTGGAAGCTTTCCGACGGAAAGAACGTAAAAAAGACCGAGGAAGATCTCAAAGAGATCTTCCTCGAATCCGCGTGGAATCCCCTCCATTTGCAGATCATTTTCTATGGACGCGAGCACTGCACTGCCCGCGCTTGTGACGGCTCATCGTGTCCGATCTGTCGCCATCTCAATTCTTTGTCATCCGCCCCTGCTGGCCGGAACAAACGGGGAGCGTGATCGCACCGAACTCGTCGTTCTGTAATTCCGCCTGAAAAGAGGATGAAGACGTGAGTTTGAAATTCACCTGCTTCTCGTTCGGTTCGAGCATCGCTCGCCATTCACCCTGTAAAAATCGATTGATTCCGAGACGGTAGGTCATCTCACTTGACGGATACTGCGTTCCCGCTTCGGCCTGGCCTGAAACGCAGGCCGGAATCTTCAAATAGCTTTTTTCGGCGTCGCTTGAAGACGGGATTTTCTTCCACAGATTTTCAGAGCCCGCCGACGGAAGGCGTTTCAGATCGAAGTTCGAAAACAGGTCGAGATAATTTTCGGGCATCATCGAATCCATATTCAGGATCGCCCCGCATTTCGCCGCTCGTGAAAGATTCAGTTCGGGAATGCATTCGATCTGCGTTCCGATCGCGACTTGTCCGTATTTTTGATCCAAAAGCCGGGGTTGCAGCTGATTCAGGATTTCAGGGTCCTGCTTCACCGAAAGATAGCCCTGAATGACGGCGCCGACCTGGCCGTCGGAATTGATCACGGCCGAGCCCGAATTTCCCGCCTGAATCGCGCAATCGCCGAAGGTCATCAGCGGAGTATCGGGAGTCGTCACCGACGGGTACAGCATCGTCATGTACGAGGCCGGACATTCGAGACGGGTCTGAATCCCGTCGAAGGTTCCCTGCTCGCTCTTTTGCATCTGAACCCGATAGATCGAAGCTCTTTCGTTCGCACGAAATCCGCGACTCGACAATCGCAACGGAGCACGATCCCGCACAGGCTGCGAAAGCTTCAGAATCGCGTAATCGCGGTTTCCGATCCCGGTTTGAAACGAACGCGACTGAATCGTCTGACAAGAAATGTTCAAAGCACGGTCGCGATTCCCAGTTTTCGCGAAATGGACGTAGATCAAACCCTGGCAAGGAACGTTACTCGCGTGCTGAATCGCATTTTCGACGGCGACACTGTGAGCGACGCAATGATCGTTCGTAAGGACTTGAGTTTCTGAGATCAGAAACCCCGTGCAACGTTCCAGACCCTCGGAAGTAGCGACCGAAATCAACGCCAAGGCCGGCTCGCATTCGTCACCGAACGGACAATAGAGACTTCCCTCTTTGGCGGCATCGACTCGATCGGCGAGCGAACTCGAATCCTCCGGCGACTGAGACCTCCTCGGCGGAATACGATCGGTTCGGCTTTGAGTCCGATACTGGGACGTACTTTGGACGGTGGGACTGGCCCCGCAACCCACGACTCCCGCCAGCAGCGGGAACACGAGGGCCCGAAGCATGATGCAATTTCTCTTCATGCCCATTTTCTCTCTCTCTGAGGCGAGGTCGTATCACGGAGATTCGGGATTGGGAAGAAATAAAATCAATTAAAGTTGTTTAATGTAAAAAGCCGAAGTTTCAAGGAGTTATACGGATTCGTCGAACGAAGTATCGGGGACGAGCCGCCGTTCGGTCAAAGGCCCAAGATTCCGCAAGCTCAGCACGGTTTTGACCTTAGGCTGGTAGCCGAAGGCATTGCGGAAGGGATCGTCGCACACGATCGTGGGGTATTTGAAATAATCCATGAGGTAAGGCGGAAAGCCGAGCTTGCTCACGTCGTCGAGCAATCGCACGAAGCCCGCGCTCACGATCGGAGGGATCGGAATCGCCATCGCCTGCGCGTGCCGAATCGCATGCGAATACGCGATCACACCCTCGCCCGCAACGTTGAAGACTCCGGGAATTTCGTTTTCAAGCGCCAAGATCAAGGCACGTGCGACGTCTTTCTCGTCCATGAACTGCAACAGCGGATCGAAGCCCACGATCTTCGGGCAGATCCCCGAGCGCAGCAACGAGCAGATGCTATTGCGTACGTGTTTGCCGATGATGTTCACCGGACGCAAAATCGTCGTCCGAACCTCGCGCTGTTTCCACATGAAGGTCGTCGCCGCATGATCGAGTTCGACCGCATCGGCCAGTTCCGGAAAGCTTTGCGAAGCACGAAGCGGAGAATCTTCGGTCAACAAGAGCGGATTGTGCTTGTGGGCGCCGTAAACGTGATAAGTGCTCAACACGATTAAGTTCTTCACACCGTTCGAGCGGCACAATTCGAGCAATTTTTGCGTCCCGATCACGTTCATCTGAAACCGGTACTGCGGCGAATACTTCTGGCTTTCGCGAATGCGCCCCAGATGAAGGACGGCATCGAAACGATGGCGCTTAAAAACCTCGTCGAGCTTGCGACTGTGATAATCGGCCACGACGAACTCGCCCGGAAAATGCGAAGTGCTCGGCGCCGGACGGGGGTCGACTCCGACGAGTTCGGTCTTGGGCGAAATGGCGCTGGCAACCAGCCTTGCGATCGCGCCCGAAGCGCCGGTGATTAAAATCTTCATTTGGCCGCTCCTGAAAACACGTTTTCTCCGCGTTTTTCCAAGCCCAAGTTGATCTCGGCCTGAAGCGCGTCCTTGACCGTTTGAACTTTTTCGCGGATCGCCTCTTCGGGATCGTTGGCATCGCCTTCGAAAAAAATCGGATCGCCGAAGCGCACCGTCACCTTTGCCGGAAGAGGAAGTAATCCCAAGGGGCCCAATAACGGAAAAAACGGCGTGACCGGAAAATACGGGGCCCCGATCAGTTTCGCGAGCGCCTCGAAGTTATAAACACTGGGATAAGTCTCTTCCGTCCCGATCACAGCGACCGGAACGACCGGCGTCTTCGTCTCAAGGGCGAGTCGCATGAAGCCCGTTCCGAAACGCTGAAGCTGATAACGGTCTTTGAACAACTTGCCGGAGCCGCGAACCCCCTCGGGAAACACGAGCACCGACTGATCGTGCATCAGCAGCTCGCGACAGTTCATCGGATCACCCACCATCGCACCGATGCGGGTGAACAGGCTGCTCACGAACGGAACCGTCGGCACCCACCGCTCGACCATCGCACGGGCGACGCGCGGAGGCTCGCCCTCCAAGAACAGCGACAACCCGGCCATCATCGCGTCGAGTGGAATTTGTCCGCCGTGATTTCCGACCAGCAAAGCCCGACCCGGCGGAAGCTTTTCGATCCCGGCGGTTTCGACACGGAAGTATTTTTTATAAAGCAGATAAAGAATCGGCGCGAATTTTCGGAGCGTCTCGGGGTGCATCCCCCAACGATCAAAACCGGCCGAGTTGAGGTCGAGATTGAGCCGGGCGATGCGATCATCCAGACCGGGAACTTCGATCAACTCAAAGCCCTCGATCTTTTGAAGGATCGCTTTCACCTTCTCGAAATCTGATTCCATCAACAAACGCTTTAACATTCCGAATGCAGTATCGGACATGACGCGCGGAAAACTTAAATAAAAAAAAGGGGATGCGGCGTTCTGCCGCATCCCTTTCACCCAAACCGAACGAGAGTTTTCTCAGTTCGATTTTACCACCGAATTTTTCCAAATCTTTAACAGGCCTTGGTTCAAATCTTGAATCGCCGCATTTTTTTGCGAGACTGTCAAATCATCGTTCAACTTGATTTGAATGTCGACGCGGCGGTCCTGAGGGCAATCCTGCTTCGGGTCACAGCTCGAAATCGTGGGCTCGCCCACGCCGCGCAAGGCCAGCTTCGCCTTCTCGATGCCCGATTGAAAAAGCACCTCGGCCACGGCCTGAGCCCGTTTCTTTGAAAGGTCACGGTTATACTCGGGACGTCCCGTCTTGTCGGTGTGTCCGGTAATTTTGACCTTTTGAACAACGTCGCTATGGCCGTGAATCAATCCCGCCGTTGCAATCAGGCGGGCTTTTCCGTCAGCCAGGATCGAAGCTTTATTGAGGGCGAACAGCAGCCGAGAACCGTCGAGATTCAGTTGAAGCTCGGGCTCGCCCGCCTTTTGCTGAATGACGATTAAAGGAAGCACGTTCGCCGTAATTTTAGGCGTTTCGATCGTGATCGTTTTCACGGTCTCGATCGGAGCGAGCGGAGCAATCACCGTGATGGGTTTTTTGACAGTGCTGGCAACCACCGGCGTGACCTTCACGCTTGGCTTCGCGTTGGCATCGATGCTCGGCTTGATGGGTGCGCTCGACTGGGTCTCTACTGTGGCGATCGACGCGTCTGCGTGTATGTTCGGCTTAGCCTCGACTTTTACGCTTGGCTTCGCTTCAACTTTCACCCCTGGCTTCGCATCCGCTGGAATGGCATCGGACGGAACGGCATTGGCAGGAATCGTCGCTGAGTTTCCGTTCGCATCGCTGACGATCGACAAATCTTGGGTTTTCTTCATCGGCACATCCGTCAAAGAAGACTGTTGTCCCGATGACGTGTCGAACTGAGCGTCGGTCGAGCCGTGCTTGGGCTCGCCTGCAACCTGATCCACCGGCTGAGCCGATTCGAATTGCAGCAACAGTTGACCCGATTCGAGAAACACGTTGTTCGCCATCACGAAACGAAACTTACGATAGCCCGGCTCGGCGTATTCGGTCGAATTGGCGTAAATCCAATCCACCAGTTCGGCGGTCGAAAGGCTTTCGAGATGAAATACTTTTTTCAGGTCGAGCGAGATCGAACCGTTTTCGCCTTTGGCTTCGAAAACCGCTCCGTTTTGACCGTAATCGAGAATTTTCTCGGCCTTCACTTTCGCGAATTCGTCATCGGCATTCGCGACCTGATCCGAACACAAAGCGGTGTCGGCAATGCAAAGGTTTTGACCGCTGAAGTCGCGTTCTTTCAAGGACGATCCCTTCGGATCGTAAATACGAAGCCCCTTCAACACGAGTTCGAAATTCAGAATCGATTGGATATTTGCTTTCGACGGAACCGGAACGATCGCGCGGAAAACCAGGCTGGAATCGCGAGTGAAACCGATCTGCGTCGACTGATCGATCAGCGACGGATCGCCGATCTCGCGAATCGGGTTGACTTTGCCGATCTTAGGGCCCAACTCGGAAAGGTCGTATTTCGAATAAGGCTGCAATTCGCCGTCGGTTTGTACCGCATCGTTAGCACCGATGTTGGCGTCGACGTCGGCATCCGACTTTTTGCCGGTATCTTTATCCGTCGCTTTCGCTTGCAAGTCTTGCGTCGGCTTGTCCTTCAGCGAGACGTGCATGTTTTTTCCGCAGGCAGTGAGTGCGAAAACAGCGAGCATCAAAGCGATGGACCGGTGAGAAAAAGGGGTTCGGATCATGGTTCCTCCAAAATTTAAGAGATCCTATCACCGAATAACGCACCGCGCAAGTCTGTTTTTGTATTTTTTACATTTTATGAATTGAACGATTCTCGTTGAGCCGTTTTAACCGCGTTTCCGAAACTTCAATCCGGCCACGAGCCCCAGAACGGCGCCCACTCCGATCGCGATGAGCTGAGCCTTTTGAAGTTTGTCGATGGCCCATTGAATCGAACTCGTACAAGACACCCCCATCGGGGTCGGCGGATCAAAATACCAACTCACCATCCGAGGGAAATACATCGACACGAGCGATACGCAGAGCAAAACCCCGATGATCATCAGGGTCAGTACGAATCGTGTGGAAGATTTTTGAGGAGGTATGGATGACTGTGGTAGGTTTTCCGACATAAACCTGATATTACCCGGTGGCTCGAAAAATACTATGAAAAAGATCGCGACTGCCCTCTCGCTCTGTCCCCTCGCTCGAACGGAAAGGCTAAGTGTATGATTCGAATTTGGCCCGTGATTCTGCTTTTGTTTTCAAATGTTTTCATGACCTTTGCCTGGTACGGCCACCTGAAAAACCTGAAAGGGAGCTCGCTTGCCTTCGCCATTGTGGTCAGTTGGGCGATCGCTTTTTTCGAGTATTGCTTTCAAGTACCGGCCAACCGGCTGGGTTCGGACGTTTATACACTGGCTCAGTTGAAAGTAATTCAAGAAATCATCACCATGAGCGTCTTCGCCGCCTTTGCCGTCTTTTACATGAAGGCGCCGATCACCCGGAATTACCTCTATGCCGCGATCTGCATGTTGGGCGCGGCCTTTTTCATCTTCCGCGACTGATTTAATACTTGACTAATATAGTTTTATATGCGATTCTTTCGCCCTTATGAACCGGATTTTGAATCGGACATGGATTCCTTTTTTGCTGATTTCCCTCGCGATGGGGGCCTGCACCCAAAAGCGGAAGCAAATTTTTGAACAAGGCCAGGGCACCGATCTCGATTCGATCGCGATGTGGCAATCCCAATTCACCGACCTCGACACCGGCGATGTGATCGGCCTTCCTTCGACGACCAATGCGCAAGATTCGGTTACGATTTCGAATCAAGTTCGTTCGATGAACCATTACAACCTGGTCGAGATCAACGTCAAAGACCCGAAATTCAAAACCTTGATCGGCAATCCCCCATTTCGCGGAAAGCCCCACACTCACGGCGTCTATCAGATCGAAATCAAGCTCACTCAAAATTATTTGAAAGTCCTGAAGGTCGCGAAGAAAGAAGACCTTCCCTTCGAAGAACACTTCTACATCGAAGACACCCTGCCCGACGGACGCGTGGCGATCCCGCTTTTGGGATATAAGGTGAAAGGCTTCTTCCGCGTCGAACCCAAGAAAAACGACGACGATCAGAACTCGCATCACCTGATCGAGATCTCCGTTCCTGAAATGGCGCAAGCCACGCACGTCCGCATCGATTGGAACTCGCGCGAAATTTTCGAACCCGTCAAACAAACCGATTTGTTCCCGGCGAATCTTTTCTTCTCGCACGATCAAAAGAGCGGCGAATGGAAACCTTATGAGTGGTACTACTCCGAGACCGTGACCGAGAAATCGCTCACCGATACCGACACCATCGTCGGCGAAAACAACACCCGCTCGGATCACTCGACGCTTTCTCCGGCGACGAAGGTCGTTTTCATTCCCCGTCAGGGTGAAATTCGGGCCGTGAACGTCGCACTCGACGAACGCCTGAGTCGAGATCAGATCGAAAAAACGGCCGACCTGAATTCAAAAGCGGCACTCGTGCTTCCGGTCCAGTGGAAGGATTACCGCACGAAGCCCGAGGGCAGCAACCTTTCGATGAAGGGCGAAACCCTCGAAGAGCGGAAGTGGAATCAACGCCAATACTTCGAAATCGATTTTCCGAATCTTCAATCGGCGTCGATCTCGGAAGGAAAAACTCGCCTGCTCGACGTCGAAGTCGATCGCGATTACGTGAGTTTTACCGTGATGAACCTCATCGGCGATCAAGGACGCGAGATCAAATACTCGTTCCTGCGCGCGGACGACGGTCGGCTTGCCTACCAAGCCAAAATCAGCAATGAAAAAGACCGCCACACCTTCGGATTTTTCACGACCGAAAAACCTTACGTCGACAACTGGGAATACTACACCAAGGACGATTACCGGAAACGCGTTTACATGAACCGGATGAATCCGGCCCAAAAAGAAATCGTGTTTCACCTCTCGACCGATTCTCCGGCTTGGCTCGAAGACATCACCCAAATGGCCGTCAAAGCCTGGGATCAGGCCTTCGAAGAAGCCCTCGGAAAAGACAAAATTCACGTCGTGTATTCGCCTGACCGCGTGGCACTCGGCGATCTTCGTTACAACGTCATTCACCTCGTCGACACCCTCGACGAAGACGGACTGTTAGGCTTCGGGCCTTCGATCGCCGACCCCGAAACCGGCGAGATCATCGCCGCCAGCACCAACATTTACGTCAATTCCATTCAGTCGGTGGCCGCTAATTCCATCCGCCAGTACATGATCGACCGACTCGAAGGTCGCATCGGCAAAGAAACGCTCTCAAGCGGGCCGATCCTGACCGACATTCCTGCTTCCTCTTCGGGCCTAGCGAGCAGTGTCGGAGCCCAACACGCCTTGGCTTCGCTGCCGCTCCTTCAAGGCAAGCACACCGATTTCGATCGCTTGATGACGACCTTGGCCCTCACCCCCAAAGAGCGCCGCGAACAAGCCATGATGGCGGATTCAAATTGCTCGTTCGCGGAACAAGCCGCGATGTCGGCCAACGATCGCGATATCCAGAAGTTCTGTCCCGCAATCGAAAAGATCGTTCAAACAAACCAGTCACTGTCGTTCTTGGGCGAAAGTGCGGAACAAAATTGGGAGAGCGTCTGGGAAAGCTCGAAAAACGCCATCCGAGACTGTTCGAAACAGATCACACGCGAAAAGCTGCTCTCGACCCTCATCCACGAACTCGGGCACGACTTCGGGCTTCGACATAACTTTTACGGTTCTTACGACAAAGCCAATTTTAAGCAAATCACCACGATTTTCGGCGAAAAAACGACCGCTCCGAGCAGCTCGATCATGGAGTACACCGACTGGGGCGAAGATCGCCTCGACGAAGCAGGCCCTTACGACATCGCCGCAATCCGTTTCGGATACGGTAACTCGGTCGAGCTGACAGACGGAAGCTTCGTCTCGGTCGGCCAAGACTCGATCGAAAAAGCCTTGAGTTCTAAAAACCGATCCATGAGCGACCTGAAGCCGTATCTGTTCTGTACCGACGAAGAAGCGGCGAGCGGAATGGACGCGCTTTGCCGCCCTTACGACTCGGGCACCACGCCCGACGAAATCGTCAAGTTCTTCATTCGCCAATACGAGCGCTCTCAAACCTTGCGGCGCTATCGCCGGGCGCTCCCGAATACGCTTTCGTCGCAAACCGTGGCGAAATATAACTTCAGTCAGGTCTTCACGCCGTTACGCGCGATCTACGATCAATGGCGCATGCACTTGGGCGAGTACGCGAAGAAATCGAATCGTTATCTCGACGCTTACGATACCGCTTCCTTTCAGACGCTGCTCGACGGCATGAAAAACGACCCGCAATACGGAACCTACTACGAGCAATATTATCAAGCCTCGCGCGACATCTACGACTTTTTCAAGAAGATCGTCTTCCAACCGAATCAATATTGCCTGATCGATCAAGGCGGAACGCTCAAGGCTGTCGAGTTCCTGGCCCTTCGTGACCGTCTTTCGGAAGAAAGCCGGGGCTCACTCATGATTCGAAGCTGTACCGATGCCACCTCGTTGGGCGGAAAAGCATTGAAAGTCGTTTCTGAAATCGGTTACCCCGCGCAGTCGTATCGCTATACGAAGTATGACAGCGTGGACGATCTTTCGGACGACGTCATGGGCAATGCCGAAACCCGCGAATACGCGGCACTCGCCATCGCGAGCCGTTTCAGCAGTGCCGAAAACGAGTTGAACCAGTTTAATCCGAGTATGCTCGATGAGCCCGCGATCCGAGAAGACTTCGTCTCGACCCTGCTCGATCGGATCGTCAACGGCGTTGACCTTAAGGCTTACGGCATTGAAACTCCGCAACCGCTTTTCAACGCCGAAGCCGAGATTTTCAAGACCGTGGCCCAAACCCTGGCTTACGGTCTGAGCGTGCCGGGCGATCAATCGGGCACCTTGAATAAGGTGGCGACCCTCAATCGCCTCGAATACTTCAACGTCTACAACCCGACGCCGGGTGAAGACCTTTCGAAAATGGCGGCGGTGTTGAATCTGAACGGAATTCCGACCTATGCGGCTGTCTCGCAAGACCGAAACGTCATGGCCACCCGCCTGATTCGACGCTACAACCAGATCGATCGCCAACTTCAACTGAAGCCTGCCGACGAAAAAGACGTGCAGTCGCTGACCGAAAGCCTTCAAGCAGCCCTTCCGTCGTCGGCCGACGCTGCGAAATGGACGCTCCAGGATTTCGGATCGCTTGCGAAAGTCGTCGATACGATTTCTGAAAATAATCCGTATCTGTTGTCGTGCCTGGGATCCCAGAAAAAGGGAATTGCTCAGCTCTCTACCCTCACTCAGGCCTTCGATCAAGTCCTCGGCCAAGCCCAGTCGGACAGCGAAGAGGCGGTCACGAAATTGGTTCAAACTCCGCTTCAAAAACTCCTACAAGCCGTTCAGCAACCGAGCGTCGCCTTCGATGCTGAAAGTGTGGGTTCTTTGGTCGATGCTGCGAACACGTGCCTTCAAAAGCAGAACGCTTTGGCCTCGTTCAACCAAGAATACGCAAAGGACCTCGAAGCCCAAAAAGGCCTGATTCTCAATATCCTAGGAATGTATTAGGTGAAAGCGACGCTCGTTCTCGCACTTTGCTTCGGATTTTTCGCTCCGTCCACCCGGGCCGAGACGACGATTCAAGGCAAGTGGTTCAGCGAGTACAGCACTTCACCGCAAGCACCGGGCGACGAAAACAAACGCTCGTCTTTCGAGTCGCAGCTGGTGGCGGCGTTAAGAACCTCTCCTGACTTTTGGGTCCAAGGCGAAATCGGGTTTACTCAAATCCTTGAACCCACCCCTGAGTTCAATCTCGTCAACCCGAGCTTTCGCGGTTTTTATCGAATCACCGATCCGTCTCTTCAAACCTTCAAAATCGAAATCGGCCCGACCACCGCGTTTGCCTTGAGCGAGAAATCGCGCCGCGAATCGTTGTACCTTTCGGCCGGTGCGGCCGTTCGTTTTTCGCTCAAAGGAAGCAACCCCATCGCGCACCAAACCGAAGGCGGATTCAGCGCGTATTACGATCTGGCGTTGAACCGCAACTTCCACCAATACGAGACGTCCGACTTAGGCGAAGTCAATACCGAGTACTCGCTCGATCATTTTTTGTATGCCGAATACGATTTCAAGGGTCCGTTTTTGATCGATGCCTGGGTCGGATTTTCGTCGGCTTGGAGCTATCAGGGAGAAGTGTCGAACGACTACACCTTGGGCCAGGAAATCGTTTTTTCACCGACGGATTGGATGGACCTGTCGATCCTTCATGAACGCGGTGGTGACTTTCTTTCGCCGAGCGGACAGACTTATAATTTCGGATTGTTCGATGCCAATGAATCCCGTTTTGCGGGAACGGTCACGCTTTATTTTTAACTCGTTTTTTGGCGCGTTTTTTCGCGGTTTTTTTGCGGGCCGGAGTTTTTTTCGCGACTTTTTTAGCGATTTTCTTGGCTGGCTTTTTCTTCTTCTTTTTCGACGCGACTTCGCGAATCATCTTTCCGAGATGCGCTTGCATCGCCTTTTTGTGTTCGGGGTCGATGGCGATGAGCTCGGCGCCGATGGTGGATCGTCCGCCGTGCGGTTTCACCCAGGCCACGCAGACGAGCAACTTGACCGTCTCGCGATCGATCTGCACTTCGAGCAACACCAACGTTCCCTTCTTGTACTCCTGCGAAGTTTCGAATGAGATTCCGTTACTCGAAAGATCGATCGACGAGTTCTCTTGGAAGACCGGAGTCCCCAAAACCTGGTAACGTGAATGGCGAATCGTCTGTTGAAGCGGAACCCGAATGCGGCTCCTTCGTTCTGCTGCCTTGCTCATAAGACAATTTTGCCAAAGCCAGGCTCAAATGAACATGACTGTTTTTTGACGGGTTTTTCGGACACACCCTTTTATCCAATGCAATCCATAGAAAATGCTTTAAAATAGAAAGCTGGGGTAAGGAAGCGAGAGTTCATTTCATGTTCCAATTGAATACCCGAATTCTCATCGTGGACGAAATGCTCACGATGCGGAAGCTCGTATCGAAGGCCTGCCAGGAAATCGGCTTCACGGATCTGATCGAAGCTTCCGACAGCGCACAAGCTTGGCAAGCGATTCAGGAATCGCAACCTCCGGTCGGGCTCGTGATTTCGGATTGGGGCATGCCCAAAGGGACCGGCATCGATCTGGTTCGCCGGATCCGTGCCGACAGCCGCTTTTCCAAGCTCCCGTTCCTGATGGTGACGGCCGAAGCCGAACAGCATCAAGTTCTGGAAGCCTTGAAATCCGGCGTCGACCAATACATGCTCAGACCGTTTACCACTCCCGTCCTTTCCGAAAAGCTCGAACACGTTCATCAGAAACGCAGAGGTTGACCTCATCATGCAAAACGAACGCCCTCCTATTTTAACCGTCGGCCTGGAAGCGCAAATCGAAAAGACCGTCACCGATCTTTTGAGCAATACTCAAGTCACGCCTATTCCCATGGAAATGGATCGTCTGCTCGGAGACATTACCCCTCCCCCCTGCCTCGTGATCTCGGGTCCGCCGTCGAAGAATCTTCCGGCGATCGAACTCGCACAGGCCTTGCGCATGCAATATCAGGATATCCCGATCTTCCTCTGTTGCGTTGCCCGCGAAGGCTTCGAACGCAAAAGTTTCATCAAAAATGGCTTTACCGACGCGTTCCTCATGCCGATGGACACGACGAATCTTCGCACGGCAATCAGCGAAGCTCTCGCGCGCGCGACGAACGGCGTGCTCCGGGTTTATCGTCCGGTCAAAATCATCGACGTCGAGCCGGGGAATACCCTCGATTTCGACACCAGCGTTTACCTTCCGGCCAACAGCAAATACATCAAGATCAACAGCGCAGGCGACTCGCTCGACTCGGAACGCATCGATAAAATCAAGCGCAGCAAGTTCAACAGCGTGTACGTCCCCGCCGAACAGATGAAGAAATTTTACGAATACTCGGCCAAACGCCTGAAAGACCTGGGCCAAGAAACGTTCAGTGCCACCGAACGGAAGGAAAAACTTTCGACCGCCGTGCGCGATCTGATCAGCGGCCTTTTCTCGGAGCAGGCGTCGACCTTCGAATCCGGCCAGGCAATCCTGAAAGACTGCGGCGAGATCGTGAAAAGCTACATCGTGAGCGGCGCCGATTCGGAGTGGTACATCCGCATTCAACAGGTTTTAGGCGAACGCGGTGATACCTATTCGCACGCGGGGAACGTCTCGACCCTGGCCGCGCTTTTTTCGATGGGCCTCGGCGTGGGAAAACCCGAAGACCTGGCATTAGCGGGCCTGCTTCACGACATCGGAATCGCCGAACTTCCGCCCGAGGTCCAGTCCCTCGAAGTCGAAGACATGACCCCGGAACAATTCGAGCAGTACAAAAAACATCCCGAGCTGTCGGTCAGCCTGATCAAGGCGCGAAAGATCATCGCTCCCGAGATCGTGACCAAAGCCATTCTTCAGCATCACGAACTGTATAACGGAACCGGATATCCGCACGGCATCTTCGGAGACCGGATCAGCAAAGAAGCTCAAATTCTCGCGCTAGCGGATCAGTTCGACGACTTGACTCGACTCAAAGACGGAGTTCCGCTCCTCACCCCGCTCCAAGCGGTCGAAAAACTGCGAATGGAGCAAGTCAACGACCCGTCGCGGATTCATTACAATCCCGAGCTGCTGAAACGACTTTTAACTCTGTTTCCGACTGCGTGATTCGTGCTCGCTAATAAGCGAAATCGGCTTTCAAGGCGGCGATCGCCGAACCGTTGATCACGCGTTTGACCTGATCGTCCGAGTAAAGTTTGGCGTCGGCCTTCACCTTCTCGGTGCAGTTTTCGCAGAATTTCGAAATGTTATTCAGCAGCACCGAGGCTGAAGCATACGATCCGTAAGCGGTCGAATCGCAGGCGTGACTCCATCTTAAACTCCTGCCCGTCCAGATGCTTCGGTACGGAAAGGTCAACGGACAACGCGCGTGCGGCCAATTGTGGTACTCGTCTTCGGTATGACGGGCTTCGTGGTAAAGGGTCATCAGACGCGCAATCTGTGGATGATCGATGTCGGTGTAATTCGAGGTCACGAAGATTTTATGCGGGTACTTCGCGATTTCGCAGGCCACGGCCGAATCGCCGCCGCCGCACGAATCCACGCCGAAATAATAAACGTGTTTTTCGAACCATTGCAGGTAATTCGCTCCGTCGAGCGTGCCGAAGATTTCCTGATGAAGGGGCGATTGCTTGTGACCGACGATCGATTGCATGAACGACAGATCGCCGAGCACCTGTGTCTGAAGCGCGGGCGGAACGTCCGAATCGAACTGCAAACCCGAATCGGCTCGCGCCAACCCCGGTGCGAGTAAAACGATGAACCCCAACGCGATCGAAAAAATCCCTTTTCTCATTCAATCCCCCTTGCATGAAGACAATACGGCTTTCTTTCAGTGTAGCCGTATTTTACACAAGAGAAATTGAAAAATGAGAATTAGTGGCGAAAAGGCTTCTTCGGAACGTCGTTCCACTCGTTCATCTGCGCCAGGATCTCGTCGTTTTTCATGACCTGCGAGTCTTTTGCGCCGTACCGTCTGACGGCAAACGCGCCTTCTTCCATTTCGCGATCGCCGACCACGAGCATGAGCGGGATTTTCGAAATCTGCGCCTCGCGCGTCTTCAACCCCATCTTCTCGTTTCGATCATCGATCTCGTAACGGATTCCGTCCGCATCGAGTTTTTTCGCGAAGGCTTTGCAGTAATCGAGATGCGCATCCGAAATCGGAATCAACCGGCACTGTACAGGAGCAAGCCAGAACGGAAACGCTCCGGCGACGTGCTCAATGTACACGCCCATGAAGCGTTCGAGCGAACCCAGGATCGCCCGGTGGATCACCACGGGACGATGAGCGGCATTGTCCGACCCGGTGTACGAACAATCGAAACGCTCCGGCAGGTTGAAATCGAGCTGCACGGTCGCCAACTGCCACTTCCGTTTCAGAGCGTCCTTGACCTTGATGTCGATCTTCGGACCGTAGAACGCTCCGCCGCCTTCATCCAGGCCATAGCTTCGGCCCATTTTATCGAGAATGGTACGCAGTCCGCTTTCGGCCTGATCCCACATCGCATCCGTTCCGATGCGTTTCTCGGGACGAGTCGAAAGAAAGATTTCCATGTCCTTCAGGTCGAAATCGAAAACCTGATAGGTCTTCATCACCATGTCGATAATCTTGTCGATCTCGCTCTCGACCTGATCGAGCGTGCAATACACGTGGGCATCGTCCTGACAAAAGGTGCGCACGCGGGTCAGCCCCGCGGTCACGCCCGACAATTCATTGCGATGCAGCCGCCCGAAATCGGCGAAGCGAAGCGGGAGGTCGCGGTAAGAGCGTTTGTGAACGGAAAAAATGTAAGTCGAGGCCGGGCAGTTCATCGGCTTTACCGCGAACTCGCGCTCGGCTTTTTCACTCGCTTTATCGCCTGCCTTCGCATCACGAACTTCTTCCGAACCTTTGGCGACGAAGAACATGTCTTCTTTGTAGTTGTCGTAGTGACCCGAGGTTTTCCACAGTACCGTATCGAAAATCTGAGGAGTGATCACTTCGTCGTAGCGGTAATAGCGATACATGTCGCGCACGTACTGCATCAGGCGATTGTAGACGATCGTCCCCTTCGGATGGAAAAACGGCGAAGCCGGCGCCTCAGGATGGAACGAAAACAGATCGAGTTCCTTGCCGAGCTTGCGGTGATCGCGACGCTTGGCCTCTTCGATCAGATGCACGTGCTCATCGAGCGCCTCTTGTGTCGGAAAAGCCGTTCCGTAAATCCGCTGAAGCATCGGATTTTTCTCGCTGCCGCGCCAGTAAGCTCCGGCGAGCGACATGAGTTTGAACGCCTTCACTTGTGTCGGTTTTTCGATGTGTGGCCCCCGGCAAAGATCGACGAACTCGCCTTGCTGATAGGTGCTCACCGTCTTCGCGTCGAATTGATCGCGCAGGGTGCGGATGATTTCGAGCTTGAACGGCTGGTTCATCTTCGTGAACATTTCAAGCGCTTCTTCGACCGAGTGCTCGCGACGGACGAACGGCTGGTTTTCTTGAATGATTCGTTTCATCACCTTTTCGATCTTCGGAAGATCCTCGGTCGTGAGCTTCACCGGCAGGTCGATGTCGTAATAAAAACCGTCTTCGACCGTCGGTCCGATTCCGAACTTGGCCTCGGGCCAAAGTCGGCTGATCGCATGCGCCATCAGATGCGCGCACGAGTGGCGGACGGTCTCTAACTCGTTTAAGTGCTCCGGTTCGGTGATTTCGCTCAGTACTGCGTCTTGATCGCTCATGGTGATGTCCTTTTTTAGTAATGAAAGAGATCTTTCTCGGCGCTGGTACTGTAGCGTGCACTCCAGCGCGGCGATTTCAACTTCGAATTGAACCCTTGAAGGATCGAATCGCGCTCGTAAAGAAAAATATACGGAAGATCCGAATAAAGAATGTCGTTGATCTGTTGAAGCATCTTCGTGCGCTTCTTGCGGTTAAACTCGAGGTTCGCTTTCTCGATCAAGGCATCGACCTTCGGATTCGAATAGCCCACCTTGTTCGAGCCACCGTCAATTGACGAGGTCGCCCAAAGTTGGCGCGGATTCGGAAAGATGCTTCCCCCGCCCCATCCCATCAAAACAGCTTCGAAGTTCTTGTCGTCGAAATCCTGATACAAGGCCGTGATGTCCATCGCCCGCACGGTCATGTCGATTCCGGATTTCTTCAATGCTTCTTTGTAGAATTGGCCGAACTTCACGCCGACCTGATTCATCGAAGCGACCTTGAAGGTAAAACGGAACGGAACGCGACGACCGTCAATTTGCTTGTCGAGCACGTTGTCGCGATCGGTATCGGCCCAACCGTCTTCTTTCAGCAAGGCCATCGCTTTTTTCATGTCGTATTTATAGGCCTTCGAAAGATTTTTAAGCTTCGGCGAAACGTTGTCCGTCCGTGAACCGAAAGGCGAAACCGCCTGCGAGACGAGGCCGAAATACAGGTTTTTGATGATGGTCTGATAATCAATCAAATACGCGAGAGCCTGACGAGTCTTCACACTCGCGAAGATCGGCTTTTTCAGGTTCAAGCCGATGCCGTACCACGGAAGCGATCCGTCCGACTTGAGCGCCTTGGCCCAGATCGGCTTGCCCGATTTCGGGCCCGTTCCGAATTTGTCTTTGTCGACGCCTTTGACCTGCACGCCGAACTGATCGAGCGAAAAAGTCACGGTGTCCAAGTTCCCTTTGACGAAGCTTTCATAGCGAAGCGCATTGTCTTGGATGATTTTAAGCTGAACCGTATCGAAGTTCTCGGTAGCCTTATACTCTGGAAGATCCTTCGCCCACCACTTCGGATCGCGCTCAAGGGTCACGAACTGATCGCGTGAAATCTTTTTCAACACGTAGGCCGCGTCGCCGATCGGGTAAAGGTTCTCTTTCGCCTGATTGAAATCGGACACATGCTCGAATTGTTTTTTCTGAATCGGCTGAATCGAGCCCAGAAAATCCTTCGTGTCGAACTTCGGCTGATCGACCTTGAATTTAAACTTGAGGTTATCGATTTTTTCAATGGTCACGCCCGACAGAAAACTACGAATGGTCGCGGCATTGACCTTCGGATCCATGATTTTCTCGAAGGTGAACACCACGTCGTCCGAGGTCACGGGGGTTCCGTCGCTCCACTTCGCCTTCGGGTTCAGACTGAAGGTGTATTCTTTTTTGTTTTTACTCACCTCGACCTTTTGAGCCAGGCCGGGAAGATCGTTGTAAGTTTGAGGGTCGGTTCCGATCAAGCTCATGAAAAGCCAGCCCGAAACCTCACGGTCGTCGATGTTCGTGATCAGAACCGGGTTCAGAGTGGTCGGCGTCAGGTTGATTGCATCGGTGAAGGTACCCCCTTTTTTCACGGCAGGGAATTGATCATACGAACTTTTCGCATTCGCGGAAGAAATCGTGAGTGCGACGAAACCAGCCAGCAAAGCCAAGAATACGGAGTTTTTCATGCCTCCCATTGAATCGATTTTTCGCTGAATTGTCAAAGGATTACCTTCCCCGCCCCCCTCCTAGCCCGTCCCTTTCCTGCCGCTCGGCATCATTTCGTAAATATGACATTGCCCCGGCCTAAAAATGGAGTTATTCTCAACTCATGCTCCACCAAACCCTGCCCGTGGGCTCGAAGGCCCGCGCGAAAATGCGCGAATCGCTCCAACCCCGAACCCGCCATGGGGGCCATGAGAGCATTGGCCGCCGCAAGACCCCCCGCCCCTTTGCGCCGAAGACGCCGACCCACATCGTTTTGAAGTCGAAGCGCGCCAAAGGCCGCTGGTCGCTGACCCATCGCAAGAACCACGCAAAGATTACGAGCATGATTTACGTCTACGCCCATCGTTTTAAGGTGCATGTGTACCGCGCGGCCGTCGTCGGCAATCACATTCACCTGCTCGTAAAGGCCGAGGAGCGAAAGCCGCTGGCGGATTTTTTGCGCGTACTGGCCGGAAGAGTGGCCGTCACGGTCAGCGGTGCTCGCCGAGGCGTGAAGCGGATCGGGAAGTTTTGGGATTACCTATGCTGGAGCCGATTGGTGAACTGGGGCCGCGATTTTTATCACACGCGAAAGTACGTCACTGCGAATGAGGTCGAGGGCACGCACGGAAAGACCGCTCGGGAGCTGATCCGCCGCTCGCAGTTGCTGGAATACGATGACGATCGGCTTTACTGGGCGCCTGGGTAGAGCCTTAGTCCACTTCGCGCGGCCGGATTCAAACAGCGAAGTCCTGCATTTACTTCAACCGCACCTTCGCCCATTCGCGGGCAATGACCTCGGGCAATTCATGAGGGTATCCCCCTTCAAAACGCATCGAAAGCGCAGGTTCACGCGTCCAGCTCGCTTCCGACGGAGTCAGCACGACCTCGCAACTCTCGTCACCCCGCTCACGCGCTCGTTCCAGTACCCAGTTAAACATCAACTCAGGGTCCGGCGTGCGGTATCGAACTCCATCTTCTTCGTCCACAGCCCACCGATCGCCGAAGAGCAACAAGGTCAAAAGCGATACCTCACGTCCATTGAACATGGGGCCGCCCACGAATTCCTTCGGCGCAAGCACTTCGCGCCACCACGAAGGATGCGTGGCCTGCGCACCTAAGGCCATCGACAGAAAAAACATCGCGAATTCGGCACAACCCGAACCCGTCCCACGGGTGACGACATGACCGCCGCCGTAATGTCGAAACGCTCCGTTTGCGATCCACCCCTCTAGCACCTGCATCATCGCCTGCGCGCATTCGTCCGAGACCGGAACCCGAATCGCGGCGTAACGCCCCTTGCTGCGCGCCCATTCGATTTCTTCGAGCGCTTCGGAGGCGTCGTCCAGCCGTCCTCGAAAATCATGAAAGAACGACCCCAGGCCCAGCTTCAAGTGACGAACCTCACGCGACGATTCACGGACATCAAGACGAGACATCCCCGTCAATACACGTGAAACCCCGTGTGCGTTCGGCTCTCGGGTTCCGAATTCGACAAAAACGTGCCCGATCGGCGCCAGATCACCGAAGAGGTGATTGAAAAACGTGCGAATCAACAGCTCGCGCGGACACGACCAATTGAGCGGCCGAGGCGGAGGGATCAGATGTAAAACAAATTCATTGGGGTTTCGAGGCATAGATTCAACGGATTCGGTTAAAAAACGTTCTTTCCATGTTGACTGTTGTCTACCAAAAAAGCAAGAGCTCTGGCTTTTTTGAAGGTTTTTAATTTATTAAATAAATCAAATATAATATCATTCGCGTCATGCTGAAGACGCTTCTTTTACTTTCCGTCGTGATGACTTCCTCCTCCCTGGTTTCGCTTTCCGCCCACGCCGAGATTCAGGATCAGGACTGGGCCGACCTCGGAGTTCGCCCCGAACAGATCGAGTCCACCACACTGATGCGACTGGAACAGGCCTCGGATCAAGCCACCGAATCGTCCGATCAGATCGGGCCCATCCCCGAATCCGAAGACGTGACCAGCGACTCGCTTCATCTCATCGGTCGGGGCATCTTCGATCCGAAACACGGCGAGGCTCTCGCTCTGGCTTTTTACGACGGTCAAGCCCCCAGCTCGTTCGACGTGGAACACCCCTGCGCGCGTCTGCGGTATGTGTACTTTAACGTGACGGAGCATACGGCGAAATACATCGGAAAGATTTACCCTGTCGCCTGCGCTGCGGACGAGGCGACTGCAAAAGAGCTGAAAACCGCGCTCAAGCCCGCCAAGACCCGATATAAAGAATATCGCAAAATCGCTAACAAACGCCGTAGATTCGGTCTCCTGGGCGGTCTTTTCTCCGGTACCTTGAGCGGCACGGTCATAACGCTCGGATTCATTCCGGGAGTCACTTTCGGAACCGGCGTCCTCATCTTCACGGGCGTGGCCGTAAGCGGCTTCAGCCTGCTGATGGCGAGCGAGAAAGGCGCGACTCTTTTTACTCCGAGCACGAACGTCTCAACCGTGATGATGGATCGCAACGGATGGAACTGGTCTTCGAAACCGAAGAAAGTCAGCCCTCACGCGTTCGCGCTGTATTATTACGCCTTCGCGTCGGACAGCAATACCGTCTACCGCTAGCGGCGTAACCACAACGCCCGCCACTCGTTCTTTTCAAGGCGTTCCACCTGAAAATCGGCCCCGCCTTCTTGATAGGCGCGGATCACGGGGTCGAGATCGCTCTCGATCAGCCCCGAGAGCACGAGCTCAGCCCGAGGCTTCAAGCAAGCTTTGATTTCGGGCGCAAACTTAAGCAAGATCGGCCGCAGGATGTTGGCAATCAAAATATCCGCCTGTCCGCCCCCTGCATTCTCGCCACGAATCTCGGCCGGGATTTTCTCTAAAAACTGGATGCGATCCGAAACCCCGTTCAAAGCCGCATTTTCACGGGCATTGTCGTTCGCCATCGGGTCGATCTCGACGCAGAAGACGCGAGAAGCGCCTTGCATCGCGGCCGCGATTCCTAAAATGCCCGAGCCTGATCCGAAATCGAGGATCGTCTTGCCTTCAAGCGAGCCCAATCCGCGCAGCACGCGTAAACATAACTGGGTGGTTTCGTGAGTGCCGGTGCCGAAGCCGGCGCCGGGGTTAATCACCATGATCGCCTGTTGGCATTGCGGTGACAACCGCAATTGCTCATCAAGCTTGCGCTCTTGGACATCTTCATGCCACGGTGGCAATACGCGTAAGCCGGCATCGACTTCAATACCCGTAAAAGCCGCTTTCCAGGTCGCGTTCCAATCTTGTTCTTCTTGCGCTTCGAACTCCGGGTTCGACGGCAAATCGTATTCGCGGTTGAGCCAAGCCATTGCCGCCCGTGCAGCCTTCTCGGTTTTAAAATACGCCTGAAGGGTCAGCTCGCGTTCATGCGACAGCCAATCGCGCTCGTGTGGGGCCATGCCTTCGTCGAGCACCCACGATTCGGTTTCGTAGCCACGCTCGTGTGCCTCTTCAGCGAGTAAAACTCCTTCGGTAATCCCGAAAAATTCGGGCTCGCCCCCGACGGTGAATTCACCACTGCTTAAATCACTGCAGTAGTCGTTGAATCGCGCGATCGCGTCTTCACGACGGTGGGTGCTTGAATGACTGCCAGAACCCGCCAGCCGAACCTCCGTCGGAAACGCGAACCGCACGCAGTAAATCATGAATTCGAATCGTCCTGGGCTTTGGGAGCGGCTTCTACGACGACGGGTTCCTGCTGAGGCGCCGCTTGATTTTGCCGAAAAGAGTCTTTGTTCCGTTGGCGAAACCTCCCCGACCCCCGATCGTTGCCGCCGGTTCCATTCCCACTTCCGCGTGCGTGTCGACCGCCGCGTTGGTTCTGGTTCCGTTGATTTTGATTTCGCTGGCCCCTTGGGTTCCGATTCGTCGAATTGCGTTGGCCTCCGACGTTACCGCCGGTTTGGGCTGTGGGCGAGCCGTTCGAACCGTAACTGGCCAATGCCGCATCCTGAGCCGCTTGAGCTCGAAGGTACGCCAATTGGTCTTCGTCGTCGCCCGAGTGAGATGAGGCATGAGAAACCGATTCCGTCTCAGTTCCGCCTTCACCTTCGGTTTCAACGACTTGAATTTCTTCGGTCGTCACTTCAGACGAATTTTCTTCAGTCGCCTCTGCCGAAGCCTGCTCAGCCTTCGGACGAGCGATGAATTGTCCTTCCGGACGTTTCACCGGCACCGCCGGTTCGGAAGGAGCTTCCGGAGCGGCCTCCAATTCGTCTTCCACCCGCTCGGCTTCGAGCGCACGTTGAGCGGCGGCCTCTTTCTGGCGCTGTTTCTGCTTTTCTTTGCGCTCGCTGCGATCGCGTTCGATGCGCAGCTGGCGGGCGATATCCTGATTTTGCTTCTTGCCGGGCGCTCGATCGGTCACCACTTCGTATTGTTCGTTGTGGAAATCGAAAATCGACTGCAAATAAACCGTCTTATTGTAACGCCGTTCGAGCGTGTCGAGCACGTCTCGAAGTTCGATCGCCAAAATGTCGATCACGCTTTCGTGTGCCGAGATCAGAATCTTCTTCGCGTCGCGGTCGACACCCAGGCGTTCGCATTCGCGTAAAATTTCGTAAGCGACCGTGATCTTGCTCTTGCCGAAACCCTTGCCTTCGCAATGCGCACAAGGCTCACAGAGCGTGCGGATGATGGTATCGCGAGTCCGTTTCCGGGTCATCTCGACCAGTCCCAGCTCCGAGATTTTCTGGATCGTCGGGCGAGCGCGATCCTTGCGGAGTGCCTCTTCGAGCGCGCGATAAACCCGCATGCGGTTCTCGTCGCGTTCCATGTCGATGAAGTCGCAGATGATGATCCCGCCGCAGTTCCGAAGGCGCAACTGATACGCGATCTCTTCGGCAGCTTCGATGTTGGTTTTCAAAATCGTGTCTTCGAGGTTTTTCTTACCGACGAAACGGCCGGTGTTGACGTCGATCGCGACCAATGCTTCGGCTTGGTCGATCACGATGTATCCCCCGCTCTTCAGCCACACGCGGCGTTCGAGTGAACGATAAAGCTCGGACGAAAGCCCGTAAGCGTCGAACACCGGAAGATCGCCTTGATAAAGTTCGATCTTGCCGATCAGACTGGGCATGAAGCGCTCGGCGAATTCGAGCAGCTCGTTATAATGATAGCGCGAATCGACGATGATTTTGTCGATGTCTTCGTTCACCCAGTCGCGGATCGATCGCAACACCGAGTTGAGATCTTCGTACACCAGCGACGGAGCCGAAACGTCGTCGGCACGATTGCGGATCTTGCCCCAAAGTTTAGAAAGGTAATCGATATCTTGCTTAATCCATGATTCGGGGTCTTTTCCGCCGCTGGCGGTCCGAACGATGAATCCGAGTTTGCGCGGACGATTTTTTTCGACGAAGTCGCGCAAGCGACGGCGTTCATCGTCACGCTCGATCCGACGGCTCACCCCGACGTGATCGATCGTCGGCATGCACACAAGGTGACGGCCGGGTAAGCTTACGTGACAGGTCAGACGCGCGCCTTTGGTCGCGATCGGGTCTTTAGCGACCTGAACGATGACCTCTTGGCCTTCTTTCAGCAAGTCGGCGATGTTGGCTTGAGCGCGAGGACGTGAATGTTTCGGCTTGATCCGACGATCGCGGTTGCGTTGCTCGCGAAACTCGGAACGCTGACGTTGCGGACGCGCTTGAAGCGCAACGGGTTTCGTCGTCTCGCCTTCCATTGCTGCGCGATCGCTTTCGACGTCGCCTTTATCATAAAGCGCACCGTTGACAGAATCCGGCATCACGTCCGGATCAATGTTCGATTCACCGGCAGCAAAAGTATTTCGTCCGTTTTTATCACGATTGCGTCCACGTCCGCGACGGCGGTTCCGGTTCCGAAACCGGCGTCCGCGCCCTTGACCGCCTTCGCCGCCCTCACCGGTTTTCACCAGTCCTTGAAGCGGGGCTTCCGTGGCATTTTCTTCGCTGGTATTTTCTTCAGTTGCATTTTCTTCCGTCGAACCTTCATCCGCCGACAGAGTCTCAACTGCATCGGTTTCCGAAGCGCTCATTTCAAACGCGGATTCCGACTCAGAAAACTCTTCTTCCACCATCTCGTCAGACTCGTCCTCGTCGACTTCGTCCTCTTCTTCTTCTTCAAAAAATTCTTCTTCCAAAGCTTCCAAGGCTTCTTCAGCGAAGGCCTCGTCTTCGTCCGTTTCGTCAACCAACTCGTGCTCGGCGTGATCGGCCGCATGGTCCAATTGCGAGCTGTCGATCTCGGCAGCTTCGACATCCGCAGAGGCTTCGACCGAAGTCTCTGCCTCGCCTTCCGGCGCCTCTGCTTGCAGTTCTTCTTGCGTGTCCGCATTCTCGACCGCTTCTGCGTCCGTGACTTCCGCGTCATCCCCCATCACCTTCGGGTGAACGTAGATGTCGTCGACATACAAAAAGGCGGCCTTCTCGAGACCGATGTCGACAAACGCCGCCTGCATTCCGGGAAGGACCCGGGTCACGCGTCCTTTATAAATGTTTCCGACGATCCCCTTTTCGCTGTCGCGCTCGATCAGTAATTCCTGGATGCGACCATCGTCCATCAAGGCGATGCGAACTTCGGGGAGAGATGCGTTAATAATTAATTCTTTGGCCATAATTTCCTCATTCAAGACATTGCCAGAGGGAAGGCCAGAAGAAGGAGGATACTTAAAGCCGAAAGGAGTCTAGCCCCAAAGCAATGAGATGCTTTAGGTGGAACGTCAAATTTGATGTTGTTGCTAAACTTTTCATGAATGGCTTTAAAATTTTCTTCTGACTACTGCGTCACTATTTCTTTTTGTGAGTCTCTGACTTTTGCCAGACTTTATTCTTAGACTCTGGGGGGTTTTCACCCACTCCCTCGAAAAGTGCCGACCTAACTTTAGGTGTTACTCTGAACCGGCTGTCTTATTTCAATTTTCTTACGTTTTAAGTTAAAACTTTATTTTTACAACGGATGCTGTCCAAAGAAGCTTCTTCTTCACAGCACCTTGGGAACAGGTTATAGCAATAGAGGGAGAACGGCAACTTTAAAAAACAAGAACATGACGCATTCAATCAAAACCGCTGAATCCAATTTTGATCTCGCTCAAAAAATTGACCACACTCTTTTGAAACCGACGATGACCCCCGATGAGCTGAAAAAGCTTTGCGCGGAAGCCGCCCAATTCCATTTTAAAACCGTCTGCATTCCTCCCACTTTTGTCTCGCAAGCAGTCGAGCTTCTGAAGAATGCTTCCGACGTCTCGGTGATCACGATCGTGGGCTTTCCGCTCGGGTACAGCACCACCGAGTCAAAAGCGCTCGAAGCCCGCCTCGCCATCGCCGACGGCGCTCAAGAAATTGACATGGTCATCAACATCGCCTTCGCCAAAGCCCATCGCTGGGACGACGTCGAAGCCGACGTTCGCGGCGTCGCCCAAGCCTGCGGCACCACCCCCCTGAAAGTCATTCTTGAAACCGCGTACCTGAGCGACGACGAAAAAGTCGAAGCCGCAAAACGAGCCGAACGCGCGGGAGCCGCCTTCATCAAAACCTCGACGGGGTTCGCCACCGCTTCGGGCCCGACGGGTGCAACCCTTGCCGATCTTCGACTTTTAAGAGAGACTCTAAAACCCACGACGAAAATCAAAGCTTCGGGCGGCATTCGTGATTACGAGACCGCGATGCGCATGCTCGAAGCCGGAGCCGATCGCTTAGGCACCTCTTCGGGTGTGGCCATCGTCCAACATCAAGCGGTCCAGCATCAAGCTGTCCAAAATCGACCGAATGACGGCGGAAAGGATTATTGAAATGAAAAAAGCAAACCGCGTATTTTGGATCGTGCTCGACGGCGTCGGTGTGGGCGAAACCCCCGATGCGAAGCAATTCGGCGATCTGGGAGCCAACACCCTGGGGAACACCGCTGCCGAAACCCTCAAAAAACGAGGCTCTCCGTTGAAGCTTCCGAACCTGCTCAAACTCGGCATCCATCACGTGACGCCGATTGCGGGCGCTACCGAGCCATCCGAAATCATCGGTGCTTATGGCAAAGCACGCGAACAGTCGAAGGGCAAGGACACGACCTCGGGCCATTGGGAGATGACCGGTCTGGTGGTCAATCATGCATTTCCCGTCTTTGAAAAAGGTTTTTCGCCAGAAACCCTCGATCGCTGGGTAAAAGAGAATCAACTCCCCGGCGTGCTCGGGAACTATCCCGCAAGCGGCACCGAGATCATCGAAAAACTCGGCATCGAACACCTCGAAACGGGCAAGCCCATTCTCTATACCTCGGGCGACAGCGTTTGGCAGGTGGCCGCGCACGAAGAAGTCTTCGGCCTCGAACGGCTGTATTCGATTTGCAAATCCGCGCGCAAAATCTGCGACGAATTGAACGTCGGCCGCGTGATCGCGCGTCCGTTCGTGGGTGATCCTCGCAAGGGCACCCCCTTCAAACGCACCTACAACCGCAAGGACTACGCTCAACTTCCGTTCGGGCCCACCATCCTCGACGATCTGACGGCGAAAAAAATTCCGGTGCTCGGTGTAGGAAAAATCTCGAACATCTTTGCCGGCCGAGGCGTGCCCGAAAACATCGACACGAAGGGAAACACCGACGGATTGCGAGTCACTCTCGAACAAGTGCAAACCCGCGAATCGGGCTTGGTCTACGTCAACCTCATCGACTTCGACATGAACTACGGCCATCGCCGTGACGTCGCGGGCTTCGCCATGGCCTTAGAAGAGGCCGATACCGCGATCGGAAAAATAATGGAGGCCATGCATGCGGATGATCTTCTGATCCTCACGGCCGATCACGGCAACGACCCCACCTACCGGGGCACGGATCACACGCGCGAGCATGTACCCGTCATTGCCTATTCGCCTTCACTGAAAAAAGGCGTCGATCTTGGCGTGCGCACCTCGTTCGCCGACATGGGTGCCACCGTGTACGAGGCCCTCACGAGTGAAGCACACCCTTCGGGTAACAGCTTTTTGAATCAGTTAATTTAACCCCCCACACTTAGGTGACTGTTTAGGTGATTATGCCACACGACTCTTCTTCGATTCAGCTTTCGATTCCTCAGATCATTCAAAAAAAACGCGACGAGATCCCACTCACCCTCGACGAAATCCGCAGGCTCGTCATGGGCGTCGTCCAGGGCGACGTGCCCGACTATCAAGCGAGCGCGTTTTTGATGGCGACCTACTTCACCGGCATGACGTTTGACGAAACGGCGAACTTGACCCGCGTGATGGTCGAATCGGGCGAGCGCTATGATCTTTCGAAATTCAAAGGCGCCAAGGTCGACAAACATTCGACCGGAGGGATCGGCGACAAAGTCTCGATCATCTTAGGCCCCCTCGCTGCCGCCTGCGGGCTCAAGGTTCCGATGATGGCCGGACGAGGATTAGGCCACACCGGCGGAACGATCGACAAGCTCGAGGCCATTCCGGGTTATCGCGTAGTGCTCGAAAAAGAAGAATTCGCCCGCATCGTGAACGAAGTCGGCTGCGCCATCATCTCTCAGAGTGAAAAAATCGCGCCGGCCGATCGTAAATTCTATGCCCTTCGCGACGTCACGGCGACGATCGAGTGCATTCCGCTCATCACCTCTTCGATTCTATCTAAGAAAATCGCCGAAGGCGCACAAGGCCTCGTGATGGACATCAAAGTCGGCAATGGCGCCTTCATGAAAGGCAAGACCGAGGCCATGACGCTGGCCAAGACCATGCGTGCGGTCGCCAAGAAAGCGGGCGTCGAGCTGCGTGCCACGCTTTCGAACATGGATCAGCCGCTGGGATATGCTGCGGGCAACGCGCTTGAAATTTACGAGTGCATCGAGGTGATGAAGAACGACGATTTGAACCCGTATCAGCTTTCATCGCTCGACCTGAAAGAGCTGACGATCCATCTGTGCGCGCAGATGCTGGAAGTCGGCAAGGTCGTCAAGAACATCGCCGAAGGCCGCAAGCTCGCCATCGCGAAACTTCAAGACGGCAGCGCCTGGAAAAAATTCAAAGACATGGTGAAGGCACAAGGCGGCGACGTCGAAAGCCTCGAACAACCGTGGAAGTACATGAAGGCCGACAAGGTCATCGAGATCAAATGTCGCAAAAAAGGCTACGTCACCGAGATGAATACCGAAGGGCTGGGACGTCTCCTCATTCAGATGGGCGGCGGCCGCAACAAGGTCGGCGAGCCGATCGATCATTCGGTCGGAATCTTCTTTCACAAGAAGCTCGGCTCAATGACGAAGCCGGACGACACGCTCGTCACGGTCTTCCTGAAATCGAATACGGACTTTTCGTTGATCGAAGAACAGATCCGCGAGATGATCAAGATCAGCGCCTCGAAAAAACCGGCGCCGAAACTTTTAATTGAGGCCAACGTCAAATGAGCGATCTTAAAAAAGCCCTCTCGAAAAAAGCAATTCAAGCAATGGAGAATTCTTATTCTCCCTACTCGAACCGCCAGGTCGGTGCCTCGATCCGCCTCACCAACGGCCATGAGTACAGCGGCTGCAACATTGAAAACTCATCCTTCGGCGGAACGGTCTGCGCCGAACGTGTGGCCGTGTGGAAGGCCGTGAGCGAAGAAGGCGGCGATATCCGGATCGCCGAAGTCTTCGTCGCGACCGAAGCCTCACCGCCCTGGTCGCCTTGCGGTCTTTGTCGCCAGGTCATCAATGAATTCGCCGCTCCCGACTGCCAAATCCACCTCGTCAACCGCGAGGGCGAGCATCAGAGCTACAGCCACCGCGAGCTGCTTCCCCACGGCTTCGACCGCTCGGCGCTCATTGAGCCTGTCGACTAACTGAACTTGTCGACTACTGGTCAACGGAAACGGAAGACCGGTTCATTTCATCGTATCTTATTCAACAAAGTTACGATAAATTATGGGCGCAATGAAGATCGCCCGTTTTCGATACTCTCTTTTGGTGATGACCCTGGCTCTGAGCTCACTGCTCTCACCGAACGCGCACGCCGACAATGATTCTCGTGAGGCCGAGATTCGATCGCTCTATCAGGCCTTGAGCCTCGACTTCCGGGGCAATCCGTATTTTTCGCTTCAAATGCTGAACGCCAACCGCGACGGGCGTGCAAGCCCCTACCTCGCGCATTACGGCATCGCTCAGTTCAACAATGCGCTTCCCTTAAGCGGTGCCGCACTTTCGCGTCTGATCCCGTTTCGGATGCTTTCTTATCCGGCCTTTCATGAAGCCTACTTAAGGCTCGAACACTTCAAGCATACTTCGTCTCTGAAAAAACCGTCGATCCTGACCGTCATCGATTTCGACCAGCCGGTTTATGCGCGCAGGCTGTTCGTCCTTGATCTCGTTCGCAGACGAGTCTTGTTCAACACCTACGTCGCTCACGGATACGGCAGCGATCCCGCCAATACCGGTTGGATCCGCAGCGTCGGTGATGCCTTCGGCAGCAGCAAAACCGCTTTAGGTGCCTACGTCACTCTGGGCTCAATGGGCCATGCGGGCAAACACCGCGCTTTTGCCGATTGGCTCGAAGTCAAAGGCCTGGAGCGACGGAACGCAAACGCCTACCGTCGGGGTATTTTGTTTCACGAGAACATCTCGCTCTCGGAAAGTTTTATGTCGCTTCCGGGCATTCAACGCAATTACGTGCGCACTCAAGGCTGCTTCGGAATTTCACAAGAAGAAAGCGGTCGCTTCTTCGGTCTCGTGGACCAACCGCTCGATCTTTTGATTATGAAAACGATCCAGGGCGGAAGCTTCGTCTACGCCTACTCGTCTCGATATCGATGACCTTTACTCTTCGCCCTTATTCCTCGCCCTTATTCTTCGTCGTCGTCGCCATCATCTTCTTCGTCCGCCTTGGCGATTTGGACTTTATAGATCCACCCCTCGTCAAGGGGATCGCTCTCGATGACTTCGTACTCTTCCGCCAAGCTTTCGTTCACGGCGACAATCGTGCCGTCAACCGGAGAAATCACCTCAAAGGCAGACTTCACGCCTTCGATCTCGCCGATCACATCGTCTTGCAAACACTCATCGCCTTCGACCGGAAGCGAGATGCCTTGAATCCCACCGATCTCTTCGAGTGCCTTCTCGGTCAAACCGACCGTGATGACTCCCCCTTTTTTGCGATACCAGATTCGGCCTTCGTCGTATTCGTTCATGGCTTTGCTTTCTTTTGTGCAATAAACATCGTGTCGTGCTTCCGATCGCGAATCTCGATCCAATGCGCGTTCGCCGAGGGCTCGGAAGAAATCTCAACATCCTTCTCGTTCCAAGTTCTTTTCGCCTGTTTCGGAAGCTTCAATTCGATCTTCCACCGAGTCCCGTCTTTTTTCAAGATGACATGAGCCGCGACGTTTTGTTTCGGGCTCAGGTACACGCCTTTCCACTCACCGGCCCAATCTTTTTCCGGGAGGGGCGCCATGGTCGGAGCGGGCGATGAGCCCGCAGACGGTACTCGAGATCCATTCTCACTGGCGCGGGGAATGCTTCGCACATTTGCATCGAGCGCGCCGGAGCGCGACTCCGCCTTCACCCACTCCACCTTTTCGTTGCGGTCGAATTCGGCTAAACGCTTCTGCACGCGTTCCGAATCGGCGTGCGCTCGAAGCGATTGTGCCACTGCCCGACGCACGTGAGGGTCGGAGTCTTTGAGATAAGGCGCGACGAAATCGTATGCTTGATCGCCCTGCGATTCGATCAGCGAAGAGAGCATTTTCCGCTTGAGGATATCGTCGCTTGCACCACTGATTCCCGATTTTAAAAGCGCCGTGATTCCCGGATCGTCGAAATGCCCCATTCCGTCGACGAGCCACGAGCGCGTGTAACCGTCTTTGGCCTCGGAATACATCTGTTTCAAAACCGGGATGGCTTCATTCCCTAAGCTGGGCCAGAAGTCGGCGGGCGGATTCGGATGCCGCTGATGCATTTGATTTTCGATCGCGGTTCGGATCTCGCCCGAAGTCGCGGCATGGGCGTCTATTCCTGAACTCAAAAAAAGCACAATCAGAAGAAAGCTGAGGCACTTCATCGAACGAACGAGCTCCATTGCAAGATCGCCTGCGATTGCGGTGAGAACTGATTGCCGTCATCGACCCAAACGCCCCCGACTTGGAGGTGATTCTTGGTCGTGTACCACATCGTGTGATTGAACTGGCATTCCTTCACCGTGGGGCAAAGGTGATTCAAAATATAATAGTGATGACCGTTCACGATTTCATCATCATAATACGGATCGCCGCCGGTCGCCTGATCGCATTTCGTCGCACAAGTGTCGCCCGACAGTGGCGACAGCTGGGCCGTAGCATCTTGATAACACGAAAGTTGATCGAGAACGCTGTAACCCCCCGAGGTTCGCGGGGCACAAGTCGGCGTGTCCGAAAGCTGATCATGGCGCTGCGAGGCCGCGTTTGATGCCGATTCGGACGGATGGTTGAGCCCCAAATAATGCCCGAGCTCATGCGCGATCGTTCCGCCCATTTCTAGAAAATTCGCGTCCTCGTCGTTGCGGTCACAGGTGCCGCTTCCGCTGCATCCCGGGTTGTATTTCAACAGTCCGTTCCCCGCCTGCCCGTAGGTCGAAAATGCGAGCCCGCTCGTCTGCGTACCGTTCAAAGGCGCGCCCAAAATTCCGCCTGAAACCCCCAAAACCGTGTAAAGCGCATCCGGGTCAGAGGCATCGATCGTGCGCACTAAGAACACATTGATGGATTTGCCTTCGTCACTGGCGGAAAAGGTCTGGCTGGCCGACGCAAACATGACCCCCACCTGATTGATCGAAACCTGCGAATAGAAATCGCCGCCATCGACATCCCGCCATTCGTAAACCTTGATGTCGCCGATGCCGATTCCTGCGTTTTCCTTCAAAAGCGAGTGCGTCTCGCGAAAGAGAAGATTCAAATTCTGCGCGCCCTTCGCCGTGTGCGAATCCGAAATATTTTCATTGCCGACGAGGACGACGTTCAAATCGATCGCTCCGTTCGTCGCCGTATCCGGGTGATCGGCATCGCCTCGGGCAGTCGCATCCTGACGAACGACCGGGACGACGTTCAGGGTCGCCGTCCATGAATTGACCGAGCCGCTCGAATCCGACATTAGCAGGTACTTCGCATAATAGTGACCCGACGGAAGCGTATCCAGGCCCGAGGGACAACTCCAACCGTTCACCGAAGCGTCGCAACGCGGAAATGAATTGACCGAATCGTAACCGTAAGCCTGAAACTGATGCTGTTCCCAATCGGTCATATTTGCGAAACTGCTTTGCCCCGAAACGGGGTGACACACGGTCGATGCACTACAAGAATGGGCATCGCAACTCCAGATCGAGGATGCCCCTTTACAAGACGAATCAAGGTGAACGTATTCTTGAGAAGTTCCGTCCGAGTCTTTCACCACCCAAAACGCCGTCAAGACCGAGTATGCTCCGCCGACGTGCGGATAACCCGTGACTTCAGCCTGCAAGGTCAATGAGCCATTCACTCCGAAATCACTGTCGTCGTAATGACCGAGGTCGACGGTGACTTCTTTCGAACCCCAGGCCTGATTTAACCCCACCATTCCGGCGGTCATGATGATCGGCGATTTTTTCGTGATCTGAGCACCTTTTTCAAGATTCGTGGCATTGCCGTTGATGATGCTGAAATCCGGCGCCCAACCCCCGGTATCGGCAGCGGAATAGAGCTTCGCCGGCGGGATCGTCGTCGTCGTATCTTCCGTCTGCGTTCCGCCTCCGCAAGAAGCCAAGAGCAACGCCATCGCGGCGGCAACGTTAAGACAATACGAAGAAGAATGGAACGCAGGCTTCATCCTATTCTTGATCGGAAGATCGGGGTTAAAAGGTGAGTCGTACTATTTTGTTTAGCAATGCGTCACTTGGGTGACGCTTTTGCTAAACGAAATAGTACGGCTCACCTTTTACACCCCTGCTAACCCAGATAAGCCTGATACGGATTCTTCAGCCCCATCCACTGATTCAGCTCGGCTTTGATCTCGCCGTTTTTGATGTGAATCAGAATGAAGGTCTTGCGGAAGGGTTCGCCGATCGAACGCCAATCGAGGTACACCATCTTCGTCCAGGTGCCTGAATTCAGATACTGGCGGCCGTTGGCATACACCCGGTGCATCGGCAGGTGCGTATGCCCGAAGACGACGGTGTGTACTCCGGGGTCGGCTTCCAGAATTTCTTTTGCCTCGTGTTCGAGGTCGATAAAGAAGGTCCGCTCTTGCGAAAGCATCTTCATCGTATGTTTGAACCCGAAGAGCTTCTGCGACTTCGCGAAGATTCGAGTGCGGAAAAAATAGAACATCGAAAGCGCCAGAAACTTCAGCGTAAAGATCGGATCAAAGATCAGCCCGAAAAACGCATACACTTTGAGCGGCCGGATCTTATCCAGATTAGAGCGGCTCCACTTCAAACGATTGATGATCTTTAAGACGTAAATGCTTCCCCACGGAATGTTCAGCACACGTGTGCCGTTGGCGAGCCTGACGAACGGATTTTGGAAATCGAGCTGATTGCTGGCCTCGAACTGGTTACCGTGGCGAATCTCCAGCCCCTCTTCGTAACGGATCCGATCGCGATCGGCGATCACCTCGACGTGCTCGCTCGGATAATGGCCTTCCGGATCCCACTCGCGGGTAATCCGCTCGCGCACCCGTTCATAAAACAACTCGGCGTCGTGATTGCCGATCAGGTATTTGATTTTTTTGTTGGGTTTGGACGCGAATTTTCTCAATGCGGCCATGACCCTCGGGTGGGCTGCGAGGATGGATTCGAGCTTGGCCAGCGCGATCGCCTCGGTAATGCCCTCTTCAAATTCACCCAGATACGGCACGTTCAGAAAGTCCAAGAAGTCGCCGTTGATGATCAGCTCGACTTCGACCGGCCCGAAGGGGCCTTCGCCGTAGATTCCGGTCGAGAAAAACTCGAAGAACTCGGCCATTTCTTGGTCGAAAAAGAAGTCTTCGTGGGGATTGTATTTCCCCTCGAAATAACGCCCGGCCGATAGGTGGCAGTCGCTGATGACAAGTTTGTATTTTTCACTCATTTTAAGCTCAACGGGTTTAGTTTAATCGTATTTGACGATCCAATCCAGCATTGACTTCGACCTTGATTCTCTGATAGATTCGCCTCATGCCAGATCAGTCAAAAAAGTGGCCGGATAACGTTCCGGGTAAATTCTACGTGGATGATCAGTGTATCGATTGCGACGCCTGTCGCGCCGAAGCTCCGGATAATTTTACCCGTAATGACGAGCACGGGTACTCTTACGTCTTCAAACAGCCCAGCACGCCCGAAGAAATGGCACGTGCTCAAGCCGCGCTTGAAGCCTGTCCCGTCGAAGCCATCGGCAACGACGCAAAATAAAAGCGCTAAATAAAACGCAAATCACCTTCCATCAAGCCAGTCCTCTGATGAATCGTGATTGATGAATTCCAATGATCGATCGCCCGTAAGATCTATAAATCCATCAGATCAGAACTCCTCGTTCGCAAACCGCCGAATCTTTTAAAAAACAATCGCGACTTCCCAATAGCGGATGCGCCCATTGGTTAAGGGCAGGAGCCCGTGGAGCGATTGTTTTTTAAAAGATTCATCATTTTACCAACAAGGATCAATACCCTAACCGCTTCAGATCCACGTCCACCGAGCCCGATTCGATTTCAACCGCCCGAAGTTTCCGCGCATCGATCTTCGGTTCCGGCTTCGGCTCTGCCGATACCGCTTCACGCGAGGTCACCGCTCCGTCCGCCACGCGCAACACACTCATCATGTGCGAACGAATGCCGTCGAGTTCTCGGTCCAAGCGATTGGCGCGTTCATCGGATTCATTGCGCCGGTTCAGCAATTCGAAATTCTGTTCGTTCAAGTTTTGAATGCGATCCCGTAGCTGCTGCAATTCGTCCTGATAGCGTTTCTCGAACTGAGCGCTGAGGCGGGCCTCAGTTTCTTGTTGAATCGCGGCGATACCGGTTTTCAGTTCTTCCTGCAACTCTTGCTCGTAAGCTTTCAACCGAAGGATCTCTTTGCGGGAATCCTGGTTCTCGGCAAGCGCCTCGTTCAGCTGATTCTCTAAGCCCTCGCGCTCGATCTGAAGCAATTGGATTTGATCGGTCAGATGGTCGACGTGCCCTTGATAAACGCGGACTTCGTTTTCCATTTCTTTTCTCAGGGTTTCGGCCGCTTCCTTCGCGCGATCCTTCTCTTCTCCGATCACGCGAATGTCGTAACTCAAAGCATCGAGCTTGATCAATGCCTCGGTCTTTTGATCTTGCCAGTTCTGAAGCGATTTGCGCGCCTCGGTGATGGTATTCATCAGATCACTGATCCGATTTTGGTTCGTGTTCAAACCCTCACCCAACCCCACACCTAAATTGTCGGCCATATTGCTTGAATTGAGCATCCCTGATCCATTCCGGGCGCACGATCTTGACGCCCCATTTTCCATTTTATTTTACCATGAGTCACTTTTGTGGATTAAACTCTTTTTTATGACAAAATTCAGGATCTCGCTTTGGGTCGGTTTTTTGACGCTTTTGGTTCCGTTCGCGGCTTCCGCCTTTGAAATCACGGCGGTCGGCGGCCTGAACTATGCAGCCCCCACCCAGCGCACCTCGGGCATCGACATCCACCAGACCGGCAACGCGACCGGGACTTTCGGGCTTTTGCTCGCTACCCCGCTCTGGAGTTCCGGCTTCGACCTAGAAACCGGCGTCGTGGATTTAGTCCAGCAATCCGAGCGCGATGACGTTCTTCCGAGCCGGACACAAAAAATGCAATTCTTGCAGGTTCCGGTCGTGCTTCGCTACCGTCTGGATGAATCGATTTCCTTAGGTGCCGGATTTTATGCCGCATTTGCGCAAGGAAACGTCGAAATGAATCAAAACGGAATTGAAACGCAGCTTCCGTATGAATCATTGGGATATCAAAAGACCGACACGGGCTTGATCCTCAACCTTCGTGCCCGCTTCGCGATGGCACCACCGCTTTATTTGATTCTGGACGCTCGATATCAACATGGACTTTCGAATCTGGCTCAATACACGAACGATGTTCTCAATACCCGTTCGATTCAGGCGATGGCCGGATTGACTTATGAATTCGATTCGGGCTCAAGCGCTTCCGACTCTCGCCCTCAACGCAACACTTTCACGGTTCCGATCCCTGATTCGGAAGAATAGATCAAAGGATCGTCAATTCATCCCAGGTTTTAATGACGCATTCAGCCCGAGGATCGGGCTCGGAAGCATGGCTTTCGTAGGCGATTTGCACCCACTTTAGCTTGGCTTGAAAAGCCGATTCCATTCCTGCTTTCGAATCTTCAAACACCCAGCACTGACTCGGATCGCATCCCCAATCGCGCATCGCCGTTAAAAACGGAGACGGATCGGGTTTGCTGTGCTCATAATCCCCGAAGGCCCAGATTCGCGAAAAATAGCTCTCCAGCCCGTGACGTTTTAAAATCGTTTCCACTTCGTCGCGTTCCGATCCGGTCACGATTCCCATTCGGTCGGCACGATCTTGGAATTTCGGTAAAAGATCGAGGATTCCCGGAATCAACTGAACGCCCTTTTCGAATCTTTCACGGTACCGGGCTTTAAATTCCTGTGCGAGTTTTTCGGGCGAATCCAGATCAAACCCTTGCGATTTCGCGTGCCTCACCATATTTTCTGTCGCAGCCTTCCATGTTCGACCGACGATCATTTCCGAATAAAAATCGGCATCCGTGCTCTGGCCGAAATACGTTTCAATCACCGCTTTGGCGAGCCCCTCGGTCGCGACCAGGGTTCCGTCAAAGTCGAACAACAAGATTTTTCCGCGCACGTCGATTTGGGCCATCCCCTCAATTTTAACTATTTTCAGGGGATTTTCGATATTTTTCTCTTGCCGAAGTAAAAATTCGTCCTTAAAACAGAGATACAACTAACTCTACAGGAGAAAACAATGGCTAAAAAAGCACCGAAGAAAAAATATTCTTTCATCAATGAAGTCTACGAAGGCGTTTTGGATCTCGCAGAAGTGAGCAAAAACGGTACCGTGAAACTGAAACGCACTGAACTGAAAGACCTTCTGGAAACCGCTTTCACCAAAGGCGCGAAACTCGCCGCTGGCGGCGAACGCGTTCGCTTTCCGGTGATCGGCGCCCTCGTTCGCCGTGAAGTGAAAGCTCGCAAGGCAGGAAAAGGCACCAACCCGTTCACTGGCGAAACCGTCGACGTGAAAGCACGTCCGGCTTCTAAAAAACCTCGCTGGTCTTTCCCGAAATCGTTGAAAGACACTTTCGCTGACAAGAAAAACTGGTAGTTCTTTCGCGTAACGCGAGAGCGCTGAACCAAAGGATGAAGCCCGGACACCGCTCGTGTCCGGGCTTTTTTTATGCCGAAAATCTCGAATTTTTGGCGAATTCCTGATAACGTGTTTGCATGAAACTCGTCACCTTGATCGCTCCCGACCGTTCCTTTCACCTCGGTGTTCTTCTGGAAGGCGCCAATATTAAAAACGCCCGCATCCTCGACCTGTTCGAAGCGCACGCTCTTTTGAAAGGCGATCTCGATCCGCATTCGCTGCAGGATATGGTGGCATTCATTCGCGATCAGGCAAAGACGCTTCCTTGGGCCAAGCAAGCAAGCGAAAAGGCACAAGCCGGAGATTCGACACTCGCCTCGGCGATCCACGCCGAATCCGAAACGCTGTTGGCCGCTCCGGTTCCTCATCCCGTTTCTTGCCGTGACGGATACGCTTTTCGCCAGCACGTCGAATCGGCGCGCCGGGGCCGTGGGGTTCCGATGATCCCCGAGTTCGACCACTTTCCGATTTTTTATTTCACGAACCACCTCGCCATCACCGGCCCAGGCGAAGTTTACGTCCGCGAAAAAGCGCTGGAACGGCTGGATTTCGAACTCGAAGTCGCGATCGTCGTCGGTAAAGAAGGCCGGAACATCCCTGCCTCGAAAGCCGATGAATACATTTTCGGCTACATGATCATGAACGATTGGTCGGCACGTGGGCTTCAAAGCGAAGAAATGAAGCTCAATCTCGGGCCCGCCAAGGGCAAGGACTTCGCCACGACGCTGGGGCCTTACCTCGTCACTCGTGAAGAATTGAAAAAACACCGCATCGATGGTCCAAACGGCGAGCGCTACGACCTTCGCATGAAAGCGTTCCACAACGGCAAGCAGGTGTCGGACGGAAATCTGAAAGACATGACCTGGACCTTCGCTCAGATTTTGGAACGCGCCTCGTACGGCGTTACCCTTCGCCCGGGTGAAGTGATCGGCTCGGGAACTGTCGGTACCGGCTGCTACATGGAGCTGAACCTTACGACCCTCAAAGATCAACCGGTTTGGCTGAAACCGGGCGACGATTTCGTGCTCGAAGTCGATGAACTGGGCCGCCTCGAAAATACGATTCGCAAAGAAAACGCCTAGCCGATGAGTTCGGGGTTTAAGCTTTATCACTACTGGCGATCGTCGAGCAGCTGGCGCGTGCGGTTCGCGATGGAATACAAAAAAATTCCGTTTGAACCGGTTGCAGTGAGCCTGCTCAATGGCGAATCCGAAAGCCCCGAGCATTTGAAACGCAATCCCGCCGGGCTCGTTCCGGTGCTCGAAACTCCGGACGGAAAGTATCTGACCGAATCGCTGGCCATCATTCGTTACCTCGAAGAACTTTACCCGACACCGACCTTGTTTCCGGGGACTGCGCTCGACCATGCACGGATCTGGGCCTTGGCCGAAGTCATCAACTCGGGTACGCATCCGATTCAAAACCCGCCGGTGGTGCAACGACATTCGAGCGATCCCGCCGAACAAAAGCGCTGGATGCAGTTTTGGATTCACCAAGGGCTCGAAACTTACGAAAAACTTTGCGCGCCCGAAGCCGGACGATTCTCGCACGGCGATCAGCTTTCGCTTGCCGATTTGTGCTTGATCCCACAGTGCTACAATGCAGAGCGGCACGGCGTCGATTTTCGACAATTCCCGACGATCGCTCGAATTCACGATGCGTGCTGGGCATTGGAAAGCCTGAAGAAATCGCATCCCGATGTTTATCAGCCTGCCGATTTTAAGGGTTAATCCCGACGATATTCCTCATTGTCTCCGACGGCGGGTTTTTGCCGCTTGCCCTACCGATCGGGAGCTGTCACACTAAAATGAGTCATCCGTTCCATTGAGGGGGCGCATGCAAACGCGCATTTAAGGCATTGCATTTAGGAGAAGGATTTTTCATTCATGGCAAAAGGATTTGCTCTCGCTTCAACTCTGTTCGTCTCTACTTTTTTAGTCGCGCTCCTCTCGCTCTCGGCTTGTTCGCAAAAAGATTCGAATCGCACCCCCAGTAGCCAGAACATCACTCCCGAGCCTCTTCCAATTTCCAACAGCAAGCTGACGAATTGCCATTTCAAGGATGCTCACCCGACTTACTCCTTTCAATCGACGATCGCGCCGAATCCGATTTCCTGCGACAACGGAGTTCCCCGCAAGGTCGAACTCCTGACTCCGACTCCGCTTCCGGGCGGCCTTCAGTTCGCCATGAACCAACTGAGCCTGACCGGTGTCGCGGGCGAAAAGGTGGCCAATGCGCCTTACCAGTTCTATCTCGAAAACGAAGCGGGTTACGTCATCATTCCGATTCAGATCACCGTAAAATAACCTCCCAATTTTATTGCATTCCCGCCGGTTTGCGTTATCACTAAAACCAATGAACTTCATTGCCTCGATTCGCGCCGTCGTGCTGGTTTGCCTGTTTTCATGCGCTGCCGCGCACGCGACGGATGGCAACTCGAAAGTGCTCCGCTGGGCCGCCGACGCGAAATCGGGTGCTCCGTACGTATTTGTCGATCCGAACCATCCTAAACAAATGCTCGGCTTCGAAAAAGACATCATCGAGCGTCTTGCCGAAAAAATGGGGCGCAAGCTCGTGTTCGTTCAAAACGAGTGGGATTCACTCGTGCCCGGCCTAGAGCGCGGTGACTACGACATCGCCGCCAACGGCATCGAGATCACGCCCGAGCGAGAAGAGCAGGTCTCGTTCTCGACCCCCTATTACGCGACCTTCGAACAAATCGTCGTCCGCGCCGACGATCAACGCATTCACGGCCTTTCGGACCTCGACGGAAAAAAAGTGGGCACGCTCAAGGCCTCGCTCGCGCATTACCTCCTTCAAAAAGAAACCAAGGCCAACATCGTTTTCTACGAAGAAGAAAGCTCGGGCTATAACGACGTCGAAAACGGACGCTTGGATTCGTTTTTCATCGACTACCCGATCGCGCTTTTTTACGCGATTCCGAACAAAAAATTAAAACCGGTCGGAGTCCCCGTCGGCAAGATGCTTTACGGAATCGCCGTCTCGAAGAAAAACCCCGAGCTTTTAAGCGAGATCAACGCGGGAATAAAACTGCTCTACGACTCGGGCGAGCTCGAACATATTTTAGCGAAGTGGAATTTGCTGCATCCGTTTACCGCCCACGAACTCGGACTTAAGGTTCAAAGCACGAATGATACGGCCGAATATCAAAAGGTCGCGGCGATGAAGTCTAAGACCCTGACTTTCGGCGAGCGGCTTTCGCGCTACGGAAGCTTGATGCCGATCCTGCTGAAAGGCGCCCTGACCTCGCTTCAGATTTCGATCGTTTCGATGCTGGTCGCGATTGCCTTCGGGTTAATGCTCGCGTTGATGCGACTCTACGGAAACCCGATCGTCTCGCGTCTGGGCCAGGCGATCGTCGAAGCCTTGCGGGGAACACCGCTGTTGATTCAGCTCTATCTGATTTTCTTCGGCCTTCCCTACGTCGGAGTCCACTTCACGCCGTTTTGGGCAGCCATCATCGGGCTTGGGATGAACTACGGCGCTTACGAGGCCGAGAACTACCGCGCAGGAATCGAAGCGGTACCGCGTAGCCAGCTCGAAGCAGCTCATGCGCTGGCACTGAGCCCGGTGCAGCGGTTCATTCATGTGATTTTTCCGCAGGCGTACCGAATCATTCTTCCGCCGATGACGAACGATTTCATTTCGCTGATCAAAGACTCGTCGCTCGTCTCGGTCATCACGATGGTCGAACTCACCACGATCTATTCGCAGCTGGCCTCGACCTATTTTGATCACCTGGGGCTCGGAATCCTGGTTGCGATCATTTATTTCGTCATGGGCTATCCCTTCGTGCGCTTGGCCCGCCGGCTTGAGAAAAACCTGAAGAAAAAATTATGAAAGACCGGTATTCTCGGTTCATGAAGTCTTTTATTCTAGCGGCACTTCCGATTTATGCCGTGCTGTCGCTTTCGTCGATGGCGGGCATGAATATCGGGTTTTTGATTCTGTTTCTAGGTCTGATCGCGGGGTTCTTTCACGCTCGAGGCGCGGGGGTTGCGCTCGCTGCCCCTTCGGCTTCGTTGAATCAAGCACTCCGCGAATACCGGCTTTGGGGATGGGTTTTATTCGGCGCCTGCGTCTTCAGCCTTCTTTGCGCGCAGCTTTTTCCTTACTCGTATGCGGGCCACGCGCCCGAAGTGACTTGGCATGGGTATCAGAAAATTTGGTATCTCATCTGCCCGTTCATCATCCTGATGCAATTCCGGTACTCGATGCCTACCGAAGCCCAATTCGAAAAAACGCTTCGGGTCTGGTGGGCTGCCTTGTTTCTGTTTGCGGCGATGGCCGTCGTTCAGTTTTTTACGGGCTGGCCACTGAGACAGCCGATCCCGACGAACCCGGGGTATTACCATGCGATTCTGCTGCTCGGGCATCACTTGTCGGTTTCGAGCGTGATGATTTTTCCGACCTTCACCGCGCTCGCCATCGCATTCGGAAGCTACGCCCGTCATCGACGTTTTGACAAATTCGAAGCCTTCGCCGGAATGGCGGGAATTTTGATTTTGTTTCTGACCTACGCGCGCACGTCGTGGCTTGCGATTCCGATCGGGATCGTGCTCCTCTTTGCACGGAACCTGAAGCCCAAGCCGTTCTTGGCCGCCGTCGGTGTCTTAGTCGTCCTGCTGGGCGGGCTCTCACAGACGCCGATGATCAAAGAGCGAATCGACAATTCGATGGGAATTCGCGATCGCGTTCGTCTTTGGGAGGCCAACGTCGATTACTTCAAACATCGCCCGATCACGGGGATCGGCTGGCTCAAGACGGCCGAAATGTCAGAGTTTTATTTCAAACAAAAAGATCCGGCCCATTATCATGATTACTTTTGGGGTCATGCTCATTCGAATTTTTTCGAGATGCTGGGTGGAACCGGCCTGATCGGCCTTCTCGCATTCTTAGCCTGGTCGTGGTTCACGCTCAAACTCGCCTACCGGACTTCACTTCGCGCCCTTAAAGCGGGGCAAGAGCGTTGGTCGGATTTCGCATGGGGAATCCTAGTCGCCCTGCTGCTTCTGCATTTCAACGGCCTGACGAACGTCACCTTCTGGGAAGGTAAGGTCATGCACCAGCAAATGCTGGCTGTGGGGATGCTGTTGATCCTTCAGCTATGGGTTTGACTTCAAAGACTTTTTTATATTTTATTCATTTAAAAAATTTCTCGTCCGATTCCGTCTTGATTCCATAATCATCGAATAAACTAACGGGGAAGCATCACGATCCCGTGATGCGATACCTCGGGAGGGGAAAGATGAAAAACAGGAATCGCATTTTGTGCTGGATGATTCTCTTCGGAAGCTTTGGATCTGGTTTTGGATCCATGACGGCACTCGCGCAATCAGAAGGGCCGGGCTTCGGGCCTCCACCCCACCACCCGCCGAAAATGACCGACGCTCAAAAGAAATGCTTCACGGATAACGGCCTCGAAGCCCCCGGCCCGGGCCATCGACCACCCCAGAACAAGAATGAGGATCCTGCCGTTCACGAGAAAGTCCGCGAGTGCCTGGATGCCCAAGGCTTCCATCCCCCCGGACCGCCTCCAAGCCGGAATGATTCGGATGTTCCGTCGGATGACCGGTCGAACGATCCGTCAGGGCCCCCTTCCGACTCTAATTAAAACTTAAAAACTGAACGACGTAAAAGATCGTTCAAAACAATGAAGATGCGAAGTTTGAAACTTTCATTCGCGCGAGGCGTACTCAAAGTACGTCGAGTGCGAATGAAAATTGAAAACGCAGCAGATTTATTGTTTTCAACGATCTTTTTTAGTGGTGGTGGCCGCCGGGAGTATGGGCATGCCCATGCGCCATCTCTTCCGGAGTCGCATCACGAACGCCCGTGATCTCAACGTCGAAAACCAGTTTTTCGCCCGCGAGCGGATGGTTTCCGTCGAGCTTTACTTGGTCGCCGTTGACTTCAAGTACACGGAACAATAATTGCTCGCCGTTCGGGCCCGAGGCTTGAAATTGATCGCCCACTTCGAGCTGATCGGCGTTAGGAAGTTTGCTGCGCGGAACGTCCACGATCAATTGGTCATCATGCTCGCCGTAAGCATCGGTCGGCTCGACTTCGATCTTGCGTTTGTCGCCGGTGTTGAGCAGAGACATGGCTTTTTCCAAGCCGGGGATAATTTGATTCATGCCTTCCAGATACGAAAACGGGGTATCGGAATCCCGCGAGGTATCAATCGTTTCGCCTGCCGTGTTGGTCAGGGTGTAATGGAAGGAAATAACGCGTTTCGCTAAAGTAGTCATCTCCCTAACTCATCACAAAACCGTGGGGTTGTCACACGAAATCGTCTATTCTGACAGACATGAATCCCGAAAAAACACGCAAAAAAACAACTGAGAAAAAGATTCTAGTCATTTATACGGGGGGCACTTTTGGGATGCGTGTCCATGCCTCTGAAAAGGGCTTAGACCTTCCTCACCTGAAAGCGCCCGAGTTAAAAATGTGGCTGAAGTCGCAGGTTCCCGAGATGCGGAAGATCGCTCATTGCGATGTCGATGTGTTGTTTCAACTCGACAGTTGTCAATTTCAAGCGACGCATTGGTTTGAATTGGCGTCGCACATCTTAGACAAACAAGATCGTTATGACGGTGTCGTCGTCCTTCACGGAACCGATACCCTGGCTTACACGGCGGCAGCACTTTCTTATCTGCTTTCTCCGAGTCGCATCCCCGTCGTCATCACGGGCGCGCAAACTCCGTTGGCGACGCTTCGAAACGACGCGCGATTAAATTTAATCTCTTCGCTCGAAGTCGCAGCCAACGCTCCGAAAGAGCTTCGCAATCGAGTCATGGTCGTGTTTCACGACGAAGTTTTCTTGGGGTCGCGCGTGCGCAAAAAAAGTGCGGTCGATTTCGCCGCATTCGAATCCCCACGTTTTCCGAAGCTGGCCAGCATCGGAAGTCAGATTCACTATCACGAAATCATCCGGCACTTGCCGCGCCTGAAACGAAAAAAACCGCTCCTCACTACTTTTCGTCCGGTCGGCCGCGATCAGCGGCTCCCGCAAATTCTGCGCACCGAAGTTACTCCGCAATTCAGTAGCTCGGTTTTTTCGAACGAGATCCTGCAACACCTCGACGGCATTTTGATCACGCTCTACACGTCGGGCACGGCGCCGACTCAACAGCCTTCGTTTTTGCGTTTTCTGGAACGAGCAAAAAAAGCATCCACCCCCCTCTTGGCCATTACTGAGCGACAAAATGAAACGCCGTCGCTCAAGACCTACGCCGCCGGACGCGATTTGCTTCGTTACGGCGTGATCTGGTGCCAAGAACTCACTCCCGAAGCGGCCTTCGTCAAGGCGTGGTGCCTGCGCGAGTTGCATCCGAAACTGGACCGCAAAGCGTATTACACTTGGTTGAAGAAACACTGGACGGATGGCATCAGTGACGAAGTCTCAGGTGTCTGACTACTTTTTGATGCCCACTGCGTAACAAAAGGGCGTCAGGCACCCGAAGGTTTCTTCCCTAACGCTACCGCGTCTTCTGCTGACAATCGTGGCACAGCCCCTGGACTTCGAGCGTATGATTCTCGACCTTAAAGCCGATGCGCTTCGCCGCTTTTTCGAACACCTGGGTCGGGCATTCTTCCAACGACTCGACCGCGCGACAGTCGCGACAGACGAAATGATGATGATGATGGGCATGCCCGTCCGATACGCGTTCGTACCGGGTGACTCCGTCGGCTGACAAAAATGCGTCCACCAGCCCCGCCTCTTCAAAGGTCTTCAACGTACGAAACACCGTCGACCAATCGCCGAGGTCGAGCTTCTTTCGCTTGGCCAGGGCCACCAGATCATCGACACCGAGACAGGCGTGATCTTTCGATAAAAGTTCCAACACCCGCAGGCGCTGTTGGGTCACACTCAGACCGTGTTCTTTCAAAACGGCGGAGTCGCCCTCGCCGGGTTTACGGCTGGCTGTTGACTTCATGGCCGACTTCGTGATTGATTTCGACATTGATTTATTGGTGACTCTCTGTATTTTCAAAACGTGGCCCTTAAAAATTTCCTTCTCAGTTCCATCACGCACTTGATGCTCGGAACCGCCCTATTCTGGATATTCTACCATAAAAAAGCGGCTCCCGCCTCCATTCCGGTCGAGCTTTCTCTCAGTGCCGTTCACGTCCATCATTTTAGCGAAAAATCGGCCTCTTTACCCAAAAATGCCATACCTCAAAAGGTGCCGGAAATTCCCAAACCCTCGCAAAAGCCAGCTCTCGAAGCGGCTCAAGCGACCCCGGCGCCCGCGCCGGCCACTCACGACGGAGGCGGCCCTCAAGCCGTCGACAACGCGGTTTCGCGCTATCTGTCACAGGTTCTTCAGATCATCTCTCGTCAAAAGTTTTACCCGAGAGCCTCACTCTTAAATGAAGAATCCGGCACGGTTGAAAGCCGGCTGACACTTGATGCGGGCGGAGGACTCATTCGCGCCGAGATCAAAAAAAGCTCGGGATTCCCGAATCTTGATGCCGCCGCAATGAAAACTCTGCAAAGCATTTCAAACTTTCCGCCACCGCCTGCCGATCTGGCGACACCGCTCAATCTGATCGTTCCGATCCGCTACGAACTGAATCCTGACGAACGTTAGATTCGGACGCGAACAAAAATATTTGCAACTAACTTGCAAATTTGTCATGCTCGGAAAGTATGAAAACTCTTTCTGAACGATTCAGCGCGATCGCGATCCTGGTTTCCTTGGTGGTACTCCCAATTCACGAAGCTTCGGCCGAAAATTCGGCCGAAGCCGACGTGGCCCTTCCTGAAATCCAGGTCATGGGTCAAACCCCCGGTTCGGGCGTGCAGGATTTCGTGCCGACCGTTTCGAAAATCTCGGGGAACGAGCTGGAGCGCAAAAAGCAAACCACGATCGGCGAAACACTCGCGCGCGAGCCCGGCGTGAGTTCGAGTTTCTACGGCCCGAACGCAAGCCGCCCCATCATTCGCGGCCTGGACGGCGAAAAAATCAAGCTTCTGGAAAACGGTGTGGGCATCGACGATGCCTCGGGCACGAGCCCCGATCACGCGGTCTCGACCGATCCCCTCACCATCGACTCGGTTGAAATCGTGCGTGGCCCTTCGGCCCTGCTTTATGGCAGCGGCGCGATCGGAGGAGTGATCAACCTGCGCGATACCCGAATCGCCGATCATGTTTTGAACTCAAGCGACCTCAAGCTGTCGGGGCGCTTGAGCTCGGTCGACCATGGACGCTCCTTAGGTGCCATTTTGAGATACCCCTTTGGCAAAAGTTGGATTCTCGAAATGGACGGGAGCCTCCGTGGCGCCGAGGATTACTCGATTCCCGGCTTCGCCCGCTCGTCCTACCTTCGCGCGAACGATGCGCCCGGAGACGACCCGGGAGACCGCGAAAAAGTCACCAACAGTGCAAGCCGCTTCGGCGAACTGGGCTTAGGCATCAGCCACGTCGACGAAAACGGCCATTACGGACTGGCGATTTCGGGCATTAAAAACGATTACGGCACGGTCGCTGAAAAAACCGTGACGATCGATCTTCAGCGTTTCCGGCTCGACTTCGATAGCGAGTTCAAGACCAAACCTGAATCGCAGTCGTGGGTGAAGGCCGTCGGCGTCAAAGGCGCGGCCTCGGTGTATCGACACCAAGAAATCGACGAGGGCGAGATCGGCACAACCTTCCGAAACAAAGGGGGCGAACTGCGGGTCGACGTCAAGCACGCGAAAACCGGCGCAATGGAAGGATTATTCGGGGCCCAAGCCCAGTACTTCAATTTCAGCGCCCTGGGCGACGAAGCGTTCATTCCCACGACCCACAATCTTTCGACGGCGCTTTTTGGATTTGAAGAATGGAAAATCGGTAAGCTGAAACCCTCTCTGGGCTTGCGCGCCGACCGGGCGTCGGTCGCCAGCGTCGACCCCGACGTGACAAAATTCGGTCCGGCTCAGACGAAAGATTTCTTTGTTCCCAGCATCTCGGCCGGGGCCTTGTACTCGCTCGACCCTGAAACTTCGGCCGGTTTGAACCTGACTTACACCGAACGCGCACCCAATTACGAGGAACTCTTCGCGAACGGTCCTCACCTGGCGACCGATCAATGGGAGATCGGCGACCCTTCGATGCCGATCGAACGAAGCTTCGGAGTCGAGGCCTCACTTCGCCGCAAAAACCACGAAAGCGAAGGCCGGCTGAGCGTGTATGCACAAAGCTTCTCGTCGTTCATCGCGCTTTCGCCGACGGGCGGATCCCATCCTTCGCCGGACGATCCGTCGGAACAAGTACCGGATTTCCGTTATAACTCGGTCTCGGCCTTATTGTTCGGTTCGGAACTCGAATACCGGCACGAACTGCCGATCCGGCTCGCGGACGGACGTTTCGAACTCGGGGGGACGTTCGACTTCGTTCGCGGCCTGGATCGCAGCCATCACGACTGGCTGCCTCGGATGTCACCCTTCCGAGAGAGCCTAACCCTCGACTACCGCAACCGAGGCTGGTTGGGCGAAATCGAACTTCAGCGTTCGGAAAAACAAAACCTCCTTGCGGCCAACGAATTGCCGACGGATGCCTTCACCTTCATCAATCTCGGCGTTGAAGCTCCGATCGCCACTTCTTTCGGTCAGTACCGGCTCATGGCCCGGGTGAACAACGTGTTTGATCACGAGGGACGGGTCGCGACCTCTGTTCTGAAAGACATCGCCCCGCTGCCGGGTCGTAATTTCATCATCGGCCTTCAGGCCGCGCTCTAGCCTATTCGTCAAACCAGCCGGTTTGCGCGGGCTCGTTGTCGTCGATGGCGACTCCACGAAAGGTTTTGCGATGAATGTCGGTCACGCCCAGGGTTTTGATCTGAGCCTTATGAAACGGCGTCGGATATCCCTTGTGCGACTTCATTCCGTAACCCGGATAGCGCGCATCTAACTCTTCCATCAGTTCGTCGCGATACACTTTCGCGACGACGGACGCGCAGGCGATCGTAAACGATTTTTGATCGCCTTTAATTAAAGCATGGCCTCGACCGCGAAAGGCCTTCGGCACGAGATGGCCGTCGACTAAAATCGCATCGGCCGTGATTCCGAGTTTCGCTTCGAGTTCGGCCACCGCGCGCTCCATTGCCAAATGCGAGGCATAGAGAATATTCAAGCGCTCGATCTCTTCGACGCTCGCCGAACCGATCGCGGAACCGCGAACGAACTTCAACACTTCATCCCTCAACGGAGCCCGCTCGGGCTCGGGAATCATTTTGCTGTCTTTAATTTCAAGCAAAGAAAAATACGGATGCTTGGAAGAAACGCGCCCGCGCTTGCGGACTCCGCGCTCGTCGAACCACAGCGTTTCGATCGCATTCGAAGGCAGTACCGCAGCCGCAGCGACAACCGGTCCGGCTAAGCAACCGCGACCGACTTCATCGACCCCGATGATGATCCGAGCCTCGCCCTTGCCATCCGGGCCGTCCGATTTCGGCAATAAAAAACCCAGGCCGATTTCTGAAGTGAGATCTGGCCTGGGTTCCGATAAAGACATTGGAATAAAAAACCAAATTAATTGGCTTTGGAAGCTTTTGCAGCCGCCGAAGCTTTTGCGGCTTCGTTGGTCTGAACGTCGCGTTCGACTCTCGCCGCACGACCTTCGAGTTCACGCAGGTAGTACAGTTTCGAACGACGGACCTTCCCTTTAGAAACGATTTCGAGTTTGCCGATCGACGGAGAAGATTCGAGGAAAATCCGCTCAACGCCGACTCCGTGAGAGATCTTGCGCACGGTGAACGACTTGCCCGCTCCGTGGTTCGATTTCTTGATCACGGTGCCTTCGAACACCTGAAGGCGTTCTTTTTCACCCTCTTTAATTTTAACGTGAACCTTTACGGTGTCGCCCGACGAAAACGTCGGAAGCGTGCGGATGACGGTGCTCTCCACGGCATTCACAGTGGACGACAGATTGTGGGACGGGTCGTACTGTGCTTTGCGGGCCGATTTTCTTTTAATCACTTTTTGTGCCATGACTTTACTCGCTTTTTTTCTAAAATCTAAATTTGAATAGGAAAATAATCTTTAACAAGACCAAACCGATCTGACAATGATTTTTTTGCCGCAGGCCCTTTTACCTCGAACCCCAAAGGCGGTCCAAAATAATGGCGGCCGCAGCCCGGACAGAAAGGTGGTTGTAGCCCTCGCGTCCCAAAGGCCCGTCAATCGGCGCCAGGAAGGTCTGAACCTCGGGATAGAACTCAGGGGCGACTCCCCAGCCCGTCCCGAACACCACGACCTTCACCCCTGCCTCCGGCTCGGAATCCCATTTCTGGCGAATCTCGCGGTAAGAGACCTGCTCAGGAAGCGGCCGAGCATCGGGCATCGCCACCTCTAGCCTGGCTCCCGGATACCGACTTTTTAGGTCGGCTTTTACCGCCTCGAAATCGGGTAAAACCTGGGTCCGCGACAAGGCCTCAAAGCGGTCGGGATGCCATTCCCGGCTCGCCTGTCGGGCCCAATGACTCAAAATCCGCTCCACCATCGTCTTCTGTTCGACGATCGGGGTGACGAGGTAATAGTGATCCACTTCATAAGTTCGGCAAGTCCGCGAAAGATCGTGGACGTCCATATTCGTCACCGAAGTGTGAATGACCTCGCCCGAGCGACCCGAAATCGGGTAATGCAGCAATACCGCTGCCGTGTGATGGCGGGTTTCCGCCGGACGATCCGAAGCCGTCATTTTTTGTCCTTTTGCGATTCGTGTTCCCAGCGCTCGTAAAGATCGGGCCGTTTTTTCCGGGTGCGCTCGATCGATTCGCGCATCCGCCACTGTTCGATCAGGGCATGATTTCCGTTCAGCAACACGTCAGGCACACTGAGTCCGCGAAACTCGCGCGGGCGGGTGAACTGAGGTGCCTTCAGCAATCCGTTTTCAAGACTGTCGCTCGTAACAGATTCTTCGTTGCCGACCACTCCCGGCAGCAGCCGAATGATAACGTCGCTGGCGACCATCGCGGCAAACTCTCCGCCCGTGAGCACGTAATCACCGATCGACATCTCTTCGTCGACACAAAGGTCAATGAAGCGTTCATCCACGCCTTCGTAATGGCCGCAGACGAAAATCAAATGCTCATGCTCGGTCGTCAAAGCCTTCGCTCGCTCTTGCGTCAGGCATTTTCCTTGGGGGGAAAGAAGGATGGTATATGGCCCGGTCGGAGGCGAAGCTGGACGGGCGTCCAACTCCGTTTCCGGTTGAGTGACCGATGCCCACGCTTCAAACATCACGTCGGGTTTGAGCAGCATCCCTGCGCCGCCGCCGTAAACGACGTCATCGACTGAGCGGTGTTTGTCTTTTGAAAAGTCGCGGATTTGTATGAACGAAAGCTCGATTTTACCCGACTCTTGCGCCTTTCCGACCAAGCTATGACTCAACCCCGAGCGGATGACTTCGGGGAAAAGCGAAAGATAGGTAATACGAGATAAGGTCTTCACTGGAATGGGTTCGCCGCATTCTTCGACGGCTTATTCGACGATTTCAAGAACCGTCCGACGCTTCAGTTTGGTCGCGGCGCCGAGCAGGATCGTGCGAATCGCTTTCGCCGTCTTGCCTTCTTTACCGATGATTTTACCGATGTCGGTTTTGGCGACCCGAAGTTCGATCACGGTCGTGTTTTCGCCCACGACTTCGTTCACGCTGACTTGATCGGGAAGATCGACGAGCATTTTCGCCATCACTTCGACCATGTAAGCCAACTCGCCCGTCGCCTCGCCTGACTGGATATCAGATGTCTTTAAATCAGACATGGAAAGTCAGTTCTGGATTAGACCTGAGCCGCTTTAACGATCTGTTCGATCGTCAAGGAGACTTGAGCCCCTTTTTTCTTCCAGTTTTCATATTTCGCGAGGTCGATTTTCACCTTGTCGGCAGCCTTGGCTGCTTTCGGATAGTAAAAACCGATTTTTTCGAAATATTTTCCGTCGCGGCAGGCGCTTTCGTTAGCGACCACGATCAAGTATTGAGGGTTCTTTTTAGCGCCATGGCGCTGAAGACGAATCTTAACCATAAATTTGAATCCTTTCGAGGAATCTCTGACTTATCAGAAAATAAGCGTTTAAGTCAACTGCCTTCATTCACTGATCTGTCACTGATCAGTGCGGAAGACCAGATCCCAAAACGTGGTACTCACCCCCCACTTCGCGCCTTTTTCGATAAAATGGTGCTTCATGTGGTGTTCTTTGAGCGCTTTTCCCCAGGCCGTTTTCGGACGAAAATGGTGGATCGCGAAGTGCAGGTAATCGTACACGAGGTAACCCGAGATGAATCCCGCAAAAAACGGCATATGATTGACCGGCCCCAGCGCCACGCGGAAGAGTTGAAAAAACAACGCGCCTAAAACGAGCGAAACCACCGGCGGCATCACGAGCCTCGTCGGATCATTCGGCTCGTCGTGGTGAATGCCGTGAAACAGAAAAACCAGGTACTTTCCGGGCCGCGTTTTGGCCGGAAAATGAAAAACATAACGATGCATTCCATACTCGGTCAGCGTCCAAAAAAAGACGCCCAGACCAAAATACAATGCGGTAAATCCCAAACCGACCTCAGTCGCAAACAAGGTCTGATAAAGAAAATACAACACGATGGGAATCCAGACGATGAACGGGATGCTCGGATGCACATGGGTCAGCGCTTCGAGAACCGGGTTTTTAAATAATCGGCTGGAGACGTTTCGAGTATTCATTTCACGCTGAATTTAGCGAATTTCGCGGCGCTTGACAATTCAATTTATTCGTCCGAACCTGATGCGGATTTCGGGATTTTTATGGCAAACGACTCTTCCAATGACACGACCTTACGAATTCGCCTCAATGCTTCTTACTGGAAGCACTTGAATGCGGTTCCCTTTTCGGAAGACGTCGTTCCATCGAGTCTTTTTCTGAAAAACAAACACTTCCTCGTCGTCGACTTAGAGACCCAGAATCTCGTCCAGGACGTCGGCGGCTGGGGCCACATCGACAAGCTGAAAATTTCGGTCGCTTGCGCCTACGACAGCAAGACCGATCAGATGCTGCATTTCATGGAGCACGAAATTTCGAAGCTCAACGATCTTTGCGAAGAGCGCCTGGTGATCGGGTACAACATCCGAGGGTTCGATTTGATCATCCTTCAAGCCTACGGTCTCGATCTCTCGCGCCTCGACGTGTTCGACATCATGTACGATGTTCAGACGCTCACCCGTCAGAAATTCCTGAAGCTCGAAACCCTGGCCCAAGGAACCTTGAACGCCGGGAAATCCGCCGACGGTCTGCTGGCCGTGGAATGGTGGAAAAAAGGCGAGATCGACAAGATCATCGAATACTGCAAACAGGACGTGCAAGTCACGCGCGACATCTTCGAGCACGGCCGCAAGCACGGCTTCGTGAAACTTCGCCGCGCCGACGGCAACAACGCCGAAGTCCGGGTCAACTGGAACTAACCGATTATTTCGAGCGAATCTCGTTCGGCCCGAACGCGTCCATGCGGATGCGCACGCTTTCGCATGAAGTATTGTCGAGGTATTCGACTCCCTGAAATACTTTTTCTTTCATGTACTCGTATTTATCCGGACAAGTTTGCTTCAAGCGTTTCGCAGCATACCGGTAAGCCGACGCCGTTTCGGCGAAATCTTCGTCCGGAGCTTGTTCGGAATAACCCGAGATAAAGCATTTTCCGGGGCCATGCTGCCAGGGGTTCTTCACGTCTTTCGAGCGCGACCAGTCTCCCAAAGCGAGCCAGTCTTTTTGAAGATCCAGATAATACGAAGTGGAGCGATATGCCATCCGGTGTGAAAGTTCGTGCATGGTCGCGTACTGCTTCATTTCGGTCGTGGCGTTTTCCCATCCGTTGAAAAACGTGATCGTCGCGTTCGATACGGCCTGAAACCGGAATCGAGGATCATAATGAAGCAAATTAAAGGGAATGTTTCGTCCGAACGGCAACATAAAATTCGGCAAATCGTGAACGGCCTGCAACAGCGAGTTCACTTGATCGACGCTGAACCTTGAGACGGAGCGGATTCCGTACTCCGACGCATTCAACCCGAAGCGAATCATGAGGTACAACATCTTCGTCCCCAGCTCATCGCCCCAAAGCGCGTTCGTCACGCACGAAGCCGAATCGCAGGCCCGGATCGAAGAAAGAAAATTTTCCGGTAGGTATCTCAACATCCAATGAAGCGCGTCGATCGTCTCGGCTGTCTCGTTTTGAAGGGTGACCCCTTTCACGATTTCGCCGCTCGTTCTGTCCTGTTGGGTGGCTCGAAGATCGAGATACCCCTTGATTTCAGAGAGACTGGGAGCTTGCGCCGTCTTGCAGGCTGCGGCCGTCACTTCAGGGTCGTAAACGGCATAAAAATTCTGAGCCTGAGCGGCGGTTTGAGTTAGAAATGAAGAAACCAGAGCCAGCAAAGCGAGGGATCGAGTCATGCGCGGAATTCTATGTGAAAGTCGGCCCGAGGTAAACAAAATTTATGTATAAATGAAAAATGCAATGAGCTTCGTTGATTAACTCGGCGACTCATCCGGCGACGCCGCACTTGAAAGAGCCATCACCGTGGCCCGAACCCCGTCTTCAAGCGAGGTCATCGCGCGAGGATAGCCTTGCGCCTTCAGCTTTGCCATCGTCGCTTCGGTGAAGTACTGATAACGATCGCGGATCGAAAGCGGTGTCTCCACCCACTCGATCTTGGGCTCACGTCCCAGGGCCTGGAAAGTCGCCTTGGCCAGATCGAGGAACGAGCGGGCCTGGCCCGAGCCGAGATTGTAAATCCCGCGCCGGATCGGTTTTTGAAGCGCAAACAGCAGGATGCCCACCACATCCTCGACGTAAACGAAATCGCGCTTTTGTTCGCCGTCGGCGATACCGGCCTTGTGGCTTTTAAACAACTTCAACTGCCCGTGCGCGCGGATCTGATCAAAGCCCTGGAGTACGACCGACGACATTTTTCCTTTATGGCGTTCGCCGAAGCCGTAAACGTTGAAAAACTTGAATCCGCTCCAGGCCGGCGGAGTCCGCCCCGCCTTTTCTTCTTCGAGCGCCCAAAGATCGAATTGCTGCTTCGAATCGCCGTAAGGGTTCAGCGGCTTCAGAAGCGGGATCTTCGACTCGTCGTCGTCGTATCCCTGCTCACCCGCTCCGTAGGTTGCAGCCGACGAGGCATAGACGAACGGAATTTGAAACTCGGTCGCGAGCTGCCAGAGTGTTTTTGTGTATTCGAGATTGACCCGGTTCAGGTAATCCACCCGCATCTCGGTCGTGTCGGTGCAAGCGCCCATGTGAATGATACCCGTCACGGGGGTGGTACCCTTGGCCTTCATCGAAGCGTAAAACTCGCGATCGAGGATCGCATCGGGCGAAAGCGCTTCTAAGTGCAGATCGCGGTGTTCGTCGCGGGTTTCAAAAAAAAGAATCTCGTCGACTCCGACCACCGACTGCTTCTGGTGAATCAGCTTTCTGGCAACTTGATAGCCGATGAATCCGGCGGCTCCGGTGACCAGGATCATGCTTAAAACTTACCGATTTCAAGGCCGCCCTGAGCGGGTGCCTTCGCATCGAGAAGCACGACTTCGCGCGCGACTTTCTGAGCAAGCTCGCGGAAAAGTTTCGCCGATTCACTTTGCGGGTCTTTCACCACGATCGGACGACCCGTATCGCCGCCCTCGCGGACCTGCGGAACGAGCGGCATTTGCGCCAATACTTGGGTATGGAATTTTTTAGCGAGCATTTCTCCGCCGCCTTGGCCGAAGATGTAATATTTCTTACCGTCGTCGCCCGTGAAGTGGCTCATGTTCTCAACCACTCCGAGCGCGGGTACCTTCACCTTTTCCCACATATTCAGGGCTTTGCGAACATCTTGAAGCGCGATTTCTTGCGGAGTCGTCACGATCACCGCACCCGACAACGGAAGCATTTGTGCCAATGAAAGCTGCACATCGCCCGTTCCCGGAGGCAGGTCGAGCACGAGGTAATCAAGCTTGCCCCACTCGACGCGATTGCAGAACTGATTCAAAATATTGTGCAACATGGGCCCGCGCCAGATCACCGGCTGATCGCCCTGAAGCAAAAAGCCCATCGACATGACCTTCACGCCGTGGCTCATCGGCGGAATAAACATCTCGCCCTTGACCGGATCTTGCACGAGCTTCGGATTTTCAGTCACGCCCATCATCGTCGGAACGTTCGGGCCGTAAATATCGGCATCGAGCAAACCCACGGTCGCGCCCTCTAAGGCGAGAGCGGTCGCGAAATTGACCGAGACGGTGCTTTTTCCGACCCCACCCTTACCGCTTGAGACGGCAATGATGTGAGTCACCCCTGGAATTCCGTGATTCGAGCCCGCAGCAGGATTCGCCGTCGCGCCAGCGGCATGGCCCCTGGCAGCCTTACGAACTTCGGCATCCATCACGACGTCCACCTGAGTAGCGCCCGTCGATTGAACCGCAGTGATGACATCGTTCTTGATCTTGTCTTTGAGCGGGCACGCAGGCGTGGTCAATACCACGCGAAGGCTCACCTTGCCGTCGTCGAACACCTTCAGATCGCGAATCATGTTCAAAGTCACGAGATCGCGATGAAGATCGGGGTCGTTCACGGTTCTTAATGCATTCAAAACGTCGTCAAATGCGAGCTTTTTCATTTTTCTTCCTTCTTGCGCCCGTCTTACGGGCGTTCTGCCACGATTTCGCGGCAGGCTTTTTCAATGTCGGATGCCTGAGGCACCGACGCGCTTTCGAGCGGATCGGCCAGACCGATGCCCGGAACGAACGCCCCTGCGAGCAAACGCGGACGCGCATGCAGGGTATAAAAATGTTCTTCGATCGTCCGGCGCAACAGGTGCTCGCCGAAGTTCGTCACTTCGGTGTCTTCGTTGACGAAGATGACCCGTTTCGTTTTCAGGATCGAATTCGAGATCATGTCCCAGTCGTAAGGCCAGAGCGTGCGCAGGTCGATCACTTCGACCGAAATGCCTTCTTGCTTGAGTTTGTCGGCGACGTCGCGGGCAATCAATACATGGCGACCGTAAGTGACGAGGGTCACGTGTTCGCCTTCGCGAACGATCTTTCCTTTACCGATTTCAACCGTTGCGTCTTCAAGCCCGGTCGGCCAACGCGGCTTCCATTTCGAACGATCGCCCAGCGGAGCATCGATCATTTCTTTCAGTTCTTTTTTGTTCGCAGGCTCGCCTGGAATCAGCCCTTCGCTCTCGACCCGCAACAGCGCCTTAGGGGCGAGATACATCGTCGGGTTGTTTTCCTTCAAACACGCGAGCATCAGACCGTATGCATCGGCCGAGTTGGACGGCATGACGATCTTAAACCCCGGAATGTGGGTCATCGTCGCGTCGAACGAATGCGAGTGATAGATCGATCCGCGAATACCGGCGCCCACGATGGTCATAATCGTAAACGGAGTCGGCCAGTCGCCGTTCGAGGCCCAAGTCGACATCCCGCCGATTTTCAGCAAATCGATCGTGTTGTAAATGTAATCGCAGAATTGAACTTCGGCCACGCAACGCACGTTCGCGTAAGCGAGCCCGATGGCTGCGCCGACGATTCCGCGTTCATCAAGCGGAGAGTTCCAGGATTTGGTCAACCCTTGTGTCACCGTAAAGGCTCCGCCGAGCGGCGGGCCCACGTCCTCGCCGAAGACGTGTTCGAGATTCAGGTTCTTTTCGCCATAATGAAGGGCCATCCGAATGGCCTGCGCCATATTCGCCATTACCAGTATCTCCCTTTTTGTCCGTAGTAGATGTGATCGTAGATGGTGTCGCCCGAAGGCATCGACTCTTGTTTCACCTGCTTGCTCTCTTCGATCATCTTCGTGTTGTAAGTTTCATGGAGGGCATCCATTTCTTTGCGCGAAAGAACGCCGGCCTTTTCGAGCTGATTCTGGAAGCGCACCAGGCAATCGTCTTCGCCCGCAACGAAGTTCGCGCCGCTGGCCGAAGAATGGCCGTACAGGCGTGAAACTCGGGCTTCAAGCAAGAAAGGTTTGCGCTCAGTCCGCACGTAATCGATCGCCTCTTTCAACGCGAACCACGAGGTCTCGACATCGTTTCCGTCGATGACGGCGTTTTTGATTCCGAAGGCGGTTCCGCGATCGGCGACGTTCTTTTCACCGTGCTGGGTGCAGGCCGGAGTCGAAATTCCGTATTGGTTGTTGGTCACGATCATCAGAATCGGCAAATTGAAGTCCGGGCGCGAAGCCCATACAAGGCTGCTTGCAAATTCGCCTTCGGCTGTTCCGGCGTCACCGCCGTTGACGATGGTGATCCCAGTACAGCCCTTTTTCGTTTGACCGATTCCGGTTCCGATCGCAGTCGCATACTGGGTTTCGATCGTGGACGTGACCGGAACGACGTTCCACTCGCGCTTCGAATAATGGTTGGCGAAGTTGCGCCCGCCCGAATACGGATCGGCCGCAACGTTTTTCATCTGGCGCATGCTATCGATCGGCTCGGCACCCATCGCGAGCATGATCGCAGAAGAGCGGTAATGAAGGTGGAGAAAATCGTGATCGAGGCCCATGCCCTTTTTGATCATCATTCCGAGCGGCACGTTGAAGGCTTCTTCGCCGGGGCCGCCGATCCAGAAATATCCGTCGTTCTGTTTGTACATCCGGATCAGGCGCTCTTCGAGGTTCCGCGCTTTCACCATGGTGTCGTGGATTTGAATCAGGGTTTTTCGATCGAGCTTGAAGCCCGAGCTTTTGGATGGACTGGGAGCCGATACCGTTTGCGAGGCGCTCACTCTTGATTGAGCAGGTGCGCTCGACTTCTCAGGTGCATTTTTCATAGAGCCTGATCTTACCCGATTTTGAAGGTTCCCTCAAGGCTCGTTTCAATGAAAAAGGCCCCGCGTCACGTCTTCTACGGGGCCTTCATTGAACGAATTTCATTGATAAAGCGCGAGTCACTCTGTCCTGAAGTCGCAGCGAATTCCGCGTTGATTGACCATGTGTGAAATCGAAAAGTTCGATTTCACACCGTCGCCGATCATCAAGGTTTGCCGATCCAATACTTTGATCTTGGTTTTTCCGAACAAGCTCTTTCGAGTCTCGACGACCTTGACCGCAACGGAGTTCACTTCACCCGTCGAAAGCAACTGAAGCTTCACATCATAGGGTGAAAGGTCGCAATGCTCGTTTTCCGAAAACGAAGCCTCTTCGGTGCCGATCGTCGCCAGCGGAATCGCCGCTGCACACCGAACTTCGGTATGACTGAGCGATACCACTTTCGAATTTTGAGAGACCGCGCATCCCACGACGATCTGAGTTCCGGCGAACGCAAAAGGGCCTACGGCCATCAGGGGAATGAAGAGGGTAAAGACGGTTTTCAGTTTCATGAGCGCAGACTAACAGCTGAAAGCATTTTATTCAATTAATATTTAAAAATAAGACTTCAACAATTCCCGTTTAGGCGTCGAAAATCTAAAATTTAGAGCCCGCACCCGCAGTTTGAAATGCGCATTCGCAGAATGTTGATTACTTCCGGAATCGTACCAACGTCGCCGTACGAAGTCGTTCCGATCATTACTGAATAAACTAATCGTTGATAATAATCATGCCAGGGATAGATGTAACAAAACCCCGGACGATCACTGGAACTATTTGCCGGGCCTTGCGTTGACGCTTGCACGGAAGCGTCATAGAGGTCTTGATCCGACAAGGCAAGAATCTCATTGATCTTCATTTGATTGGTACATACTCCCAGCTGACCCATCGCCTGAGGCTGAATAACTTCCTTTTTACAACCCACCAGCGAAAAAATGATCGAAGCGAACAAAACAAGAGTGCCTCTGTTTTTCATTTGAATAATCCTCATTGAATTCCGTTCAATTCTTTTTTGGCGTCTTTAATCAATCGAATCACTGTTGCATAGTCGTAATGATTTGCCGCATTTTTTGCTTGAGATAACTCATTTCGAAGATCGGGGGCCATCACGGATTCAAAGTAAGCACCGATCACACCCATCTGCGCGTCGAGACGGTTGTTGAGATCGTCAATCCCTAAAAGCATTCCTGTGCGGCGATCTTTATGCCATAAGTGAGTATTTTGAGCGTAGTTGTTGATCTGATCTAAAATCGAACGGTACACAGAAACGTTAAATTTTACGGTCGCCGGATCTGCAACCCCCATTGTTTCTAAAGCTTGAACGATATCGGAATAACTTGCGGCCCATCCAACACTGGGAGAGCCGATCACCAAGAGTCCGCCGAACAGCCAAAGGTTAATCGTCTTTTTCATTTTTTCTCCTTCGAAAAAAGTCGTTTGTCGATGAAGCGTCATGCGTGGCCGAGTATAGTTTTCTTTCTTAATTATTCAATTGTTATTTAATAATTAAGAAACTTCATGCGGCAACACTGCACCGCCCCACCCTGGTCGCTTTTCGCAACCCCCCGAACCGGATGCCGTTTGTTGACTTCCCCCCGCTTTTCCATCACCTTTTGATCAGGAGCCCACCATGAAATACACCCGCATGCCGATCGAAATCGAAGCGCCCGAGCAATTGGGTTACGACACCATCGAGTGCAACCTCACCGAAAGTTCTTACGCCGACTTCACCTTTAAAGACCTGGGGCTTAAACTCGATGATCTCGTCATCGCCTACATCGACCACGTCGGTCACCCCGCGCTCCGTGCGCTCCTCGCCAAAGACTCGGGCCTCAACCCCCAACAAGTCCTCCTCACTGCCGGAGCCGCTCAAGCCCTGTTCATTATCTCGACGACACTGCTCGAAAAAGGCGACGAACTCGTCGTCATTCGCCCGAACTACGCCACGAACTTAGAAACCCCGCGCGCGATCGAGGCCTCGCTCAAGATCGTCGAGCTTACCTTCGAAAGCGGCTGGAGAATCAAACTCGCCGATCTCGAAGCCGCGATCACCCCGCACACCAAGCTCGTCAGCATCACCGTCCCCCACAATCCGACCGGGGCGACCCTCACCCGCGAAGAGGTGCAGGCCATCGTCGAGCTCACTCGCCGAAAAGGGTGTTACCTGCTTGTGGATGAGACTTACCGCGAAATGGCGTTCGACGGAGTTCTACCCTACGCCGCCGCCTCTGCCAACCATGTGATCAGTGTCGCAAGCTTCTCGAAAACCTTCGGGCTTCCCGGCATCCGCGTGGGTTGGCTCATGACCCAAAACGCCGAGCTGTTCGAGAAATTTTTCGCCGCCAAAGAGCAGATCCAAATCTGCGGCTCCGCCCTCGACGAAGAGATCGCCTATCAATTCTATCGCCGAAAGCAGGAGTTCCTGCCGACGATCCTCGCCAATCTCAAGCGACGGTTCGGGATTTTGAAATCATGGATGGAATCGCAGTCCGACTTAGAGTGGGTCGAACCCCGAGGCGGCTGCGTCGCCTTTCCCCGCATCAAAGACTCGGTTTTGGAACAAATCGATCTGGAGCGTTTTTATCGCACGCTGAACGACGAATTCAGTACCCACGTGGGCCCCGGCCATTGGTTCGAACAAGATCGTCGCTACTTCCGTATCGGTTACGGATGGCCCACGGATGAAAAACTGAAAAAGGGACTCGCCTCGATCACGAAGGCGATCGCAGCAGCGAAAGCGTCTTCCGCATCCACTGTTGCTCGAACTGAGAGCGGCTCACGGTAAACAGGGTTCTTAACCCGCCTTCCGTCAGCTCTTTTTGAATCACCGGGGGGACGAGGCTTTCGAGTTTTTTCGTTCCGCCCAAAGCAGTCGCCATCCCTAAAAGCGCGCGTCCATAGCCTTGCGAGGCATAAATCGATTTCGCATTCAGTTTCTTCCACCCCAAAACCAGCGCTTCGATGATCTCGCGCAGATCCAGCTCGGTGAGCAACCCGCTTTCAGCCCCGACTCGAACGAGGTTCGCACCCCATTCATCCAGAAACGGACCGAAGTTCAGCAAAAATGTATTCGATTTACGAAGCCCTTTCGGCTCGCGCAAAGCAAAGTGGCGATGATTCTCGTTCGCAAGCAAAGCCTGATAAACCCGGCCTGCTTCTTGGAACACTGGACGGCCCTGACGAGCATCCTCATGCCCCGAACGAAACACCCGACGCTTCAGCACATCGGTATCGGCGATCTGCCAAGCTTCGAACATGCGATCCAGATCGCCCAAATTGTGAGCGACGGCTGCGACTCCGGCAAGGTAGCGCTTCGTTTTTTCGGGATCGGGCTCTGAAAGCAACTCGTCACGGAGTTCCGTCAAAGCATTTTCATGTTCGCTCACCTGCGCTTCGATCGCCTCGCGAATCTCGGCCACTCGCTCGTGAGCGGTCTTGAGAGCGCATCCGTATGCGCCCATCGCAATGCTGAACCATTCGCCTTGATGGCCGCTCAGTTTTTTTCCTGAGACGGCGACCCAACGACGCGAAACCGGGCTTTCGTCCCACGACTGAAACTCCCGAACAGACTCCCACATCGGATCAAACGCCTGCGGATGATGAACGTGCGACCAAAGTTTCTGACGAATCGACAAATCTACGTCGGTCGGAACGAAAGTGCCGACGGTCGCAAAGTGACTCGCGATGCAGAGTTGAAAGTAACTCCACAGATCTGAATCGGTTTCAGCGCTTTCCGGGCGCATTAGGATTTCTAAGAACCCGAAACCGGGATGACTTCGATCGAGCTCCGACAAAAAAGGCGCGGTATTGTGGACCAGCGACCGAAGTGTTCGCGAGTCAACTTGAGTGTTTCGGAATTTCGGCCTTTTTTCGGAATCCATCATACCGTATCATCTATAGCACATGACGAACGCGCTCGGACAGTTTAAAGGCCGCTATAGAGTTTCTGAAAAACCCACCGAAATTCTCGACATCCTCGATTCCGCGCGAATGATGGGCAGAAATTTTATTTGGCATCTCCTCGACGGGCAACGAACCACTTACAACGTGCAAATCGTCGATCTTCGCGTCGAAAACGGGCAAACTCTGATTGCCATTGAAAACAAATCCGAAGCGTTTCAAATCGGCGAGATGCTCTACCTTCGCATGGACTCGCGCGATGCCGTCGTGAAAGCCCCGATTGTGGACTTGAACGACCTCGAAGTCGTGATTGAATTTCCGAAAGAGATCCTGCTCAGCGATCATCGAAAGCGCTATCGAACCCCCTTTTCGGTGAGTGATCACAAAACGATTCGGATTCAAAGCGGCACTCACATCGAAGAGGTACTTTGTCTCGACATTCACGAAGCAGGCATGGCGATTTTTCAAGTCTCAAGCCCCAAGTCATTCGAGCTGGGCGACCAGGTGACGCTTTTAGCCCTAGGAGACCAAGCACTGAACCCTCCCCTTCCGGCCGAAATCGTCTCGAGGGTCGATTATCAGGTCAAAAATCAAATCAATCACATCTCGGGCCACCGAATGGGAATCGAAATCGACGGTTGCCTGCCGCGATCCATTCTCGATCCGTTTTCCGTCCGCGAGGCTCTTTACCACCTCAACGAAGAGCAGCTTGTTCGTGACAGCATCTTTCGCAAGAAGGTGCACGAGAACATGGAATCGACCCTTGAAAAACTGTCGAAACACAAACTTCTCCGCAAGTTCTTCGAGCATCTGAATTTCGACCGCCGCGATAACGACTACATCAAAATTCACATCCGCCTCTTGTGCGAGATCCTTTGCGGATTAGGCACTCGCCTGGGCTGGGTCAGCGAAAAGACGATGGACAAACTCGTGTATGTCGCTTTCATGCACGACGTGGCGCTCTTGACTCATCCTGAACTGGCCCGGATCAAATCCAAACGCCAGCTCGAAGCGCTTCGAAACGAGCTCGGCGAAGAAGACATCAAACGTTACCTTGAAGCCCCTCTTTATGCGGCCGAGTTGGCGCGACTCGATCCCGAAAGCTATCCCGATGCGGTGAAAATTCTGCTTCAACAGCGCGAGCTGCCCGACGGATCGGGGTTTCCGTACGGAATCGGCGGAGCGCAACTCGTACCGCTTTCGTGTTTGTTTATCTTTTCGCATTACTTGGTCGACAACATCATCAACGATCCGGACTGGACGATCGCCGATTTCATCAAGTCGCATCAATGGATTTTGAAAGGCACGTACTTTTCGAAAATCACTCAGTTACTGAAGGCTTCGCGCTAACGACGGCTCTTACAATTCGGCCCAGTTGAGACCCGTGCCGACGTTCACCACGAGCGGCACGTTCAGTTTCAGCGCGCTCTCCATCGTCTCGGTCACGAGCTTCGTGATCTTCGTCACGTCTGCTTTCGGGCATTCGAGCACTAGCTCATCGTGCACTTGCAACAACAACTTCGCTTTTTCGCCCGCGAGCTTGCGGTGGAGTTCGACCATCGCGACCTTGATCAGGTCCGAAGCCGTGCCCTGAATCGGCGAGTTCATCGCCATGCGCTCGGCATTGGCTCGAACCGCATGATTCGCCGATTTGATTTCGGGCAACGCACGCTTGCGACCGAGCAAGGTCGTCACATAACCATGAGCATGCGCACTTGCGATCTGTTCGTCTAAGAACTCTTTCACTCCCGAGTAGCGATTGAAATAGCGCGTGATCATGTCTTTCGCTTCGGTCCGAGAAATCCCCAGCTCTTCGGCCAGACCGAATGCGGTTTTTCCGTACATGAGCCCGAAGTTGATCGCCTTGGCCACGGCTCGCTGATCGTCGGTCACCTTCGACGGGTCGATATGATAAATTTCGCTCGCCGTTCGGCGGTGAACGTCTTCGCCCGAACGGAACGACTGCATCAGACTTTCATCGCCGCTCAGGTGTGCAAGAATACGAAGCTCGATCTGCGAGTAATCGGCCGACATCAGCACCGAGCCCTCGTCGGCAATAAACGCTTCGCGAATCAATTGACCGCGTTTCGAACGCGTAGGAATATTCTGAAGGTTCGGATCACTGCTCGACAGACGCCCCGTCGCCGTGCCGGTCAGGTTAAAGCTCGTGCGCACGCGCGAATCTTTCTTGCTGCGAAGCTGTTGCAGCGGAAGCACGTAGGTGCCCTTCAACTTCGAGACTTCGCGATATTCGAGCAATAACTTCGGAATCTCGCTCGACGGACCTTTCAAAGAGGCTAACTTGTCGAGCACCGAAGCATCGGTCGAATATCCGGTTTTGGTTTTACCTTGGGGAGGAAGCCCCAGCTCATCGAACAAAAATGCGGCCAGTTGTTTCGGCGAATTGAGGTTCAGCGTCGGGTTTTTACTGAAGCCCCGAACGCGGGCCTCCAGTTCGTGCAGCTCTTTCTCGAATCGGGTCTCTAAGGTTTGCAAAAAGGGCACGTCGATTTTAATCCCCGCCTCTTCCATATCGGCCACGACATCGAGCATCGGCAGATCGACCTCGTGATACAGCTTTTCGACATGCTGTTGGGCCAACTTCGGTTCGAGCACTTTCCACAGCATGAACGCGCACCAGGCATCTTCGGCCGAATACCGGGTCGCCGTTTCGATCGAGACCTGATCAAACGACACCTGCGCGGCGCCCTTACCGGCCACGTCCTCGTAAGAAAGGACGTCGTAGTTCAAATACTTCTTCGACAGAAAATCGAGATTGTGCCGCCCGCTCGAATCGAGTGCGTATGCGGCAATCATCGTATCGGCATATACCCCGCGCAGACGAATACCGTGATTGAGGATCACCCGCAGGTCGTACTTCAGATTCTGGCCCACCTTGCGCACCGATGGGTCTTCGAGCACGGGTTTCAAAATCGCCAACACCTCGGCTTCGTCCAACTGAGGCGTGGTCGACTCCAGCGTCAGAGCATGCCCGACCGGTATGTAAACCGCACCTTTTTCGTCGATGCCGATCGCGATCCCGACGAGCTTCGCCTCTTTCGGGTCAAGCGAAGTCGTCTCAGTGTCGAAGGCCATGATCTTGTGTTCGCGGATCTCAGCGACCAGAGATTTTAAGGCATCGATCGTGTTCAATGTTTGGAAAGAGGGATTCCAGGATTGGAGGGGGAAGGAGATCGGCATGGTCGGAGGCTCAGTCTCAGGAGACTGAGCCTCCGGTGGGCTCGCCTCCGCCCGTGCCGAGTACTTCGTATAAAGCGATTTCAAATTGTGCTTCTTAAAAAATTCCAGCAGCTCGGGTTTCACACCGAAGTCAAATTTTGCGTCAGCGGTTGAAATCTGGAGCGAAAGATCGTCCTTCAAAGTCGCAAGCTGTTGCGAAAGAAGCGCCATCTTCTCGCCCTCGACGATCATCTCGCCTTTTTTGCCTTTGACCTTGCCCGCTTTGGCCGCAGTGATCACTCCTTCGAGCGTGCTGAACTCACGAAGCAGAACCTCGGCACCTTTGGGGCCGATTCCTGTGATGCCCGGAATGTTGTCGGACGAATCGCCGACCATCGCCAGATAATCCCGCACTTGCGCCGGAGTGACGCCGAACTTCTGTTCGACCTCGTGGGGGGTATAATGCATTTCCTTCATCGTGTCCCACAGCTGCACCTTCGAGGTAACGAGGGCCATGAGGTCTTTATCGCCGGTGACCATGACCACGCGATGTTTTTCGTCTTCGGCAACCCAGCGTTTCGTCAGGGTCGCGATCAAATCGTCGGCCTCGACCCCGCTTTGTCGAAACGACGGAATGCCCATGCAGCGAACCAGCTCTTCGATCAGATCGAACTGCGGCACGAGCATCTCGGGCGCGGCCGAACGGTTGGCCTTGTAATCCTCGTACATTTCTTTTCGGAACGACGGTTCTTTCGAATCGTAAACGACGGCCAGATAAGCCGGATCGGCCTCATCGAGCAATCGCCCGATCATCGAGGCGACTCCGTAAACGGCATTGACGGGAACACCGTCGGGCGAGGTCATCTCGCGAATCGCGTAGAACGCGCGAAAGATGAACGAGCTGATATCGATCAGATAAAGCGTATGATAAGAGGATGTTTTTTTCATGATGCCCCGACGACCACACTTTCAGCCATGACGTCGCCCAAGCGTTGGCGGCGCTCGGCGCGCACCATGAGGCTGATCTCGATTAAGGCGAGTGGAATCCCCAGCAAAAGTGCCAAGATCCAGCCCCAAAACGGAATGATCATTAAAAACGTCACGAGCCCTACGGGAGCATTGCGAACGACCGAGGTCTTCAGGCGAGACATTCGCGTCACTTTTTTCTGTGAACCCGAGAGCACGCGAAGGCCCATCATCTTTTTACCGATGCTTTGCCCCTTCAGGCTTTTCACCGGAAGCCCGTCGGCCGTGATCGAGTACAAAAACCCGAGGATCGAACCGGGACCGCCGAACCAAGCGAGGCCCAGAAACAACACGATCATTCCGTCGATCATCTTAGCGAAGACTCGCTTCTGAACCGAGGCGAGCGCCTTTCCGGATTGCGTGTGTCGAAACCCCCAGACCACGAGTTATCCCTTCAAAAAATACCGGTCCATCACGTCCACCAGCGAATGGATGATGAAGATATGCGTTTCTTGGATGCGGCTCGAATTCTTACCGAGCTCGACGTTGAGATTGATGTCTGAAAGTTCCTTCAGTTTTCCGCCGCTGCCGCCGGTTAAGGAAATGACTTTGATCCCCTTCGCTTTCGCCGCTTCGACGGCGCGAAGCACGTTCTTCGAGTTTCCGCTGGTCGAAATCGCGAGCAAGGTATCGCCCTCTCGGCCTAATCCCTGCACCTGTTTTTCGAACACGACGTCGAACGAATAATCGTTCGCGATCGCCGTCAAGTTTGACGTATCGGTCGTGAGCGAAATCGCCGGCAAGGGATTGCGCTCGATCAACATCCGACCCACCATTTCAGCCGCCATGTGCTGGGCGTCTGCGGCAGACCCGCCGTTTCCGCAGATCATGAGTTTGTGCCCCGAGTTTACACTCTGGGCGATGAGTTCGCAGGCTTTGACGACGGAATCGAGATTCGTCTGCAAAAACGCCTGTTTTGCTTTTTGCGATTCTTCAAAGGTGGAAAGGATGTATTCGCGAGGGGAAAGATTCATCGTTATTCTTTAATATTGGCTTTTTGTTCCGGTTTTTGATTCTGTTTTTTCGATCGCTTGATTGAAAAATTCGATCAGGGATTGGATTGGCAAAGGCCTTTTCCTAGTGGTACGCTAAATCCATGGCAAATTCAAAAAATGTTTTGACCGCAACGGACACGAATCTTGAAAACGAAGTGCTGAAAAACCCCGAATTGACCTTGATCGATTTTTGGGCGGAATGGTGTGGCCCCTGTAAAGCATTGGGACCGACCATTGAGGCTTTGGCCGATCAATATGCGGGTCGCGTCAAGGTTTACAAGCTGAACGTGGATGAGAATCCAGATGCGGCGCAGCGTTTTAAAATTCGCGGGATTCCGACCGTGACCCTGCTCAAGAGCGGTCAAATCGTCGACCAATTGGTCGGAAATCAGCCGAAAGACAGTTTTGTTTCAGCAATCGAAAAGAATCTGTAAGATTTTTGATTCTCAAAACCCCATCCCACGCCTCAAGAGGCCGTTCCGGATGGGGTTTTTTATTTTGATCTTTTCACTTAGGTTCTCTATCCTTTTATTAAACGGAAGAAATAGGAGAACACACGGATGGATCCACAAGTTGCTCAAGACGCAGCACAAG
>Ga0164242_10000118_pt1 | contig 94997 bp, 89 predicted proteins | sample OricomgcompostMG_FD_108783 | JGI IMG/M metagenome (GOLD analysis project Ga0164242, IMG submission 108783) | Miracle-Growth compost microbial communities from Emeryville, California, USA - Original compost - Miracle growth compost (MG) ...
GCCAGGACGGCAAAGGAGAAAACACATGCTTTGGAGAGGATTCCAGAAGCCCAAGCGTCTCGCAGTCGACAGCGAGTCTCTCACCGAAAAGTACGGCAAGTTCAGCGCTCAGCCCTTTGAGCGTGGTTTCGGCACCACCATCGGCAACGCTCTTCGTCGCACCCTGCTCTCCTCCATCGAGGGCGCGGCCGTCACCGCGGTCCGTATCGAAGGCGTGCTGCACGAGTTCCAGTCCATCGCCGGCGTCGTTGAAGACGCGACCGACATCATCCTCAACCTCAAGCAGATTCCGTTCAAGCTCAATGGCGACGGTCCCAAGGCCCTCTACCTGCGCTCCGACGCATCCGGTGTCGTCACCTCCGGCTCCATCGAGGCCGACGGCGACGTCGAGATCCTCGACAAGGACGTCTACATCTGCACCGTCTCTGAAGGCGGAAAGATCGACATGGAGATGCGTCTCAAGCGCGGTCGCGGATACGTCTCGGCTGACAAGAACTTCGACGCCGATCTCGGTCTGGGCTTCATCCCGGTCGACAGCGTGCACTCGCCGGTCCGCAAGGTTAACTACCTCGTTGAGGCCGCTCGTCTCGGTCAGATCACCGACTACGACAAGCTCACCCTCGAGATCTGGACCAACGGCAGCGTCTCCCCGGCGGACTCTCTCGGTCTCGCAGCCAAGCTGCTCAAGGATCACATGACCATCTTCATCAACTTCGAAGAGGAGATGGAGACCGGTCACGACGGCGTTCACGACGGCCCTGCAATCCGCAACGAGAACCTCAACCGCTCCGTTGAAGAGCTGGAGCTCTCGGTTCGCAGCTATAACTGCCTGAAGAACGCCAACATCGCGACCATCGGTGAGCTGATCCAGAAGACCGAGGCCGAGATGCTGAAGACCAAGAACTTCGGTCGCAAGTCCCTGAACGAGATCAAGGAGATCCTTGCTCAGATGGGCCTTTCGCTCGGCATGAAGATCGACGAAAACGGCAACCCGCAGCCCGGACCAACCTCCGTCCTGCCGGCAGCCACACTCGCCGCCAGCTTCGGCCACTTCGACGAGGATGAGGACGAGGACGAAGACGACCTCCAACTCCCCGCCGAAACCGACCAGTTCTAAAACCTTATGGGAGCAGGGAATAACCCCTGCTCCCATCACAACCCACCACACCGGTTCAGGGCAGAAGCTCAAACCGAAGGAGATCATCATGCGCCATCGCAATGCAGGATTCAAACTAGGACGTAACACCAGCCACCGCCGCGCTACGCTGCGCAATCTCGTCACCTCCATCATCCTGATGGATCGCATCGAGACGACCATCACCAAGGCCAAGGCCTCCAAGCCTCTCGTTGAGCGCATGATCACCCTCGGCAAGCGCGGCGATGTTCACGCCCGCCGCCAGGCTGCCGCGTACCTGCTGACCCCGGAATCCGTCGACCGCCTCTTCAACGTCGTTGCCCCCCGCTACGGCGCCCGCAACGGTGGCTACACCCGCGTGACTCGTACCGGCGCTCGAAAAGGCGATGCCGCTGAGATGGCCTTCATCGAACTCCTCGGAGCAGAGCAGGAGCTGAACGAGAAAGCCCAGAAGCGTGCAGAGACGCGCGCCAAGCGCCGCGAAGAGCTCCAGAAGCAGCTCGAAGAGCAGAATCCTCCAGCCGCTGAAGGCGAAGAAGGCCAGGAGTCTTAAGGCAGAAGCTGTAAGGTTCTTGGAATCGAGAATCAGGGCGCATCCAAACGGATGCGCCCTGATTTTTAACGGAATGACGGATTCCGTCTCTTCCTCCAGGAATGAATTGCGTCGTCATCCTGAGCAACGCGAAGGATCCTGTCTTTTGTTTGCGGCGCCCACAAAGCCTCCGGCAACGCTACGCATTCCGGTCACGCCCGCAACCCTCTCCCATCCCATCAGGGAACTGGAGAACGCTGGCCTGTTTGGGTCGAAAAAGAAGGGAAGTTTGTGAACGATATCCTTTTCCGGAACGTCCTCGAGGCCTATATCGAGCGTCTGTCGAGCATCTGGCCCAGCTCTTCTAGTGCTTGATCAGCCACATCAGCCAGCTTGCGACAACGGTGCCTCCGACAAACAGGACGAAGCAGAAGGCGCCAAACCGGATCATCATCTTCGGGTCGGACCGCTGGGTGATTCCAAAGACAATCGACGTAAACAGCGAGAAGAGCAGCACCGCTGAAAAATGCGAGATCGTCACGACGCCTTCCTCCCGATCGCCAGCGAATGTGCATCCACAGCAGCAATGATGTTCAACAGGCCCGCAACGACGATGAACTTTGTTCCGTAGTCGGCAATCGCAATCTGTTCCGCTGCCTGACCCAGATCGAAGATGCGCGCCGCAACATACAGCAGGCCATTGCCCAGGTCGCCGGCGAAGTTCAGCATGTCCAGCAGCTCTGCCGTATTCGGTCCATAGACCTTGCCCTTCAGCGCGATGCCAATAGAGAACATGGCGAGAATGGATACCAGCAGCAGCCCGCCGCGAATCCATTTCTTCAGCAGAAAATGTCCCGCGCCTGGAATCAGCCAGCCTGCGATAAGAATGAGCGCCGGAGGCAGAGACGTAATCTTCTGCGCAGGCCGGGCCTGCCCCTGAACGTTTGTCGTCATTACCCTCGATGATACCAGTAGCCCCGTATCGCCGGACAGGACCACGCTTTCGACCTCAGTCCTCTGTTTGCCTCCTCACCCGTGGAATGCTTGAATGAGTACATTGCGACGGCTTCTTGCCATCACGCTGCTGGCAATCTTCGGACTGCCTCTCTTCGCACCGCTCGCCGCCTCCGCCGCGCCCGGCAAGGCCGGCCTGCCCGCATGCTGCCGCCGCAACGGCCGTCATCACTGTGCGATGAATCTCCGCACGGACGGTGCTCTTGCGCATCATGCACCTGGCTTACGCGCTCCTGCTGAGCGTTGCCCCTATTACCCCACCCAGACCACAACCACTCCCTCCAACTTTCTCGCCATGACCCCCGCGCATGCGATCTTTGCTGAACTGGTCAGCCATCCCGCAAACCATGCTCAAACGCAATCCAGGTGGCGCATCGCGCGCGACCGGGCGCGTCAGAAGCGTGGCCCTCCTTCTCCCATCCACAGCTAGAGACATTTCGGTCAGCCATCGCCAGGTCTGCGTCGGCTGCAGTGCCGATCCCGCTTTACTGGCCTCGCTCACAACTCGGTTCTCCTGGAACCGATGCATGGATGGAGAACAATATGGATTTCTCTTTACCGTTGCCGTCCCGCGACGAGCAGTCGCGGAGGCTCTATCGCGCAGTGTGGCGATGGCACTTCTACGCAGGCGTCTTCTGCATCCCGCTCGTCATTTGGCTGGCGTGCACAGGCTCGGTCTACGTGTTCAAGCCTCAGATCGAGCGCTGGCTCGATCGCCCGTACGATCATCTCGCGCTCAACGCTCCGCGAGCCACACCTTCGCAGATCGCGCGCGCCGCGGTACAGGCCGTGCCAGGCTCGACGCTCCACTTTTACGAGCTGCCAACATCGCGGCAGAGTGCAGTCCGGGTCATCGTCGGCGTCGGCAAGGACGAGTACCGCGTCTACATGGATCCCGCCACGCTCAAGCCTATGAAGATCATCAACGAAGAGGACCGCCCCATGCGCATCCTCTTCAAGCTGCACGGTGAGCTGATGGCTGGCGACTGGGGCTCGCATCTCGTCGAGCTTGCCGCCTCCTGGGCCATCGTCCTCGTCGTCAGCGGCCTGTACCTTTGGTGGCCACGCCAATCCCAAAAGCTCGCCGGAGTCCTGTGGGTCCGCCTTCGCCAGGGACCAAGACTCTTCTGGCGCGACCTCCACGCCGTCACGGGAGTATGGGTCTCAGTCTTCGCGCTCTTCCTTCTCCTCACCGGCCTCCCGTGGGCCAAGGGATGGGGAACCTACTTCAAGAAGATTCGTCAGGTCACCGGCGCCGCCGTCGCCCGGCAGGACTGGAGCACCGGCGCCTCCTCCGAGATCGCCCAACGCGAGGCCATGAATCGCAGCATCGTGGCAGCCGCAAGCTCTGACCACGCGGCACATATAGGCCACACAATGCCGAGCGCCTCCAGTGCTGTGGACTACGATCCTCTCAATCGTCTCGTCCCGGCAGCACACCACCTCCACCTCGCCTATCCCGTGCTCATCACGCCCGCCATGACCTCAGGAGGACCTTGGACCGTCAAATCCGACGCGCAGAATCGTCCCCTCAGAACCGTCGTCATGATGGATCCAGCATCCGCTCGTATCCTCACACGCGAGGACTTCAGCCAACGAAGACTCATCGACCGCATCCTCGGTGTCGGCATCGCAGCGCACGAAGGCCAGCTCTTCGGACTTGCAAACCAGCTCCTCAGCGTTGCGACAGCCATGGGGCTCGTCACTCTCTGCATCAGTGCCGTCATCCTGTGGTGGAGACGCCGCGGCGCCGGCGTTCTCGGAGCGCCCCTGCCCATCGAGCGACCGCGCTGGTCGTTCGCACCCATCGCCGTCACTCTCGCACTCGCGCTCTATCTGCCTGCCATGGCCGCATCGCTCATCCTTGTGCTCCTTCTGGAGAACTTCGTCCTCTCAAGAATTCCGCCTGTAAGCCGCTGGCTTGGACTGGCCCCAGCCTCGGCCCTCTAAATCCGCACCAGCTCCGTCTGCACCTTGCCGGTGACCGCAGCGCGGCCCGGCAGCGCCATCATGTCAACCTCGCTGCGAATACCGAATTCGTCAGGAAAGTACACTCCTGGCTCAACAGAAAAGCATGTTCCTGGAAGAATCAGCCGCCCGTCGTGCGTCTCCAGATTATCCAGGTTCGCTCCATTGCCATGCAGTACCGCACCGATGTTGTGTCCTGTCCTGTGGGTAAACCACTCGCCCAGTCCAGCCTGCGCTATCACCCGCCGTGCGGCATCGTCTGCCTGCCAGCCCGCAATCGCGCGTCCCGCTGCAAACGCCTCCTGTACCACCCGCACCGCCGCGTCCCGAGCCTCTCTCACCGTCTCAAACACCATCTGCTCTCGCGCCGTCGGCTCCCGATCCACGACGCCCGTCCACGTAATGTCGTAATAGCAGGCGTCCTGCCGGTCCAGCTTGCCCCATATATCGATTAGAACGAAGTCGCCCCTGCCAATCGGCCTTGAATTCAACGCCGTCGGCTCGTAATGCGAATCCGCAGAGTTTGCGCCAACACTGACGTTCGGCCCATGCTCCCAAACCAGACCTTCACGCCGCATGCCCTCCGATAGAAACTCCACCATGGCGAACTCGTCGGTGCCACCGTCCCTCACTCTTCGGCCCAGTTCCTTCCATCCGGCTTCGAGGACCGCATCAACCTTCTGCTGCGCGACATAATGTGTCGCAATCTGGTCCTCTGTCAGCACCGCCTCAAACTGGCTCACCAGGTCTGCCGAGCTGACGACCTCCTTGCCCATCCCGCGCACCATCTCCACCGTCCCGGCGTCCACCATCGAGACATACATAATGGCGTTCTTCGGCGAATACTGCATTGCAATCCTCGTCGCGTCTTCCATCAGAACGCCGACCTGCGTCTCCAGCTCCTGCCACGACGAATACACTGTCCTGGTGCCAGGCAACGCATCCAGCCGACCAGCCTCGATGCGATGGGTCAGCTTCTTTGGTTCTCCCTGTGCAGGAATGAAATAAAACCACCTTCGCGTGACGTGCAGGTCCTCACCCAGCCCGAGAATCCTGTAGGCCAGGGGATCACGATAGTGGTGATCGTAAAAGAGCCAGCCGTCCATCCTGTATTCGCGCAAAGCACGCTGAATCGCTTCAAGGTCCATGCTGGCATCTTACTGCGGGCCGCTCCCGGACGGCCCGCAGCGGACGGCCAGTTACATCGCCCTTGATTGGCGATGGTTGCCGTTCAGCAGCAGAAGCAGCGCTCCCGGCACCGGCGCAGACTGCGGTTGCATGCGGACCTTCTCCGTTTGTGTCTCGGCGTCATGGTCCGGCTGCTTCTCGACCCGCGGCGCCACCTCGATCAGGTTCCTGACCTGGCGGGTTCCCACAACCGCATCCGCAACCTTCTCCGCGCCTGCTCGCTGAAAGTGCCACCGCAGCGTACCCCGCAGCGTCACCACCCCATCGCTCACCGAAACCGCCGGAAGCTCCTCCAGAACAGAGGTCATCGTTCGCAAACCGGCCGCAATCTCGGCTCTGATCTCTTCATCGCTCCTGGGGCGCTTCGGCTCAATGCAGATGTTGTTCCGTACGCAGCTCACGCCGAAAACTGCCTTGGCTGCGTTCTCCGCCTCCATTCTCTCCAGCCGGGTCTCCACCCGGCCTGAAAGCGTTACCGAGCAGTCTTTCACCTCGACGTCGATCTCTTCGGACTGAATGTCCGTCTGCCACATAAGCTGACGATGAATGTCTTCGCGGATGCGGTCGTCCTGTTTTCTGGGGAAGGCGTTAGGATAAAGCTTCATCGGAGATCCTCGGCGTTTAGGGGATTTGCCATACTCCTCTGTTGGCTGCTGACTACATTTCCTCACCTTCGCCACGGTCCCGTCTGTGACTCTAATCACCAAAATCTTCGAAATCGGGAAGCCCTTGCAGGTCAAAACCTTGCAAGAAGCATAGGCGTAGAACTCCCACCGCCTTTGGCCTGACTCCTTCCATACACTATCCCTACTCGACCCATCCTGATCGCCTGGATCGCCACATGCACTCGCATCAGGCCGCAGACGCTCAACCTCTGCTATCGATGGCAGGTCTGGATGCTGGAACATCCTTGGCAAATCTCACGGTCGAACGAATGGCTCAATGAATCGGCCATTGCTTGCAGAGAAGGACCTGGCCTTCAAACCTGTCAACTTCTATGAGCGGATTCGATCGTCCCCCTGGAAGAGTTGAGCGTCGGCCCAGCAGAAAATTCGCCGGTAAATACAAGAGGCCGGGATCGCTCCCGGCCTCTCTGTACTCATTCCTATTGTTGTTTATGCGTTGACCGACTCCGCTGCAGCCGCCTTGCGCTCCGCGGCGGTCTGGCCCAGTTCTGCCGCCAGACGCTCCGTGGTGAAGGCCTCGATAAAGTCGCCCACCTGCACATCCTTGAAACTGCCCAGATCGATACCGCACTCCACGCCCTGACGGACCTCGGAAACGTCGTCCTTGAAGCGCTTGAGCGAGGCAATCTTGCCCTTCCAGACCGTCTCTCCATTGCGCTCCAGCTTGACCTGCGCATCGCGCCGGATCAGCCCGTCGCGAACAATGCAGCCGGCGATCTGGCCAACCTTGGTGATCTTGAAGACGTTGAGCACCTCTGCGCGTCCAAGATAGTTCTCCTTGAACACCGGCTCCAACAGGCCATACATCGCTTTCCGGATCTCGTCCTGCAGCTCGTAGATAATTGAGTGGATGCGGATTTCGACGTTCTCGCGCTCGGCAATCTCCGCAGCCTTGCGGTCCGGCCGAACGTTGAAGCCGATGACGACCGCATTCGATGCCGATGCCAGCAAAACGTCGGACTCTGTGATGGCCCCAACACCCGCACGAAGCACGCGCACCCGGACCTTCTCGGTCGACATCTTCTCCAGCGAGTCGGCCAGGACCTCGACCGAACCCTGCACGTCGCCCTTCAGGATCAGGTTCAGGTCCTTCATGCCGGCCTGCTTGATCTGCTCTGCCAGACCCTCAAGCGACACTCGGGAGCTCTTGGCCAGCTGCGCCTCGCGCTCCTTCATCGTGCGGTAGCGCGCAATCTCCTTGGCGCGATCGCGATCGGCCATCACAAGGAACGTGTCGCCTGCATCCGGAATCGCCTCGAGACCAAGAATCTCGACCGGCGTCGATGGTCCAGCCTCGGCGATGGCACGGCCACGATCATCGAACATCGCGCGGACCTTACCGAACGTATTGCCGACGATGTAGCTGTCGCCGGTGCGGAGCGAACCGTTCTGGACCAGGATCGAAGCCACCACGCCGCGTCCGCGATCGAGCTTGGCCTCAATCACGGTACCCACAGCGGGACGATCCGGCTGCGCCTTCTGCTCGTTCACATCGGCGACCAGGCAGATCATCTCCTCGAGCTTGTCCAGGTTGATATGCTTCTTCGCCGATACCTCAACGTACTCCACGTCGCCGCCCCATCCCTGCAGCTGCAGGCCGCGCTCGGCCAGTTGCTGCTTGATGCGGTCCGGATTCGCTTCAGGCTTGTCGATCTTGTTGATCGCCACGATGATCGGCACATTGGCCGCCTTCGCATGGTCGATCGCTTCCAGCGTCTGCGGCATAACCCCATCGTCTGCCGCCACCACGATGACGACAATGTCCGTCACCTTCGCGCCGCGCGCACGCATACGGGTAAATGCCTCGTGACCCGGAGTATCCAGGAAGACAATCTCGCGGCCAAACGCCGGGGAATCAGGCTTGTTGACGTGGACCTTGTAAGCGCCGATGTGCTGAGTAATGCCTCCGGCTTCGCCAGCCGCCACATCCGTCTGACGGATCGCGTCCAGCAGGGAGGTCTTGCCGTGGTCGACGTGGCCCATCACAGTCACCACCGGCGAACGCACAATCTCCGTCATCCCGGTCGTGTCTTCCAGGAAGCCTTCGATCGCCTCGTTCTCAAGCTGCTCTTCGACCGTGATGATCTTCGCGTCCGCTCCAAACTGCCGCGCCACGTCCTTCACCAGCTCGCCATCCAGCGACTGGTTGACCGTCACGAAGACGCCGCGCATCAGCAGGGTAGCAATCAGGTCCTTGCCGCGAATATCCAGCTTCTCGGCCAGGTCCTTCACGCTCATCCCTTCCGTCACCGTAATCTCGCGAGTGATCGGCAGGGGCTGCTGGGGAATCTGGGCTCCGCCAAAACGCGGCGGCGGAGCAAACCCCTTCATCGGACCTTCCTTGGTCTTCTCGTATCGCTGATTACCGCCGCGGCGCTGTGCCGGCCGTCCCGCCGGACGTCCCGCAGGCGCCTCACCCGGTCCGCCAGGTGGCAGAAGTCCCGGTGCTCCCGGGCGTGGTCCGCCGAATCCCGGGCGATTCCCAAAGCCGGGGCGCGCTCCGCCAGGGCCGCCAAAACCAGGTCGGCCACCCGGACCTCCGGGGCCACCAGGACCGCCGGGGAAAGTTCGTGTCGGATGCATCGGGCGCCGCGCTCCCGGAGCCATCGGCGGGCGTCCCCCGCCAGGTCCCTGCGGACGCGGACGCTCAAAGATCGGGCGATTGCGCGGCGGGGCTCCCGGAGTAGGAGGCGGAGCAGTGTAAATCGGACGCGGACCCGTCTGCGGCATGATCACGCGCCTTGCCGGAACGGCAGGAGCTGCCGGGGTAGCCGGGCTCGCTGGTTCCGCCGGCGCAGCCGCAGAACCCGCTGCTGCGGGTGCAGCAGCCTGCGCTGGCTGCGCAACCGGGGCTGACGGTGCCGCCGAAGCCGGTGCAGCGGTCGCAGCGGGTGCCGCCGGTGCTGCCGGCCCCGACACGCGCGGAGCCTCCGCGGGCTGGGACGGCGCCGCCGCAGCAGTTGGCGCTGCCGGTTTCGGCGTCGCTACGACCACGGGAGCCGTTCCTGCAGGTGCAACGGAACGAGGAGCGCCCTGCGCCGATGCAGCAGCAGATGCCGCTGCCGGGGCAGGAGGAGTCGCCGGGCGTGCTACCACCGGCCCTGAAGGAGGCTTGCTCGCAATGGCGGGAGCTGCCGCCGGAGGCGGCGCAACGATATTGGCAGCCTGTCGTGGCTGCGGCACAATCTTTCGCGGCCCCGGCGTCGCTGCAGCAACAGCAGTCGCCGGCTTGACCGGGGCTGCTGCACTGGGCCCGGCTGCAGGACCACCAACCGGACGCTGCTGCGCGCTCGACTGCGTGGGCGGCGGCTGTACCACCGCCGGACGCGCCACAATCGGGGGAGCCGTCTTCGCCGCGGCCTCAGCCTGCTTCCGCTCCAGGATCGCCTTCAATGCATCCCCCGGCTTGGAGACCTTCGACAGGTCAAACTTCGGCCGCTCCTGCTGCTGTCTCGACGCGCTGCCCGCGCGGCTTCCACCACTCAGATACGCACGTACCTTCTCCGCCTCATCGGCTTCGATCGAACTGGAGTGCGTCTTCTTCTCCGTCACCCCCACTGCCGTCAGGGCGTCGAGAATCGACTTGCTCTTCACTTCCAGCTCACGTGCCAGATCGTTGATTCGAACTTTACTCATCCGTTCCTTTTTTCGCTCCCCTAACGCCCTAGCTGCTCATATCGGCCTCTTCGAGATTAGGAATTTCGGTTGTAACTAACACTCTAAACCTGCTGCACACCATGTGCAGCGCCTCTATTTCGTGTCTAGCCACGGTCGCGCCCATCATCGATACCTTCGCTGGAGAAGTCCTGCGACTCATCCACCAGCGTATCAACCGTGTCGTTCTCCAACTCAATCCGCTCCTCGCGGGCGTCCGCGTCGCTGTAGGCATCGGAAGCCGAGTCATTCTCCTCCGCCGCCGCCAGGTCCTCGGCCGAAACTCCGCCGACCTCCTGGGCCTCCCCTTCGCCCGCTTCTCCTGCAAGAATCTCCTCTGGCGTCTTGCTCATTGGCGCTTCCTCCTCCGCTGCCGGCGTCGTACCCGGTTCTGCTGCAGGACGCTCTTCACCCTCTGCGTACTGCCCAAAATAATGACGAACAGCGATCGAAATCTTCTCCACCGTCTTCTCGCCGATCCCCGGAACCTCTTCCAGCTGCTCCGGAGTCATGTCAGCAAGCGACTCCACCGTGGTAATACCAGCAGCAATCAGCTTCTCCAGAATCGTCTCGCCCAGCTCCGTAACCTGTTCGATCGGCGTCGAAGGTCCGCCGCCCATGGCCTGCATCTGCTGCTCGACCTCCTGGCGCTTCTCCTCTTCGCTCTTGATGTCGATCTTCCACTGCAGCAGCTTGGCAGCCAGACGAACATTCTGGCCCTTCTTGCCAATCGCAAGCGAAAGCTGCGTATCGTCAACAATCACCTCAAGCTGCTTCTCGCCCAGGTCCGTAATCGAAACCCGGCTCACCTTCGCCGGCTGCAAAGCCTTTTCGGCAAACGTCGTAATCTCGTCCGAGTACTCGATAATGTCGATCTTCTCGCCTCGCAGCTCGCGGATGATCGACTGCACGCGCATGCCCTTCATGCCCACGCAGGCTCCAACCGGGTCTACGTCCTTATCCCGGCTCTGCACCGCGATCTTTGTACGCTCTCCCGCTTCGCGCGCGATGGCCTTGATGCTCACCGTGCCGTCATAAATCTCCGGAACCTCGCTCTGGAACAGGTTCTGCACCAGTGCCGGCGCCGCGCGCGACACGATCACCTGCGGGCCCTTCGCCGCCCGATCCACCCGCAGCAGCACCACGCGCACACGCTCGCCCACGGCAAACTGCTCCAGCCGGCTCTGCTCGCGCTTCGGCATCCTCGCCTCGGCCTTGCCCAGGTCAAAAATCACATCCATCGGCTCCAGACGCTTCACCGTCGCCGTCAGGACCTCGCCCGCCCGATGAGCGTACTCGTTGTACACCGTGTCCCGCTCCGCCTCGCGCACCTTCTGGAAGATGACCTGCTTGGCCATCTGCGCCGCAATCCGGCCCAGCGGAGTCGTGTCCTTGTAGAACCTCAGCTCTGCGCCAACCTCAACCTCGGGAGCCAGCTCGCGTGCCTGTTCCAGCGTCATCTGGTTGGTCTCGTCCTCAACCTGCTCCGGACCCTCGACGACCGTCTTGAAGACATAGGCTCGAATCTCGCCGGTCTCGCGGTCCATCTCGGCGCGCATATTCTCCTGCGTCTTGTAGTACTTCCGGGTCGCCAGGGCGATCGCATCCTCAACCGCGCCAATTACGACACCGGGGTCGATCCCCTTATCTCGGCTCAACAGCTCAATCGACTGATACAAAGCACTTGCCATCTCTATTTGTCCTTCAATGCTCCGGTGGTAGTCTTCCTCGGCCGGGGCCGTTCATCCTGCCTGTTTTCTTCTGATGCAGCAGCCGGGCTAAAACTCAGCCACCAGGTGCGCCTTCTCCACGTTTGCCAGCGGAATCTCGATCGATGCCTCTGTCGCCGCCTTCTTTGCCTTGCCCTTCTGCTTGACTGCAGACAGGTCCAGAGTCAAAACATCGCCCGCAAATCCCGTCAATCTGCCCTGCCAGTGCCGGTTGTTGTTGACCGGACTAAAGGTCTGCACCTTGACAAGGTTCCCCATGAATCTCGTGTAATCCTCTGCTCCCCGAAGCTTCCGTTCCAGTCCCGGGCTCGACACCTCAAGCGTATACTCCGCGCCCGGCATCAGGTCTTCCACGTCCAGCACCGTCCCGAAGTCCTGCGCAAACGCCGCACAGTCCTCGTGGGTCACCCCGGAGAGCATCTCCACCGGAACCCCTTTGGGCAGCACGACCTCGCTCTCAGTGCTCTCTTCCGCTGCCTTGGCGGCCAGCTTGGCGCGCTCGTCGGCGTCCTTCTCAATGAAGATCCGCAGGGTCCGGAACTTGCCCCCGCCCTGGATCTCCAGGTCCACCACATCCAGATGGTGAGAGGCGGCGATGCGCTCCGCTGTTGCTCGAATTGTCTCCAGATTCAGCGCCATAACTGTCTACTCTTGCTGCCTGTCCCGCATCCCTTTCGCGAGCGCAAGGGACATATTTCAGAGCAAATAAAAAGTGGGCGATGGCCCACTCATCTCTTCCGTCCTGTGCCGGTCTGCGGCCTTCGTCGGACAACGGAAAAAACGCTGCAATCCACATGATACATCCAGGAGCCGAGCAATTCAAACCGGGGGAGTTCGTCAGGGCCTTCTCCCATCTCCCGCAGCACAGAAGGCCCCAGGCAGACAATTCCGTCTCTCCCAACCGCCCCGTCCGGTATCGATGCACCGCTCCGGCAATTTCGGATCCCGCCAGCGAGCCGTTTGCAGCACCGCTGCCTCCTCCCCTACAATCGAACATTAAAACTCCAACGGCCACGCGCCTCTACAAGGCCTCTACCCTTCACTAAGCGAGTCATGATCAATCTTCCTGTACCCGAAGCCCTTACCTTCGACGACGTTCTCCTCGTACCCGCCTACAGCGAAGTCATTCCCACCCAGGTAAGCACCCAGACCAGGCTTACCGAACGCATCACCCTCAACACGCCGCTCCTCTCGGCAGCCATGGACACCGTCACCGAGTCGCGCCTGGCCATCGCCATGGCGCAGCAGGGTGGTATGGGGGTCGTACATCGCAACCTCACCATCGAGCAGCAGGCAGGCGAGATCGACAAGGTAAAGCGCTCCGAGTCCGGCATGATCGTCGACCCCGTAACCATCGAGCCCGAACAGCCCATCGCCACCGCCCTTGAGGTCATGCGCCGCTACAAGATCTCCGGCGTTCCCGTCACCAAGAACAGGAAGCTCGTCGGTATCCTCACTAACCGCGACCTTCGCTTCGTCTCCCGAACCGACATTCCCGTCTCCGACGTGATGACCAAGAAGAACCTCATCACCGTTCCCGTCGGGACCACCCTCGAACAGGCCGAGCAGATCCTTCACCAGCACCGCGTCGAAAAGCTGCTGGTCGTCAACGACGACTACGAGCTCAAGGGGCTCATCACCGTCAAGGACATCCAGAAAAAGCTCAAGTACCCAAATGCCAGCAAGGACTCACAGGGCCGTCTGCGTGTCGCCGGAGCCATCGGAGCTACGGGAGACTTCCTCGAGCGCGCCGAAGAGCTCGTACGCGCCCGCGTCGACGCCCTCGCCATCGACTCGGCACACGGCCACTCCTCCCGGGTCATCGAGGCCGTTCGCGAAACCAAGCGCAAATTCCCCGAGATGGACGTGATGGCCGGAAACGTCGCCACCTACGATGGCGCACTCGCTCTCATCAAGGCCGGAGCAGACGCCATCAAGGTCGGCATCGGCCCCGGCTCCATCTGCACCACCCGTATGGTCACCGGCGCCGGCATGCCCCAGATCACCGCAATCTCCGAGGCCTATCGCGCGGGCAAGGAGAACAACATCTCGATCATCGCCGACGGCGGAATCAAATACTCCGGAGACATTACCAAGGCCATCGCCGCCGGAGCCTCAGTCGTCATGATGGGTTCGCTCTTCGCCGGCGTCGACGAGTCTCCCGGCGAAACCATCCTCTACCAGGGCCGATCGTTCAAGGCGTACCGCGGCATGGGATCCCTCTCGGCCATGGCCCAGGGCTCCGGCGAACGCTACTTTCAAGGCAAGGACGACATCACCCTCGAGCGGCCCAACCTCACCGCCCGCGAGACCGCGAGCGCCAACCGCCTCGCCAAGTTTGTTCCCGAAGGGATCGAAGGCCGCGTTCCTCATCGCGGCCCCCTCGAAGGCATGGTCTACCAGCTCGTCGGCGGCCTCCGCTCCGGCATGGGCTACCTTGGCTGTTCCACCATCGCCGAGCTGCAGGAGAATGCACGCTTCATCCGCATCTCGGGCGCCGGTCTCCGCGAGAGCCACGTCCACGATGTCATCATCACCCGCGAGGCTCCCAACTACCACGTGGAGTAGACATCGCCGCCCCGCAATACTCTCGGCGCCTCCACACTTCAGAGGCGCCGAAAGCACCCGACAGACATGACGACGCATGTCTCAACGCCGTCACGGCCACACTGTTTCCCAACCACCCCCACCCACTATCCAATCCGCCATCATCGTCATTCTGAGCGAAGCCGAAGAATCCCTGTATTTTGCCCGAACCGGCTGAAACGCCCCCGCCTCCCTCAAGAACTCGCCGCGATGCACTCCGCGACCGAAAGAAAATCCCTGTCAAGCAGGAAAACCTCCAAATACAGGAAAACAGGCAGGATCCATCTGCCGATCAATTCCTCCTGTTCCCCTAAAATGAAAGAGAAGCACCGGAGAGACGTCGCGCCTCAGGGCAATGGCCCTCGAATTGCATTCGAAGTCCGGACTTAACCCATTTGTTCGCAAGACTTTGCGCGAAAACACCAGGGGAGGGTCATCTCTGGATCCACGTCGAGGAGTTCCGTGCCAGCACCATCGCGTCAAACCTGTGACCGACCCGGAATCCGAACTCCTCGTACAGCGTGACCGCCGGCGCGTTCGATTCGGTCACCGTAAGCGTGATGGAGGTCGTTCCGGACCGCCGCAGGTTCTCAATCGCGTGGTTCAGCAGCATCCGCCCCAGACCGCGTCCTCGCTGCGACGGAGCAATGCACAGCTGGGTAATGTGCGCGACCCTGGGAGAGACGCGCGAACAGAGCAGCATTCCCGCCAGTCTTCCGTTGACTTGCTCGCGCAACAACCAGGACTGATGCTCCTCGAAGACCCCGCAGCCCGGAAAGCGGACGATGTTATGAAGAAAGCGCAGCGACCCATGCAGTGAGCAGTACTGGTCGTTGATCTCGGCGTCGACATGATTCCGATATGCCGCGTGAATCAGCTCTCCTGCGGCCTGGTAATAAAGGGAGCTCCACGGAATCAGCTCGATCCCGGAGATACGCTCGCTCAACCGCTCCGGTTGCCGGACTCGAGCCATCTCCAGCTCCATAAAGAGCCTGGGATGCCGCGCGAACCCCGCTTCAAGAAAGCCGCCCTCCATCGTGCCGCTCTCGTATAACAGCAGCTGCGACTCGATGCGGGCGATACCGGGGGAGTGCAGCAGCAGGTCCAGCAGCTTCCGCAACAGTGCGTCGGCAACATAGAGACTCTGGTCCTGGTTGCTCGTCAGGGCGAACGCGTCTCCCACAACCGCCTTGTGACCCTCGTACACGCAGAACGTGTAACCCGCGATCCTGCCTCGATCGACCGCCACAAAGCCCGGAAGAATTCGCGAGTCCAGATACTGCAGCAGAAGGTCGGTCGAGCTGCGATAGTCCCACTGCAGCTTCTCTTTCCACACGTCCGCCTCGGCCTCAAGCAAAGGGCGCAATTGGCGGGCAGAAAACTGCCTCAGATCCAGCAGTTCGAGTTGGGTTGCGACTGGCATCTGGACAAACCTGCGACGCGGCCCCATCGGAAGTCTGCGTTGAGCTTACAGAATTTTCCTGGCAATCGGTCGACTTCCTTCCCCGAAGGACTCTTCTCCGTCAGGGGCGCGCCGCAACACGATAAACCTCAAGCCCCTGCGAGTCGTAGAGGAAAAGCGGAGTATACATGCGCCCGGCAAGATAATGCTCGAGCGCCGCCGTGTCCGTCGCCGGAATGACCAGAAGATGTTCTTCGGCAGGAACTCCATCCTGACCATAGTGAACCGTGGGCTGGTTGCGGTAGAAGGCGATTCCGTAGTCGAGATCGCGCCGCACCGACTCCACGGCAACCACCTTCACATCCGGAGCCTTGAGAGCGATCTCCTGCGCCAGCGGACGTGCGGAGTAGTTGATGTCGAGGTCTCTTCCGTGGAATCCCAACAGGAAGATCAGTACGGCCACCGTGGGAATCAGGGTCACATTGGTGACCTGCGAAATCCCCCAGCGCCGTGTGACGAAAAAGATCAGCAGTGCAGCGCCAAGGGCCGCAGCCCCCGCAGCCACCAGCCAGCTGGCGGAAGGAACCAGGGTCTCGTACTTCATATGCTGCGGAGCTAGCGTAAGGACAAATACCAGCACCGCGCTCGTTGCCGCATGGCCCCACTGCAGCCAGCGCGGCAGACCACGGTGCCGTAGCCGGTTCAGATAGTCGCCGGTAAGAATGGTCAGGGGAGGAATCGACGGGAGAATATATCCGGGAAGCTTTGAACCTGAGAAGGAGAAGAAGACAATCGGGAACAGCGCCCACAGAACCAGGAACTCGGGGAAGGCATCGCCGGCGCGCGTGTGTCCCAGGTAGCGTTTCGGGTTGTGCCGCACCTTCCACTCTGCGATCGAAACCTCGACGGAATCTGCCAGCGCGCGGATCGCGATCACCGTCCAGGGCATCAGGCCGATGATCAATACTGCCAGGTAGTACCAGAAGGGCTGGTGGTGCTGGTAGCGGTTGGTGGCGAACCGCTCGAGGTTATGCTCCTTGAAAAAGACCCGGAAGAAGCTCGGATTATTGAACTGGACCGCGAGATACCACGGAAGCACCATCGCAAAGTAGAGGATCAGCCCGGGTATCCAGATCGTCCTTCGCAGCAGCGACCACTCGCGGCGCAGCCCGGCAAACAGAACAATGATGGCCAGCGCCAGAAAAGGAGCTACAGGCCCCTTGGCCAGAGTGGCGGCGGCTCCGAAGAAGTAGAGGTCGAAGAGCCAGAACTTCTTTCCTGTCTCGTACCACGCATACCAGCCCAGCATCCCGATACAGAACGGTGCCGCCAGCTGCATGTCCGTTGAGGCTCCGCGCGAGAAGCTGAAGATCGCCACCGACGACATCGTGATCAGCGCGGCGTCCAGGTGTCCTCCGGGCCGGAACCGGCGCATGTGGAGAAAGATCAGTACGATCAGCGCGAACGCGCCCGAAGAAGAGGGAAGCCTGGCAGACCAGTCCGAGACGCCAAATTCCTTAAAGAAGCCCATCGCCCGCCAGTAATAAAGCGCTGGCTTCTCCAGCCAGGGCTGGCCGTAGAGAATGGGGGTGACGGTGCCGCCCATCAGGCAGTGATACGAAGCCTGCAGATCGGCGAGCCGCAGGCTCCGCGGCACAATTTTGGCCTTCACCTCGTGACAGGCTGCGGAGTGCGCCTCGAGCATCTCCCGAGCAACCTGCGCATAACGGGGCTCGTCAGCTCCAACAAGCCCCAGCTGATCTCCGCCGAACATGGGGGCGAGACCGTAGAGCAGAAGAAAGCCGCTGACAAGAACGAGGATAAGCAGTTCGCGGGAGACAACAGCCTCAGGCCGTTTCCATATCTGGTACAGCCGCCCGCGGGATGCATGCTCGCCCCCAGCGCTCTGTCCGGTGGATGGTTGAGAATCAATCATTTCGGAAGAGAAACGAGACAAGGCTAACAGAGTCCGGTTCGGAGTTGTTGAAGGATGCGCTCGGTCGCTACCGTAAGCGGCCCGTCCAGGGTGCACCCACTGGCGCTTCGATGGCCTCCTCCTCCGAAGCTCTCGGCGATCTGCGCTACGTCGATCTTGCCTTTGCTTCGAATGCTCAGGCGGTACTGGTCGGTGCAGGGAAGCTCCCGCAGAAAGACGGCGGATTCCACCCCTGCAATGCTAATCAGATAATTAACTACGCCTTCGCAGTCCTCTGCTCCTGCACTTGCTCGATCCATGTCTCTGGTCGTGACCCAGCTCCAGGCCACCGTACCTTCAATATGCAGGTTTGACAGCGCGGTGCCCAGCAGCCGAATCTTGCTCTCTCGATTCGAAAAGTAAATGTCTCGTGCAATCTGACTTGGGTCTGCTCCTCTTTCTGCGAGCTCGTGAGCCACCGCGAAGGTTTCTGCAGTGGTCGACGAATACGTGAACGAGCCCGTGTCCGAAATAATCGCCGTGTAGAGACAGGTCGCGAGCGAAGGCGTGATCTCCACCCCTGCAGCCTTTGCCAGACGGTAGACCATGGCCGCTACGGCGCAGGCGTGTTCGTCGATCCAGTTGATCGCTCCGAAGGACCGGCCGCTGGCATGATGATCAATGTTCAGCAGGAGCCTTCCCTCCAGACCAGCCAGCCCTGTGCGCGGAATGCCATCACATTCCAGCACAATCGCAGGCGTCGAACGGTCCCGCTCAACTTCATTAACGTCTTTGGAGTAGCGGATTCGCTCGACATTTGGAAGCGTCTGATAGACGTGCGGCACCTCATCGGCGAAGATGACAACGCACTCGCGGCCCATCTGGTCGAGGATCTCGGCCATGGCGAGCGAAGAGCCGACAGCATCTCCGTCAGGCCTCGCATGTGAGGTAATCAGAAATCGTTCGTGCGAACGAAGGCTCTCCAGAAGAGCTGCAATGGGTTCTTCGATCTTCATGAGCGAGTGGCCGCCTGCGAGGTGTCCTCGTCCGCTGAACGCTTCTTTTCCCGTTTCCTGATTCTTCCCAAAAGTTCTTCCATTCTCCCTGTCATCTTCTCCGATCGGTCGATGGCAAACGTGAGATCGGGGACGTGACGAACTCCCATTCTTTCACGAAGCTGGGATCGAATATAGCCTCGTGCGGTCATCAGGGCGGCCAGGGTTGTTTCTTCCTCCTGCTCGCTGCCATGCACCGCGACATAGATGCGTGCGGACTTGCCTCCAGGGGCCAGAACGACGTCGGTGACATAGCTGGGAGCGATGCGGGGGTCGGACAGTTCGCCTTCCAGCATCGCTCCGATCTCTTCTGCAAAGGTGCTGGCAACTCGACTGCGGTGGTAGGCTCGGGCTCGTTGTTCTGCCATGGGATTTTGCCTTAGTAAACTGGTTAGGGTATCAGAGTCGGACCGTTATATCGAACGCAGAAGGCATGGATGTTCTGGAAAACCAGTGGATAACTGAGAGTTATTCCGAGAGGAATTCCGCGAAGGAATCCGATATCTCCGCTCCAAGCGACTGACTGACGCGATGAGCTGCCCTCTCGATCTCCAAAAGCTGGCCGGTCAAATAGCTCTGCGAACCGGAGATGACCGCTATGCCGAGCGTGGCCCGGTTCCAGACCTCTGCAGAGTCCAGCTCGGCAATCGAGAGATTAAAGGCGTGTCGCAGCCGATCTTTCAATGAGCGTACGACCTGCCTTCGGTCCTTGAGTGACTGAGCGTGAGGAATCTCGATCTCGAGAATGAGTCTGGCAACCGGCACGTCTTTAGGTGAAGAAGGACGGAAGTGACGTCCTCCCAATTAGAAGTGGATGACGAAGCCGAATCCCGGTTCGATGCTCCAGGTCTGCTTCTGAATCGTCAGGTAGTTCTGGCCAAAATCTGGGGCTTTAAAGAATGCCTGACGGAACTGGGCGCGAACGCCGAAGTGAGGAGAGATCTCCTTCTCGAGACCCGCTGCGTAATAGTAAGTGGCGCGGGCCTGGCTGTTGAGACTCTGGCCGCCGCCCTTGGTGGGGCGAAACGCGGTGGAACCCGCTCCCACGGCGAGGAAAGGGCTTGCTCCGAGGATTTGATGCGGCGGATGCGCGACGTAGCCCAGGGAGTACTCGCTGACGTTGTTCTGGACGCCGCCGAGGATATAGACGTCGCCAGTGCCGGTCGTCACCCCAGGTTGACGGAAGCTTTGGGTGTACCGTGAGTAGGTGTAGTTGCCTTCGAAGCCCAGATACGGCGAGATGGTGTAACGGACCGTGATCAGGGCGCCGAGGGTAGAGCCGGTGTGCTGCGTGAAGCTTGTGCCGAGGTAGTTGGTTCCGGTGACGTCCTTTGTAAAGACGCCCATACCATTGATGGCGAGATCGAGGCGCGAAAGATGCTTGTCGAGTGTGGGGTTACTGCTCGTGGCCTGAGCGACTGAAGAGACCGTCAGGGCTGCAAAGAGACAAAAAACAAGGCTCAACACACGCTGTGAGCGAGACACAATCGACATCAGCCAGAAACTCCCTTGAACCGAAAAATATTGCGTCTCCAGTCTACTCTGGATTGATGGCCCGCGGGTTACCCGCGCCTGCGCCCGCTTCGGAGTCCACGAGCAGAACAAGTCCATCGATGGCTCTCACCTGAACAACGGATCCTGGCTGGGGCAGCGGAGCGGCTGGAGAAAAGCACCGTGCGTTCCAGATCTCGCCGCGAATCTCAACCTGGAATCCGGATCCCATTCCGTCAACGAAGCGTGGCTGGACGACGGCCTGTGCCCCCATCATTGCCGTAGGCCCCGTCAGAACTTTGCTGCGGCGAGCGCGGAGGGCGATCCAGGCGAGCAGGAACGAGACGGACCCGAAGCCGACACCTGCAGCAATCGCAGTAGAGAGGTGCACTCTCTGCTCAGGGATGGGACCATCGACGAGCGTGAGTAGTCCAAGGACCAGGCAAAGGGTTCCGGTCAGTCCAAGGGCGCCGTGGCTGGTGAACTTCGCTTCGAGCGCGAACATGGAGACGGCAGCCAGAAGCAGAAAGACTGCGGTGTGATGGATCGGAAGCAGGTTGAGCCCGAACAGTGCGAGGAGAATCAGAAGCGTTCCGACCGCTCCAGGCACAATCGTACCCGGTACATTGAATTCGAAGTAGACCAGCAACGCGCCCACTACTAAGACCAGCACGGCGAGGTCGGGATTGGCAAGGTGGCTGAGGATACGCTCCCGCAGCGATGGGGGAAAAAAGACGATCGGGGCGCCGGAGAGGTGGAGCGTTTGCAGGGAACCATCGAAACGGCGGATATTCTTTCCATCCAGAGAGCGCAGCAGGGCAGCATCGTCAGGTGCGCTGGCATCGATAAGATTTAGCTTTAGAGCTTCATCGTCACTGTAGGACCTGGAGTTCTGAATGGCATCCTCAGCCGCTTGCTGATTGCGTCCTCGGCGGGTGACATACGACCGCAGAAAGGCCAATGCGTCGTTTTCGATCTTCTGCTTCAGGACTGGGTCGAGCTGGCGTCCCTCGACGATGGGATGGGCCGCTCCCGCGTTGGTTCCCGGCGCCATTGCGGCCACGTCAGCAGATTCCAGCAGGAAGAAACCAGCAGAGCCGGCGCGACTGCCCGCAGGAGAGACATAAACGATGACAGGGATGCGGGAATGCTCGATGGCCTGAACGATGACGCGTGTGGAGGTAAGCAGGCCACCGGGGGTTCCCAGCGAGATGAGAACAGCGGCGGCGTTTCTGCGATCTGCTTCAGCAAGGCCCCGTTCAATGTATCCGGCAGAGACTGGCTGAACCGTGTCATGCAGCGCCAGCTTGACGACAGGCGCTGGGGCTGCTGCCTGCAAAGGTGTTGTGAGGAAGAGCAGGAGAACACCGAGGAACCCTATGCCCAGGTGACTGACGGAATAGCGGCGGGATCTCATCGCATTTGCCTCTAGGGCAGGCTTTGTCCACGCGCGGCGAGGGCCTGCTTCATGCCCAGGGCTGCGGTGTTGTTGGGCTCAACTCTCAGGGCCTGGGCGACGTCGGCCGCCGAGGCCGCAACCTGGTTCCTGTTGAGTTCCAGCCTTGCCAAAACCAGGTAGGCTGCAGCATTGGGCTTCAGTCTGATAGAAGCCTGTGCCTCATCGCGCGCTCCGGCTATATTGCCGCTGCGCTCGCGGACCTGGGCCAGCCCCGCGCGTGCCTCTGCACTGTCAGGACTTGCGGCCAGTGCAGACTGAAACTCTCGTTCGGCCTCCGGTATCAGACCCTGCGAGAGATAGTCGCTGCCCATCTGCACATACTGAGCTGCCTGCTCTGCGGCGGGCAGGGTTGCCAATCGCGCCGCGCGTAGTTGGTCGATCTGGAAGGCGGCCTGGCGGAAGGAGGCCTCGGAGTACGTGCGTCGAATACGTTCGAGCGGCTCAAAGCTGGAATTCTGGGGAGCGCTGGTTGTGCGGTTTGGCGCGTTCGCAGCAGCTGGAGGGGCAGGTGCTCCTTCGGTGATCAGTTTTTTGAACGAAGGGGCTTCAGGATCGGAAGGGCGAAGTTTGAGAGCCAGGTCTACCTCGCGTTGAGCCTCGCTGCGGTTTCCGGAGCGGTAAAGAGAGACGGCGAGGTTGTAATGATAGTCGGCGTCCTTAGGGTCGGCTGCGACAGCCCTCTGAAACAACGCGGATGCATTATGGCCTTGGCGGCTGAGCGCGACGGCCTGATTGTTGACCACCTCGGGCAGAGGAAGGCGGCTGGCAACGAAGCTGAAGGCCTTTTCAGCTTCTGCGTAGCGGGCGGAGTTGAAGCGGGCCAATCCAAGGTAGAAGTTCGCTTCGAGCGCGAGCCGGTCGTTTTTAGGGATGCGGTCGAGGGTGGCTGCTGCGTGATCGTAGTCGCGTTCGAAATACTGCGTCTTGCCCAGTGCAAGCAGCGCCGCGGAATAGCCGGGCGACTGCTGGACGGCGAGTTCCAGGCGCTTAATCCGCTCTTCCGTTGAGCCTGCGCCAATGCCGCGGATATAGTTCTCAAACGCGCTCAGTCTTACCTGGCCCGAGGATGCCAGAAACGTCTGCTGCGCGACATTGAACTGAGGGTCGATATATTTGGCGATCTTCCAGGCGATAGTGTTTTGAACATCGAAGAGGCGGCGCAGGTCGTTGGTATCCTGAATCGGAGCAGACATCTTCAGTTCGTTGACCGAAAGTACCTGGGCCTGCGCGGAGATGTGGCCGTTCGTGACGGTATAGGAGCCGATGACGACGTAGTTGGCGTCGAGCGTCTGGGCGATGCGAATGGTCGTCGCACGGGTAGGACGAAAGTCGGTTGGAAATCCCAGATGATCCAGCGCATACTGGCGATCATCGCGCGAGATGGTAAAGAAGCTTGCCGAGGATAGCCTTTGATTCAGCGTGTCCGGAAAGGAGTCTCCGATCCATGCGAGGTCACTTTGGCCGGAGTGGTTCTCAAAAGGCAGCACCAGGACGACGCGGCCCGTCGGTGAAGCCCGGTCGGTCTGTTGCGCCAGCAGAGATGGCGCGGTCGAGAAAGAGAGGGCGACGAACAGAAATAGACTGCCAATGGCTGAACGAAATGAGGCAAACCTGAGCACAGCTTGAGTATAGAGCGTCGAAAGCAGCCCTTGACCTATCGCGAGTGGCCCTGGCTGCCAGCGGTCGGCTGGTAAGCTTTCAAGGCGCAGAGACAATTTCTTTCGGGCATTAAGGCGCAAGTGGACTCATGCACCCGAACGTCCGATTCCGAGGAGAAGATGAATGAAGTTTTGCTGGGTCGCGTCGTTCGCGATAGCCGTATCCCTGAGCATCCCCACGATTGCACAATCCGCGGGGGGCAACCATTCTCATAAGGTCGTGGTGATCAGTCTGGATGCGTTTGGGGCAGAGAGTCTCCGCGACCCGCATCTGCCAGCGCCAATGCTGCACAAGATGATGCGCGAGGGTGCCTATGCCGTCGCGATGCGGCCCATCAACCCAACAGTGACATGGCCGAACCATACTGCCATGGTCACGGGCGTGAATGCCAGCAAACATCATGTGGTCGTCAATGGCCTGATTGTGAACCAGCGGGAAGATACGCCACCGAAGATCGATGCCGATGCGCCGAAGTCGCTGCTGGTTGCGGTCCCGACAGTCTACGACGCGGCCCACCAGGCCGGCTTGACCACAGCGGAGGTGGACTGGGTCGCGATTACGAAGGCCGACGGAATCACCTGGAGATTTCCGGAGAAACCCGATCCGGACGGAGCCATCGAGCAGGACCTGGTCAGGGAGGGAGTTCTGAGCCGGGAGGACCTGGAGCACTTCGGCAAGCCGTCACAGGCGTGGAGAGACCGCATTTACACGCAGGCGGCAATCGATATCATACGCAGGCATCATCCGGATCTGATGCTTCTACACCTTCTCGCGCTGGACGGAATCGAGCACAAAACCGGCTTCGATAACGACTCCGGGAAGAATACAATCGCCTTTCTGGATGATCGCGTCAAAGATGTCGTCGATGCAGTGCGTGCGGCCGGTGACCTGGACCGGACCACGTTCCTCATCGTTTCCGACCATGGACAGCAGAGTGTCTTCAAGCACATCAACGGCGATGTGCTGCTTCGCGACGCCGGTCTCAATGGCCAAATGAGCACGAATCCATCGTTCTGTATTCCAGAGGGAGGATTCGCGCTGATCTATCAGAAGCACACTACACCTCAATCGATTGAGGCATTGAAGGCGGCGTTCTCAGGGAAGCAGGGCGTGCGTGCCGTTCTGACCCCGCAGGAGGCGGCTGCGCAGGGGTGGCCTGTGCCTTCACAAACGACACAGGCGCCTGACCTGTTGGTGTATGCCGAGAACGGATATGCCTTCGCAGGCGGAGATTCGTCGCAAGCGATCACGGATGTCAAGGAGGTTGGGGCGCACGGATATCCAAACACCGAGCCGCTAATGAAGGCGATCTTTATCGCGTGGGGCACGGGGATTTCGCGCAAGGAAGGGCTGCCGGAGTTCGATAATATCGCTGTAGCTCCCACGATCGCCGACCTGCTGCAACTGAAGATGGAGCACATCGACGGCAAAGCTCTGGAGCAGATTCTTGAGAGCCACACAAAGTAACCTACGGCCGGTTTAATGGTGCGTCGATCGAGGCGTTGAAGGCGCGGGGGAAGTGGAGGACGGCAGCCCACTCTCCCTTGCGCCGCGCTTGCCAAACGATCTGACCGTGGAGAAGTGCGGCTGCTTCCGAGGGCGAAAGATCGTGGTGGAAGTCGAAGTACTTGGTATCGAGCGATCGGTTTCGCTTGCCCAGATTTACATGGCCGGGTGGCGGCTCCCATTTGGTCGAGAACACGAGCGCGGTGTCGTAGCTGCCAGGGTCCTGAGCAGCCTGCGAGAGTTCATCAAAGGCGAAGTTCTGAACAGAGGCCACCTTGAGCGGGTGCCGAACATAGCCCAGCTCCGGTCGCGTTAGCTCCGCTGTAGCCGGCCAGGCAGTAAGGACAGTGCCGTCGGGATAGTGCTGTTGAAGAAACGCGGCAGCGTGCTGATGCAACACGATCATGTCGCGGTAGGTCAGGTTGTCTTCCGGTGCAAACGCGTAGGGAGGGTTGATCCAGATGCCGGCCAGGAAAGCTGCTGCTGTAAGAAGAGCAAGGAGTCCCCAACGCCTGAGTCGCCGCTGCCACTCAGTAACGCATAGCAGCAAGACCAGAGGATACATGGGGAGCAGGTAGCGGGTCAGAAGCGCTCCGCCCAGGACCGAGAAGGCTATCCAATTTGCGCCAAGTACTGTAAAAACCGCCGTCATTGTTCGGCGGGACATCGCGCAAGGAGCAGAGGGACGTACGGGAATAAAGAGGACCGCAATCGTGCACACAACTGGGACGTACATGTTCATGTGCGCCGTCAAATGCAGGAGCCGATGCCATAGTGAGAGCAGCACACGGAACAAATCCAGATTGGCGGTAGCGTTATAACGCAGGAACTCAGGGTTCCCGAAGACGAATCCGGTACGGTGGAAGTGATAGGCGTACCAGGCTGCCAGAGGAATCGCTGGAGCGAGCAAAGAGGCGATCCAAAGCATATGGGAACGCCGTGCGGATGACCTCTGTGAGCGCAGAAGCAGCATGGCTTCGTAGCCCGCAAGAGCGAGCGGCGTGATAATTGCCGTCTCTTTCGAGAGGGCGGCGAAGGAAAACAGTCCCGAGGTAAGAATCTGGTTGTCGTTATCTGGCACGAGATAGAGGGCAAGCGCCCACAGAGTAAATGCGGCGGCGAAGATGTCTGCATGTGCCAGCGTGCTCTGGGCAAACCAGATGGGATAAAGAGCAGTGAGCAGAACGGTTGCTATTGCAACGGGAGTGTTGCGCAGGGACTTCGCAAGCTGGAAGACTGCGACCAGCGCCGATGCGGTTACCATGACTACCAGGGTTCGTGTTCCACTGACAACGAAGCCGGAGAGGTGCCACCATGCTGCCAGGAAGATCGAGGGCAGCGGTGGATGTGCGTTGGAGAGGGTGGTCTGTGGAATCAGCGAGCCGGTCCGGAAGAAGTCCCACGCAGCAGGGATGTAATACCCTGCCTCGTCCCAGAAGTACGGAAGGCGAAGCAGGGTGATGTGGCTGAGATAAACAGCAGCAAAAAACAAAGGAAAGAGCAGACCCGTCGAGAGATCAGCGGGAGCCTGGCGGATTCGCGGAGAAGATTTCACGCGGCTCTTTTAGTGGACAGGCCCGCCGGCTTGCGGAACCTGCTGATCAAGGACAATGGTTCCGAAGGTCTTTTCGTACTGCTCAAGATTATGAGTCAGAACATTGTGGAGCGCCTTGGCCTGCTGCGGGCTCAGGTAAATCCCCTGGAAGTTTTTTACGGTAAGCTCGTTCGGGCTGTCCTGGCTCATTGTTCCGAAGACCAGCATGAAGTCCCAAACCGACATACGCACCTGTACGCTGTTGGCATAGCCTTCGCGATAATCAGGGGTATTAGAGAGGTTGAGAGTGGGCTCTGCGTTCTGCTTTGTTGGATTCATGCAACTGCTTTCCAGAGAAATGTTAGAAGGAGCCGAACCTTCGCCGGTATCCTCCGGGCCAGGGATTGTCGGAAAGACGGCTAGATCAAGCGGCTTGCCACCCCGTTAGGCTTGCTCTCCAATTTACGAGTTCATTCTACATGCAGAGTGCAAGTCATTTTCCGCATGTGTATCAGGCGATGGCGCATAGGAGCCTACTTTTGAAAAATAAATCGTTGGATAGGACATTGAACCTATGCATCCACTTCTCCTGTGATATTGAATCGCACAACGGCAGGTTCCTGTCAGTAGGCTGCTGCGAAAAACGTAACGGCGCGTCGTTTATATCGGCGTAAGGCGTGGACGAGTATCCAGGGGACTGCAGCAGCCCGGAAAGTCTACTAAGGGGACCACAGGCTTTGATTGGGAGAACGCGATTTTGGACCGCATCGTCTCATCCTTGGGCGTCATCTTCGTCTGCGGGACCGCGGCCCTCGCTATTTCGGCGCGGGCAGCGACCGCACAGACAGTTCCAGCGCCACAGAATCCTTCCACCATCGGATATGCGGATGAAGGTGCGCACACGTTTTCCACCTACTGCTCGGCATGCCACGGAGCGGATGGCCGCGGAGGGGAGCGTGCTCCAAACATCGCTACGGCGCGAAATATCATCGCCATGTCCGATGAAGATCTGATCGCCGTTATTCAGAAGGGGGTCTCCGGATCTGGAATGCCGGCGTTTGGCTTCCTTGGCGATCAAACGATCAGCAACGTGGTGGCGCATCTGCGAGATCTGCAGGGGAAAAACTCCACTGTTCGGGTCACGGGTGATCCCGAGGCCGGCAAGTCGCTGTTTTTTGGCAAAGCCGGTTGCTCCCGGTGCCACATGATGAAGGGCCAGGGAGGATTCATCGGTGCTGACTTGACCGACTATGCAAGTGGCATTGCGCCCGAAGTCGTCTCAGATGCTATTACCAAGCCTGACAGTGTGCTTCCGCCAACGTCGACGGTTGTGGAGGCTGTGCTTCCCGATGGGAAACAGATTGTCGGAGTCGCCCGGGCAGAAGACAACTTCGCGATAACTCTCCAAACAGAAGACGGTCGCTGGCATACGCTCCAGAAGTCGAAACTGAAGAGCCTAAAGCACACGGACCATTCGTTCCATCCCGGCAACTATGCAACTCTGCTTTCTCGCAGCGACCTGAATGATCTTGTAAGTTATCTAACGGTCTCTGCAGCGAATGCGCCAGCGAAGCCGCGTCGGAGGAGTCATTGAAGCGGATACTCTGTGGCTCTGTCTTTCTGCTGCTGACCGTGCAGCTCATTGCTCAGAAGAGCCAGGCTGCGCGTAGCTTTTTTCTTAAGGCAGAGGATCCTGCATTCTGGAAGCTATTCGATCGCGATGAGCAGCTGCATACGATGGGAGAAGATTTCGGTTTTACCGAGGGACCGGTCTGGGAACCTGCAGGAACGATCCTGTTGAGCGACGAGACGAAGAATGCAATCTACCGTCTCTATCCCGACGGCCACCGCGATGAGCTGATTCAGCTTGGAGATCCGGATGGCAATACTTTCGATAAGGACCACCGGCTGATTGTGACGGCGAGCGTTCTGCGCGCCATCATCCGTCTTTCGCCAGATATGAAATCCTACACGGTTCTGGCCGATCGCTATAAAGGGCAGCGATTGAATAGTCCGAACGATGTGACGCTCGGCCCAGACGGCGCGATCTACTTCACTGACCCAACCCTGGACCTTGTAAAGGGCGAAAGGCAGGAGATCCCGTTCCAGGGTGTGTACAGGCTGGACGCCCATGGTGAGCTGACTTTGCTGACCGAGGAGATTCATCAGCCAAACGGTTTGGCATTTTCTCCAGACGGCAAATTTCTCTACGTGGATGATTCCGCGCAGAGGAACATTCGACGCTATCGCTTTCATCATGGCAGGCTGAGCGACGGAATCGTATTTGCGGATGAGAACGTACCCGGGACGCGCGGAGTTCCTGACGGGATGAAGATCGACAAAAAAGGTAATCTCTACGTGACAGGCCCGGGCGGCATATGGGTGTGGAGCGCGGCGGGCAAGCACCTGGGTACGATCGTTCTGCCGCATCAGCCTGCAAACCTGACCTGGGGTGGTCCGAAGAATTCCATGCTCTACATGACGGCTGGATCCTTTGTCTATACACTTCCGACAAAAGCGAGAGGCCATCTCTCTTACCCGGCGAAAGTGGTGCGCCCATGAACCTGCTGCGATTGTGTGCTGGGCTACTTTGTCTGTGCACCTCGCTGGTGGCACAGTCAAAATCCTCGGTCTCTCATCAGGAATCTCGCAACGGCATTATCGATGTCACCACCGCGGACCTGATGAAGTCTTCGATCTATACCGATTGGCCGATGTATAACGGCGACTATACAGGCCGGCGGTATAGCAGCCTGACTCAGGTCACGCCGGCGAATGCGCATCAATTGACCCCACAATGGGTCTTCCACAGCCGTAACCCGGGTGTTCTTGAGCTTACCCCTGTGGTTATTGCAGGGGTGATGTTCGTCACCGGATCCAACGATGCGTATGCGCTTGATGCAACCACAGGGAAGGTCCTTTGGCATCACGAGTGGCCTGTAACTCAAGGCCTGATCGATGATGCGTCCGGGCACATCAACCGTGGTGTCGCAGTACTTGGCACGCGCATTTATATGGAGACGGACAACGCCCATCTGCTTTGCCTGGACGCACGGAGCGGCAATCTGATCTGGGATGTGCCGTATGCGTTCAACAATCGCAACTATGGTGCAACGAGCGCACCGCTGATTGTCAAAGACAAGGTACTGGTTGGGACCTCAGGCGGCGACGATGGTGTGCGTGGCTTTGTCGCAGCGTTCTATGCAACTTCGGGGAAGGAGGCTTGGCGCTTCTGGACAGTTCCCGCGCCCGGTGAGCCCGGATCAGAGACGTGGCCAACCAGCGGTAAATATAAGGATGCATGGAAGAATGGCGGTGCCACGACCTGGTTGCCGGGTACTTTCGATCCAGAGCTGAACCTTATCTTCTGGCCCACCAGCAATCCCTCGCCTGATTTTGATGGCTCTGTAAGGGAAGGCGACAACCTCTATACCAGCAGTGTGCTTGCACTGGATCCGGACACGGGCAAGTTGAAGTGGCACTTTCAGTTCACGCCACACGATTTGAATGACTATGACGCGACAGAGACCCCGGTGTTGATTGATGCCGTGTACCAGGGTGCTTCGCGCAAGCTGCTCATCCAGGCCAATCGTAATGGCTTCATCTACATCCTCGACCGAACCACGGGCAAGTATCTGGGCTCAAAGCAATTTGCCCTGAAGCAAAACTGGGCGAAAGGAATTGATGAGAACGGCCGTCCTATCCGCACCGATCTTGTGCCGACGGCGGAGGGAACGCGCATGTGCCCAAGCTATGGCGGCGGAACCAACTGGTACTCGCCCACTTACAGCGAGGCTACTCATCTGTTTTATTTCCTGGCGCTGGATGATTGCTCGGTATTCAAAGCAAAGACGACGGATTTCGAGGAAGGAAAGGCTTACTACTCCACCGGGGCAGGGCACATGCCCAACGAGAAGGCCAGGAAATACCTTATGGCTTTTGATCCATTCAACAATAGATTTGCCTGGATCAATCCGCAGGCGGGTGTGGGGCACTCATCTGGCGGTGTTATGTCCACGGCGACTGGATTGGTGGTCTTTGGAGATGACGCCGAGGAATTCGAGGTCGTAGACGGCCGAACCGGCCATTCGTTATACCACTTCAACGTGGGGCAGCCGCTGCACGCTTCTCCCATGAGCTATGCTGTCAACGGCAAGCAGTACTTTGCAATTGCAGCAGGAAACGATCTGTTTACATTTGCTCTGCAGTCCTCCGTTCGTGCGGGAGGCCATTGATGGCTGCAGTAGAACATCGTCTATGAATCGGATGGGAGAGAACTTGGTGCGAAAGGGGGGACTTGAACCCCCACGGGTTTCCCCGCCAGATCCTAAGTCTGGTGCGTCTGCCAATTTCGCCACTTTCGCAAATCAACCATAAGTAACTTCTCCACGTGGTCTCGGGAAAGAGCGCCGAACGGTTCCTCCGCTCTATGCTCCTTCAGATCGCGTCTCTCCAAATTGTACTGTGCTCAAAGGATTGTCGCTGAGCTTGACCCATAAGTGCGCCGTGCAGCGCCTTCAGCAAGACCAAAAGGGCCGTTCAACCCGTTTTCTGAGAGATGTCCGGAGGGTTCACTGGTAATCAGGCCGGTCGAAAACTTTGGTAACCTACCCCCTTTTCTCCTGTTTTTTCCAGCAGGCCCACTCTAGAGTTCCAGTCAGATTATCTGGCGCGCCGCTACCTGAGCCAGAAGTTGCTGGAGTTCACTTATGTGCGGTATTGCGGGGATATTTTCCTTGCGGTCGAACAACCGTAAGGATTTACGGGAAATTCTTTCGAGGATCACTGACAAAATGGTCAGTCGAGGACCGGATGCCGAAGGGCATTGGATCTCTTCTGAAGGTGCTATCGCGCTGGGTCACAGGCGACTTTCCATTCTGGATCTGGATGCACGCTCCGATCAGCCGATGCACTCCGCTGATGGACGGTATTCCATTGTCTTCAATGGGGAGATCTATAACTACCGGGAACTGCGAGAGCAGCTTCAGGCCAGGGGACGAAGATTCTCCACAACGGGAGATACAGAGGTTCTGCTGCAAATGTACGCTGAGTATGGCGAGGGCATGCTGGATCGCTTACGCGGCATGTACGCCTTCGGAATTTGGGATCAGCTCTCCAATCAGCTGTTTCTCGCACGCGATCCTCTCGGGATCAAGCCTCTGTATTATGCCGAAGCGGATGGGTGTCTCTACTTTGCCTCGCAGGTGAAGGCCCTGATTGAAGTTCCAGGAGTGGATCTTCGCGAGCAAAGCGCCGCACATGTTGGCTTTTTTGTGTGGGGTTCCGTTCCTGAGCCGTATACGCTCTATCGCGGAATTCATTGCCTCCCGAGTGGGACCTGGCTACGTGCAGAAGCCGGACGGCTTTGCGGGCCACGGCGCTTCGATTCTCCCGTAGATTCATTTTTCGAGTTCGATTGGGAAGAGGTGCCGAAGTCCAGGGCCGAGTGCAGGTCACGTCTGCATGATGCTGTCGAGGATAGTGTCCGCATGCACGAGATTGCCGATGTTCCGGTCGGGATATTTCTATCTGCCGGACTGGATTCAGGAGTGATCGCATCACTCGCCGCGGAGAACGGTCACCAGGTAGAGACTCTAACACTGGGATTTGATCTCCTGCGCGGAACGGAGAATGACGAGACACCGTTGGCAGCCAAAGTGGCACAGCTGTATGGCATGCCACATTACACCCGATTTATCGATCAGCAGATGTTTGCAGAGCATCGCGAGGCTCTGCTGGGTCATATGGATCAACCGACCATCGACGGTGTGAACGTCTACTTCATCAGCTGGCTCGCGCGACAGCATGGTTTCAAGGTGGCGTTAAGCGGTCTCGGGGGAGATGAGCTTTTTGGCGGATACCCAAGCTTCAGGCATATCCCCGGCACTGTTCGCCTCGTTGGCGCACTCAATCGTATTCCCGGTACAGGGCGAGCCTGGCATCTGGTTACGGAACCTCTCGTCCGTCGATTTACCTCACCGAAGTACGCCGGCCTGCTGGAGTATGGAGGCACGTGGGGAGGCGCATACCTTCTCCGTCGTGGGCTATTCATGCCCTGGGAGCTACCGCAATTTTTAGATCCCGAGCTTGTGCGTTCTGGATGGTGGGAGTTGGGCTCAATCGACGAGATGAACTCGCAGATGCGCCCCTTTAGCCTGGCGCCGGACATTCCAGGCGAGCAGCGCGACTTCCTACGTGTCTCCGCTCTGGAGATGAGCTTCTATATGCGATCGCAGTTGCTGCGTGACGCCGACTGGGCAGGCATGGCGCACTCTGTGGAGATCAGGGTTCCGCTTGTTGATATGCATCTGCTCCGCAAGCTTGCGCCTCTCCGAGCCAGTAGGTTCTTCTCGCGAAAGCCGCACATGGTTGAGATGCTGGAGCGGCCGCTTCCTGCAGAGGTCGTCAATCGTCCCAAGAGCGGCTTCAGCGTACCCGTCAGAGAATGGATGCAGGCTACACCCGAGAGAGGACTGCGGCACTGGGCAAGGTATGTCTATGACCGGCAATGGAATGGATCGTCTGCAACGATGATGGATGAAGCTGTGAAGGGCAGTGTCGTTCAGTCCCCGAATGCTGCCTGAATTCGTGACGGGTTTGCGGCCTGAATCGAGAGATTGCGATGGCAAACCCCTCCACCCGGCATTGGCAACCTATGGCGCGAAGATAGTGCTGCTCGTCCCAGATTTTAGGAGTAGCCGGCGGGCTGTTGATGTCTCCTTTTAGGTCGGCCCGGTTGTTCGTACGGAAGTGCGTGAGAGTCATGTACCAGACACCGAGAGCGTAGTTCATTCGGTGAGCGACAAATCCGGTGCCTCTTTTTTTTCTAGTTAGCGCTCAAGGAGCCATTCCTCTCTGTCCTGCTGTTGTCCCGCTATGATAAAAAGACGAAACCGGTTGCCGACTACGGTCTGGTCCGCTTTGCTGCTTACGTCCAACTTGATTCAATCCCCTCTGCCGATGGCGAGGAATTCTTGTGGAGATATTGAATGTCTGAAGGAACTTGCGATATAGGTCTGATCGGTCTGGCCGTAATGGGCCAAAACCTTGTCCTGAACATGAACGATCATGGGTTCAAGGTTGCTGTCTTCAACCGAACGACTTCTAAGGTCGACGAATTCATCAATAACGAAGCGAAGGGAACCCAGGTCGTGGGTGCCCACTCGGCCGAGGAACTATGTAAGCTCCTGAAGCGTCCGCGCCGGGTGATGCTGATGGTGAAGGCTGGAGATGTTGTCGATCAAACAATCGAGCACGTGCTTCCTTACCTGGAAAAGGGTGACATCATTATCGACGGCGGCAACTCTTTGTTTACCGATTCCAACCGTCGTCGGAAGGAGCTCGCGGAAAAGGGAATTCTATTTATCGGGACCGGCGTTTCGGGTGGTGAAGAGGGTGCACGTTTCGGACCTTCCATCATGCCCGGCGGCGATCCTGCAGCCTGGCCTTATGTCAAAGATATCTTCCAGGCGATTGCGGCGAAGGTGGAAGATGGTTCTCCTTGCTGCGACTGGGTCGGTCCCGACGGCGCTGGCCACTACGTCAAAATGGTGCACAACGGCATCGAATATGGCGATATTCAGCTGATCTGCGAGGCCTATCAGCTCCTCCAGGATGCTCTTGGTTCGACACCGGATGAGCTCGCTGAGATCTTCGCCGAGTGGAATATGGGCGAGCTGGACAGCTATCTGATTGAGATCACCAGCAAGATCTTCGCGAAGAAGGACGACGATGGTCAGCCGCTGATCAACAAGATCCTTGACACGGCAGGCCAGAAGGGAACCGGCAAGTGGACAGCCATCTCCGCCCTCGATCTCGGCCAGCCAGTCACGCTGATCGGTGAGAGCGTCTTTGCTCGCTGCCTGTCGGCGCTTAAAGATGAGCGCGTCGCCGCCTCGAAGATTCTTCAGGGGCCGAAGAAGGTGTTGACCATCTCCGAAAAGAAGGCATTCATCGAAGATGTACGGCGTGCACTCTACTGCTCCAAAATGGTCAGCTACGCGCAAGGCTACATGTTGCTTCGCGCCATCGAGCAGGAGCAGAAGTGGGAGTTGAACATGGGTGGCATTGCGCTCATGTGGCGCGGAGGCTGCATCATTCGCAGCGTCTTCCTCGGCGACATCAAGGCGGCCTTCGACAAGAATCCGAAGCTGCAGAACCTTCTTCTGGACGACTTCTTCTCAAGCGCGCTCAATAAGTACGGAGCGTCCTGGCGCAAGGCTGTCATCCATGCCATCGAGATCGGTGTTCCCACGCCTGCCTTCTCGACGGCTCTCGCCTTCTATGATGGCTATCGCTCAGCGAACTTGCCCGCCAACCTGCTGCAGGCGCAACGTGACTTCTTCGGTGCGCACACGTATGAGCGTGTCGATAAGCCTCGCGGAGAGTACTTTCACACCAACTGGACCGGCACCGGCGGTCGCGTCTCTTCCAGCACGTACAACGCATAAGTGGCTTGATGGGTGAAAGGGGCGAGCTCACGGCTCGCCCCTTTCTCTTTTGGGAGTCAGGCGTTTTCTTCAGACCGGTTACTTCAGGTGCTGCCAGGCATCGTACGTGAAGATGCCAACAATGCTGACGGTCATGGCCGCCGCAGCAAAGCCGAGTACGCGAATTGCTGGAGCGATCTTGTTGACCTTGCGAACAATCTCAGTTTGTTCGTGTTGTTCATTACTTTCCTGTTCCGTCAGAAAGAGTTGATCTTCCTCGTATCGTGTCAGCTGTCCACGATACGCAAGCAGCGCCAGGAAACAGGCTGCCACAACTCCCCAGATAATGAGCATGATAGGCAATGCGCTCATAACGTTTCCCTCCGCCCTTTTCAGGGTGTGCAATATGGGCGATCCGGGCTGGGCCATTGGCGGGCCGGCAGCAGGCTCGGATGGCAGCGGGGGCCGTCCGAAGGAATGATACGCCCGTGAAGCCATGACGCACTATTTTTTTGTGGACGGTTGACTTCGCAGATTCCATCCGGAAATTACAAGACAGGCCGAAAGTGGGGAAGAGTTCCTGCTAATCCCAAAAATTCTGAGACAGTGTTTCCTGTTTCTTGTAAGGGGGACATACCGTGGATCACATCTAGTGGCGCATCAGGATATACAAGCCGACAGAGGCAACCCCTAGAAAAATGAGAAGAACGAGCCCGATCAGAACCGCAATAAACTGAGACGCTCTTTTGGCAGCAGCTTCGGAAGGCTGGGTGATACCGAAGGTATTGATAAAGGCATTTGCTAGAAAAAGAAGCGGTTTCATGATTTCAAGGTCACAGTGGAGACGTACTTCGCTGATCTTAGCAGGTCATCTCTTGCATCCGCCTGGCTGTGCATACATCTAACCACATGTGTGACTCCGACTTCCTGACCGAGGGCTTGCCGCTCGGTTTCAGGAGGCATACACTTAAGGAGTCTGAGACAAGGAGATTCGATGTCATCTGCCACTGTCACCCCTACTGCTGAAGTTGTTACTGGCACCCCTGCTTCCTCGCAGCCCGTTACCCTCACCCCGAATGCGATTGCCAAGGTGAAGGAGATCATGGCTTCGCAGGATCCAGTCCCCGCCGGCCTGCGGATTGGTGTAGTCGGCGGAGGTTGCTCCGGTTTCCAGTACTCTATGTCGTTCGAGAATCAGGCTGGAATGATGGACAAGGTCCTGAAATTCGACGATTTGAAGGTGTTCGTCGACGCAACTTCGGCCATGTACCTGGTGAACTGCACTGTCGACTATGTCGAGACTCTGGAGGCAGCCGGCTTCAAATTCGAGAATGCTGCTGTCAAATCGACCTGTGGCTGCGGCTCCAGCTTCAGCGTCTAGCTCTTAAGTTCCGCATACAAAGCCCCGGAGATTTCCGGGGCTTTGCTGTATTGAGAGCGACCGGAACGTCTAAGATGAGACAAGATTCACGCAGGCCTTTGAAATGATCTATGAACGAATTTGTAGTTCGATTGGCTGATGAACGCGGGCGAGTTCTGGAACAGACGCATATGGCCGCCAGCGCTGAGGAGCTGCGTACACGATTCACCCAGGCTGGCTACTACGTCTACTCTGTCAAATCCCGGGGAGGCCTTGGAGGCACACGTAAGAAAGTAAAGCTGGAGACCTTTCTCATCTTCAACCAGCAGTTTCTGACCCTGATCCGTGCCGGCCTTCCGATTCTGGGGGCACTGGAGCTTCTTGGTCGTCGTCAGAAGCAGTCCAACTTCCGCGCGCAACTGGAAGATGTTGCATCCCGGGTCAAAACCGGAGAGTCAATCTCACAGGCTTTCGAGGCGCAGGGAGGTTTTCCCCTCGTTTATACAACCACTCTACTGGCCGGAGAGCGATCCGGAAATCTCGAAGAAGTCCTGCAGCGATACCTCGATTTCCAGCGCGTCTCCCTGACATTCCGAAAGAAGCTCAAGGCGAGTCTCATTTATCCGGCACTGCTTGTCTTCATGGTGATCGGATTGTTCATCTTTCTGATCACATTTGTCGTCCCCCGTTTTGGGCAGCTTTATGAGCAGCTCGATACTACTTTGCCGCCGCTCACTCTCTTCCTGATGAGCCTCGGCAAGAGCGCGCAGCATTATGGGATTTATGCCGCTCTTGTCGTCGCCGGACTGGTTTATCTCATTTATCGATGGACCAAAACTGACGCGGGGGCGATGCTCATCGATCGAATTCGCATCCATACCCCGGTTTTCGGCGATGTGTGGCTTAAGTACCAGGTGGGTCTCTTCGCACGAACGCTTTCTACGCTCCTCACTGGAGGATTGCCGCTGGTGCCGTCTCTTGAAACGGCCGCTAAATCAATCGATTCCCGGCAGGTTGCAAGCGCAATTTTGCGGTCAGGGGAAACTGTTCGTGAAGGAAAGGGGCTTTCGCGAAGTCTAGAACAGACGAAGGCCTTCCCGGAGCTCGCCATTGAGATGATCGAAGTGGGCGAATCTACCGGAGCGCTCCCACAGATGCTGAACTCAGTCGCGGAATTTTTTGAGGAAGACGTCCAGACCAATTTAACCGCGGCGATGAGCCTGATCGAGCCCCTCATCCTTGTAGTCATGGGCGTAGTCGTTATAACCATCCTTATCGCGCTTTATCTGCCCATCTTCAGCCTGGGAGCGACCGGTATGGGGGCTCGCTAGAGCAGGTGGGGAGGCGCTCGATGGCGCCCCTACCCAGGAGTCAGAACGCGTTTTGCTCCGAGTGAAAGCATCAGACGAGAGAATCCGCTGAATAGCATGCTGATACCGACCAGCGTACCGATTGCCCAAACCGAGCTAGATGGCCAATGTCTCCAGATCATAATGGCCAACAGCAATGTGATTGCGCCGTCAAAAAGAAGCCATCCGGCGCCTGGGCGGGATCTAACCGGAAAGAAGGCCAGTATCTCGAAGATGCCTTCAAAGAAAAGATAAAAGGCGAGAAGCAGCGTCAGGGAAGCCAGGCCCGCGACAGGATGCAGGATAAGGTAAATGCCTGCAAACAGATATGTCAGTCCCACCAGCAGCTCCCACAGACGGGAACCGGCACTGTGACCCTTCCATGCGAATACGAGATGGGTGACTCCGCTGATCATCAAGGCCCAGCCCACAAACAGGGTGATGCCGATTCCGCCGAGGAAGGGAACCATCAGAGTGAGGAACCCTGCCAGAATCAGCAAGGTGCTAAGAGCGATCGACCAGTTGACCGCGCGATGGGCAAAGCCGTGGATAGAAGTAGCCGCATGGCTCATGTCCAGATTCCTCCGTAGACCCAGGATTTCGGGAGCGAGATGCCAGCAAAGACAAGGAGCCGGATAGTACCATTAGGGAGTCAATTCGTTCGCGGATTGTCCTGCCAGTGCCGAAAAAAGCACCTCCAGAAGGACAATTTGCAGGGTTTGTTGCAAACAAGAGGTTTAAGGTTGTCTGGGATCGCTAGTCGTTAAGTGCCTTCCAGGTAACGCTTCAGCATCAGAGGAGTCTTACGGATATGGCAAATCTTCCGCTGGCTATCCCGGTCACTGGCCAGGGAGTGGACGAGCTCGAGCAAGCGCGGGCTCTGGCGCGAAGATATCACGCCGATTTCATCGACCTGAAGAACTTCAAGATCCAGCACGATCTCTTCAAACGCGTCCCTGTCGACATGATGTTCCGCTACAACTTCGTTCCCCTGGAACAAGTGGGTTCCCGGCTCGCCATTGCTGTCTCTGATCCATCGAAATTGATGGTTCTCGACGAGATCTCTGGGCTGCTGGGTATGCGCCTGGTCACGCGGGTTGCTACTCTCTCCCAGATCAATGAACTGCTGAAGAAAACGGAGCAATCGCAGCGCGTACTGGAAGAGGCCAGCGAAGGTCTCGCTTTCGATGTTTTATCGAGTGAAGAGAATCCGGACGAGAATATCTCCATCGAGAGGCTGACCAGCGAAGATGATATTTCGCCCATCATCCGCCTGGTCGATACCACCATCTTTACCGCGCTCGAGCGTCGTGCCTCTGACATCCACCTTGAGACCTTCGACGATTCGCTGCTTGTGAAGTACCGCATCGATGGCGTGCTGCAGCAGGCAATGGCCCCCATCGCCAGGGAGCACCACCAGACGATCCTCTCGCGTATCAAGGTCATGAGCGAGCTGGATATTGCAGAACGCCGTGTCCCGCAGGATGGCCGCTTCCGCGTCCGCTACAAAGGGCGGCTGATCGATTTTCGCGTCTCCATCATGCCGACCGTGCATGGCGAAAATGCCGTGCTCCGTGTACTTGATAAGGAGTCGATGAGCGAGAAGTTCAAGCAGCTCTCGCTCGACGTGGTCGGATTTGCTTCGCGAGACCTGGAGCGTTTTCGCCGCTATATCAAAGAGCCCTATGGCATGGTGCTGGTCACCGGTCCTACCGGCTCGGGTAAAACCACGACTCTCTACGCTGCCCTTAATGAGATCAAGAGCGAAGAAGACAAGATCATCACCATCGAAGATCCAGTCGAGTATCAGATTCGCGGTATCACGCAAATTCCTGTAAATGAGAAGAAAGGGCTCACTTTCGCCCGCGGGTTGCGTTCCATTCTTCGCCACGACCCCGATAAGATTCTGGTCGGTGAGATCCGCGATGCAGAGACCGCCCAGATCGCCATCAATTCCGCACTGACAGGTCATCTCGTCTTTACCACCGTGCATGCCAACAACGTCGTAGATGTTCTGGGCCGATTCCTTAATATGGGTGTGGAGCCGTATAACTTCGTATCTGCTCTCAACTGCATCCTCGCGCAGCGGCTTGTCCGTCAGATCTGCGAGTTCTGCGTCCGCGAGGTCCACTATTCGGACCACGACCTTGTTGCCAGCGGTCTTGAGCCCGATGAGTGGCGGGATTTCCCTTTCCGGGAAGGCAGCGGATGTATTGAGTGCGGAGGAACGGGATATCGCGGTCGATCGGCGATTCATGAGCTGCTGGAGCTCGACGACGAGATTCGTGAGATGCTCCTCGCCAAGAAGCCTGGAAGCGAGATTCGCAAGAAGGCAAAAGAAAAGGGAATGGCCTTTCTGCGCGATTCGGCGCTCGAGCGTGTCCGCGATGGAATCACCACTCTCAAAGAGATCGACAAGGTGACCTTCATCGAAGCAGGGCGTTAGTCTCGCTGCTCACCCAGCAGGATGAAGAACAAGGTAAGCTGAGACGGCATGGAGATTTTTCCGAAAAATCTTGGAACACGGCCCAGGCTCGCGGCGGAGTTGCGACCTGATGGCGTAGTTGCGGCTCGCGCTGAGGACGCCTCCGGCGTTCTGGCGGCAACGGCATTGCTTCCGCTGGGAGCGACAGCGCTGACGCCCGGACTTCACGCAAGAAATCTGCTTGATCCATCCCGTGTTGTCGCAACGCTCCGCTCCACTTTGGATTCCGTCAGCGTACGCACAGCAGATCGCGGCCAACCTATCACGCTCATCGTTCCCGACGCAACGGTGCGGGTTCTTCTGTTGGATTTCGATGCGCTGTCCACAAACACCGCCGAGGCATTTCCCGTCATTCGCTTCCGGTTGAAGAAGTTGCTTCCATTTGACAGCGAACACGCCGCCCTCAGCTATCAGGTGATGTCCAGCGAGAAAAACGAGGTTCGCGTACTCGCGGTAGCAATGCCGCAGGAGGTTCTCGCAGAGTATGAAGATGCGGTAGCCGCGGCCGGCTACACGACGGGAGCTGTACTGCCCAGCACTCTAGCCGCTCTTGCGGGTCTTGATGAGCAGGCGAATCCGGTACTCGCAGTGAATTCTAGCAATGGATCGATTACCACTGCCATTGTGCGGGGTGGCATTCTTCTTCTACATCGCTTTCTCGAACTTGCCGACGATCTTCCCCAGCGGCATGCTGCGGAAGATGCCCTGCCGTTTTCTCCGCTCGATTCCGCTGACGCCCGCATCGCCGCTCAGGCATCGATCGAATCGGGTGAACTGGCGTCGGTCGAAGCTGCAATGGCCGGTCGCGAGATCGCCCAGGCTGTTAGCGTAGCTGCAGCGTATTTTGAGGACATGCTGGGCGTCGCGCCTGACAGAATCTACTCTGCCGGAATCCTCACGGCAGAGGCACTGCGGTTAATTCTCGAGGAAGACGCGCCCGCCTCCATGGACATAAAAGAGATGGTGATGCCGGAGGCACTGGCCGCGGGTGCGGTTACCAGTTCGATCCCCCGAAACTGGCTTGCGGGTGTCAGAGGAGCTTTGAGGCACTGATGAAGATATCCGTCAATCTCGCAAGCCGGCCCTTCATCGAGCTACGTCCTCTTTACGCAAAGCTCCGATTAGCTTTATTTGGGCTTGGTGTTCTGGTCGTATTACTTGCAATCGCGCTTCATTCGCTCCAGGGGAAAGCACGCGAGGCTCAGAAGCAGATGAATGCTCTCCGGGCAAAGACGGAAGGCTATCAGCAGATACGGCAGCGAAACGAAGCTCGGATGCGCCAGCCTCAGAACATGGCCGTGCTCGAGCGAAGTCGCTTCCTGAATGATGTCTTTGCCAAGAAGAGCTTCAGCTGGACGGCTGTCATGATGGATCTTGAGCGCGTGCTACCTGCAGGGGTCCAGGTAACCAGCATTGAGCCCGCAACGACCAAATCCGGCGAGGTGAACATACGGCTCCGGGTCAGCGGAGAACGGGATCGCGCCGTGCAACTCGTTCGCAATCTCGAGAAGTCACAGCGCTTTGTCGCTCCTCGCATTGCGGGCGAGGCTGCTCAGACGCCGGAGAATGCCTCCGCACGGGGTAGCGCTCCTTCTCCGGGAGGCGGCGTCGAGTTTGAAATCTTCAGCGGCTACAATCCTCTTCCTGAAGCCGTTGCCAGCTCTGATTCTTCGTCCCGACATAAATCACTCGCTAATCGCGACAACTCGATAGTGCGCAGCGGAAGTGCGGGATCAACTTCGACCCCGAGATCTTCAGGAGTTCGGCGCTGATGTTGACTACAACAAGCAAAGCTGGTTCAAGCGAGGGTGCCCGCGCCGCAACCGACCGGAACCGTATCTATCTGAGCCGCCTCAATCTCTACTACGCGGGCATTGCCCTGCTCGTGCTCGCAACTCTGTATCTTCTTATACAGATTGCCTTCACCTGGAGCACCGCAAGAGGTCAGAACTCCGCTGCACTGGAACAACAGACCGTCTCTCTCAAAGCCGCCGAAATCGCCTCGAAACCGCTTGAAGGGCTGGATCAAAAGCTTGTGGCATCAACCAGGGACGCGGACAGCTTCTATGAAAACCGCCTTCCGGCCTCTTACTCCGAGGTGCTTTCGGAGCTTGGTGCGCTGACGAAAGAACGTGGCGTTAAGCTCACACGAGCCCAGTATGCTCCTTCTCCGGTTCTAAGCGGGGCTCCCGGCGCGCTGACAGAAATCCGTATGGATGCGAGCCTGAATGGGGATTACCGCCCACTCGTTCTCTTCATCAACTCGCTTGAGCGAGACAAGATGTTCTTCCTGATCCGTGGGGTCACGCTGACCGGTCAGCAAGGCGGCACCGTGGGGTTGAGGCTCGCGCTTACGACCTATTTGCGTCCTGCGAACGGCACTCGGACTGCGTTCACTTCCGAGAGATCTGCAGAGCAGGATGGGGGTGCACCACGGTGAATATGACGCCCGACACCCAGAAGAAGGCCATTGCGATCTTCATCTTCGTGCTGCTGGCAGCCGGGATTCTTTACTATCAGCTCTCCGATAGCACACCATCGCGACGCCCGGCTTCTCCAACTGCGGTCCAGAGAACCGTACCGTTGAGCCACCCGGCCGTTGCAGCTAGAAACGTCGGGAGTGCGTCCACGCAGCTCGATCCTACGTTACACATGAACGCCATGCTAGTCGCGGAACGGCTGGTCTACTCCGGAACAGGGCGAAACATTTTTTCCGCGGCCTCAGCGCCGGTAGATATTCCCAAACCAGTCGCTCCGGCTCGCCCGAAGTCGGTCGCCCAGGTCTACACACCGCCGCCCGGACCACCGCCTCCTCCTCCGATCGAGCTGAAGTTCTTTGGAACCGAGACTTCTTCAACAGGCAAACGCAAGGCATTTCTTCTGCATGGCGAAGACGTCTTTCTTGCAGGCGATGGAGATGTCGTGCAGCGAAGATACAAGATCATCACTGTTTCAGCGAGCTCCGTGCTGGTTGAAGATATGACCAACAATAACCGGCAGTCACTTCCGCTCCTCGCTCAATAGAATTGTTTCATGCAGCTTCAGCACACAGATACCGAGCGTCAGAATGAACAGGGATTCATGCTCCTTGGAGCAGTTGTCCTAATCTTTCTCGTCTTCCTGGCGCTTGGAATCGCCGCCCCAAAAGTGGCCCGAGAACTGCGTCGTGAGCGTGAGGTTGAGGCGATCCATCGTGGCAACGAGTACGTACGTGCCATTCAGCTTTACTACCGTAAGTTCGGTCGCTATCCGGGAACCGTGGACCAGCTTGAGAAGACCTCGAACATTCGCTTTCTGCGGCAAAAATATACAGACCCCATGACCGGCAAGGCGGACTGGCGTCTGATCCACCTCGGCGAGGCCAAAACGACAGTAAAGGGTTTTTTCGGCAAGCCTCTCGCTGGACTTCCTGGAGGAGCCGGGGGCATGGGAGCCGCCTCTACGATGGTCTCGGGTCAGCCCGGATCCACCATCGGCGGCTCTTCCATATCTTCTGGTCGCGTCGGGTTGACGAGCGGATCGGGTCTCTCCGGCGGCAGTGCAGGTTCGGGATTCAGTCTGGGATCATCAAACGCTGCCACAGGCCCGGCAGCCACCTCAGGCACTCCCTCTGGAGGCTCTGGCTCCTCGGGCGGCATAGGAAGTCAATCTGCCACCAGCTTCTCCGGTGGAGGCGCACCCATCGTCGGGGTCGGCAGCTCCCGTTCCGGCGCGTCGATCAGCGTGGTCAACGAACAGACCACCTATCAGACATGGGAATTTATCTATGATCCTCGTATCGAGCAGCTTAAGGCCAAGGGAGCTCTCCTGGGCGGGGGAACGAACTCCAGCCTCAGCTCAGGGTCACCTTCGGGCTTTGGTTCCAGTACCGGCTTTGGTTCCAGCTCTCCCTCGAGCCCTTCTTCCAGCCCCGGCAGCTTCAGCAACTCTCCTGGGCTCGGCTCTTCAGGCTTTGGAAGCTCAGGTACGTCCTCTCCCACGACCTCGCACTAGCTGGGGCAATTGATTGGAAATGCCTCATTCGTAGCACGTCCGGCTTTAAATCGAGCATGCTTGAACGGAATTACTCAAACGATCCAGTCTTCTTCTTCCTCGCCGTAGGCGGAGGTTGAACCACAACGGGAGGGCGCATCGGGACCAGCCCCGCCGATGTCGAACTTTGTTGCATGCGAGACAGCATCTCGGTTCTAACATAATCGACAAACCCCTGCATCTGGCGGTTCATCTCTTCCATACGCTCGCGCATCTGCAGGATGACGGCAATTCCCGCAATATTGACTCCCAAATCACGGGCGAGATTCAGGATGAACTCCAGCCTTTCCAGGTCTTCGTCGGTGTAAAGCCGAGTATTTCCTTCACTGCGTGACGGGCGAAGTAGTCCTTCGCGTTCATACAGCCGTAAGGTCTGGGGGTGAATCTGATACATCTCAGCGACGGCCGAAATCATATATGCGCCTTTACTTCTACGCTTTGTTGCCATTGGCTTCGCCTCGTCCCTCGGTCTCAAATCTTTTCTTAGCAAAAGTCTAGCTTGTGGCTCTCAATTCGCGTCAAAGAATTTTAGCCGCGCTCGCGCGAATCTCGTCACACACTGGAACCTTCCCTATGAAGCGATCCTATCTATTACCTGTCCTTACCGGAGCTGCTGCCGTCGCCACTGCCGCGCTCGCAATACGCAATCAGAGTAGCGGACGAAGAAGACGGCGAGGCTCTGAAGACCGCGTCGTCCTCGTGACGGGCGGCTCACGAGGATTGGGCTTTGCAATCGCCGAACGTTTCGCGTGGGAAGGCAACCGGCTCGTCCTTACTGCACGTGACGTTCACGAATTGCACGAGGCGCGCAACATCCTGCTGAAACGCGGAGCGATTGGTTCGACGAAGGACGTGCTGCTCATCCCAGCCGATCTTACGGATGAAGCTCAGGCCGCCAGCATGATCGAACACGCGATTGCGCACTTCGGAAAGATCGATGTACTCATCAACAATGCCGGAATCATGGAGGTAGGGCCGGTCGAAAACCAGCCACTGGAAGCCTACCAGCGAGCCATGGAAACGAATTTCTTCGCAGCCCTGTACGTTACCAAGGCAGCGCTCCCGCACATGCTGGGTCGCGATCCCGGCCACTCTGGCGCCATCGTGAATATCTGCTCCATCGGAGGCAAAGTTGCAGTTCCTCATATGCTTCCGTACACCGCCAGTAAATTTGCGCTCGTGGGCTTCTCAGAGGGCTTACATGCTGAACTGCGTCACAAGGGAATCCGCGTCACTACAGTCTGCCCTGGACTGATGCGCACCGGTGGTCATCAGCATGCAAAGTTTGTCGGCAACGAGAAGAAGGAGCAGCTCTGGTTTGGCATTTCCGCCACGACCCCCGTGCTTGCTGCCTCCGTAAAACGCGCAGCGAATCACATCTATCGCGCGGTCGCCCAGGGCAGAGCAGAGATCATCATCACTCCTCATGCATGGCTAGCGGCCCGCGCAGCGGCTGTCGTACCAGAGACCGTGCAGGGCCTCACGTCTCTCGTAAATGAGTTCATATTGCCAGCGCCGCTCGCTTACGGATCGCGTTCTCTGCATGAGCATCAGGACGAAAGCTCCTTTCGGTCTGCAAGAGTAAAGAGCGCGCCCTGGAACCCCTTGCCGGAGGAATCTCACTCCTAAGCTTGGCCTAAACCTTCGTGAATATCTCCTCGCGTGGATCGTCCGGATTCAGCTTGGCGAATTCGCGCAGAATCTCCTTGGATCGCTCGTCCTGTACCTTGGGCACCACAATCTGGACCTCTACGATCTGGTCTCCGCGTTTCCCCTCATGAACGGCAGAGGGAACCCCCTTTTCTCTCAAACGAAGTTTCTGGCCGGACTGCGTTCCCGGCGGTATCTTGAGATGGGTCCTTCCGCCACCCTCATGCGTGTCGATCGTCGGCACCTCTACCTTGGCGCCGAGCGAAGCCTCCGCGATTGTCACCGGCACCGTCACGTAAATGTCGTCACCAGTGCGAGTGAAGACAGGATGAGTTCCGGATTTGATAATCAGGTAAAGATCGCCCGCTGCTCCGCCATTGATTCCAGCGTTACCCTTGCCTGCCAGACGGATCCTCTGACCATCGCGTGTCCCTGGTTTGATTCGGAATTCCAAGGGCTCCCGACGGGTCACCACGCCCTGGCCGTCGCACGTGGGGCACACGTTCTGTGTCTTGCCTGAACCTCCACAGCGAGGGCATTGAATGTTGAACTTCATACGGCCGCCCATCTGTGTAACCTGTCCTGTACCCTGACACTCAGGACATTCCATACTTCCGCCGGTCGTGGATTTGCCTTTGCAGGTGGGGCATATCTCCTGCCGCTGAATTTCGAGTCTCGCGACACCGCCGCGAATGGCAGTCCAAAAGTCAACATTGACCTGATACTCCAGATCGGTTCCCGGCTGTGCTCCTCTCGACGCGGCATTTCGATTTCCCGAGAACATCTGGCCGAAGATGTCGCGGAACCCACCTCCGAATCCACCTCCGGTACTCTCCTGGCGACCCGCCGCGAAGTCGGAGAAATCGAATCCTCCAAAATCGAAGGGAACCTCCTGCGCGCCGCCGCGGCCGGCATGCTGTCCGCCGCCGAATCCTCCGGTGCCACCATAGCCGCCTCGCGCCGCCGCCTCCGCCGCCGCGGGATCAATCGAATCGGAGTAGAAGCCGAACTGATCGTAGATCTTTCGCTTCTTCTCATCGCTGAGAACGTCGTTGGCCTCGGAGATCTCCTTGAACTTCTCTTCGGCTTTCTTGTCGCCCGGATTTACGTCCGGGTGATATTTACGCGCCGCCTTTCGAAAGGCCTTCCGAATCTCATCCGCCGTGGCCGTCTTTTTGACGCCAAGTATTCCGTAGTAGTCCTTTGTCTTTGCCGTTGCCATAGTCTCTTCGCTGGTTACCTGACTTCTCTATTCTTCCACTGACCCAATCCGGGCATCTCCGATAATCTACAGCAGAGCACGTTCCAATGCGTTTCGCTGAAATCGGCGCCGCCTGATGACTGCTCGTCAGGCCTCAAAGGGCCGCCCGGTACATGACCGGGTCTATAGCTATCTGCTCCTCCACTAGAAACATTAGTGAGCCTGACAGGTTGGACACCAGAACAGGTTTCTACCTGCAACCTCCTGCTTATTCACGATCGCTCCGCATATAAAACAGGGAAGTCCGTTGCGCCGGTATACATAATGGGCTTCCTCCTTCAGCACCTTTCCGCTCTTGTGTGGACGATGGCTCGGTCGCGTGGTCACGATGCGCCGATCCATGATCGCTTCGGGCATCAGTTCCTCCGCATCCTTCCATATCGACCGCAACACATCTTCCTCTACATCCCTTCCCGGACGAAATGGGCTCAGCTTTGCCCGGTACAGCAACTCGGCACGAAATATATTGCCGACGCCCGCAAATAGTTTCTGATCCATCAAGAGCTCTGCGATCGATTTCCGGCTCTTCCTGACCTTCGAGATCATCTTCTCTGGCGTGTCGCCATTCAGCGGATCTGGTCCCAGGCGGTCCAGAAGCTGATTCCACTTGTCCTGTGTATATATGGAACAGTCGGTGGGCCCACGCAGCTCTACCCATGCGATCTGTTCCGGTTGGAGATGACCTGTGCCGTCATCCTCCGAATACCATGCATGCCGTTTCGCCTCTCCCGGTACCGCTGGTCTGCGGATCGCGGCGGCATTCCACATGCGTAATCGAAGCGCTCCTTTGACAGGAAGCAGCGGGCCTGAACCTTCGGTGAAATCACCCTGAAGGCCAAGATGGATATGAAGGATCCTATCTTTGCCGAAGTCATAGCCCAGATGTTTTCCCGCAGCGAGTACTCGAACGAGTCTGCGCCCATCGATGACATCAGCATCAGTAAAGCGTCCCTGGGGCCCGTCTACGCGGACGGGTTTATTGCCGAAGGCAGCCTGGTGCCGCTTTGCCCAGCGATGAATCTCATTCCCTTCCGGCATCTCCCTGGATTCTCCTAAGAAAACAATGGGCGACGGGCACTGGTCCATGCCAGAGACAACCGCCGCCTCGAAACCCACTGCCCTTGAATCTGTAGCTCTGGGGATTCGACTCCCCCTAATACCATGCCGTTCCTTAGTTCCAGACCTGCCTGGCCTCAATGGCCTCAATCGAAAAGATCTGGTCCGGTTCAACCTGCTTCATCTTGCGAACAAAGCGCTCTGCTTCTTCAAGCGTGTCGAACATAACGCGGTTATAGAGCTGTCCCGCACGGACTTGATCACATCTCCACATCGTATCGGTCATCGCTTTGCCTCCTATATATCGATTGAGTTCCAGACTGTCCAACCACATCGTTTCGGAGACTTCGCTATTTCTGTTCTGACTGTCAGCCACTTTGAACACCTTTCCTGGAAAGAGCAATACAAACCTGCAATCCATCCGGCCGTATAAAACAAGAGGGGCAGACCGTAAGAGAATTGCCCCTCTTGTTGCGCAGCGTCGCTAGCCGCTGCGGCGCTTATTTCTTATCGTCGACGTCCACGTACTCGGCGTCGATAACACCTTCGTCCTTCTTAGGTTCCTCTGCCGTGGTACCCGACTGAGCTGCCTGCTCTCCCGGCTGACCGGCATTGGCCTTGTACATTGCCTCGGCAAGCTTGTGGCTTGCAGAAGTTAGACGCTCGCGAGCCTCATTCATCTCACTTGGTTTCGGCGATCCAGCGAGCACCTTCTTCGCATCCTCGAGAGCAGATTCGACATCGCTCTTTTCAGATCCGGAGACCTTGTCGCCAGCGTCCTTGAGCATCTTCTCGACGTTGTAGACCATCGAGTCGAGCCCATTGCGGGCTTCAATCGTCTCGCGCTGCTCCTTGTCCTCAGCCGCGTGAGCCTCAGCGTCCTTCGCCATCCGCTCGACCTCTTCCTTGCTGAGACCCGAGCTGGACGTGATGGTGATCTTCTGGTCCTTGCCCGTGGCATTGTCCTTCGCGGTAACGTTCAGAATGCCGTTTGCGTCAATATCGAAGGTCACCTCGATCTGGGGAACGCCGCGCGGTGCAGGCGGAATGCCGCTCAGTTTGAACTTGCCCAGAGTCCGGTTCTGCGCCGCCATAGGACGCTCGCCTTGCAAGACGTGAACCTCGACTTCGGTCTGCGAATCCGCAGCCGTCGAGAATGTCTCCGTCTTCTTGGTTGGGATCGTCGTGTTGCGCTGAATCATTGGGGTCGCAACGCCGCCCATGGTCTCAATCGACAGGGTCAACGGGGTCACGTCGAGCAGGAGCAGATCCTTCACATCCCCGGCCAGAACGCCGGCCTGGACCGCCGCTCCGATCGCAACGACTTCATCCGGATTGACGCCCTTGTGAGGCTCCTTCCCGAAGAGCTCTTTGACCAGCTGCTGAATCTTCGGCATACGGGTCTGACCCCCGACCAGAACGACCTCGTCGATCTTGCTCGCATCCACGCCTGCATCCTTCAACGCCTGCTTGCAAGGTCCAACCGACTTCTGGAGCAGATCGTCGACCAGAGACTCGAGTTTGGCACGCGTCAGCTTGCGAACCAGGTGCTTCGGTCCGCTGGCATCAGCGGTAATAAACGGCAGATTAATCTCCGTCTCCTGGGCGGTCGACAACTCGATCTTGGCGCGCTCGGCGGCGTCTTTCAGACGCTGCAGGGCCATCTCGTTCCCTTTGGAAGTCAGATCCAGACCAGTCTCGTCCTTGAACTCCTTGATGAGCCAGTCCACGATGCGCTGATCCAGATTGTCGCCGCCAAGATGCGTATCACCGTTCGTCGACTTCACCTCGATGACGCCTTCGCCTACCTCAAGGATCGAGATATCGAACGTACCGCCGCCAAAGTCATAGACGGCAATTGTCTCGTCCTTCTTCTTGTCCAGACCATAGGCCAGCGCGGCCGCTGTCGGCTCGTTGACGATACGCTTTACGTCCAGGCCCGCGATCTTGCCCGCGTCCTTGGTCGCCTGACGCTGCGCGTCGTTGAAGTATGCGGGAACAGTAATCACCGCTTCGGTCACGGACTGACCCAGATAGTCCTCCGCGGCCTTCTTGAGCTTCTGAAGGATCATCGCCGAGACCTCCGGCGGGGTGTACTCCTTACCCTGCGCGCTCACCGCCACATGATCGCCCTGCTTGACGACCTTGTAGGGAACCATCTTCATCTCGTCGTTAACCTCGTCATATCGACGACCCATGAAGCGCTTGATCGAGTAGATCGTGTTCTCCGGGTTCGTGATCGCCTGGCGCTTCGCCACCTGGCCGACCAACCGCTCACCACTCTTCGTAAAGGCGACGATCGAAGGGGTTGTGCGGCCGCCCTCCTCATTCGGGATCACTTTCGGCTCGCCGCCTTCCATCACTGCCACGCACGAGTTCGTGGTTCCCAGGTCAATTCCAATAATTTTTCCCATCGCTACTCTCTCCCCCATCGCCGGGCTATGCCCTGAACTTGTTGACTGAGTGGATCATGCCACCTTGAGTCAGTTACTGTCAATGTATATGATGCTGGATTTATCACGAAGATGCAGAGTGTCAGAAAACAAACGATCAGAGTCCTGCATCAGCCCCGCTTCACCCAGAATCCTCTGTTCCTGGTTCCCCTGCGGATCGCAGGTCAGGTCTACAGGTTGGATGCCGCGAGTCTTTCAGGCGTAAATTTCGTTGGAGGCAAAGGGTTTTTCGTCGAGTATCATCCACCCCGGGTCTATGTTCCGGCGTCTTATCGTTGTCGAGGCACATCCGAGGCATCCACGGGGGAAGATCCCCATACCTTCTGACTTCTGACGAAAGGGACTTCGATGTCCGGCGCTGCCACCATACCCGCCGACCATTCAGCCGAGGTGACGCACGGAGTAAACCCATGGCTGATCGCCGCATCAGTCATGCTGGCCACCTTTATGGAGGTGCTGGATACCGCGATCGCCTCTGTGGCTCTCCCCTACATCGCTGGATCTCTGTCTGCTTCGAACGACGAAGCTACCTGGGTCCTGACCAGCTACCTGGTTGCGAACGCGATTGTGCTTCCGGCCAGTAACTGGTGCTCACTGCGCTTTGGTCGGAAAAACTTTCTGGTGGTTTGCGTCATCATCTTTACGGTCGCCAGCTTCGCCTGCGGCGCAGCCCCCTCTCTCGCCATGATTTTGCTGGCGCGAATTGTTCAAGGAGCAGGAGGAGGCGCCCTGCAGCCCTTGTCGCAGGCCATCCTGTTTGAGTCGTTCCCGCCTGCCAGGAGGGGAGCGGCCGCAGCGGTCTTTGCCTTTGGGGTGGTTGTGGCGCCTGTACTCGGACCGACCCTGGGAGGATGGCTAACCGATACCTACTCCTGGAGATATGCCTTCTACATCAATATCCCGATAGGGATTCTGGCGGTCTTTATGATCAGCCGGTTTGTGCATGACCCCCCTTATATCAAGAACGCCAAGGTTCCGGCCTTCGATAACCTTGGTTTTGGCACCTTGGTGGTTTGGACCGGGTGCTTGCAGATCATCTTGGACAAGGGCCAGGAAGACGACTGGTTCGGCGCCGTCTGGCTTCGCTGGGCATTCTGTTTCATGATCACCGCATTCCTCTGGTGGATCTGGATCTCGTGGAAGAAGAAAGATCCACTGGTCGATCTTAAGGTCCTCAAGGATCGAAACTTCGCCATCGGATGCCTGCTGATCTTCCTGTTCGGAATTGCCATCTATTCCACTGTCACCGTCCTGCCGCTGTTCTTCCAGGAGTTGTTGGGGTATACGGCATTCACTGCGGGAATCGTGGTCGCTCCACGCGGCCTCGGCGCAATCTGTGGAATGCCTGTGATCGGGTATTTATCCAACAAGGTAGATCCACGCCTGCTGCTGACCTTTGGTTTTGTGGTCTTTGGGTTCACAACTCTCTATTTCGGAAACGTTACTCTTCAAATCTCTCCGACGACGCTACTGCTTCCCATCCTGATTACGGGCTTTGGGTTGAGTTTCGTCTTTGTTCCAATCACCACGGCGGCATATGGAACGCTGCCGAACGAGCAACTGGGAAATGCCAGCGGCCTCTTCAACCTGATGCGCAATGTAGGCGGCTCGATCGGAATCTCAATTGCGCAGACTCTGCTGACCCGGCGATCGGCTGTGCATCAGAACCTCATCATTAATTCAGTCCCCCAGACAGGGACACAATTTCAGAACGCAGTTCACAGCACTGCTGGTTTTCTTGCCGGATACTATGGCCCATCCAATGCTGCTGCGCCGGCCAAGGCGACCCTGTATCGAGAGCTACAACGTCAGGCTGCGAACTGGGCCTTTGTGGATGTCTTCCGCTGGCTTTCCCTGCTCAGTTTTGCATGTGTGCTTGCCGTCTGGATGCTCAAGAAGGTGAAACCTGGAAAAGCACCTGTAGGAGCCCACTGAGCGGCGGCCAACAGTTATAGCTTAGCAAGAGTCGCCGGCTCTCCCTGCCGTCTGCGATAAACTCGAAGTTTGCGGGTTGTAGCAGGTCTGTAAGGATGGAATGAGTTTTCTGGCACAGCTTTTGTTCTGGATTGCGGCGATCGGTTCGGTAACGTCGACGATCTATTGTCTGATGGTCCTGGCGGCCGCAGTCCGGTTCGGTCTGCGGCGCCGACGCGAAGAGCAAGCTGCCCTGACCTCCAGTTTTCTTCCTCCAGTCAGCGTATTGAAGCCGCTGCACGGCACCGAAGACGGGTTGGAGAGGAATCTTGAGACATTCTTTGAGCAGAACTATCCGGAGTTCGAGCTCTTGTTCTGCGCTCGCCACGAGAATGATCCTGGTCTGCAGCTGGCCCGTAAGGTCGGCAATCGATATCCGCAGGTGAATGCAAAGTACGTGACCTGCGGTGAGCCTCCTGCACACTTCCATAATGCCAAGGTGTACTCCCTGGCGACACTGGACTCTGTGGCGACACACGATCTGTTTGTCACCAGCGACGCCGATGCGCGGGTGACGCCTGATTATTTGCGCAAGATGGTCCAGAACCTCAAGGACCCGAAGATCGGCCTGGCATCGAGCATCTACATCGGAACTGTGCATCGCGGACCGGACGCCCGGTTGTCGTCGCACCTGGACGCCATCGGCAAGAGCGTGGAGATGAGTTCTGGCGTCATGGTGGCGGACATGCTCGAAGGCGCCAAGTTTGCACTTGGAGTGACCATGGTGCTCAGAAGACGGTCCTTCGCCGATGCCGGCGGATTCGAGGAACTCGGCCAGTTCTACGCAGATGATTTTGTATTGGGGAATCGTCTGGCAACGCGAGGAACGGGCGTAAGGCTCGCCACCCATGTCATTCGGCTGCTGGTGGAGGATACCCCCTTTTCGGTCTCTTTCCGAAACCAGTTGCGCTGGATGCAGAGCACGCGGAGATCAAGGCCATGGGGCCATCTCGGAACCGGGCTGACGTTTGCGATGCCGTTCGGATTGCTTGGACTTTTGTGGGGGCTGGTCAGCGGCCATCCGGCGCTGGGAGCGGTCTGGCTCCTCGCAATGGTCGTAAATCGCTGGCTCCAGGCAGGCACTGTGCTCACGATGATGGGCGACACGGACTGGATTCGAGGAATGCTTCTCTATCCGCTTCGCGATCTGCTGGGCAGCATTCTATGGCTGGGAAGTTACGGGGGTGACCGCTTCTACTATCGCGGACAGACCTATCGGCTGCGTGAGGGCGGCCGCGTCGAGACACCCTGAATAGGGAAAGAATAAGCTCGTTGCTTTACCTGTTTGTTAGCACGGTCTTACCCCCCGAGGACGCGAGGATATGGACAGGACCAAATGGGCTGAGATCGCCCGTTCGGGCCTGCGGGTGGTAAGTGAACAAGAAGATGCGCTGCGGACTGGACCACAGGCGGCGCAGACTAGCTTCGTTTTCGAAGATGCGAGGCGAATCGGGCCACAAAGCTCCGTACCAAAGCCCGTTTACATCCCCATGAATCAGATGAAGCTGATGCCGGGTGTAAAAGATCAAGGACGATCCCGAGGTGAGCTCGCCATCGAGGACGATCCGATCCTCCGGCTTGAGGCCCGCGCGATTGATGGCGAGGGCGAGGTCCTTCGAGCCCAGAATCGGATAGAACCGCGCGAGTCCTTCGTGCGCTCCAAGCAGGGCCACGATCATCGCTGCCGCCAGAAGAAGGTTCGCTGCATAGCTGTGCCCCCTCTGTCGGAGCATCCATGTGATCACGCCGGCTACCAGCATACTTGCGGCGACAATAAAAAGGGGCCCGCGAAAGAGTCCCATGGCCGCCGTGGTGAGATCGAATACGTGACCGAGAGAGAGGTTGTAGAACTCAGGATTGGCCGCGAGCAGCGATGCGATATCGGTTCTCGGCGCGGCTGCCGGAGCAGTCAGCGCGAAGTATCCACAGACCAGAGCAATCATGCTGGTGCAGGGAAGCAGTAGCCCGGCCGTCCAGCGTAGAGCAGTCCTCCGGGCCTGCAATGGACGCGCGGAGTCGTCGGCACGACTGAGAAATCCAGCGACCATCAGGGCAAGGGCGGGAAGCGCAGGAAGGCTGTAATACTCCTGCCGGCTGGAGAATGTGAAAAATGCCAAGACGACGGCAGCCCACACCAGCAGGGCGAGTGCGGCCTCACGGGAACTGCTTAAGGGTGCTTCCGATGACCTGTGAAGATCGCGTAGGTGCTGCCGCAGGGCCGGAATGAGGAATGAAGCCCACGGCATTACCCATAACGCTGTAAGGGCCCAGAAGAGCAGGACTGGCACCTGTCCATAGTCGTGTGGTATGCGGTGACCAAGGAACCGGGCGATGTGCTCGTTATAGAGGTAGAACCAGGCCCAGCCGCCGCGCTCCGGAAGCCCTTGGCCTGCGGGCATGGGAATGGGTGGAGTTCGCATAGCAGCCAGGATGTGCCATGGAGCCGCAATCGTCAGGAAAGCCGCAGCCGACGAGATCGGGTGCAGCTTTCGAAGGAGACGCAGATTCCCCGTGAGTGCGAGATAGCCAAGGACGAATGCCAGCGGAAAGACGAGCCCGATAAAGCCTTTGGTAAGAACATTCGCCGCCATCACAACAGCGAAACCGATACAGGGCAGCAAAGCGGATCGGTATGCGTGAATACGATCCAGCGCAATCAAAAGAAGATGGACGCTCAGCGTCATCCACAATGCCAGAAGAATATCGGGAATATAAAATCGGGTGTAAAGATATGGCCCGATGCTGGTGGCCAGGGCAAGTGCGGCGTAGAAGCCCCCGCGATCGGGAGCCTCGACGGGAGAGACGTAGCGAAACAGTCTCATCCCTAGCGCATAGACTGCGAACAGCAGCGCCAGCACTCCGAGGGCCAGGGGAAGACGAGCAGCCCAGTCGTGGGCGCCGAACACCCTCATGGAACCGGCGGCCATCCAGTACATCAGGGGTGGCTTGTCAAAGAAGCGAATGCCGTTGATATATGGAGTTACGTAGTCATGCCGCGAAAGCATCTCGCGGGCGACCTCAGTGTAGATAGAGTCGACATCGTCCAGAAGTCCGGGCGAGAACAACCCGCCGATCTGCAGAATCAACCAGGCCAGAACAAGGATGCTGATTGACAGCGGATTCCAGCGAGGACTCCTTCTGGCTGAAATTTGCGACCGTGCCGAAAGTTTGACGGTCTCAGCGGCAACAGGAGCAGCGAATTGGGTCGTGATTCCGTTCACTAGCGATTCGATGCATGATCGAGCGGACGATCGGTAAAGAGCGCCTTGCCGGAAGTCTCAGCCAACAGTACCTTGTTCTCTCCGAGAAGGCGATCGACCTCGTCCCGCTTCTCCAGCGGAACAAAGAGGATTTTGCGAGGCCCGGTTCCCCAATTCTTGAGCAGATCGTTATGGGTCAGGAAGATCGCCGGAGCGTCGGGAAAGGTCGAACCAAACAACATGGATGTGGACCGTCCGTCGACCAGATACACGACTCTGCCAAGGTAAAAGGGAATCGACGACCCATAGGCCTGATCGCCGAAGAGAAGGATCTGGCTGTCAGGCGAGACAAGATGTTCATCCTCAAGCTGAATGATCTTCTGAGCGAGATTTGCCGAAGAAAGCATCGGGGCAAAGCGCACAAGGGCAATGTGAGCGGCAATCAGAAAGACGGTCGAGGTGAGCGCAATCGCTATCGTAGAGGCCAGGTGACGTCTGCGATTGCGAAACCACCATGCAACCGCCGGTCCGAAGGCGAACGATAGGGCGGCAAGCGTCGCCGGAAGCCTCAGCGCAGCAAAGCTTGGTCCCGTCAGATCAAAAAAATGGGACATTGAGAGCGTGTAGTCGCCTACGCCACGGTGGGCAAGCAATTCGCCGATATCGGGAACAAACGGCAGGTTTCGCGAGCTCCATAGGCCGTAACCGAGCGCAATAGCAGCGGCTAGGCCGATGACCGTGTAGGTCGCATGGGCGCCAATGATCCAGCGACGAGAGGTCTGGTCCACGTCGTAGGATTGCTCCGAACGCACGAGCGCGACGGCCATCAACATGAGAATCGCAAGGTAGGCGGGGAAGGTGTAGTACTCCTGGTTGGTCGATATAGAAAAGAAGACCAGCACAAGCACTGCATAGACGAGTAGAAGCCACGTAGTGGCCTCGGAGAAGCCAAGGGAGGAAGCTGGTGGTCTGCTTCGGCGCATCCGCCAGCCCTGAAGGATTGCGAGGGGCGAAAACAGGCTCCAGGGAAAGAGCCAGACAAGATGAAGGCTCCAGAAGAGATATCCGGGGAGCTTGTTGTAGTCCTTGGGGTATCGCTTGCCCAGGAAGCGGAGAAAGTGTTCGTTGACGAAGTAGAACCAGAAGAAGCCGTGGCCGTTCATGCCGCCGGTATTTCGCAATCCGGCGAGGATGTGCCATGGTGCAGCGATCGCCAGGAACAGGAGCAGTCCGCTCACGATATGAGTGCGGCCGATACTGTGCCACTGACCTGCAAGCGTCAGGTAAAGAATCGCTGCGCCGCCAAAGAAAACCAGGGCTACGAGCCCCTTTGTGAGTACCGCAAGGGCCAGCGCAGCCCACATGATGTAGGCATACAGAGATCCTCGGCGATTCCCCTCTTCAAGGGCTCGCAGAAGACAGTAGAGTGCTGTCAGGATGAATAACGAGAGCAGGACTTCGGGGATATAGATGCGCGTAAAAAGGAAAACGCCTGCCGAAGTCAGGACAGAGAGTCCGGTGTAGAAGGCCGTCCTTGGGCCATAGGCGCGGCGGCTCCAGTGATAGCCAAGCACTGCGAGCAGCAGGACTCCTATAGCCTCCGGCAGGTGAGCGGCAAAGGTATTGAAGCCGAAGACGCGAAAGCTGAAGGCATCCAGCCAGTACGGAAGCGCAGCCTTCTCAAGGTAGCGAATTCCGTTGACCTTCAAGGTGACCAGGTCGCCGGTGAGGGCCATGTGCCGTGCTGCGTTCGCGTGTGTCGCATCGGCATCATCCAGTAAGGGCGGCGCAAACAACGACGCAAAGAAGATCGCCAGCCAGAGGAATAGCATAAAGCTCAGTGCCGTCGAACGTGAGGGTCCGCGGGCGGAACGGATTTGTATTGAACCTGAAACGGCCGTACTGTCAGAGAGGGCTGGAGTGATCATCGTTGGTTGAAGGCGCTTGTCTTTAGGATATATGCCTCTCTCAAAATGCGGACACCGGCCTTCGATTCAATAGGCGAACGAATAGCGGTCTGAACGGTCGAGATTCATCAGCATAGGGATGTATCTTGCTTGTGTTGGTAGATTTTGGGTTCCGGGAAGGTGAAGTAAATGCCTACGTTTGCCGCGGTTGATATCGGCTCCAACTCCTGTCGTTTGAAGATTGCTTCGGTACAGTTGCATCGCCTCAAGACGTTGCACGAGGACAGAGAGGTAACGCGGCTGGGTGAGAGCGTCTTCCAAACCGGCGCCATCTCGCCAGAGGCAATGGCTGCAACCATCCGGGCACTCAAGCGATTTCACAAAGCCGTACAGCTGCATGTCGTCGACAAGGTTCGGGTGGTAGCTACCAGCGCCATGCGCGATGCTCGCAACGCCGAGGCATTTACCGAATGGGTGCGTTCCGCCACCGGATGGAATGTAGAAGTCATCTCGGGGCTTGAAGAGGGCCGGCTCATCCACCTGGGGGTGGTGACCCACGAGGTCGGCGCACGAGGTCGCTGCGTTCTGATCGATCTGGGGGGTGGCAGTTGCGAGGTGACGTACTCCGACGGCGGCCGCATCAAGGCGATGGCGAGCCTGCCATTAGGAGCTGTAAGGCTGCAGCAGGAGTTTCTGACTACCGACCCGCCCCCGAGGGAGGATGTTGCGCGTCTGAAGCAGTACATCGACCGGGAGCTGAAGAAGGCTGCGCGCAAGATCGGCATGCCGCGGGCGGCGCTCGTGGTCGCCACATCCGGAACGGCGGCAGCGCTGGCAGAAGCGAGCGGTTTCCTGCGCAAAAAGGCTGAGACCAAAGGAAAGAAGAAGTCACTCTCCAAACGCCGGGTTGAGCACCTCGGTGCGTTGACGGCAGACATTCGCGAGGTGCGCGCGTTGTCTGATCGTCTCGTCAAGATGCGGGACGAACAGAGGGCGGCGATTCCCGGCATTGGACCACGACGGTCTGAAATCATCGTAGGGGGCGCCCTGGTCTATGCGCATCTGATGGAGCGGTTCGGGTTTAAGGAGTTTCGCTACTCCGCCTTGGGTCTTCGCGATGGAATGCTCGCGCAGATGCTGGGAGATGTGGACCTAAGGGCGTCCGTGCATCAGAAGATTGAAAGCGAACGCTGGGCCGGAGTCCTGGAGGTCTGCCGTCGCTATGACATTGAGCAGAGACAGGTCGAGCCGGTTCGGCAGCACGTCGTGGAACTATTTCGGGCGCTGGCCCCTGTGCATAGCTTGCCGGAAGAATACAGGCTATGGCTGGAATCGGCGGCGATGATGCAGGACGTCGGCAAATTTATGAACCACCAGGGCCATCATCGCCACACGCAATACATCATCGCGAACTCGGAGATCTTCGGATTCTCTCCGGAACAGCGCGCTATTGTAAGTGCATTGGCGCGCTATCTGGGAAAGACCCGGCCTGAGGCGATGGATCGGGTGATGCGCACCATCCCGATTGAGGAACATAACAATGTAATCCGAGGAATCGTGCTGCTTCGGCTTGCGGTCGCGCTCAATCAGGACCGTGCAAGCGCCATCGTACGAATTCGCATTCACGTTTATCCCAAACGAGTAGTGCTGGAGCTGGTCCCCGGCCGCGGCGGAGCGGAGCTTGAGGCGTGGTCGGTCAAAAAGGAAGCAGCTTACTTTCGCGAGATCTTTCGGCGCGAGCTCTTCGTCGAGGTCGTATAGAGCGCACGCACGGGACGCGGATCCAGAAGCCACTGCAGCGTGGCGGGGCCGCGATCCAGCGAAAGGCGAGCAAGCGATCCCTTGCGCAGGCGCAGATGAGGCAGAGACGTGCTGTTGGCGCCTGCCAGCAGGCTGGCCAAAAACTGGGTGAGATTGGGGTTGTGACCAACGACCAGAAGGTTCTCGTACCCCCGGCACTCCGATAGGAGCCGCTGAAACTCTCGGAAGGTCGCCTCGGGTGCGAGGGCGTTTGACATCAAAATTTGCGAGTCGTAGCCCATCTCTGTGCCCACAAGGGAGGCGGTCTGCAAGCTGCGTTTGAGGGGGCTTGAAACGATCAGATCAAACTGCAGCCTCAGCTCATTCAGAACGGCGGCCAGTTGCAGGCAGTAGCGTTTGCCCTCCTTATCGAGCGGGCGTTTGCGGTCGAGCACAGGGTTCTGTCGTCGTTCACCGGCTGAAGCATGTCGCAGAATGAAGAGATTCATGATGGGCTATGTAAATCTTAGATCAGATGCTGCGAATTGCCCGAAAGGGAGCATGGATTCGTCTGTACAGGCAGGCAGCTAGGTTTCTCTATCCTGAGGTCTCCTGGGAGGTTCGGGATCGTGATGAAAGATTCCTGGATCCGGCTCATCGAGCGGCGGAGGAGGAGGCTCTGGATTTGGGATCGGGTCGAGAGCAGATGACGATTCGGGCATGGTGGGTCCCTCGGATAAGGGCGGAGGATAGATCGTGACGAGAGGGTCAGGGTTCCAGACCATCTCAATGTGATGTGGACGATCCTGATGGCCTGCTTCGGCATGGGCCGGCACATCGGTGGCCATCGGGATGACACGCCTTGCGAATCCCCGGGGTTCCGGAAAGCTGTCATCAGGCTCCGCCATAGGATGTTGCAGGACGAGTGATGTCTCCACCCCACGCTGCCAAAAGCGGAAAAACAACATGGCCAGCATTCCGAGTTGCGAAATCAGAAACATCGGCCATGCATGAGACTTTGCAAGCATGTGCATCGCAATGCACGAAGTAACAAAGACGATCGCGAACCCTGCCAGAGTAAGAAGCAAAAATATGGGCCATATCCGCCCAAGGTTCGAGCTCAGCGAACGGAACGCGGGTGCGAGCGTGCGGCGAACGCGACGGTCCGGTCTTCCTGAGGTGCGTAGCTGGACCCCGAGGTGCACCGTATAAACCTCGACCAGGTCAAAGTAGAGCCGCACCAGAGACCCGATTAATACCACGGCCAGCATGCCTGTGAGAGTAAGCAGGAGGGCAGTGCGCCCAACGAATCGCTCACTGGTGAAGTCATTCCAATATCGCTCTGCTGCCATCGTGGGCCCGAGGATCACCAGCCCGACAACCAAAGTAAGCAGGGCAATACGCGCAAAGCGCCAGAAATGAAGAAGTCCCTGGTATGCGAGCGTGCTGAGCTTCGCAGGCTGACCGCTGATGTAGCTGAAGAGTGTGCCGGGCACGAGCAGGAAATAAATCATGAGAAAGGCAATGATCGAACCATGACCGGTCATCGCACTCATCGGTCCGGCCTCTTCGCCGCGGATTTTCATGATGGCTCCGAGAACGACAGAGACATCAAAGCCGGAGGACAACCGCTGTGAGGCAAGCGAGTCATTCATAAATCTGGAAAGTTCGTTGTAGAGCGGCAAAGAGAAGACGAGCGCAAGAACAAGATTGAAGAGATATGTCCAAAGAAATGCCGGAAATCGTCGAAGCGTAATCTCGAGCCCGTGAAAAAGGATGTTTCGCTTTTGCGCCATGGAAGAAGGCCTTTCAGGAGCGATGGCGAGGAAAGATTTCTCCTCGCAAACAGGTTTCAGATAAACCAGGCCGCAAGCTGCGAAAGGAACTGGTGGAATATCACCCAGACGGCTGTCAGTTTGTTGGCCGGAACCGGATCGCCGTGTCGGGTGATGCTGTTGTTGAACAGATCGCGATCGAGGGGAATAAGATGCTCAGGATCGATCTCAACGGAAATGATCCGCGCATTGCGGGTGTAAGTGAATTGCTTCCACCGGTCCGCGCCATCCCAGTGCTCGCGGAGACGGCTCCCGTCGTCGAAGACGACCTCAGTGGTAACAGGAAGGATGAATTCCCCCTTACGTCGCAGAGTTACGGTGGATCGATACGGAATATTTGTCGCGTTTCGCACTGGAGGCGCCCACCAGCGCAACGGCTCCGAAGAGAAGTTACTGACCGCATAATCCAGGACCTGAGTGCCATAAACTGCCTGGTCGAAGAACGGGCGCAGCGTTGTGGGCTCGTAGTGTGACTCTCCGGCGGGAGTTGCTGCAGCAGTCATCGTGCAAGGTGGGGCCGTCGCCTCTGCATCAGCCGGATCCCCTGGGGTGAGCCTGCCAAACCAGGATGGCATCGCCATTGGTCCGCCGGGGGATGCAGGTGCGGTCGTCATGCAGGGAGCGGCCGTCGTGTCCGCCACGGCTTTGTCGCGCTTGATGGCAAGCAGTTGTGCTTTGCCGCGCGCTACGGCCACCTCTTCTATGGTGCGCAGAAAGTCTTCTGTTGTGGGGTGCTTGAAGCGATAACGCTCGAAGTAGGTTCGCATCGCTTCATCCATGGTCTCCCTCCCGATCATTCCTTCAATGGTGCTCAGCAGGGTAGCCGTCTTTCCGTAGGTCACCGCCCCGTAAGATTGCTCATTGCGAAACTTCCAGGCGAAACGGGTAACAGGATCGAAGTCGGGTGACAGAAGATAGGAGAATCGCTGCAGCGATGCATCGCCCAGATTGGCATAGGGTTCGCCGATGACGGATGTACCGGCTCCAAAAAGTGCAGCGAGCACCTTGACCTCTGTGTAGGAATTGATCCCTTCATCCAGCCACGCTTCTTCAAATTCATTCGAGGCAACCATCCCGTACCAGTATTGATGCCCAAATTCGTGCTCGACCGTGAGCTCGGGCGCCTTGAAGATGCCGCTCCAGGATCCATCGCCGGTCACCAGCGTTGGATACTCCATTCCCTGCATCTCCGACCCGGGTTCCGGATCGATGACCGTTATCACTTTGTACGGATAAGGGCCGTAACGGCGTTCAAATTCGGCCATGGCCGCGCGCATTACATCCATATAGCGCTGTGCAATGTGAGGATGCGCCGCGAGAGCCAGCACGCGAATCTGGACCGGCCCGATGGACGACAGATAGATGGCATCGGAGACAACGAAGTGCGGGCTGGCCGCGAACGCGAAATCATGGATGTCCTCACCATAGAAACTTGAAGTCTTGGTGCCATCCGCATTGCGCTCGGTTCCAAGGGGAACTCCGGTTGCCCCTACGATGTATCGCTGTGGCAACGTCAGGCGGACAGTGTAGGTCCCGAAGTCAGAGAAGAACTCCGTCGTCGCGTGATATTGATGGCAGTTCCAGGCGCCATGCCAGAAGACGCCTACTTTGGGAAACCACTGGCCACCCATGATGAAGTCACGTTTATATCCATTGCGTGCTACGGATTCCGGAAATTGATCGTGAAAGGTCAGGTGAAACGTTATGGAGTCGTTTGGCTGGAGGGCGCGCGGCAGAGTGATCTCCGCTACTGTGTGATCTTCCATGTTTCCATCGTCGGGCGCCGTGAAACGCAGAGTGGCCGTCAGATCGCCATACCCATCGGCATCAACATGCGACACAATAATGCCCCCCACCTTCGCTGGGGGGTACTCATCTCCAAGGGTCTCCCGAATTCCACCTCCGGCGCGAGTCTCGGCGGTAAACGTCGATTGGGGTCGAAATGCGTTGAGATAAAGATGGAATGGGAAGCGGGAAAGTGGCTGCCCGGTAAGATTCCGATACGTGAGAGTCTCGGTAGCATCCAGACTTTTTTTGTCTGTGTCGAGCTTCGCGTTGATCGTATAAGCCACGACGCGCTCGGAAAGCGGGCGCCCGTCAGGCGAGTTGGTTGCAATGCTTACGTCCGCAAAGGCAACCGGCAAGGTAAGCAGCAGGACAGCGGCAGCGAGAAGAGATCTCGGCATAGGGCGTAGAAGTTGAGTTCTTCCATAGGATGCGAAAGGCTGCCGTCCAGGCAAGATCCTCAACCGCTTTGGGCCCTTGACGTATGATCCTTCCGTTCCCACAGCTCAGTGGTAAGAATACCTGACAAAAACATCCTCCGGTCCACTCGCTGTAGGCCCGCCGCAGAAAGGCAACCTGCATGGTCCGGAAGCCTGGTGACCCGCAGGCCTGTCAGCAGGCGAAATGCAAGATAAAGGCCGCGCACGAGGGCCTTCGCCGGCAGGTGCAGATTGCCCGAGGGAATACGAAAATCTGAGACCAGCCACCGAGCTCCGGGCTGCATCGCAGGGAGAATCTTCGTTATTAATCGATTCAGCTGCGCTTCCGTGAAGCAGTCCAGAAAGAAATGCGTCACGACCAGGTCGTAGGAACCGTCCGGGGCGAATGGGAGCTCCAGTGCATCTCCACGAATAATCCTCAAACGGCTCTCGTATGGTCTGCAGCGGCGGTGCAGAAGATCGAGCATGACAGCGCTGCCATCCACTGCTGTGGCTTCCAATGTTTGATTTTCAGCCAGGAGTCTGGCTAGAAAACGGCCATCGCCGTCTCCGAGTACCAGAGCCTTGCGAGCCGTCTTGAGCTGGGAAAGAAAATTGAGCCGCGTCTCTTCGAGCTTTCTCCCCAGCGTCACATACTCCAGTGCGCGGTACGGTCGAGCAATGGTGTCGAAGTTCACTCGGTTATTCATAGAAACGGGATCAGAACGAGAGGAGACAGAAGGGCAAGATCAGCAGCAGCACGCAGCTTCAATCGGCCAAGATGTCGCCGCAGCATATGGAGTGCAAAAAGCGACAGCGCCGCTATGGAAACCGATAAATACAGCATGCGCGCTGGCGGAGGTAGAAGGATTGCCAGCGCGCCGCTTATACCAACCGTTAAGAGTGTGAATGGAGCAAGGTGCCGGAGAGCGACCGCTGTTACCGGGTGAGGTGACGGTCCTCCGGGAACTGTATGCTCCCACGCGTAGATAAAAAGGCAATTCAAGCTGCATACCGCAGCCAGCAGCAATGCCGGCCCCAGCAGAGGCAGCCGGAGCTGCGGGTCGCGCGCAATCGTGGGAATAAACGTCGCGGCGGCAAAGCAAACTCCTACAGCAATTTCTTTCGGCAGCCGATGCCCGCTGCGCGTTGCGTGGATAATGACAAAATAGCCGAATACCAGTCCGCCTAGCACCAGGTACAGCCGTATCGCTGCCACGGGAATGCGAGGCAAAAGTAAGGCAAGTGAGATGGAGGCCAGGGCGATCCCTCCTATAAACGGGGAACGATGCTGGCGATGAAAGTAATGCCTGGCTTCGAGCCTGTCATTTCCGGGCGAAAGAGAATCCAACAGCCGGTCGGCTGCGTACAACGTCCACACTGCGACAGCCATAGCTGTCAGCGAAAACCATTGGATATGAAGATGAGCGGCTCGTGCTATAAACCAGGTCCACAGGGTCGCAACCGTAGGGGCGTCAAAAGACAGGAGATGCCAGAGAACGAAGAGTGAGTTGTTTCGTTCGCCTGTACCTCGGTAGGATCGTCCGGCCACCACACTATTGTAGGTGGCCGTGAAGTAAGCCAGCTATACGACGGTTGAGGCGTCGGCTGAGGAATGCGGATCGTCGCCGACTGTGGGTAGGTCCGCTCTCTCCGGCTGACGCACATGTTTTTCTTCTTTGGCGTCTTCAGCCCAAAGTCCGGGATCGATGTCGGGGAAGACATTGTCCCGACGTTCAATCTCGGCCAGGCGGGCCTCTTCTGCGGGTGTCAGCTGGCCATTTGCGACGAACGACTGCCAGATGGCCCTGATTTCGTTGAATTGATCGTTATGGGTGATGAAGCGAGCTTCAGCATAGTCTCGAGCCGCGCCCGTCGTGACCAGGAACTGCCAATCCGAGGACTCCAGCAGCAGAAGCTCGCGGCATAACTGCCGGGCGATGCGCCCCCCCAATTCCGAATTGCGCCACGTTTGGCTTGTGGCCACGTCACGTGTAAATAGCTCCGCCGGATAGATGTGAGTGTAGGTCCAGCTCGTATCCGGATTCATCCAGACCTCGTTCTCTCCCCCGGCACCCCATGACCCCTCCGGCAACGCGATGAAACCTGCTCGAGGGTAGCCATCGAGATACTCCGCGCAGGAGATCATCTGCAGGCCGGTGTCATAGTCATGCATGATGCGTGCTATGGCCTCCAGCCACATCGTTCCTTCAAACCACCAGTGTCCGAAAAGCTCCGCATCAAAGGGGGCGCAGAGGATTGGCGGGATGGGATCGTCGAAGCCCGACTTCAGAGCCTCGTATACAAGATGAACAAAATGCGAAGCGTGAGATTTTACCCGCTCAGCCGCTTCCTTGGGGTAATAGGGCTGCTTGTCGCCAAGATCGACGCGCGGGCCAGTCACGCGCCAGTAACGATGGCCACCTGGCCAGCGCTTCTTATGAAAATCCAGGTAAACTCCATCGCCCGGGTAGCCGGAATCGCCCGACCACACCTGAATGCCGGTCCTGGGATCACGCGGAAAGATGGTGGTGGCATAACGCTTATCGTAGGGACCGTCGACGTAATAGGGCTGATAGAGCGATCGATGGCCTGCGTGTGTCATGGCGACAAGCTGCTCGTCCGTCGGTACGGCACCGTTGAGCAGTTCATAGGGCGAAGGCACACGGTGACCCTGTTCCACCAGATGCGTATCGACGAAAAAGAATTCAATGTCGCTCTCTGAAAGAGCCTGTTCCACACCAATGCGGTTGAACCCGGAAGGCATCGGTGATCCATCCGCTGGAGCGACCGGGTAGTTCCAGAATCCAGCGGGCCTGTAGCCACATTCCGGTGCCCAGATACCGCGGGGGTGTTTGCCCATATGGCGTATATGCGTTTTGACGGCAGTCCGGATCTGTGCTCGCACGCTTTCATCGGTGCCAAGCAGAGGCATATAGCCGTGGGTCGCGCCGCAAGTAATAACGTCGATCAGGCCGATATCGTTGAAGTGACGAAAACGTGCGACGATGTTGCCATCTATCACGTGAAAATCGTCCAGAGCCTCCTGGAAGAACCGATGCCAGAACCTGGCGGTCTCCGCAAAGTGGCTTTCGCCCGATTGCATGAAGAAGGCTTCGTCTTCTCGCGCCGCGACGATCTTGCGCGTCAGATATTTCGGAAACTCGGCGATAAAGACCGGATGCGAAAGCTGTTCCAGGAGAATAGGCGAGAGATTCAGGTTGCATTGGAAACGGATACCATCTCTCTCCAATCGTCCCAGCATTCGCAGCAGAGGAAGATAGGTCTCGGCGGCCGCCTCGTGCAGCCACTCCATCCCATGAGGCCAGGTTCCATGATTTACGACATAAGGCAGATGCGCGTGCAGTGTAAAGGTAAGATATCCCTTTGGCTGCTTCGCGGAGTTTTTCAGAATCTGCGTCAAAACAGACCTCGCGGCGGTAGTGGTGATATTAAGGGTTGACCTGTCCGCTCAAAAAAAACGCTGGCTGGAGAGTTTGAGTCTACACCAGGGGCCAGATACAAACGGTGAAAAAGCGGGCCTGACAAACGGGCCCGCTTCCACTTGGATGCTGAAAACAATGCAGAAGTTACTGTGGCTGGTCCTGTGCTGAACCGTCAGGCGAACTGAGAGGACGGCGACGCTGCGATGTAGAGGTGCCCACACTGTCTGAGGTCGAGACTCGAACGGTGAGCGCGTTGGTAAGGGTGAAGTTCACCATGCTCTCAGAAGGGATCTGAACCTGTTCTCCGCGGGTGATGGTATTTGCTCCCGCCCCGACTCCGGCACCTGCTGCCGAACCGATTGCAGCTCCTCGTCCGCCGCCCGCGATAGCTCCGATAATCGCTCCAAGTGCGGCGCCTCCGCCGACCTTCGCGACGGTATTTTTGCCGCGTCCTTTTCCTTCGACGCTATAGGGCTGCGTCGAAACGGAGAGCGAATCGCCACGGCGATTGATGCTGACCAGTTCCACCGAGAGCAGGGAACTGCCTTTGTAGTGCGCAGCCTCCTGTACAGCGGTTACACGCCCGCTCACACCCGTGCCCTGCCTGATCGCGACCAGGCCGTCCGCCATAACGTCCGTAGCTACGGTTCCTGAGAAGCTCTGACCTTCCTGAGCAGTCGCGCTCGAAAGCGTCTGCGTAATACGAACGGGAATGGTGGTTCCGGCGGGAAGAGTGACCGTTCGAAAGGCTGGCGGAGGAGGCGGCGGAGCTGAGACAGGACCGGGAGCAGGCTGTCTCGGAGGCGGCGGAGTGCTCTCGGCTATCGTGGGCCGCTCAATCGGCGCCGGCTGTCTCCGCTCAGCTTTGATCTCGGCCTGCCGGCGTGGCGCAGGCTTTGTCTCGGCCTTGGGGATCGCAGCAGGCGCCGGAGCAGGTGTGGCCGCAACCGAAGGAGGATTCTCAACGGAAAGATTATTCACAACAGTTTTGACACCCTGGATCTGGGCGACATCGGCAGCCGCCAGTGCTCGCGCAGCCTCGCTGGTGACCTTTCCGTTCAGTGTAAGGATCCCGTTCTGAACGCCTGCCTGGATCGATTCCGATGAGAGAGCACTGTCGGCCGAAAGACGGCTCTGCGCCTCTTTCATCAGGCTCCCATCATCTGTCCCGGCAGCCGGTGGAGTGTTGCTCTTGCAGCCCATCAGGCCAAGCCCAATCGACACAAGAGCTGCTACTGCAAATTTGCGTGGCGAGAATCCGATATCGTGAGTGTTCATCTCTAATCTCTTTCGTGCAAAGAAGACTTTGCTACTGTCAAGAACTCTATATCAGTGCGGAAGACTCGCGGAGTCGGAAGAATTTGATCGGTGAAGCCTGAGATTTGCCATGTCCTCCCAGCTCGATCTTCTTACCTTGCGGACTAGCCTTGTAGGTGCAGTTCTGGCATTTGCGGCCCTTTGAGTTGGAGGCGCGCGCAACCTCCGCGAAATCCGGGGCATCCACAGGTAAGAGCATGTAGGTCTTCATCACGTGGTTGGATGAAGATTACTGGTCCTTTAATACAGTGGCAAAATTGGCGATATGGGCTAAACTATTCAACTCAGAAGAGTTATTGGGATATAACTGGCAAAGGCCAGGAACATTCCTACGAAATCCGGATAGGAATGCCGGGGAAAGCAAACGAGGAGAGAGGCAAATGTCAGATATCGACAACGGCGCAAGTGGGTTGGGATGGTTTCTCGCTGGTCTGGGCATCGGGGCTCTGGTAGGTGTGCTCTACGCGCCGAAGTCAGGCCGGGAGACACGCGAAGAATTGATGGCCAGCGCAAAGGACGCCAGGGAGCGGGCAGCTGAGTATGCCGCCCAGGGGCGCGAGCGGGTTTCCAACCTGACAGAGCAGGGCAAGCAACAGGTGAATGAATACGTCGATCGCGGCAAGGAGTACTACGATCGCGGCCGCACGCAATGGTCGGAATATGTCGAAAAGGGCAAGAGCCTCATCCAGGATCAGCAGGATAAGGTGAGTGCCGCAATCGACGCCGGCAAGCAGGCTTACACCAGCTCCACAGAGCACTCGGCTTAGGTCATTCGGGATTGGGTGCGGTCGTTCATCGGCCGCACCTGAAACTGACTGGCAGTGCTTACATAGAGAGGCTTCATAATGTTCTTCGGAATGTGGCTGCAGGACCCTGGCTCGCTCTCCTCCGGCAATTCGCGATTGCTGATGTTTTTTGTCGCTTTGGTCGCAGTTGCGATGGTCGTTCAGGCGATCGTCGTGATTTTGATCGCGGTCGGAGCGGCCAAGGCTCGCAAGGAGCTTCTATCGATTGCACAGGACCTTCGTGCCAAGGCGCTGCCGGTCGTTGAAGGCACTCGAAGCATGTTGCACGAGATGCAGCCGAAGATCCGTGTTGTAACTGAAAACCTGGTAGAAACCAGCCATATCGTCCGCGCAAAGGCTGCGGAGATAGACACCACAATCTCAGACGTTAACGTCCGTGCTCGGGCGCAGAGCGCCCGCGTCGATGAGATGGTGACATCTGTACTCGACGCGACTGAAGGAATCGCCAGCACGCTGCAGAAGAGCGTCTCGGTTCCAGTCCGCGAGTTCCACGGGCTGATGAACGGCCTGAAAGCGGGTTTCGATGTGCTGACCGGGCGGCGAATGGCTCCTCACAGGCTCACTCCTGATAAGGATGGAAGCGTCAGCGGAAGCAGCCCGTTCGCCTCTGCCGCGAGGCCGTTTGGCGACGGTGAACCGAGAGTTTAGGACGACTTGCTGGATCTTCTAAACGATCCAGCCCCCGCCGACAACCTCGTTTTCCTGATAAAAAACTGCCGCCTGGCCGGGCGTGACCGCTCTCTGCGGCTCGTCAAAGACCGCGCGCACCAGGTTATTTCCTGCACCGATGAGAGTTGCGGGAGAAGGTGTGTGACGATGGCGGATCTTCGCGGTAACGCGAAGTTCCTTGCCTTCCTCCAAACCTGGAGTCGATATCCAGTTGAGCCGATTGGCGGTGAGCTCACGGGTAAGCAGGTCTTCGTCCGGCCCGACCGTCACCTGGTGGGAGTCAGGGTGGATGGCGAGGACGTAGAGCGGGTTGGGTGAGCTGATGCCGAGGCCCTTCCGCTGACCGACGGTGAAGCTGTGAATTCCCTGATGGCGACCGAGGACTTCGCCGGAGGTCGTGACGAGCTCGCCGGAGAGATCGGGCATTGGTTCGTTCTGCTCCTCGAGGTAGGCCTTCAGGAAGGCGCTGTAGTCGCCGCCGGGGATGAAGCAGATCTCCTGCGAATCCGGCTTCTGCGCGACGTAGAGGCCGGAGTCCTGCGCGATCTGCCGGACGGCTGGCTTCTGCATCTCGCCGAGCGGGAAGAGCGTCCGCGAGAGCTGCTCCTGCGTCAGGCCGAAGAGGAAGTACGTCTGGTCCTTCGAGTGATCTGCAGGGCGGGAGAGGATCCAGCGGTTTCTGGCCGGGTCAAAGTGGTTGCGAGCATAGTGGCCGGTGGCGATGCGGTCGGCGCCGATCTGGCGGGCGGTCAGCAGGAGCTGGTCGAACTTGAGATGGTTGTTGCAGAGTGTACAGGGAATCGGCGTTCGTCCATGAAGGTAGTCCTCGACGAAGGGTCGGACGACGTCGGCCTCGAAACGCTCCTGCTGGTTGACGACGTAGTACGGGATACCAAGCTGCTCGGCTACGGCGCGGGCGTCGTAGACGTCGTCGATGGAGCAGCAACGGCCCTGGACGGATTCGGGCATGCCTTCATGTCCGGCGAGGCGGCGCTGGTTCCAGAGCTGCAGGGTGAGGCCGACGAGTTGGTGGCCTTCGGCGCGCAGCATGGCCGCGACTGTCGAGGAGTCGACTCCTCCGGACATGGCGACGGCGATCGTGTTGTTGAGCTCAGGCTGCATGGTGCTCTATGGATACTGCTGATCCGTGTACGGCCCGGATCAGGGTGCGTACCCCTGGTTAAATTGTGCAAAGTCTTCCAAAAAATGGACTTAGGTCCGGACTTCGATGTAAAAGTCTTGCAATCTCAGGGGTATGTCGCGCAAAGTCTTGACAGCGCTTGACTTATATTGAACCTACAGGGAGGTTTCTCTTTAGTCTACCTATATTCAGTATATCGAATCCGGCAGGGGGAATCGGCAGATTTCGAACGAGTCACGCGGCGGAGAGGTCAGGTCTGTGAGACTTCGATCTGTCGGGGGCGACGTAGCGGGTCCTGGGCCGGGTGCTGACGACGACGGCGACCGAGGCGAGTATGGTGACGAGGCCGAGCCACTGGTTGGAGGCGAGAGGCTCATGCAGCAGGACCCAGCCGAGCAGGACGGCCACCAGCGGATTGATATAGGCGTAGGTGGCGACCAGGGTTATCGGCACATTGCGCAACAGGAAGGAATAGGACGTGTAGCCCACGAGGGTGGCGAAGACGGCGAGAAAGAGCCTTCAATCTCTTGAACTACACGCAGTTTGCTAATCCCAATAGCGGTGTGGCGTCAGGACAGAACTTCGGACGATTACGTTGACGCAGCATGCGGCTCGTATTGTGCAGCTGGGCGGGGAATCGAGCGGAGACATCCCGGGGGAGAAGGTTCGGATCGAAGCGGACCGTTTTACACCGATCGACGCGACCTTAATTCCTACCGGCGAGATAGAGCCGGTTGCAGGGACACCACTGGAGTTCCGCAAGCTGACCCATATCGGGGCTCGGATTGATGCTGATGACCAGCAGCTGAAGCGAGCTGGAGGTTATGATCACAACTTCGTTCTGAATGGAGCCGCGGGAGACCTGCCACGAGGCGGCGTTCGCGATGGATCCGAAGAGTGGCCGCACCATGAAGGTGCTGACCACGCAGCCTGGCGTTCAGTTCTACTTGGGGAATTTTCTGAGTGGTCTGAACCGGGGATGCAGCGGCAGACCCTACGCAAAGCACGCGGGATTCTGCCTGGAGACGCAGCATTTTCCGGACTCTCCGAATCAGCCGAAGTTTCCGAGTACGGTTGTGACGCCGGGAAGACTGTACAGATCGACGACGGTGTGTTTGGAGTGGACGTGGGTACGTGAGTCTTGCGGGCAGGTTCGTTCGGATCGTCTGGGTGGGAGCTTTACGCTGAAGGCCCACTTTTGGCGTTCCTCAACAGGTTGAGAGGTTCAGGCTCGGCAGCCTGCGAAGAAATACAGGGATTCTTCGCTACGCTCAGAATGACGGTTGCGGGAGAATGATGGTGCTGATTGCCGCGTCGATTTGCGGACGCGATTCGAGGGCTTCCATAGGGCAAAGGGGTTAGTGCTGAGTCGCGAGGACGATCGTCTTCGCGTTGAGGAATTCGCGCATGCCGGCGGCGGAGAGTTCGCGGCCGTAGCCGGAGTGCTTGATACCGCCGAATGGCAGACGAGGATCGCTCGCGACCATCGCGTTGATGAAGACGGAACCTGCATGGATTTCGGCGATCAGTCGCTGCTCTTCGCCTGGATCGCGTGTCCAGGCGGAGGCGCCCAGCCCGAAGGGAGTGTCGTTGGCGATCTCGATGGCCTCGTCGAGTGAGGCAGCTTTGAAGAACAGGGCTACGGGACCGAAGAACTCTTCGCGGTAGACGTCGCTGGTGCGTGGCAGATCAGCAAGGACAGTGGGCTCGAAGTAGTTGCCGTCTCCAAGCATGCGTTGGCCTCCGGTGAGGACGCGGGCGCCGGATTCGATTGCGGCGTTGACCTGGGCTTCGAGGGTGTCGGCGATCTTCGGCATAGAGAGGGGACCGATGTCGGTGTCTTCCTTCATGGGGTCGCCGATCTTCATGCTCTCGATCTGTGCGACGAATCGCTGGGTGAAGGTGTCGTAGATGGATTCGTGCACGATGAAGCGCTTGGCGGCGATGCAGGACTGGCCGTTGTTGATGAGGCGAGCGCGGACTGCGGTGTGGATGGCGGCATCGAGATCGCAGGAAGGCAGCACGATGAAGGGATCGGAGCCGCCGAGCTCGAGCACGGATTTTTTGATGAGCCAGCCGGCCTGCGCCGCGATGGCTCGGCCTGCGGCGACGGAGCCGGTGAGAGTGACGGCAGCGACGCGCGAATCGGCGAGGATGGCTTCGACCTGGTCGACCTCGATGAGGAGGGTCTGGAAGGAGCCGCGAGGAAAGCCGGCTCGGCGCACGAGCGATTCAATCAGCAGGGCGCACTGGGGCACGTTGGGTGAGTGCTTGAGGAGACCGACGTTGCCTGCCATGAGTGCGGGCGCGAGAAAACGGAAGACCTGCCAGAAGGGGAAGTTCCACGGCATGATGGCGAGGATGACTCCGAGGGGGTCCCAGCGGACGTAGCTTGTGTTCTCGGTCTGGATGGGCTCGGGGGCGAGGATGCGTGCGGCGTTTTCGGCGTAGAAGCGGCAGGCGGTGGCGCATTTGGCGACCTCCTGTCGGGCCGCATGAATGGGTTTGCCCATCTCGAGGGTGAGCGTAGGGGCGATCTCTTCGGTCTCCTGCTCGAGCAGAGAGGCGAGCTTGTTCATCCAGAGGGCGCGGTGCTCGATGGGGACGGACGGATAGGTGCGGGATGTCTCAGCGGCCAGGGCGAGCTTGTCGGAGATCGCCTGTTTCGTCAGTGGGTCGAAGCTGCGGAGGAGCTTTCCGGTGGCGGGATTGACGGATTGAATGGCCATACTGGTTGGAAGCAGATTAGCAAAGATGCGTTGGCGCTGAGGGAGCTTGTTGGAGGAGAGCGCGAGGGGTAAGCGTCGGCTGCCGCTGTGAAATAATCGGGACATTCAGATTCAGTCTGTTGTGCTCGCTGGTGCCGGCGCGTGCGGCGGGCGTGTGGAGCGGGATGCAGGGCAACCCAGAGTTCATGCAGCAGGCCATCGAGCTTGCGATCGAGAACGTCACGCTTGGCCGCGGCGGCCCGTTTGGCGCAGTGATTGTGCGGCGGGGCGAGGTGATTGCCACCGGCGTGAACGAGGTCACAGCAACGAATGATCCGACTGCGCATGCGGAGGTTGTAGCGATTCGTAAAGCGTGCCGTGCGCTTGAGGATTTCTCGCTGCCGGAGTGTGCGATTTATACGAGCTGCGAGCCGTGCCCAATGTGCCTGGGGGCGATCTACTGGGCGCGCATGGACAAGATGTACTACAGCGCCACGGCTGCACAGGCCGCAGCGGCGGGATTCGATGATGCGTTTCTGTATGAAGAGATGAAGAAGAGCCCGGAGGAGCGGAAGCTTTCCGGAGAGCGGCTGCTTGCAGATCGCAGCGATGAGACGTTTGAGGCGTGGAGACGATTTCTCTCTCGCGTGCAGTATTGAGAGGCGACAGGGCGGATACGATGGCGACGAAAAAAAAGACGACGACGGTGACGGCAAAGAAGAAGGACGTGGCGGTGAAGGTTGCCCTACTGGGCTTTGGGACGGTGGGCAGTTCGGTGGCGAAGCTGCTGGCGGAGCAGAAGCTCCCGGGTATTACGCTGACGCACGTCTATAACCGCAGTGTGGCGCGCAAGCGGGAGTCCACTGCGGCGAAGTATGTTCCTGCGGCGGCGAAATGGACCGAGAACATCGATGACGTGCTGAAGTCGGATGTCGATGTGGTGGTCGAGCTGATGGGCGGGCTGAATCCTGTGGAAGGCTGGCTGCGCAAGGCTCTGTCGTCGGGCAAGCACGTGGTGACGGCGAACAAGCAGCTGATTGCGTATCGCGGCATAAGCCTGCAGAAGCTGGCGGCGCAGAACGGCGTGCAACTGGTCTACGGTGCGGCGGTTGCCGGTGGAGTGCCGGTGATTCCGGGAATTCTGCAGGGGCTGAGCGGTGACCGGGTGACGCGGCTGAGCGGAATCGTGAACGGGACCTGCAACTATATTCTGAGCCGGATGGAGACGGGTGCGGAGTACGCTACGGTGCTTACGGACGCTCAGCAGCTCGGCTATGCGGAGGCGAATCCTTCGGCGGACGTCGATGGATTCGATGCGCGGGCGAAGCTGTGCATCCTGTCGCGCATTGCGCTGCATGCGGAGTTGAATCCGGACGAGGTGGTGACGCAGACGATCTCGACGGTTGAGGCGATCGATTTTGTGTATGCGAAGGAGCTGAACTGTACGATTCGCCAGGTTTCGCGGGCGCAGCTGGATGGCTCGGCCGTGCATGCACGGGTGGCGCCGATGCTGGTTCCGCTGACGTCGCCGATGGCGTGGTCGCATGGCACGCAGAACATGGTCGTCACCAGCGGGAGCTATGGCGGCGACGTGGTGTTCTCAGGGCATGGCGCGGGCGGCGAGCCCACGGCTGTGGCTGTCGTCTCGGACCTGCTGGCTGTGTCGCAGGGGGCGAAGGCGGTGGAGCTTCCGGTGCGCAAGCGGCAGGTGACGGGAGAATTTCTCGCGCCGCATTACCTGCGGTTTGTGGTGGACGACAAGCCGGGAATCGTCTCGTCGATTGCGGGAGCGCTGGCGAAGGTCGGGGCCAATATCGATTCGCTGCTGCAGAAGCCGGGATTTCCGAAGCACAGGCTGCCGTTTGTAGTGACTACGGAGCCGTGCCCGACGGGGGTGATCGACAAGGCGATCCAGTCGATCGCAAAGCTGGACTGCATGCTGGAGCGTCCGTTGAACCTGCAGATGCTGGTTCCGGAAGACAGGCCGGAGTGAGGGCTGGGAGAGTTTTCCGGGGCCGCTGGGTTACGGTGGCGGTCCGGACGAAAGACAGGGATTCTTCGCTTCGCTCAGAATGACGGCTTTTTAACAGCCGCTTCTGTAGCGTTTTGCTTTTGATTCAGGTTGCCGGGAGACAGTGTGAATCGTCGTAGTTTTTTGCGTACCGCGAACCTTGCTGCAGTCTCCGCCATGGTGTCGGGATGCGCCGGGAAGAGGTCTTCGGTGTTCCATCCTGCGATGAACCAGGCGGCGTTGGCTCCAGTGAATCTGCCGGAGAGCGCATGTCACATTCCTCCGGTGCATGTCTCAGAGGACCGCGTGATTCGCTCGGTAGTAGGCCTGCGGCCGCATCGCCCTTCCGGGTTCCGGGTGGAGCGGGAGAGCGTGGGCGACACTGTTGTAGTCCATAACTACGGTCATGGCGGCGGCGGAATTACCCTTAGCTGGGGAACAGCGAAGCTGGCGACCGACCTTGGTCTGAAAGGGCACACGGGGCCGGTGGCGGTGCTGGGTTGTGGCGTGATCGGCCTGACGACAGCGCGCATGGTGCAGGATGCCGGATTCCCGGTGACGATTTACACCAAGGCGATGCCGCCGGATACGACCTCGAACATTGCGGGTGGGCAGTGGTATCCGGCGATGGTGTACGACGACCCGAACACGGTTACGGAGAGGTTTACAAACCAGTTTCTGGCGGCAGCCAAGTATGCCTATGAGCGGTATCAGATCCTTACCGATCCCAGGTACGGGGTGCGCTGGATGAGGAATTATTCGATCTCGCGCACTCCGATTCAACCGAACCTTGGTCCCGACAGGCCGCGGATTGTGAGCGGACTTGATTCTCTGTTGCCGGAGCATCGCGCGCTGAAGCAGGAAGAGAATCCATTTCGCATTGGCTATGCCGCGCAGTATGACGGCATGATTATGGAGCCGCCGCTGCTGCTGAATGCGTTGATCTCCGACTTTCGCGTCGCCGGCGGCAAGGTTGTGGGGCGGGAGCTGAAATCTCCTGCAGAGGTGCAGAGTCTTGACGAAAAACTGGTGTTCAACTGCACGGGATTAGGCGCGAAGGCTCTTTTTGATGACAAGGAGATGATTCCGGTGCGTGGGCAGCTTACGTTTCTGGTGCCGCAACCCGAGGTCACTTACGCCGCATTGTTCGAGGACATCTATATGTTCTCGCGGCGTGATGGGGTACTGCTTGGAGGAACGCACCAGGCAGGAAACTGGTCGCTGGAGGTGGACCAGGCGACGGTGAAGGAGAAGCTGGCGGCGCATGCGGAGCTGTTTAACTCAATGAAGGCTTGCTGAGTCCCGTCGTATTTGTTCCTGTAACAATGAAAAAGAAAACCGGGCCTTGAGCCCGGTTTCCAATGTTGGGACGTTCTGTTTGAGTTAGTACTTGGGCATCGAGGGGTCGATCTTATCGGCCCAGGCGAGGATGCCTCCTGTGAGGTTGGAGACGTTGGTGAAGCCCGCTGCCTTGAGGGCGAGCGCGGCCTTCTGGCTGCGTGCTCCGGAGCGGCAGTGGACGATGACTTCGTCGTTCTTGTGCTCGGCGATCTCGTTCAGGCGCGATTCGATGGTGCCGACCGGGATCAGGGGAGCGCCGAGGTTGGCGATCGGGTACTCGTGCGGCTCGCGGACGTCGAGGACGAAGATGTTCTCCCCGGCGTCGAGCTTCTTCTTGAGCTGCTCGACGGAGATCTGCGGGATGCCGTCGACGACGGCTGCATCTGCTACAGCCTTGTCGCGAGCGACCTCGAGCGGGCCGACGGAGGTGGGCTTTTCGATGCCGCAGAACTGGTCGTAATCGATCAGCTCCTTGATCTCGTGCGTGCCGCAGGCCGGGCAGTTGGGATTCTTGCGCAGCTTGAGTGTGCGGAAGCTCATACCGAGAGCATCGACCAGCAGCAGGCGACCTACGAGCAGGTCTCCGATGCCGAGGATGAACTTGATGACCTCGGTGGCCTGGATGACGCCGAGCAGGCCAGGAAGAATTCCGAGCACGCCGCCCTCGGCGCAGGAGGGAACGAGTCCGGGGGGTGGCGGCTCCGGATAGAGGCAGCGGTAGCACGGACCTTCCTCGGTGGCGAAGACGGAGGCCTGGCCTTCGAAGCGGAAGATCGAGGCATAGGCATTGGGCTTTCCGGTCAGGACGCAGGCGTCGTTGACCAGGTAGCGGGTCTGGAAGTTGTCGGTGCCGTCGGCGATGATGTCGTAGTCCTTGAATATCTCAAGGGCGTTGGCAGAGGTCAGCATCACGTTGTGCTTGACGATGTTGACGTTCTTATTCAGGCCTTTGAGCATCTGCTCGGCGGAGTCGACCTTGAGCTTGCCGACGGTGGACTGGGAGTGAATGATCTGGCGCTGCAGGTTGCTCTCATCGACGACGTCGAAATCAATGAGGCCGATGGTTCCGACGCCGGCAGCAGCGAGGTACAGAGCAAGCGGAGCGCCGAGACCGCCGGTGCCTACGCAGAGCACCTTCGCGGCCTTCAGCTTCTGCTGGCCCTCCATGCCGACCTCGGGAAGGATGAGGTGGCGGGAGTAGCGGGCGATCTCTTCATTGGAGAGCTTGGGGAGCTGGACGGCTTCTTCGATGGCTGTTGGCATTCTGGTTTCCTTGGAGGTGTTCCTTCATTCTAGATGCTTTTGCGGCGGGAAGGGCTCAAGGGCCCCTCGGCTGCTTTAAGTCATTTGGCCGCGCGTGTTTTGCCTATGGCATCCTGCAAAGGACTACAGGGGTTCTTCGCCTACGGCTGAGAATGACGACTTAAATTGTGCGGGGGAGAACTAGAGGAGGGAACAACAGCTACAACAAGGAAGGACGCGGTTGGAACCACCGGCGATGGAGGGGATGATGGTCAACTCGTCGTTTGCGGCAACAGAAGTGGATTCTTTTTCAGGCAGATAGCGCAGGTCCTCGTCGTTGACGTAGACATTCACGAAGGAGCGGAGCTTTCCGTCGCTGTTGAAGAGCTGCTGCTGCAGGGCGGGGTACTGGGAGGTGAGGTTGGTAAACACCTCGGCGACGGTGGAACCTGGAACGGCTACCGTCTCTGCTCCAGAGGTGAAGCTGCGGAGCGGCGTTGGGATGTGAATGTTCATTCCTTACCTTTCTGTGCAGATACGTATTCAACCACGTCGATTTCGACGGGCTGGTCTTCAAACTTCTTGTCCTCTTCGCTGGTGCCGGAGAGGAGGAAAGAATTCGTGATGGCGGCCTTACCGTTTTCGACCGCGGTGATGACGTAGGAGCAGCCGATCCAGTGGGCTTCGGCAAAGTCGGTCGGCGACCAATGTGCGGGGTGGTCGGGATGCGAGTGGTAGAAGCCGACGATATCCAGGCCGAGGGTACGGGCCTGCCGCTGGATCTTTACCAACTCCTGCGGGGCGATGTTGTAACGGTTATGGGCGGAGTCGGTGCGGGTATTGCCTGCACGGACGATCTGGCGCACGTGATTGCCCATGGCGTCAGATTTGCCGAGAAGCACACCGCAGCACTCGTGCGGGTAGGTCTCCTCACCGTGGCTGCGCATCGCGTCGTAGTCTTTGTAGTGAATATGAAGCATTTGTATTAGTCCTGCTCCTGCCAGAAGCGGTCGCTCATGTATTTTTCTGATGAATCGGGGAGGATGGTGACGATGACCGCCTCGCGGCCTGCCTTTGCTTCCTCATCGGCGACCTGGACAGCGGCGGCGACGGCAGCGGCGGCCGAGATGCCGACCAGAAGGCCGTGGCGGCGTCCCAGGGTGCGTGCCGTGCGGTAGGCGACTTCGGTGTCCATGTCGATATTGGCGTCAGCCAGGGTGGGGTCGTAGATCTGCGGCACGATGGCAGTGGCCATGTGCTTGAGGCCTTCGAGCCCGTTGAAGGCGGAGTCAGGCTGCATGGAGATGCAGCGGATATCAGGATTCAGCTCCTTCAAGCGGCGGGTTGTGCCCATGAAGGTCCCCGAGGTTCCCAAGCCAGCGATGAAGTGGGTGACCTGCCCTTCGGTCTGCTTCCAGATCTCGTTTGCGGTCGTGCGGTAGTGGGCGCGCCAGTTCTCGTTGTTGGAGTACTGGTCGGCATAGAAGTAGCGGCCGGGCTCGTTGGCTGCCAGTTCGCGCGCCTTGCGGATTGCGCCGTCAGAGCCATCAGCCGGGCTGGTCCAGACGATATTCGCTCCGTAGGCTGCCAGGTACTTCTTTCGTTCAGGCGACACGTTGGACGGCATGCAAAGGGTGACCGGGAACTGGAGCGCTGATCCGAGCATGGCGTAGGCGATTCCGGTATTTCCGCTGGTTGCGTCCAGGAGGCCTTTGCCGTCGCCAAGCAGGCCACGCTGAAGGGCGTCGGTGACGATGGCTGCGGCTGCGCGATCCTTGACGGAGCCTCCGGGATTGGCCCACTCCGCTTTACCCAGAATCTGGATTCCGGAGGCGGAGTCCTGCAGATGCGCGGCAAGACCGTCGAGACGGATCAATGGCGTGTTGCCGATACGTTCCAGGATGGTCGAGCCGAGCGGTTTGACGGTGGTGATCATGGTTTCCCGTAATGGCGTCCGCAGATTGAAGCGTACCCGCGGATATGCGACAGTTAACTTCGAGTCTAAATGATGGCACTTATGGCGAAAAAGTCCCCGCAGCGAAGCTTCAACGATGTTCTCTCACTCCTTGGCAGTCAACGATTTGATGTCGCTCCCGCGCAGGATGGTGCAAGGGGGACCGCAAAGGCCTTTCAGGTAAGAAAGTACGGGTGTGCGGCGGAGATTGCCGCTGCATCCGATGGCGCGCCGGAGATTCTTGTACGTCCGGGTGTTCTGCTGGGCGGGGAGATCGCCCGGCTGGTGGACCGCGGATATCAGAAGTTCTTCAAGGCCAGCAAGGTAGAGGTTCCGGCCACAGCCGATCACCTGCGCTCCCTGCATGAGTTCAGCGAAGAGCTGAAGAAGGTGATGGGGGCGACGAATCTTTATAACGAGGCGCTGGGCACTACGAGCGATCTCTACCAGTACGATCGCGTTAAGGGCCGCGAGTAGGGCGATTTCCCGTTAGCGTTTGCGGCTTTGTTCCCGCTGCAGCTCTCGATAGGCATCGCTTTTGCCGATGCCGCGTTCGCGGGCTACGCGCTTGAGGGCGTCTTTTTCGGAGAGCGCCTCGGACTGCATCAGCGCGGCAACGTCCGCTGCGATGCTGCGCGTGGCGATCGTGGTCTCCCGCCGGGATGGAGAGAAGAGCAGGACTATCTCGCCCCGTATGGAAGCGCGATCGGCGAGCTGTTGACGGATCTGGCTGACCGGGCCACGAAGGAACTCTTCGTGGAGCTTGGTCAACTCGCGGCCGATGACCACGGGCTGTTGGGGCCCGAAGACTGCCTCCAGATCGCTGAGGGTGTCGAGGATGCGATGCGGGGCTTCGTAGAAGATATGCGTGCTTTGACCGCGAGGAAGCTGTTCGAGCGCGGTGCGGCGCTGGCCCTCTTTAGCGGGAAGAAAACCGTGGAAGAGGAAACGTTCGGTTGAAAGACCGCTCGCTATGAGCGCACTTACGGCGGCGTTCGCTCCGGGGACAGGGAAGACGGGGATGCCGGAGGCAATAGCCGTGAGGACCAGTTCATGGCCTGGGTCGGCGATGCCTGGAGTTCCTGCGTCGGAGACGAGTGCTATGCGCGAACCCTGTTTGAGTTGTGCGACCAGTTCTTCGGCGCGTGAGCTTTCGTTGTGCAGATGGTAGCTGACGGTCGGAGTTGCGATGCCGAAGTGGTTGAGCAGCTTCTGGGTCTGGCGGGTGTCCTCGCACGCGATTCGGTCTGCAGAGCGCAGTATTCGAAGAGCGCGAAGAGTGATGTCTTCGAGGTTTCCGATCGGCGTTGCGACCAGGTAGAGCCCTGGGGCGAGCGGAGGGTCGTGATCGGAATGGGAAGCAGCGGAATTCATTCGAACGATACGTTTCGGGGAGACGCGGCGCCTTAATCCTGCTGCCTGCCGTCCTGCTGGAAGAGGCGACGTCGCGCGCTGAGCAGGCCGATGGAATGAGCAAGGTTCTGTGGCGTGATGATGCCGACAATTCTGTTACCGTCCATGACAGGAACAAGCTGGGCTCCCTTGCCAGCCATGATGCGGCGCAGGGTTTTGACGAGCGAATCGTCGGGCTGAGCGACCTGGAAGGACTTGCTCATCACACCTTGTACGTAGCCGTTGCCGTCGGACTGCAGGGCCTCGACGATTCCCTGGCGGGAGACAGCGCCGACGAGATTGCTTCCGCGCACGACAGGGAAGACGTCCTGCAGGGTATGGACGGAGCGCTGCAGCGCCTGCTCGAGGGTGTCGGAGGCTGAGAGCAGGCTGAAGTCTGTCAGCATGACATCGCGCATCAACACAGGGTCTGTATCCGAGCTGAGCAGGATATTGGAGTCATCCATGTGCGCCCCGATAAAGACGAAGGCGCCGATCATGATGAGCCACATGTTGGGCAGGATGCAGCCGGCGATCGCGAGCAGAATTCCGATGATCTGGCCGAGCCCGGCGGCGGCGCGGGTGCCCTTGAGCAGGCCATGGTTTCGGGAGAACTCTCCGCGAAAGATGCGTCCGCCGTCGAGCGGAGCTGCGGGCAGAAGGTTGACGGCGGCGAGAAGAAGGTTGATCCAGACGAGTGCGCGAATCAGATGGGCCGGAGTAAGCCAGGGCCGCTCCATCAGGTTGATCTCAGGGGCGACGGTGAGGATGACTGCAGCGAGGAAGAGTCCGAAGACGATGTTGGTGAGAGGGCCGATGAGGCCAAGCCTCTTTCCGACTTCAGGTGTACCCGCATGCTCGGTGGCTTCCGGAGTTGCATACTGCTGCAGGCCCCCTGTGGGCAGCAGAAGAATGCTACGAAGTTCCAGGTTGTACCACGCTGCTGCAACGGCGCGTGTGATCTCGCGCACGATGACGGCGAGCAGCAGAATAAGCCAGAGTGCGAATCCGCGGGTCCCGGTTGAGCCGGAGACAGACGAGTAGCTGATGGCAAGGCCGAGCAGCAGGAGAAAGAAGGTGTGAATCCGTATCTCCACACCGAAGAGCCTGCCGACCGGAAAGGACCACGCGCGCATGCTTATCATTGTATGCGCTGGCTTTTGCAAAAGGGGTAAACGTGCGCGTTATTGCAGGAAAGTACCGGTCGCGTCCTCTCACGGCCCCCAGGGGTTTGAAGACCCGTCCTTCGAGTGATCGTCTGCGAGAGACACTTTTCAACGTGCTGTCCCAAAGAATCGCCGGAGCACGCTTTGTTGATCTCTATGCGGGCTCGGGCGCTGTGGGGATTGAGGCCCTCAGCCGGGAGGCGGAGTTCGTCTGGTTTGCGGAGAGTGCGGCGGCGGCGATCAAAACGATTCGCGAAAACCTTGCGTCGCTCGGGATCGCTGAGGGCTTTCAGATCGAAAGCAAGGGAGCCGTGGCGCTGCTCGAGTCGCTTGCGCGCAATAGTGTTGCGGTCGACCTGATCTTTCTCGATCCGCCTTATGAGGAGGAGAAGGAGTATAGCCGCACTCTTAACTTTCTCGGGAGGGAAGGCGCACGGATTCTCGCGGACAATGCGCGGGTGATTGCCGAACATCGAGCCAAGCTGGACCTGGCGGAGAGCTATGGTGAGCTGGAACATGTGCGTGTGCTGAAGCAGGGCGATGCGGCGCTCAGCTTTTATGCGAAAAAGCCACAGGTCTAGCCTCCTTGTATTCTGCCCGACGCACGATCGGCTCGACGGGCAGAGTAAGGATTCTTCGCTCCGCTCAGAATGACGGCCACTACACTTATTTAGACCGCTGCGCTTTTAACAGGGACAACTCTAAACAACTCCACCGCCCTCGTGTCTGCCGTCGCGCAGATTCACGGTGAAGGGAGCATCCTGATCGGTGAACATGTTCCAGCCGGTTCCGTGCAGGGTGTCGCCATCGAGCCCGGTGATGCGGATTCCTTCCCAGCTGAGGCGCCCGGTCTTCCATGCTTCGCCTTCGCGCCCCCATGCATAGAGATTGTGGAAACCTACGAAGGCGAGAAGGCCATGAGATGGAAGTGCCAGCACCCGAACTACGGGCTTGAGCGGGATATGGGTTGAGCGTTCCGGGTTTGCCGTGTCGATGACGTAGGCGTAACCGCCGGCTACGGCGCACAGTTCATCGGGATTGGGAGATGCAAACACACCTGACGGCATTGCGGGATCGGTAAATCCGAGGGCGCAGGTGGCGAGAAAGGATCCACCTGTAGCTGGCCGCACCATCAGGAGAAGAGCACCGCGTGCGAGCGCGTCCTCTTCACCGGCGATCTGACGGGGGTAGGTAAACTGGCGGGCCGGCGCAATCAGGGGAGGCGTCTTGAGGACTTCGACCGACCAGGTGTGCGGAAACGATGAGAGCGATGCGTCGAGGCCGCTCATTGAGTCGCATCCAGTGCCTGCGAGATGTCTTCCAGAAGATCTTCGATATCCTCGCAACCCGCGCTGAGCCGGATGAAACCTTCTGCTATCTGGTCGCCGCCCCAGCGCGCGCGGCGCTCTGCCGATGAGGTTACGCCCCCGAAGCTGGTTGCGTTGCTGAGCAGTTGCGACTTCTGCATGAAGGACTCTGCCGCGGTCCTGTCGCGCAACACGAAGCTGAGAACCGGGCCGAAGCGATGCATCTGCCGGCGGGCGATATCGTGGCCGGGATGAGAGGGCAGACCGGGGTAGAGAACCTGTTCGACTTCGGGGCGGGTCAGGAGGTATTCGGCGATGCGCTGGGCGTTCTTGCAGGCACGCTCGAGGCGAAGTGGGAGTGTGGCAATAGAGCGCAGCGCGAGCCAGGCCTCCATCGGGCCAAGGACCCCTCCGGTGAGGGTGCGCCACTGGTCGATCTTCTGACGCAGCTCAAGGTCGCGAACGGCAACATGACCTACCAGGATGTCACTGTGTCCGGTCATCGCCTTCGTGTCGGAGGCGACCGAGAAGTCTGCGCCTAATGCGAGGGGAAGCTGCCCCAAGGGTGTGGGTGTCGTGTTGTCTACCGCGACCAGAGCGCCGGCCCGATGGGCAGCCTCGCACAACAGCGCGATGTCGCAGACGTCCATCGTGGGATTGCTGGGAGTCTCGATCCAGAGGAGTTTGGCACCCTGAAGCTGTTCTGCCTGGGCGTTGTTTGCCGTAGGCGCGAGTCGTACCTTGACACCCATCTTCGCGAAGTACTCCTGCGCGAGAACACGAGCGGCGAAGTAGGCATTCGATGGCAGAACGACCGAATCGCCGGGGCGAAGAACCGCTCCAAAGACCGCTGTGCAGGCTGCCATGCCGGACGCAAAGACAAGTGCAGAGGCGCGATAGTCTTCGCCGGACTCCATCTGGGCGATGGCTATTTCAAGGTGGGTCCAGGTGGGGTTGTGCGAGCGCGCGTAGGTATAGGGGATCGTAGAAGGATCCCCCGGCGCGTAGTAGGGAGCAGCGAAGACAGGGCCGGGGTGAAGGGGTTCTCCTGCAACGGGCTTGCTCAGAGTAGAGCGGATGACCTTGGTGGCTTCGCGCATGAGTCGATTGTACGAGGGGAGCTTCGGGGGTCAGGAGGTGAAGTGCTCCCACCCTGCGGGCTTCAACTCGGTTGCGTTGCCGTCGGCATGATGCAGAGTGATGAGCGGCTTTCGACTGCTGCGCGAGTAGAGTTGTCCGATGCGAGTGATGGACACACCCGCAATCCGGGCTGGCACCCGGGTCTTCGCGGGCGCGCTGAATAGCAGCTCGTAGTCTTCTCCACCGTTGAGCGCGGCATTCAGGGCCTGATCCGCCGGGAGCTTTGCGGTAAGCGAGTGAACGGGAAGAGCAGCCGCGTCGATCTCGGCGCGAACCCTCGAAGATTCGCAGAGGTGGGTGAGGTCCGTGGAGAGTCCATCGCTGAGGTCAATGGCTGCGGTGGCGAGGCGTCGATGCAGGAGGGCTGAGCCCACTTCGAGGCGTGGGTGGGGAAAGAAGTGCGGATGGGGCTCGCTGCTCTTTGCGCGGGAGCGTCGGCTGGTGCCGAGCAGCTGGGTAAGCTCGGCGTGTGCTCCGCCAAGCGCGCCGGTGACATAGAGGACATCGCCCGGACGCGCTCCTGAGCGGCGAAGGGAACGGCCGGCCGGTGCCGACCCGATGAGGATAATGTCGGCGAGAATCAGGTCGGCTGGCGACTCCGATGTATCGCCGCCGGCGAGCGGAGTCCGATGCTGGCGCGCGAGGGAGTCTATTCCGTCGAAGAATTCTGCCACCCAGCTCCGGCCGTGTGCGGTCTTCAACATCGGGCCGGGAAGCGCGAGCGAGAGGAAGGCGGCCAAAGGCGTTGCCCCCATAGCGGCCAGGTCACTGAGACCCCGTGCCAGACAGCGGTGACCTGCCGCCTGCGCGGGGTGCAGATCGCGCCGGAAGTGGCGGTTCTCAAGGGTGAAGTCGGTTGTGACGAGGATTTCAGAACCGGGTGAAGGCCTCAGGATGGCGCAATCATCTCCAATGCCGAGAGCGAGAGACCTGCTGGCGGGTGACGAAAATCTATGACGAATCTGTTCGATTAGCGCAAGTTCGCCAATCTTTGCTGATCTGGTTCCGGCCATTCTGAAGAGGATAAACGCATGTAGTCATTAGGCCGGGTATGGAGAATGGATGCAAAACTTTGCAGCCTGAGATGGCGAAAATTGAGGAATTGGTTGCACCGGCATTTGCCAGTTTGTTAGGCTCGAAGTTGTCGCTCAAGAGGGTCCGCGATTCCTGAATCCCGATTTGCAATTTTCATTTGCTGATGGGCATTGTGGGGAGCGGACTTTTCGCGCCGCATTGCGGCCAGATTGCGAGCCCGGGTCGTGGATTGAAGCTGAAGAGACGCTACTACATCATGTTCGTGAGCCGCGATGAGGATGGCAGCCTGAATAAGGTTCCCGTCCCATTGCACTACGCGTATCTCTTTGTCGCCGCGGCAGTGATCGGACTGTTCACGATTACGGGTCTGGCGGGATCGTATTCGCGGATGCTGATCAAGACGGCTCGCTTCAACCAGTTGCGGCAGGACCATAACGCTCTCCAGAAGGATTACGCCCATCTGGAGGAGGCGGCGCATGAGAAGGACATTCAGGCGGCTTCGCTTGGGTCGCTGGCCAGCGAAGTCTCTGCTCTGTATGGCTTGACTGCCAGCAAGCTGGCGATTCCCATGAGCAGGGTGACGGGCAAGGCAGGCCACCGGCGTGCTGCTGCGGTGGCGCAGGCTGTCGCCAATGCTCCCCTGACGGAGACGGCCAGCCTGAACGACGATACGTATTACAAGTCGCTCGACGCTTTCTACTCGCTTCGCAATCAGGCCCTCAACGGTGCTGCGGCAAGGGCACTGACGGGAATGAACCACCCCGGCTATAGCCCGGGCTCGAGTCTCTTTGGCGGATTGTCGCCTCTGGCGGTAGAGGCTACAGCCTATGCTCCTACTCTGTGGCCTGTGATGGGCCCGATCACGAGCAGCTTCGGTCAGCGGGAAGATCCTGTGCTTGGAAACGGAGAAGGCGAGTTCCATAAGGGGCTAGATATTGCCGCGCCCGATGGAACACCGATCCGTGCGACCGCGGATGGCGTCGTGAAGTCCGCCCAGGTGGAGAACGGTTACGGACGTGAGGTAACGATCGACCACGGCCACGGGGTCGAGACTCTGTATGGCCACATGTCTGGATTTGCTGTTGTCGCGGGACAGACGGTAACCCGCGGAGAGGTGATTGGCTATGTGGGTCACAGCGGTCGAGTGACGGGGAACCACGTCCATTATGAGGTCCGGATCCGCAACACCGCGGTCAACCCGCACAAGTATCTCCGAACGACGCTGGCACAGTTGGGGGACAGCGAAATCGCTCCTTCCTCCGCCTCAGCCGCGGCACCTGCGGGAGGTCCGGCGAAGGCTGCCGGCGTCGGGATGGACCGCTGAAGATAGTTCGATTGTGAGGGGAGAGGCGGGCTTCGAGCCTGCCTCTTTTCGTTTCCGGCAAAAAAGCTCACCGGTGAAAAAGATTTAGAGTGATGACTTACGGCAAACATCTCTGTGATCCGAAGGGTAAGGGGGCGGTGTTGTCGCGACTTTCATCGGTAAGGAAAAGAATCTGCCATGGTGAGCAAGGGTTTACGGGCTTTGTTGATTACGGGTCTGCTGGGGGCGTGTGCAGGGTACGGTGCGGCACAGGGGAAGGCGATCGCAGGCGAGAACACGGACTTTACAAGCTCGTTGAACAAGGCAGATCGTGCGGAGTGGTTTCGCGACCAGGGCTTTGGGCTCTTCATTCACTGGAGCGTGGACAGCCAGCTTGGGACGACAATCAGCCACTCGCTCGTCGGCGCTTCGGACGACTACGTTGACCGGTTCTTCAATGATCTGCCCAAGACCTTCGACCCGACGCGTTTCGATCCGAATGACTGGGCGCGGCTGGCACGGCTCGCAGGTGTGCGGTACGTGGTGTTCACGGCCAAACATCACTCCGGCTTTGCCATGTACAACACGCGAACGACGCCGTTCAACATCATGAACACGCCGTTCCATCGGGATATCACGGCTGAGATCCTGAAGGCGTTCAAGGCGCAGGGGATCGCTCCCGGGCTCTATTTTTCACCGGACGATTTCTACTGGCTTCACAAACACGGCAAGCTCATCCAGCGTGGCATCGCCGATGTGCAGCCGAGCCATAACCCGGGCCTGCTGGACTACGATAGCGCGCAGTTGCGCGAGCTGCTGACCAGCTACGGCCCGATCGATGTGCTGTTCTTCGACGGCGAGGCGACGAGCCTGCGTCAGCTTGCCTGGAAGCTGCAGCCGGAGATCGTCATCACGCGCGGAGCGATGCGTACGCCTGAGCAGACCATTCCTGGACAGGCCTTCGACGAGCCCTGGGAGGCGAACGATACGATGGGCGATGCCTGGCAGTACCAGCCGCAGCTCGATCACTACAAGTCGGGTCACCAATTGATTCGCTCGCTTATAGAGACGCGGGCCAAGGGCGGCAATCTTCTGCTGAACGTCGGTCCCAAGCCGAACGGCGAGCTGGCCATCGAGCAGGAGGAGCGGCTGCGCGAGATCGCGATCTGGATGTTCGTCAACTCGGAGTCGATCTACGCGACTCGTCCATGGATCATCACCAACGAGGGCGACATCTGGTTTACGAAGAAGAAGGACGGCAGCGCGCTGTACGCGATTGTCGATTCAGACGTTCCGTGGAAGCGGGGACAGTGGCAGGATGTGGTGCTGAAATCGGTGAAGGCGACGCCCGAGACGGAGATTACGGTGCTCGGCGCCAACGGTAAGGTGCTGGAGTATTCGAACGTCGTTCCCAAGACCACCTTCCAGATGGAAAGTGACGGCCTGCACATCCACACCATGAAGTCGCAGCGCCTGTTCGACAAGACAGAGTGGCCGAACCCGGTGGTCCTGCGGTTGACGCATGTGCAGCCGGCCCTGGTGCCGCCACGGGTCCAGACCATTGGGGACGAGTGGAATGCCTCTTCCGGAGACTTCAAGCTGGATGGAGAGCTTCTGGCGATGGGCGACTCCAGGTCGCTCGAGGTCGGTTTCGAGTATCGATCGATTTCAGGTGAGGATGTTCACTCGCGCTCGGCTCCCTGGGTAGCTCTGCCGCTCCAGACAATGACGCACATGGGGAAGTTCTCGGCCGACCTGACGGGGCTTTCGGCATCGGGCCGCTACGAGTTCCGGGCGGTGGTGCGACACCCTCTGCTTTCGCTTTATGGAGCGGAAAAGATCCTGCGGAAGTCGCGTTGAGATGAAGAATTGCTGGGCTAGAGCCGATAGGAGAGCGTAGCTGCACATTTCGCGGAGCGGAGAAAGCTATGCATCGATCCCAGGGATCCAGCCGAAGCAGGCACCCGAATGTGTCCCGTCCTGCATCTTTCGTGCTAGTGGCAGGGGAGCATAGCGGTCTCTATAGTCAGCAGAGGGTCTTAGAAAGGCTCACCTCTTCCGACTATGGTTCTGCCTTGAAAGAGATTCCCGGTATCGCCAGCAGCGTTTTTTGCGGAGTGGAATCATCGATGGGCGAAACATCTGCCTCGTTCCGAAAAGGGAGCCCGGAATCGGAAGAATCGATCTCGCTCTCCCAGGTGCTTTCCGCGCTGTCGTTCGCCATTGAGCTGACAGACGGCGCGATGCACGGCCATTCCCTTCGGAGTTGTCTGCTAGGGATGCGAATCGCGACAGAGGCAGGGTTTACGATCGAGGAAAAGAACAGCCTCTATTACGCTCTGCTGCTGAAAGACGTTGGGAACGAGGAGATCTTCGGTTTGCGCTGCGACCGTGGAGCCAGCATCGTCAGCAAGCTGGGGATGGGGTCTTTGGCGGCCGATGCCATCAACAACCTTGAGGAGCACTGGGATGGTTCGGGAACTCCCTATGGCCTATGCGGAAGTGAGATTCCCCGGCTCGCGCGGGTTGTGGCGATCGCCCAGCATCTCGATATGTTCGCGATCGGCAGAAATCCTAAAAATGCGATCGAGACGCTGCAGGAATGGAGCGGAAGCTGGTTTGATCCGCAGCTTGTAGATGTGGCGCTCGCTCTGGATGCGCAGAATGCACTTTGGGATGGCTGCCGGGCCAGCGACAGCATCGAGGTGACGCGGGGCCTGGTTCTAGCTCTTGATCCGCATCGCAGACATCACCTGGACGACGATCAGATCGACCGCATCTGCGAGGCATTTGCGGAGATTGTCGATGCGAAGTCCCATTTCACCTTTCGTCACTCTATCGGAGTGGCCGAGACAGCGCGTGGCATTGCTGAGGCGCTGCGCCTCCGTCCGGATCGCATTCGTCTGGTCTGGCGTGCTGCCCTTCTGCACGACCTTGGCAAGCTGAGTATCTCGAACAAGATTCTGGACAAGACCGGTATGCTCACCGATGCGGAGTGGGCTATTGTGAAGCAGCATCCGGGGCTAAGCCGCAGAATTCTCGAGCAGATTGCTCCCTTCCGGGAGATCGCGATTGTTGCGGGCGAGCATCACGAGAAGCTGGACGGTACCGGCTATCCCAACGGGCTCTTTGCGCAGGATCTCTCGCTGGAGTCTCGCATCATCGCCGTGGCCGATGTCTACAGCGCTTTGTCTGAGGATCGTCCCTACAGGGCGGGCCTTGGGTTTGGGGAGATTCTCCCCATTTTGAACGGACTCTCGGGCCGGCAACTCGATAAGGAGTGCATTCAGGCTCTTTTGAGCTATCTGACCACCCATCGTCCCCTGGAGATGGATGCGCAGACGGCGGCAGCAGCACGGCTCAGCCGATTCTGCGCCTGACCTTGCCTTTTCCAGACTGAACTATCTGGATTGTGAAGAAGACGCGTCTCCGTCTACCGGAGGGGGCTCGGCCTGGCTCGAGGAAGCGCTGCTGGTCAGGGATTGGATCAGCTCCATCGGTACGGTGGCTGTAAGAATTGCGCGATCCTTCTTGTGATCCATCTTGACCGAAGCGAGGAGACGGAGAACCTCTGCATCCTGCTGGTTGCGGGGCTGCACCTGCTGTAGGGACTTCAGGAGTCCAAGAAGCATCGATAGCCTCTGGGCCGATTCTGCTGCCTGGGCCTCTGTGGGAGAGATCTCCTCGACTCTGAACCTGAGGCTGCCCGTATAGCGAAGACTGGCGACGAAGGTCGTGTCCTCCGGCAACGGAAGCTGGACGCCGAAGAGGCTGATGTATCCTCGGTCAGAGAATGGCAGGCCGATGTGGCCGATGCCCCATGCGCTGGCTAAAAGGGGAACATCGCGATAGCGCGCCGAGAGCAGTGAAGATCCGGAGAAGGGTGAAGCTGCCCAGCGATGACGATCGAGAATCGAGTGAATCTGCTCTTCCGTGGGCATATTGGATGCGGCGATGGAGTCGTATCCCAGTTGTGCGATTCGCAACGATCTCTTCTGGCCGTTGTCGTCGACGGAGATGGTGTACACGGTATGCCCGGCGTAGGTCTCGCGCGAGCTCGCGATCGAATCGAGGTAGTGTGCCAGCTTCTCTCCGTCGAATCGTCCTTCAAAGACCTCGGAGTATCCGACCGGCCCGTTGGGGCCATTTGGATCATCCATACGGTGCAGAGCGAAGGCCACTTCATCGAGGTCCCGTTCGGGAACGATTCCCGTGGCGTCGACAAAGTGCTGGTACTCCGGAGCGCGCTTGACCGGGGTGCGGTCGAAGTGCGTGGCCAGCCGGAGCGGCTTGAGGTTGACGTAGACGATCGCGTCGGATTCGGGCAGCAGCCTTGCTGGCTCCGGGGGCGCCGCCTTGCGCAGCAGGATGGCGACGATCAGCGCGACGATGAGTGCCGCTACCAGAAGCAGGGAGTATCGGGTGGGCTTACGCATCGTGACGGGAGGTCTGCAGGCAATCAGGCATTCTGTCTGTTTCTACTCCGTCTCGCGGCAGAGAGCAATCGATCTATTCCGTAATGGCGAAGGTGTAGATCTTGCCGCCGTTGGTGATGTTGCCGGTTCCAGGAGGCAGGATACCGTATTCTCCTCCTCCAACAGAGGAGTCTACGGTGAACCGCCAGGTACGGGAACCTACCTTTTGCGGCTGGAAGGCGACTTCATCGCGCTGGGCTCCACTGCTGGAGTGAAAGACGCCGCCGGTGAGTGAGCGGAACTCACGATTGTCGGAGTGGACGCGAAAGCGGAGTAAGTCGTATTCGGCAATATCGACGCTGGGGGGAGCGTAGATGAGGATCTCCACAGGAGCCTGCAGGGCGAGCTTCGATTCGCGTCCATTGAGGTGTCCGTTGCGATCCTGCTTGATAATTCCGTGGGTCGCCGTTGATTTCAGCCATCCTCCTGACTTGATATGCACGAGCTCGGTTTGGAGAGGCTGCCAGGTCCCGTTGCGGTCCTTGTAGTAGGCGCCGATCTCGCTGGCCTCGGAGATCGGCGGCGGTCCCTGCTGCTGCGAAGTCGCGGGATCGGGCGCGAGCCGCTTGCGGCCCTTGTTAATCATCGCGGTGATCACGCGTTCGGAGATGTTCGCACTCTTCAGGTCGATCAGGGAGTCTGCATCCGTCGTGTACTGTCCCGGCTGGGCCGCAATTGCCTGCAGGATCAGATCGTCGCTGAGTCCGGCGCTTACCATGCGGATGATGGAGTTGTTGTTCAGGGTCTTCAGGTGACTGGAAGTAGCCGTAAGAGGGCCTTCCGCCGGCTGCGGGGCGCTCTGCGTGAGACCTGCGAGCGGAAGAAGAAGCAGGAGCAGCCCGGTGGTCAGGGGGAGTCTGAACAGCGACATCGAAAGTACCTCCAGAGGCGGCGGTTCTCGAACTGTTGGACGATGCAGGCCCCTGGGTGGCAATCCGGAATCTGCAAGATCAAAGGAAGCTATTTCCTTGATCTGTCATCATAAAGACAGGCGTTCGTGCAGTTCAGCGAGTGCCAGGAGATCCGATTTGATGAAGCTGAAGCTCCCTGAAGGGAATTTCAAGGCGTATCTGTTCGATTGTGATGGAACGATCGCGGACTCGATGCCTCTGCACTACATCGCCTGGAAGACCGTTCTTTCAGAGTGGAACTGCGAGTTTAGCGAAGATCTGTTCTACGAGTGGGGCGGCATGCCGGTGGCGAAGATCCTTACGTCGCTTAACGAGCGCCACGGCCTGTGTATGCCTATCGACGAGCTACAGCGGCGCAAGGAAGAGCTGTTTTATTCCAACCTGCAGCTGATGAAACCGGTTCCGGAGGTGCTGGAGCACATTGAGGCGCGACACGGCGAAATCCCGTTTGCGGTTGTTTCAGGCAGCACGCACGACTCGGTTCGGGCTTCTCTGACTGCGCTCAATCTTGTGGATCGTTTTCAGGCGTTTGTGTGTGCGGGTGACTATAAGAACGGCAAGCCGCATCCGGAGCCCTTTCTACTTGCGGCCGATCGGCTGGGAGTGGCTCCGGAGCATTGTCTGGTCTTTGAGGACGCGCAACTGGGAATCGATTCGGCGACTGCAGCCGGGATGGCGTCGGTGCGCATTGCAGCACCCTGGGAGCGTGCAGCGGCCCTGCAGCAGATCAGGGAAGAGGCTATGGGAAACGGTTGATCTTGCTTGGTGAGGGTGGTTTTGCGGCACACCCTCTGCTGTGCTACAGTTAGCACTGCGGCGCACTCTGCGCAGGCACGTCTGCGCTTCAGCCAGTCGTTGTCACAGGGGGCGAACAAGGCTGTCGGGCTGGCGTAGCTCAGCTGGTAGAGCATCTGATTTGTAATCAGAGGGTCGGGGGTTCAAGTCCCTTCGCCAGCTCCAGATCTCCCACAGCCGAGAACGAGATTGGATTTGGTTGTACTGTCGGGCCGTTCTGGCCAAGCAGACCTCCGGAGACCTTCAGGGATGCAGGATGAACCTGATCGGTAGTTTGGATCAGGCGCGATTCTTGATGGGCAGGGAGAATGCTGGGCAGGCAGGTGCGGTAGAAGATGTGCACAGGTGGCCGAGTGGTTAATGGCAGCAGACTGTAAATCTGCCGCGCAACGCGCTACGGAGGTTCGAATCCTCCCCTGTGCACCACGAGTTTGATTGAGTTGTAGTTACAGGCGTAAGACAGGGGAGCGTGCGTGGATTTTGGCCCCTCCGGCAGCGGGAGGATGATTGTCGCGCTGGTGGTGCTTGGGATTCTGGCGATTCTTGCCTGGCAGACGATGGAGCCAGGGAAGTATCAGTCGCTGACGTTCATTCTGTTAGGATTTTTTGCCTTTCGCGTAGCGCTCGGATGGCTTCGTTCGCGGTAGGATAGTTGAGTTGGTTTAAAGCTGATGTAGCTCAGTGGTAGAGCACTCCCTTGGTAAGGGAGAGGTCATGGGTTCAAGCCCCATCATCAGCTCCAGATTTTCTTCAGCCTTCAGGTTTTCGGAGGTTGTGGTGCGGGAGTAACTCAGTGGTAGAGTCACAGCCTTCCAAGCTGTTGGTCGCGGGTTCGATTCCCGTCTCCCGCTCCAAAGATATTGAAGGTAGCCGCAGGAGAGTTTGTTGAGCACGCTAAAAGAGCAACCGGTCCTCCCGATCGCTGATCCTGTAGCCTTCGGCGCAGTCAAGTCAGCGATCGAGTCGGTATTTTCCACCGGCAAGGTCGCTGAATTTTTAAAATCGCTCGATCGCCACGGTGTTCGAATCCGTGACTTCGAAGAGGTTCTTGCGAAGGGGCTTCTTGGACAGAAGACGGCGGCGGAGTACGCCGGTCTGCCGGACCGCGATCAGGGGCAGATTCGCGAACTGTATCTGGCCAGCCTGGAGCGCGTTGCTCCGGAGCTTCGGCAGAGATTCTTCCGGCTGTACGCGTATTACTGAGACGGTTTTGGAAGTTGTGATTTGAACCCGCCGGCTACCACCGGCCAAACACTCAAAGACGGAGAGAGCAATGGCGAAGGAGAAATTTGATCGTTCCAAACCGCATGTGAACATTGGGACGATTGGTCACATTGACCACGGCAAGACGACGTTGACGGCTGCGATCACGAAGGTGTTGTCGAAGCA
>Ga0164242_10000119_pt1 | contig 94281 bp, 101 predicted proteins | sample OricomgcompostMG_FD_108783 | JGI IMG/M metagenome (GOLD analysis project Ga0164242, IMG submission 108783) | Miracle-Growth compost microbial communities from Emeryville, California, USA - Original compost - Miracle growth compost (MG) ...
GGTTTGCTCATTGGCGTCATCGGCGGCCAGCCGGGCACCAAGATGCTCGTCAGTAATAGCACCACATCTAGCACCACTACGAGCACCGCACAGTCAGCCAGTGGTCCTGGAGGGCCCAGCGTAGGCGGTCCGGGTGACAGTGGATCATCTAACGGGAGTACAAGTACTCGTCCAAGCTTCGGTGGAGGATTCCGTACCCGTGCCAGCAACACAGCCGCAGCTAAATCATTCAGCAACATCAAAGCACAGATCGGATTCGGTATCTTACTTGAAGGCTTCGGTGCGGCCGTACTCATCGCAGTCATTGGCAGCGCCTTGGCAGCAGGCATGATTGCCCGTGTGCGACCATCAACCGTAATGAGGGCGGAGTAACCTATGTTGGAAGTAAAGAAACTCGTTAAGAAATTCCAGAGCGGCGACACTGAAGTCGTTGCCACCGATAATGTCAGCTTCAGCGTGCCGGACGGTCAGTTCGCCAGCATCGTCGGCAAGAGCGGTTCGGGCAAAAGCACCTTGCTATCTTTGCTCGGCGCGCTCGATAAGCCGACAAGCGGCAGTATCGTAGTAGGCGAAAAAGACGTGACCAAAATGCGTGATCACGAGCTGATCAGTTACCGCGGCAAGTCCATAGGGTTCGTGTTCCAGAACTACAATCTGGTACCGAGCCTGACTGCTCTGGAAAATGTCATGCTACCCATGGAGTTCGCCCGGGTACCTAAAGCTGAGCGCATAACCCGGGCCCGCGACCTGCTAGCGGAGGTCGGCCTGGAGCCGGAACAGATGGAACGCAAGCCGGGACGGCTCAGCGGGGGTCAACAGCAGCGCGTCGCCATCGCCCGGGCACTCGCCAACAAACCCAAGCTTATCCTGGCGGATGAGCCCACCGGTAATCTTGATGCAGCTACCGGCAAGATGATCTTTGACTTGCTACATAGTCTTAGCCGCACCGAACAGACCACCATCATCGTGGTAACGCACGATCTCGAAATAGCCGGCAAGACCGACAAGACGTTCAAATTGGCTGACGGCAAACTGGTCAGTAAATAAGTTTCATAAGAAAAGAGTTGGGGAGACAGAGGCTGCAGGGATAGGGTGGCCGGACGCGGGTGCGGGTAACGATTACCTAACGTTCAGGCAACGTTCCCGCACCCACGCGCGTCAGACGGTCTGCGGCGACAGGGTCGTCACGAGCCCGATGGCGGTGTCGACCAACTGCAGGAGTCCAGCCGTCACGTGACGGAACGTGACCTCGATGCAGCGTGTGCCGCCGAGCGGAATCTCCTTCACCTGTGCGTCCTTCTCTTGGAGGCTCCGTAGCGCATCCAGGAGATCGGCGTACTGAGTCTCAGACAGATCCTTGACCCAGCGCTTGCGGGACTCTGCGACGTGGCGTGATGTGCCAGCTGCGTCCTTAACCCATACCAGAGCCTTCATGTCTCTCCCAACTTCGGGGTGTGAGGTGTCACACCGGTTCGACTCTCGGAGATATCCTCGCGAAAGCGTCGATATACTTTATCATGATTAACGCACTTATGCCAGTATAGGCACCAGGGTGAGGCCGGCCGCGAGGACCAGCAGTGTAAAGAGCGAGACACCGAACATCTGCCGTGCCCACGCTTCGGGTGCAACCGTCGGTCGCCGTCGCAGTCCGACGTATAGCCAGTACAGTCCATACACTCCCACCGCCATAAGAGGCCATCGGTTTTCCTGCAGTGCCAGCAGGAAAACCGTAGCGACATACAGCCAGACATAGATAAGTATCCACAGCTGTGTGTTCCGCGTGCCGTATTTCACGGGCCAGATCGGCAGCTTGCCGGCCTGATAATCCTTCAGACGAAACACGCCGATCGCATAGAAATGCGGCATCTGCCAGAACACCATGATGAGTCCGAGTAGCCAAGCATCGAGGTCGAGATGGCCGGTGACCGCCGTATAGCCCGCCATCAGCGGCACCGCACCCGATATCGTACCGATGAGCGTGCTCCACGGCGTCGTCCGCTTGCTCCAACCATATAACACCACATAATCGACATAGGCGACGGCACCGAGAACTGCGGTCAAGACATTGACATGCACGAGCAGGATCGCAAAGCCCACCAGCCCAAATGTGGCCGCCATCGTCAGCAGGGCATGAGCCGGTACTTCGCCCGTGACCGTAGCACGTTTCTTGGTACGCGGCATCTGGGCATCAACTCCGCGGTCGGTGAAGTTATTCGCCGCACAGGCGCTCATCACAATAAGCGTGGTGCCAAGTAAGGTATAGATAGGCAAAGCCCAATCAAGATGAGGTAGCGACACGAACAGAAAGCCGGCCAGCGTCATCAGCACATTGAAAAACGTACGTTCCGGCTTAACGGCCGCCGCATAGGCATTAAAATGTCGCATCAGAGACCCGAGTTCGTTTGATTCTGCATATATTGGTTCATCTGTTGCGGCGACATGCGGTAGTTCAGGTTATACATGATCCAGACCGATCCCAGCACGACAACGACCGCGAAAAATATCATGAGCAGTAGGATCAGCTGGCGCCAACGCGGCTTACGCTCTTCGCCTACGTGCAGGAAGAACACGAGCTGTACTATGAACTGCACCGCCGCCAGGCACGCCAACAATATTTCCGTGACGTGCGTGGTGCTCGTACCACGCGTGACCAGCAGGTAAGCCGCCACCGTCGACAGGATCGACAGTAGGAAGCCGGTGATGTATTTGCCGTAGCTCAAATGTAGTTCGTCGTGTTCAGATACTACCGCGCTCATATGTTCAGGCTCCCCAAAAGATATACGACAGTGAAGATGAATATCCAGACCACATCCAGGAAATGCCAGAAAAGGCTGAGCAGCGTCAATCGCTTGCGGACCGTATCGGTCAGCCCTTTCTTGAGCGTGAATATACCGACGACCGCCATCCAGATCAATCCCACCGTGATGTGCAAGCCATGCGTACCGACCAGCGTGAAGTAGCTGCTTAGGAAACCACTGCGCCGCCAGCTGTTACCCTCGGTGACCATGGCGTGGAATTCGCTGAGTTCCATACCCAAGAACACGCCGCCCAGAACGAACGTCACCAGCAACCAGCCGACGACCGCCTGCTTGTCACGCTTCTGAAGCGCCAACATGGCCAGCCCCATCGTGAAACTGCTAGTAAGTAGTACGATTGTTTCAACCAGTACGTATGGCAGCTTGAACAGCTCGCGGCCACCAGGCCCACCGAATGTATTGCCGTGCAGCACCGCATACACCGCGAACAGGCTGGCGAACAGCACACAGTCGGTCATCAGGTATACCCAGAAGCCGAACGTCGTCTTATCGGTCGCTTCGGCCTCGACCCGCTTCAAGTCCAATGTCGTCACCTCACTCATATACGGCATACTCCTTCAGTTTGCGCCGCCGGGCATTCTCAAGCCGTTCCACTTCTTTGGCGGTCAGGACGTATTCCGGCTCATCATTCATAGACCGCACGATCAGTGCCGTAATGATGCCCAGTAATCCGACGATCGCGAGCAGCCATATGTGCCATATCGCACCGAAGCCTACCAGGAACGATAGGCCACCGATGATGATCGGCACACCGGAGTTCTTAGGCAGGATGATGTCTTCGTAGCCCCCTTGTTTTTTGCCGGCCTGCTTATCGGCCCAGAACTGGTCGCGCTCGGTCACGACGGGCAGCTTAGTGAACACATAGAACGGCGTGGGGCTCGGTACCGACCATTCAAGCGTGCGGCCATTCCAGGGGTCACCGGTAAGGTCCCGACGCTCATTGCGCTGCCAGATACTGACCGCCAGTTGTAACAGCTGACACACTATCCCTGCTACGATAACCGCTGCGCCGATACCCGCGACGATGAATAGCGGCTGCCAGCCCAACGATGCGTCATAGTGATCAAGCCGGCGCGTAGCGCCCATCAGTCCCAAGATGTAAAGCGGGAAGAATGCCAGCATGAAACCGATGATCCAACACCAGGCCGCGATCTTGCCAAGCCCCTCATGCAGCCGGAACCCAAGTACTTTCGGTAGCCAGTAGGTAAGACCTGCGAAGAAGCCGAACACTACGCCTGAAATAATCATGGTATGGAAGTGAGCCACTAGGAATAACGAATTGTGCACCTGGAAATCAATGGCCGGCACAGCCATCAGCACCCCGGTCACACCGCCGGTGATGAACAGGAACACGAAGCCCATGAACCAGACCATGGGGCTCGTGAACCGGATACGTCCGCGGTACATCGTGAACAGCCAGTTGAATATCTTGACACCGGTGGGTATGGCAATGAGCATGGTGGCGATGCCGAACACAGCGTTTACGTCAGCGCCAGCCCCCATGGTAAAGAAGTGGTGCAGCCAGACGGTAAAGCTCAGGAATACGATGGCCCCGATCGCCCACACCATGCTGGTGTATCCGAACAGCCGTTTACGGCTGAACGTCGCGACGATTTCGCTGTAGATACCGAATGATGGTAGTACCAGGATATAGACCTCAGGATGCCCCCAGGCCCAGATAAGGTTGACGTACATCATGGCGTTACCGCCAGCACCGGCGGTAAAGAAATGCATACCTAACGCGCGGTCGAGGAAGAGCAGCGTAAGGGTGACCGTCAGGATAGGGAAGGCGAAAGCCACCAGTATCATACTGCCGAACACGCTCCACGCGAACATCGGCATCTTCATCATCGTCATACCTTGGCAGCGGTTTTTAACGATGGTGACCAAGAAGTTGATGCCGCTCATCAGCGAGCCGACACCGGCGATCTGTAAGCTCCAGATCCAATAGTCCACCCCGACGCCCGGGCTAAATTTAAGCTCGCTGAGCGGCGGATAAGCCAGCCAGCCTGCGGCACTGAACTCACCCACGACCAACGATAAGTTGATGAGTATCATGCCGGAGGTAAACAACCAGAAGCTGAGCGCGTTCATGAACGGAAACGCCACATCGCGGCTGCCAAGCTGCTGCGGTAGTACCAGATTGATGATGCCGAACATCAGGCCCATGGCCACAAAGAAAATCATAATGGTACCGTGGGCACTGAACACTTGCTGGAACGTATCGGGTGAAAATGGTCCGTTATTCGATCCTACGCTGACGGCCTGCTGCAAGCGCATCATAACCGCATCCGAGCCGCCGCGCAGCAGCATGGCTACTGCTACGATAACGTACATGACACCGATGCGCTTGGGGTCCTGGGTGGTCAGCCACTCATGCCACAGCCAACGCCACTTATGGAAATAGGTAAGCAGAGTCAGTACAACGAGTGCACCGAGGACGATGCCCACAGCTGCCCCCCGCGTAACTGCGGCCTGCGGAAAAGCATGCCAACTCAGGCGGCCGAGCCAGGCAATCGCGAAGGAGCCGATCATTGGGCCGCCCCCGTCTGCGGCATCATGTACTTCATTACTATGTCATTATACAGGCCGTCCATCACGCCAGAGTAGTATGTTACCGGCACGTTATCGCTAGGCTTGGCTAGTGCTTGATACGTCTGGTTGTCGAGCTGCTTAGACGCCTGTCGCGCCTGTTTGACCCAAGCATCGAAACCCGTCTGCGACGCAGCTCGCACCGTGAAGTCCATGCGCGAAAACCCATGACCGGCGATATTGGCGGGCGAGCCCATGAAGCTGCCGGTTTTATCCGCCTGTTCATGTAGCTGCGTATCCATACTGGGCATGGCGTAGATCTGACCGCCCAGCGCCGGGATCCAGAATGAATTCATGATGGTATCGCTGGTCACGTGGAAATCAACCGGCACGCCTACCGGGATCTCGGCCAGGTTCACGCTTGCTACATGCTGCTTGGGATATATGAACAGCCATTTCCAATCCAATGATACGACTTGGATGGTCAATGGTTTTTTGTTTGAGGCCAGCGGTTTGTACGGATCGAGTGCATGAGAGCTGTTCCAGGTAACGACACTGAGGATGCCGATGATAACGATGGGGATACCCCACCAGATGCTCTCGAACAGCCGGCTGTGGTCGAAGTCGGGGTCGTATTTGACACGTTTACGGGATTTTTCGTGATTTTCCTCGCGGTACTTTATAGCGATCATGATAGCGATCGCATAGGTAGGAATCACCACGATCACCGCCAGCAGCAATGCAAAGAGCATGAGGTGCAGTTCTTTACGCCCCATCTGACCAGCTGGCTGCAATATAGGAATGCTGCGCCGGCTGAGATACCAGCCAGCAATGCTCACGAACACCGTGAACACCACAAATATCAGACCGAGTTTATGTTTTGTCTTCATATACGCGTCAGTCGGATGAGAGACGTATCCTACTTACGCTTATTGTACCATGCACCTTATTTCCCAGGAAAAGAGCAGCCCGAGACTTCGGCTTTGCCGAAGCCCGGCGCGATGAGAGAAACCTAGGTTTCTCTCATTACCGCTAAAAATGTTCGCGCAGGTGGGAGTAGCTGTAATCCCACGTAGCATCGGATTTCTTGTGCGGGTTGAAGATGTTTTCAGGGTCGAAAATATGTTTCACTTGTCGGAACAGGTCGACGACAGGCTTGCCGAACTGCGCTTCCAACCACGGTCCGCGCACCAGACCGTCGTTATGTTCGCCGCTTAGACTACCACCGTAATGCAGCACCAGGTCGTTGACTTCTTTCTGACTCGGCTGGAGTTTTTTACGCTCCTTGGGTTCTTCGAAACGCATCAGCGGGATGACATGGAAGTTGCCATCGCCGATATGCCCCTGAATGGTCGCGAACAACTTGTATTTCTTGATGATCCGGCGGAGCTTAGGCAGGAATTCAGGCAAAGTCTGCGGCGGCACGATGAAGTCATCGATGTAGGGGGCGGTGTGCTTGTCTTTGACTTTGCTTCGCAGGATCTGGAATGCGAACCGGCGCATGATCCAGAACTTTTCGCTGCTGCCCTCGGTAGGATCTTCCTCGAACCCATTGATTTCATACCGGGCACGCACGTGAGATAGCTCGCGGTGCAGGGCATGCACCTTGGTCCGTACTTCTACTTCGGTGTCACCATTGAATTCCACCATCAGGATCTGTTTGGGTATGCCTTTCAACAGCTGCAAGCCATCCGGGATCAGGGTGATCAGCAAGTGGATAAAGCGCTTCAGACCCAGCATTTTCAGGAACGCAGGCATGAAGCGGAGCGTGATAAGCAGGGTTGCATCATCGAAGCCCTCGAAAGTAGCCGGCTTGTACTCAAGCACCTTGTTGATAATGGGTCCAAGCTGATCGATATCGCGCAGGAACAGCACCAACAGGCCGGAGTGCGGCCGGGCTGGTACCAGCCGATATTTGATGTCCGTGACAAACCCGAGCGTACCTTCCGAGCCGACAATGAGTTTCGTGAGATCGAACACGCCGGTCTCGCGGTCCCAGACCTCCCAGAGTGTATACCCCATGCTGTTCTTGGAAACATGCGGTCGGGCAGCTTTTATCTCGTCATAGTGCGCCTCGCACAGGTCGTAGATCTGTTTGTAGATACGGCCTTCGTAGTCATGCTGGGCCAACTTTTTCTGCAGCTCGGCACCTTTGAGGGGTTTCACCACATATTCATTGCCATCGGCAAAGACGACGCGCAGTTCGTTCACGAAATCTTTCGTCTTGCCGTATTCCAGTGATTTCTCGCCGCCGGAGTTGTTGGCGACCATGCCGCCGACGCTTGCCAGATCACGGCTGGCAGGGTAGGTGGGCATCAGCGCGCCATGCTTCAGCGTCTCCTTTTCGAAATCGCGGTAAAACACGCCAGGCTGCGTCTGGGCTTCAGTGGCAGTCACTTTCTCAATCTTCGTGAAGTGCTTGTTGAAGTCAACAATGACGGACTCGTTGATGGCGCCACCGGCCATGTCGGTACCGGCCGAACGCGCCGTCACCGACAGATCTGGCATAGCTGTCTTTTCTTGCGCGACTAATTTGATAAGTGTCTGTACATCGGCGCTGTCACGCGGCATGACGACCAGCTGGGGCCGCAGCTCGAACATACTGGCGTCATGACTGTACTTTTCCTTAGCTTCGGCGCTGTCGTCCAGTTCGCCCTTAAACCCGTTTTTAACCAATGTTTGTTTGAAGTCTTCCATATGCCATAAGCTTAAGCGAAACGGTAGCGCCTGGCAAGTGGGGAACTAGCGTGTTATAGCCAGGAGCCCGTACCGCGGATCATCAGCAGCTGCATGTAAACCGACATTACCCGCAGCGTACGTCAGGTATACGCCACGACCCTTACACTGCTGCTGCCAACCGCCCAGCGACATGCGCTGCAGATTATATGCGTGGAGATAGAAGGTATATAGCGCGTACCGCTCATTAGTGTCAGTGCCGCTGCTCGTAAATCCGACACAGCTGCCCGCGGGCTGCGCGCTGACCAATGCATAGATCTGCTGCGATGGCTGGCCATAGTCCTGGACGAGGCTGTGATGGAACAGGTTGTTCGCCATGAACACCGCAGCCACCAGCGGTAGGGTTGCCGCCAGCAACCAGCGACGGCGCGGCATGCCTGCCAATCCTACCGCCAGCACGCCGACCGCACCCAGCAGCCCCCACAGCCAGAAATAATTCCGATGCACGATCGAGGTCAGCCACATCGGCCAGAAGGCGGCAATATCAAGCTTGTTGATATACGTATAGGCGTGGCCGCCACGGGCGACGAACCAGGCCAACATGAAGCCGCTGGCCGCTACGGCTACGGCGAGCCAGACGGCCCACTTCATACGCCAGGCCTGCATGAGCCCCACGCCGATGACAGGTAGCAGGAACATATCACTGTACCGGCCATAGATCCACTGGTCAGGACGCAAATTAGTGCCCTTGGCGTTGGACAGAGCAGTAGCGGCCACGCAGGCCAGCAGGGCAAGGACCGACAGAGCGATCACGCTCGTCGAAGAATCGGTAACCAGCTCGCGCCAGTTGCCGCGGCGCAGTCGGTTCAGGAGCGGTACCGTACCATATACGGCGATGCCGAACGTCGCCACCACCACGAAACACAACAGGCCGACAAAAGCCGCGAGAGAATGAACCCAGAAGTGTAAGTGAAGCGAAGAGTGGATCAGTGTTGCCACTTGACCGCCGTAACCTGGATTCGTGCTCGCCACGCTCTTGCCCATCACATGAGCAAAATAGGGCATGGCACCCACATGGTACAGCGCCACCATGCCGACAGCCGGAGCCAGCGACACCAGACTCTTCCAGCTACGGAGCGCCCATGCTCGGGCCACGAGCAGCGCCGCCAGGGCCAACACGAACATATAGCCCATGGGGTGTATCCAACACAGGTAGCCGGCGAGCAGACCAGCTCCCACCAGCCAATCAATGCGCCGGTAGCCGCTTCTGAGGAGTGCCGCCAGAGTGGCCAGCAAAATGAAGACAAAGCCGGAGGTCACCATGGCGTAGCCGCTCAGGGCGATCCATCCAGGGTAGGCCAGTGCGCCGAGCGTAACCAGCTGTAATCGCAGCGGTGTGGTATCGGGGTACAACCGGCGCAATACGTAACGCAGCAGCACCGCGCTACCTGCCCACATCAGGGCATTGATACAGAGCACACCGATCCATACGCCGTACGGATCACGGGTGATAAGGAAGGCCGGCGAAATGAGCAGCGCATAACCACCGAACCAACTGCTGGCGAATTGCACAGGATAACCGGCGATGGTTGCCGCTTTGGACAGATATCCGATTTCGTCGCTCAGAACCGCCGGACCGGAGATATCCAGATTGAGTATGAAAAAGCTGGCGAACACCAGTGCCGGCACGAACCAGGGCGCCAACAACAGTTGTTTCACCTGCGCCCGCAGTTTGCCCCTCTTTGCGTTCTGCGCTACGGCTGTTCCCTCGTGCCGTTTTTGCTTTTTCGTCACGGTACTATTGTAATACGCTGGTGCTTAGCAGGCAATGCGCTTACGGTCATATATGTTGCACGATGGTTATGGTTATTGCTACAATGCCCCCTGAAATGACAACACAAACATCCAAACAACGTATCGTCGTCGTAGGCGGCGGTTTCGGCGGCGTAAAAACCGCACTCGAGCTCGCTAAACATCCCGAAAAATTTGAAGTGACACTGGTGTCCGAACGACCGGATTTCTGGTATTTCCCCACGCTGTACCATACGGCCACCGGCGGTACGCGTGCTCAGAGCAGTATCGCTCTGAAGGCTCTCTTGCACGATAAGCCGGTCCATTTCGTAGAAGGCAAGGCCGTAAGCCTTGACCGCGCCGGCAAGACACTGACCCTGGAAGACAAGACGACGCTGTCGTACGACAAAATCGTCCTGGCTCTCGGTGTCGTCACCAATTACTTCAGCATTCCAGGTCTGCCGGAATTCAGTTTCGGCGTGAAATCCATCGCTGAAGCCGAAGAATTGAAACAGCACTTGCACCGGCAGATTACCGATGAGCGCCAGCCGGACCTGAACTACATCATCGTGGGCGGCGGTCCGACCGGTATCGAGCTGGCAGGTTCACTCGGCCTGTATATCCACCACATCATGAAACTCCACGGTATCCGCGACCGGAAGGTGCACGTCGACTTGGTAGAGAATGCCAAGCATCTCATGCCGCGCATGCCTCGCGCGGTCGGCAAAGCCATCGAACGGCGTCTGCGCCGTCTCGGCGTCCGGCTATACTTAGGCCAAGCAGTGCAAGGGGAAACCGCCGATGAACTGAACGTTAATGGCAAGCCCATCCGTAGCCACACCGTGATCTGGACAGCTGGACAAGCCAACAACCCGTTCTTCAACGCCAATGCTTTCGCCATATCGCCGCGCAAAAAAGTGGTGGTTGACGAGTTCCTTCGTGCTGAACACGACGTGTTCGTGATCGGCGACAATGCCGAAACGACATACAGCGGTATGGCCCAGACAGCCGTCTACGATGCCGAGTTCATCGTGCACAACTTCGTCAAAGAAGCAGCAGGTGAACCCAAGCTCGCATACCGACCTAAACGCCCAGTCTACGTCACACCGGCCGGTCCTCACTGGGCAGCCGTAGAGTGGGGCAAAGTACACCTGTACGGCTGGCTCGGGTGGACATTACGTGAAGCAGCAGATTTCGTCGCCTTCACCGATATCGAATCGCTGCCCAAGGCCACCGAGCAGTGGGCGCGCGAACTCCAGCACCAGGATCTCTGCCCGGTCTGTGGTGCCACTGCTTAAGTTAAGTCTCGATTCGTAAACTGCACCCGTACCGTGCGATAATAGACACATATGGCGGAGCAGAAATTCGAGTTAAACCCGGCGCAGCAGGCCGCGGTCGCTATTACCGACGGACCCGTACTGGTGGTGGCCGGAGCCGGGACCGGCAAGACCCGCGTCATCGTGGAGCGTATCATCCGATTGATCCGTGATGGTGTAGCGCCGGAGCAGATCCTCGCGCTGACGTTCACCGAAAAAGCTGCCGGCGAAATGCTTGACCGCGTAAGTGACGCTTCGCTCGGCGCAGCACTCGATACGACCATCGCCACGTTCAACAGCTTCGGTAACGACCGGTTGAAAGAATTCGGTAGTGAATGGGGTCTGGGCACCCTGACGTTACTCAGCGAAATCGGCCAGCTCGTATTTTTGCGGGAGCACTTCGATGAATTCGAACTCGACTACTTCGCGCCGGTCAGCCACCCGGACGGTCAGCTGACCAATCTGCGTGAACACGTATCGGAACTCAAGCAGCAGCTCGTGTCGCCCGAGGCGTACCAGCAGTATATCGACGCACTGCCGGTCGCCGATGCAGCCGATGCCCTTGAGAAGCAGAAACATATGGAGCTGGCGCGCTTTTACACGAAATACCTCGAGCTTTGCCGCCAACACCAGGTCATCGATTACGACGATCAGATATTCCTTACTATACAGCTCCTGCGGGCACGGCCGAACATCCTTGCACGGCTCCAAGAGCGGTACCAGTACATCCTGGTTGACGAGTTCCAAGACACCAACCCTATGCAGTCGGCGCTCGTCGATTTGCTTGCCGGCAACAACCCGAACCTCATGGTGGTAGGGGATGACGATCAGAGCATCTATGGGTGGCGGGGAGCCACGTTGGCCAATATCCTCGATTTTAAAAAACGCTATCCGACAGCAGCTGACGTGACACTCATCGAGAATTATCGCTCCACGCAAGCCATTCTCGACACCGCCTACCGCATGATTCAGGAGAATAACCCGGAGCGCCTAGAGGTAATCAACAAACTCGATAAGCGGCTGCGCGCGCATCGTGACGATGGCAAACCACCGGTGGCCCGTCATTTCTACACGCTGGAAGCGGAGCTTACCTGGATAGCCGAAGACATCGCCCGGCGCATTGCGGACGGGGAAGACCCGGGCAGCATCGCCGTACTGGCGCGCCGTACCGCCATCGCCGAACGCGCTCATGAAGTATTGGAATTGCATAATGTACCGCATGCGCTCGCCGGTCAGAAGAATGATCTCTACGCGCAGCCTGCAGTCCGACAGCTCATCGAAGTGTTGAAGGCTGTCAGTGATCCACTGGACGACATGGCACTGTTCCATGCGCTCAGCAGCTCACTTTTTAGCGTGCCTGCCAGCGAGCTGGCACGTGTCGCCGGACAAGCCCGCCGGGAACATGTGCGCCTGGCGGATATCATTCCCGAATCAGAGAACCAAGAGCTAAAGGACGGCCTGCAAAAAATCGAGACATGGCGCGAACAGCACGAGCAGACCAGCGTCGGACAATTGGCATACGACATCATTACCGAAACCGGTTGGAAACAGCGGCTTTATGAGCACTCCGAGAATGACACTGAACGGTACGTGCAGGCCCAGGCTGTCGGCGAGTATTTTAAGACACTTTATGAATTCCAAAAGATATCCAATGTGGCAAGCGTCCAAAGCTACCTACTAAGCTTACCGGCACTGCAAGCGGGTGGAGGTGAGTTCGAGGACGCCTCACTCGACATATCTGATTCGCTCGTCAATATACTCAGCGTCCACCGGAGCAAAGGACTCGAGTGGGATACGGTGTACGTCATCGACTGCACGGAAGGCTCTTTCCCGATGCGCAAATTCGGTAAATCCTTAGACGTGCCCAGTGAACTGCGCGCTGTCAAAAGCGCTGCCGACGATCACATGGCAGAAGAGCGCCGCCTGATGTATGTGGCTGTCACGAGAGCCCGCAAAGAGCTCATCGTCAGTTACGCCGACAAACACGGGCAAGGGGCGCACCGTAAACCATCCCGGTTCATCGCCGAGATGTTCGACGGTTCGACGGCTGAGACGGTCGCACATGAAGATCAGACCAATCTCGAACTCTTCGCTCCGAAAGAATCAGTCGAGCGCGTGCCGCTTCCCGACAGCTTATTGCAGGACGGCACCTACATACTGACTGCGAGCCAGATCGAATGCTGGCTGAAATGTCCGCAAGATTTCTACTATAAATACGTCCTGCGCATGCCGGAACCGGTCAGCCCTGCCGCCGGCTACGGTACCGCTATCCATAAAGCTATACAGACCATTTTCGAAGGGCGGCGTACCGGCGATATACCGTCGCTCGAAGCCATAACCGAACAGGTGAAAGCCGCCCTGCCGCGAGCGGGCTATGCCACCGCTGGCACCCGTGAACGCGCGCACGCTCAAGCGCTGCTGTCGGTCCAGCGCATCTATGACCGCTTCACGGCAGAAGCGCTGCCCATTGAGATCGAGAAACCGTTCAGTGTAGCGATCGAACACTTACCACTCAAGGTCGTCGGACGTATCGACGCAGTGTACGCCCAAGAAAAGGGCATTGAGATACGCGACTTCAAAACCAGCAGCAGTGTCACTACTCCCGAAAAAGCCAAGTCGCGTGCCACCAGTTCCCAACAGCTCACCATTTACGCGCTCGCCTGGCAGATCATGCATGGCGAACTGCCAGCTCTCCTCACACTCGATTTCGTAGAGACCGCGCAGTTAGGTTCGGTCCGTAAGACACAGCGCGGTATCGACGGACTACTCGCTAAACTCACCGAGATGGTGACCTGTTTGCAGGCGGGACAGTATCCGGCGGCTGCTAGTCACGACTACTGCTCACATCCCCACTAACGGGAAAGCTGCGTAGAACCTCTCAGGGGGGCAAACAAATTGACAATATGTTTAATATATCGTATTATATACATGTCATAACATCTGTTATGCGCCCTTCTGAAGACAGGAAACCGCTATGGACCGCCGTCGATTGGAAATCGTCGTCTCTGACCTCGAGCCCGGCACCGTGGTGAAGATCACCACCAAGAACACGTACTACTGGCTCATCGTCATCAAGGACACAAAACTCGTGGATACCAATCTCTGCACAGAGCATGTCATGATGACATCCTCTCGCGCAATGAGCCAGTATGACCCGCGCGAACCCTTCGATAGTCCGTTCGGCTTCGGCCACTTCGATAGGCCCATCAAGGTCGGTGAACCGATGTTCTACCAATGGCATATCGACGGCTCACATATCTCGCCTAGAGGAACCTCCCGTGTGCTTGACATTATGCTGGAGAGCGGCAAGTAGTGAGCCCGAGCCCAAGTGGGGGGAGCAGGATGCCTTCAGGCTCCCCCCACTCAACACTCGCCGTTTCCTGTCTTCAATTCTACTCATCGTAGCATTTCTTGATTTTAAAAAACCACCGGGAAGACCGGTGGTTTTTCGTTGAAGTATCGCTCCTTACGCAGCGTTCGGATTGCGGCGGCGAGTCGTTGACTTGCGCGCAGCTGGCTTTTTGGCCGGAGCTTTCTTCGTAGCTTTAGCTACAGGCTTGGCGGCAACTACTTTCTTAGCCGGCGCAGCAGCAACGGTGCTACGCGTAGCGGTAGCGGCCGGCTTGACCCGAACAACTTTCGCTTCAGCCTGGGCTTCAGCAGCTTCGGCGACTTCCGTCTCTACGAAGAGCAGGTTGTATAGGTTGAAGCCGATAATCGCACCCAGTACCGGACCGAGGACGTAGGTGCCCCAGCCCCACTGCTTCAGACCAAGAGCTACGGCCGGGTTCAACAGCCCGGCAGAACCGAGTGAAGCAACCAGTGAGCCGGCAGTCAGACCACCACCGATAGCAGCAGCCTTCGCAAACAGGCTGAAGCGCTGGTAGACAGCACCGGCCCAGATGAATGCGAACACGAACGTACCGACGACTTCGGCAACGAGTGTGCGTGCGCTGTAGGTGTCGGTGTTGTGTACACCGCTGATCTTAGTCAGGTATACGAACAGTTCCCACGCTACGAAACCGGCGAGCAACTGCACGACCAGGTAGGCGATAGCCTGCAAGGTGCGGAGCTTGCGCACGGTCCAGAGACCGATGGTCATAGCCGGGTTGAACACTGCGCCGGAAATACCACCGAGTGCCAGCGTCATCAGCGCGAAGACCAGACCGGCCGCCGTCGCGATAAAGTAGCCCAGGCTGAGCTGTGAGTGACTGATAGCCAAGACGGTAAGCGTCAGGGCTGCCGTACCCAAAAATTCACCCACGAGCATCGCGAGCTTATTCTTACGAAACATATATTAAACCTCCACTTGTTTTGTAATAACTGTAGCGTACCGTGCAATTACTCTTTTGTAAAGTTTTCGGACGCTATTACAGCTCTGGTAAATCTTACGCGAAGACCTCGAGACCCTCGGCAACGATGTGGTTTGTGACGTTTAGTGAGTCGTCCCGGATCGCCAAACTAATGAGCGCACGTTCTTCGTCGGTCGCACCAAGCATGTGTGCAACACGGTCAGCGGGATCGAACGTCAATGCGAATGCCATACGTCCTGTCTCAGCCACGAAAGCGTTCTTTGCGAAATAGCGGTCGCCCTGAACGAGCAATACGCCAGATGCATAATGTCCATGTACGTCGTCTTCTTCGATTTGCAGATTAGAGAAGTTTTCAGGGTTACGTTCGGTTACGAACTGCGCATGCCAAGCCGGTGTCCAGGTATCATAAAAACCTTCGCTCACACGACGCTGTTTATTAGCGGCTAGCCGATCGAGTGCAGGAGCTATCTCATCACGTTTAGCGCCAAGACCTTCGAATGCAGTAAGCAGGCGCTCGGACCCGATTGGTTTCATGACCGAGTTCTGCATATGCGTACTCGCACCGCAGCCAGCGTGTGCGGCATCGGGCACGCCAAGCTTACTTAGTAGGTCATAGGTGGTTTGGTAGGCCTCTTCCATACTTTTGGCGTCACGGAGAAATGCAGCGTTCGCAGCAACACCGGCTTTCGTAAAGGCAAGGACTGTACCGCCGGCGAGTTGGAATGCTTTGCGCCGCACCAAAGCTTCCGGGTCGGTCGTGCCATCCGCGAGCGAGATGGTCGGACGTTCGTCCATACAATCAAAGGGAAGCCATAAGTTACTCGGCGCTTCGTGTTGGTGTCGTCCAAGTGCGCCGACATACGCTTCCTTATCCGCACCATCAAGATGACGATCGGCACCAACGTTACCGACGCCAAATGGAAGCTGCGTAACCTCAGCGACTTGTACAGTTTGTTCTTGCATCTCTAATTCTTCTCCCGACATGGGAAACCTTTCATTCATATTACGTGTATAACCTCTTTGTGTTATCAATACCGACTTCCATGATACTCCTGTCGATATATGGTCGCAAGCGGATGAATAGTGCGCGAAATCACAGCCAACATACAAGTTGTACGGCTATACTCATGACTAAGGAGAACCGACCGACCATGACCCATCGCCGCGACACACAACCAGCCGACCCTAACCAGGCACAAGGTACCGATTCTTGGCTCGAAGAATTATTGCTACCCGCCGAGATTGACACGAATAGTATCGCTATTGATGAAGCGCCGTTTGTACGTGAAGCACTTGTTCGCGCCCAAGCGCTCCGTGTTATCCATGAAGATCCAGGCAATGCCTACATGCAAGGCGTAACGGACGCCCTGAACTACGTTGCCTTACAACGTACTGCGAAAGAACTTGCTGAAGAGTTACACTACCCTGATTTGACCGAGCCACCCGCGTGATTTCCGTCACTGCAGTGTAATGCAGCAGGACTATACTTCGTAATACTATGACACTCATGCACGAGGTAGCACCTCCGCCCGCGGACGACGAACAGCCCGAACGCATCAACATAACTGACCACAATCTTGTCATGCAGGCTCTGGCGAATCAGAGTCCTGAGGCGATTCGTGGCCTGTACCAAATGCTCCGGGCGCATGAGAGTGCACACCACCACGGCGAGGCACCACTTCCGGATACCGACCAGACGTACGAACAGCTCATGACTGATTACATGAGCCATCCTGAGCACCAGGACGATTAGCTTGCAGCTATAAGTTATTTGCGTTGGTGACGGCGTTTCAGACCGGCTACTTGGAGACGTACCGCGTGGCGGTCGACGAGTTGCTGTGCATGTTCCAGGCTGACCTCATCGGTCGCTTCGGCCTTGAGCTGCTTAGCGCGTTCCATAGCGGCTTCAGCCTCCGCCTCATTGATGTCATCGGCATGATCAGCTTCGTCGACCAGCACACGCAGCTGGTTGTCGCTGACTTCGATCACGCCGCCGCTGATCGCGAAGAACTCACGGTCCCGGTCAGCATCCTTGGCGTCACGGCGCACCATGATCACGCCAGTCGTCGCAACACTGACGAGCGGCATGTGGTCTTGCAACACCCCGATCTCACCATCAAGCGTCGGCAGTACCACTTCATAGACGTCGCCGTCATACTTGGCGCCGCTGAGTGCTACGAGCTGGAAGTGAATCACTACTTGGCGGCCTTTGCTGCTTTAACGACGTCCTCGACGGTACCCTTCAGGTTGAAAGCCGTTTCTGGAATGTCATCGTATTTGCCATCCAGGATCTCCTGGAAGCCCTTGATAGTGTCGCTCAGCTTCACGTACTGGCCAGGGTTGTTGGTAAACTGCTCAGCCACAAAGAACGGCTGGCTAAAGAAGCGCTGGATACGACGGGCACGGCCCACCAGCTGCTTATCTTCTTCACTGAGTTCTTCCATACCAAGGATCGCGATGATGTCCTGCAGGTCTTTGTAGCGCTGCAATACACGTTGGACTTCGCGGGCGACGCGGTAGTGCTCTTCGCCTACGATTTCTGGGTCAAGGATAGTACTCGTTGAGTCGAGCGGATCAACAGCCGGGTAAATACCGATTTCCGTCAGGGCACGGTTGAGGGAGATGGTACTGTCCAGGTGAGCAAACGTGGTGGCCGGAGCTGGGTCAGTAAGGTCGTCGGCCGGCACGTACACGGCCTGCACGGATGTAATAGAGCCTTCGCGGGTACTGGTAATACGCTCCTGGAGCTGACCCATTTCTTCGGCCAGGTTCGGCTGATAACCCACGGCACTCGGCAAACGGCCGAGCAGGGCAGACACCTCGGCGCCAGCCTGGGTGTAGCGGAAGATGTTGTCGATGAAGAGCAATACGTCTGAACCGTTGTCACGGAAATCTTCGGCAATCGTCAGACCCGAAAGTGCCACGCGCAGACGGGCGCCTGGCGGTTCGTTCATCTGGCCGAAGACCAGCGAGGTGTTCTTGATAACACCGGATTCTTCCATTTCGTAGTACAGGTCGTTACCTTCACGGGTACGTTCACCGACACCGGCGAATACCGAGTAGCCGCTATGGAACTTGGCGATGTTGTTGATCAGCTCCTGGATCAGCACGGTCTTGCCCACACCGGCACCACCGAACAGACCGGCCTTACCGCCTTTGGTCATTGGACAAATAAGATCGATAACCTTGATACCGGTTTCCAGAATCTCAACGCTGGGGGACTGATCGATAAGCGGTGGCGGAGCGCGGTGAATACTGGCGCGTTTCTTGAAACTGCCGCCCTTGCTATCGATCGGCTCGCCGGTCACGCTAAACATGCGGCCTAAGGTTTCTTCGCCCACCGGCACGGAGATGGGCGCGCCGGTGTCGATAACCTCCACGCCGCGTTCCAGACCATCCGTCGAGTTAAGTGAGATGGCACGGATAGAGCTCTCACTGAGGTGCTGGGCGACCTCGAGTGTCAGCTCCTGGTCACCGTTCTTCACCTTCAGGGCGTTATAAATCGCCGGTAGATTATCGGTCGAAAACTCGACGTCCACCACCACGCCCACGATCTGGGTGATCTTACCGGTCCCTGTCTTAGCTTTTTCCTTGGTTGCTGCTGCCATTATCGTTCTCCTTGTTCATATGATGGTTGCGAGGTAAAACGCATTACATCGTTGCTGTATTCCCAGGCATCTTCTTCGGGTACGACTCTCCATATATGTTCGGCCTTGTCGTATACCTCAGTCATACCGTCGGGCGGCTTCACTTGAGGGCCCAATTCATATCCGCTCATCGGCTACCTCCGCTTCATCGGTCAGCAGACCTGGAATTTCTTTTTCAGCTGCCATCATCCGACCCATTTTCCGCGCCAAGCGGATACTGTTTGCCGACGGCCGTTTACCGGCTGCCTGTGTCTCTTCCGCGATAGCCGCTTCAAGCGCCGTCTCAAACAGAGCGCGCCGCAACACAGGATTGCAGCCCTCAATAATGCTCCACATCTCCTGTGCGCCTTCATTACGGCTCGTTATCCGTGGGTCAGCCATGGAAGCCTCCGCGCCTTGTTCGTGACTATCCATTGAGCGCCTCCGCACCGCCGGAAATTTCGGCGAGTTCCTGGGTGATCGCTGCCTGGCGGGCAGTGTTCAGTTCTAGCGTGTAATCGTCTATCAGGTCTTTGGCGTTGTCGGTCGCGTTCTTCATGGCCACCATGCGCATGGCGTGTTCCGAGGCGATAGACTCCAAAAGTGCCTGCCAGACCTGCGCCTCGATGAGCCGCGTTGCCACTTGGTCGATAACCGTCTCGACATCCGGTTCAAAGTTACTGATGACCGAGCCTGTCTGGTCGGCCTCGACCGGCTGGGCAGGCAACAGCTGCAGGCTCTGCGCTACTTGTGTCACGGTGGACTGGAACTTCGTGTACAGCACATGGACTTCGTCGACCTCACCGGCCTTATATTGTTCGACGATGGTGTTCAGTACGGGTCGCAGATCGTTAGCGGTCGGGTGATCACCGAAGCCGGGGTAAGCGGACTGCAGATCCAGATCATGGATCCGTCGCACGAACTGAGCACCGCGGTTACCGATAGCGATGACGTGGCTGGCAACCTTGGCATCGCGGTCCTGTGCCAGCGCGTTCGTCAGCTGTTTAATGACGTTGGCATTGTACGCGCCGGCCAGGCCGCTGTTACTCGTAATGAGAATGTACAGGCGGTTCTTTACCTCACGCTTCTCGAACAGCGGCTGGCGCGATACTTCGGTGATATTACCGATGCGTGCCAATAGCTGGTTGGCCAACGCCGCATATGGCTCGCTCGCCTGAGCATGTTCCTGCGCGCGGCGCAGCTTACTGGCCGCGACCAACTGCTGGGCCTGTGTAATCTGCCGCGTGTTGCGGATAGACTTAATTCGCCGCCGAAGAACAATCGTACTAGCCATTATGCCGCTTCCTAATTTTGTCCAATTTAGATAGTCTGTAATTCTTTTCAGATTCAGTCATACCCAAAGCTCCGAGAGAAACTACTAATGCAGGAGAACGCTCACTACCAACTACCTCAGGCGAAGACTCGCCACTGCTAATTAAGCCACGTTCATAGCGCGTAAGTTCTTCTCCAGCAAAAAGCTTACTTTGCACGTCATTTTGGTCTGCGGCAAGTTGGATAAGCATGGATTCCCTTGGCGTTGGGCTAGTCATAGTTACTGCTTAGCTTCCTTTACTTCGTATTGTTTGGCGATGTCTTTGGCCACTTTCACGACCTGGTCGTTCTGCTCGTCAGTCGGCTTGTCGCCGGTGTTCAGGGCGTCGACCAGCTTGCTGTGCTTGGCCTTCAGCTCACGCAGCAAGGCTTCACGGGCAGCCTCGATTTTCTCGAGCGGCACCACGTCGAACGCACCGTTGTTGGCGGCGTACAAGATCGAGTACATTTCCCAGATAGCGTATGGGCTGTACTGCGGCTGTTTCAGCAGCTCGGTCAAGCGCTGACCGCGCTCAATGGTGTGCTTAGTGTCGGCATCAAGATCAGTCGAGAACTGACTGAAGGCGGCAAGTTCGCGGAACTGTGCCAGTGCCAACTTCATGCTACCGCCCGCGGCCTTGATGGCCTTCGTCTGCGCGTCACCACCCACGCGTGAGACACTGAGTCCGACCGAGATAGCCGGGCGGATACCCTGGTAGAACAGGGAAGTCTCGAGGAAGATCTGACCGTCGGTAATCGAAATGACATTGGTCGGGATGTAGGCGGAGATGTCACCGGCCTGCGTCTCGATGATCGGCAGGGCAGTCAGTGAACCGGCACCGAGTTCGTCAGAGAGTTTAGCGGCGCGTTCCAATAGGCGGGAGTGCAGATAGAACACGTCACCCGGATAGGCTTCGCGGCCTGGCGGACGGCGCAGCAGCAGGGACATCTGGCGGTAGGCCTGCGCGTGTTTGGTCAGGTCGTCGTAGATGATCAGCGCGTGCTGCTTGTTGTCGCGGAAGTACTCGCCCATGGCGGCACCGGCGTACGGCGCGAGGTACAGCATAGCGGCCGGGTCACTCGGACCGGTCGCTACGATGATAGTCTGATCCATCACGCCTTCGCGTTTCAGGCGCTCCTGCAGGGCAGAGATCTTGGAAAGCTTCTGACCGATGGCTACATATACGTTTATGACGCCGGTCTTCTGGCGCGCCTGGTTCACCATGGTATCGACTGCGATGGCAGTCTTACCAGTCTGACGGTCACCGATGATCAGCTCACGCTGGCCGCGGCCGATCGGCACCATGGCGTCGATGGCGACGAGGCCGGTCATGAGCGGCTCGTGCACGTGCTTGCGGGCCAGCACACCGGGAGCGGGGCGCTCCACCGGGCTGTTCTGCTTGGTTTTGATGGGTTCGCCGCCGTCCAGGGCGCGGCCCAGCGGGTCGACCACACGGCCGACCAGTTCCGGTCCGACCGGTACTTCCAGGACGCGGCCGGAAAGGCGGACCGTAGCCCCGGCCTTCACCTGGGTGGTGTCTCCCAAGATAACAGCACCGATCTCATCTTCCGCCAGGTTCAGGGCGAAAGCGGTCACTTGCTGACCGTCCACACCGTCGATCTCAAGCATTTCGTTATAACCGGCGCCGCTCAGACCATAGATCCAGGCGATGCCATCACCCACGCGCGTCACTACGCCTACGCTCTCGATCTCGGGGCGGGTCTTTAGTTCCTCGATGGCTGCACGGATGTCAGCCGAAAGCTCGGTTATTGATAAATCAGCCATTATTGTTCATCCTTTCTTTTGACATATTTTGGATCTAGACCCAGTGCAAGCCTCGCCGCATTCAGCGCAACAGTTTCCTCGTAGGTACCCTCACCCAATGCCCGTGATCTTTCAGAAGTAATTTCCACGGCCAGTGCCGCTATTTCGTATGATAAGGTTTCTTTTGCTTCAAGCTGTCGCTTCTCAAAATCAACAAAGTCTTCCCGTCCACTCAAAACAAGATCACGGTAAGTGGGATCACCAGCTGCCATTATGCCGTCTCCATAGTCAATTGTTTAAACTTATTCAGTTTCGCCTCGACACTTAAATCCAATTGGTCGTTTGCAACTTGGATCTGCACGCCGCCGATAACGCTCGGGTCGGCCACTTCGGTCACTACGATCGTCTTAGCGCTGGGGTACAGCCGCTCTACTTGCGCCTTGATGTCGCTTTTGACGGCGGTGGTCAACGGATAGGCGCTCCGCGCCATAACTTCCACATAGCCTTGATCCGCCCAGTCGGCCGATACGTCGCGCAGCAAGCTGTCGAGCTCACGAGTCCGACCGGTCTCAAGTAGGTAAGCGGCGACTTCGCGGGCATATTCCTTGGAGGCACCTTTCGAGCGGGTGCGATCCGCGATGGTGCGAGCGATCTGTGTGCGAGGCGTCTTCATAGGGCTTCCTACGCCTTCTGGCCTTTCAGCGCCCGGTCGATAAGTTCGGCGTCTTTCTTGGCATCGACCTTTTCGCCGATGATAGCTTCGGTCGCATCAGAGATCAAGCCGACCAACTCGCCCTCGAGCTTCTTGCGGGCCCGTTGCGTTTCAGTCGCGATCCGTTCTTCGGCTTCTTTCAGTACGCCAGCCGCTTTGTCGCGAGCCTTATCTTCGGCAGCACGCACGGTCTGTTTGGACGTCTCTTCGGCCTCGGCGATGATACCATCGGCAGCACGCCGGGCTTTCGCTAGCTCATCAGCGACTTTCGCCTCGAGCGCTGCAGCATCTTTCTTCATCTGTTCGCCTAGGGATACGCCTTGCTCAATGGTCTGGCGCCGTTCATCCATTAGCCGGATTATCGGTCCGAACGCCCATTTCTTCAGCACCCAGAACGCGATCAGGAACGTTACCACCTGGATGATGAGCGCCTTACCGTCGATACCCAGTGAACCGAGCCCCGAGGTACTGTCTGCAAATTGTGTTACATGTGTAATCAACGTTTTTTAAATCCTTACTTTACGAAGAAAGTTGAAGCGAAGGCCAACAGTCCGTACACCTCGACCAGACCCACGAAGACCAGGGCCTGCCCCAGGAACTTAGCGGCTTCCGGGTTACGGCCGACCGCGTTCAAATAATTTGCACCGATCAGGCCGATACCGATGGTCGGGCCGATGAAACCGCCACCGATCATGATGCCGTGGGCGATACTCTGTGCGCTTGCGTCTGCTAATAGTGCTACCATAAAAACTCCTTTTACCTTACTGCCTTTGCAGTCACTGCTGTTATTGTTTCAACTGATTCGTCCTCGGTCAAGTGGCCGGCGTCCCCGTGCTCGGAAGCACTGTTAACCGAAATGGCCAGATAATTGACCCCGAGGATGACGAAGATATAAGCCTGCAGCGCTCCCACGCCGAGCTCTAGCAAGGTGAACGGTACCGCCGTGATCGGCGACAAAATGCTCCACGGCGCCAGCAGGCCGCCCAGGTATGCGAATACCACGATGACAATCTCGCCGATGGTCATGTTCAGGAAAAGCCGGAGCGCCAAAGAAAGGGCACGGGTCAGATCCGTCAGCATCTCGATAAGACCGATGACCAGGTAGAGCGGGTTCAGTGGGCTGCCGATAAAGAAGTGGCGGATGTATTTGCCGAAGCCGCCGATTTCGCGGATCGAGGCCGCATAGACGACCCCCATAGTCACCACTCCCAATGCTAACGTAGTGTTGAGATCAGCAGTCAGGGGGCGGAGCAGCGGGTGACCATGGATGAGTATGCCGTCGCCCACACCCGGCACCAGTTCAGACCAATTGCAGATCAAGATAAAGAAGAAGGTGGTCACAAAAAAGGGCACATATTTCCGGCCTGTCGCCTTGTCATTGAATGCTCCGGTTACGATGTTGGTGGCGAAATCTACTGCCGCTTCGACATACTGTATGGCGCCGCCTTTCGGCCGTAGGGTCATCCGGCGGGCGGCCCAGATGAGCAGGGCGCCTACCACCACCAGCACGATCCAGCCCCACAGCATGGAGTTGGTAATGTGTACACCAGCGATCGTAAAATCCGTTCCCGGTGCTACGTGGACTACCGGTCCATCATCGGCGAAGCGGCTAAGCAAGGGACTAAGCATCGTCGTCATCCTCCTCGTATTGCTGCTGGACCTGCCGCTTCTGCTCGGCAGTCAGTTTCGGCACCGGCAAGCGGTTAGCCACCTGCATGGTCCGCCACATGACCACTCCCGCTAACACCAACGCAAGCGCAAGGCCGACATAGGTGTAGACGCCACTCGTGCCCAGTGCGTGGTCCAGCAGGACGCCACCGCCGACCGGCAGGAGCACAGCCAGGGCGAGCTGCCATGTCATGTTGAGCGCCATGGCAACGAAAGTCTGGCGGCCGGACGCAGCAGCACGCTCCAGAGAGCTGGAGTCGGCATCACCCTTACGAGAAGTCGGCGCATGTATCGCTGGCTTGGCAGATGTACTCATTCATGCGGCAGTATACCAAAGAAGTAGCCACGCTGGAAGTAAGAATTGCCGCAAATCCCCAGCTTGCCTACGCTTCGGCCGGCTGCAGCACTGTGCTATACTATGTATAGTAACAAAAGGAGTCAGCCATGTCCGACCACAAGAAACCCGTTATCGTATACGGTGCCGAATGGTGCGCCTTCTGTCATGTCGCCATGGAATACTTCGACAAAAAGGGCGTAGAGTACGAGTACCGCGATGTCGAATCCAAAGAGGAATGGCTGAAAGAGTGCGTGACTAAGTCCGGTCAGAACGGTATTCCCGTACTCGATTTCGACGGCACCATCGTCGTCGGCTTCGACCGCCCGCGCATCGACGCCGCTCTCGCCGCATCCTAGGAAGACGGGAGTAATATAAATCACTTCGTATCTTTCCTATCTCTGTTATAGTCGAACACGTAAGGAGCGGTGTACAGATGGTTGACACTCCACAGATTCCCTCATTCATCATCGAGGACGAAATGGTGCCCGAAACTCAACTGCGCTATACGGAACAAAGTATTCGCGACAATCCGGAAGCTTTCCGTCGAGCACTTGAGCGGCTCGGAGAAGTAGCTACGGCCGGGACCCTTGCTTTAGATGCCATTGATACGGAACTTACCACTCTCGAGCAGGGAGCGAGCGGCGTGCTTACGAAATTCTTTTCGAAACGATATGACATAGCCGTCTCTTTCGATGATGACACTGAAGATGCTTTGGCCGCCGACCCCGACCACCGCGCATTGCTAGCACAGCATCTCAAAACCAAAAACATCCGTTCCAAATCAGGTGTCATGAAGACCGAGATACTTACCAATCCCGATGCCGAGCCTGCTCGTGATGCGGTTCGGCGTTCACGAATCGGCTTCTTCATCACACGTACGATCGCCTATCAAGCCGCCCAGAAATCAGAGGCGGAATTGTCCTCGGCCAGTTAGTTTGCCATACTGAACATATATGGCGTTTGAGGATTACGAGACCAAAGAATCGGTAGTGCTCGTGTACACGGGCGAAGGCAAGGGCAAGACCAGTGCCAGCGTAGGGCTGCTCGCCCGAGCGCTCGGCAACCGCTGGAACGTGGCATTCGTGCAGTTCATAAAATACTGGGGCGTCGGCGAGCACGTCTTCATCCGCGACATCATGCCCACCTACGGCGACCAACTCTTTTTCTACAAAGGCGGCAAAGGTTTTTATGCGGCCGGTGATTTATCCGAAAAAGATGTCAGCCCCCCGCAGCATAAACAAGCCGCCGCCGAGACGTACGCAGTAGCATCGGACTGCGCAACAAGCGGCAAATATCAGCTCGTCATCTGCGACGAAATCAACAATGCCGTACACGATGGGCTGCTGACCGAGCAGCAACTGGCTGACCTCATCGCCAAACGTGCGCCGGGCACCAGCCTTTGCCTGACTGGTCGGAACTTTCCGGAAGGCTTCGCGGACCAGGCCGACATCATCACGAACATGACCAAAATCAAGCACCATTTTGATGATAAGTTCCTTGCCAACAAAGGCATCGATTTTTAGTAGCTTTTCTCCGTTCCGTAATATAAAACCGTAAGAATTTTCACAAAAATATTGACGGCGGTTCGTGGTAGCGCCTACTATGGCTGTAATGGCTATGAGCGGTGAGCGTCCCACGATATCCGATAGCCCGTCTGAGACACGGGAGCTTTATCACGATGCGCTCATGGAAGCGTTTTATTGTAGCGTGCTGCGCAGCGAGCACCGATATGACGACATCGGTTTCCAGATGCGCGTAGTAGGGCCGCTCATCTATCCTGAATACTTTGACCCGAACGAACTGCCACGAATCAGGGAAGGACAGGCAGATTCATACCAGCCGGTACCCATCGACAAATATCGAGGCGTCCTCGAGCCGGCCCTCCGCGAAGCAGTGAACATAGGAGCAGTCTCGCCCTTTGCAGCTACTGAGGTACGTCGCGCCTTAGGTTGGCTATCGGTAAGTGAGCTGTCCGAGCAGGCGGCCATTCTGCCATTCGTGCCACGCCCGCATACGGAAGCTATGCCAACTCTGTCCGTTCTCGCCGACGTCATTCCGCTCCACGCACACGCTTCATAGGCCGCCCATGAGCCGCTATACTACGAGCATGAAACGGCGTACCCGCAAGCATTTGATCAGCCTGGTGATATTCGTGGTGGCCGCGGCCATAGCGTTGGGTCAAAGCCAGGGTTGGTGGGGCGGCGCGGAAAAGGGTGTACTGAGCAGTCAGCCAGGCCTGTACGCGATTGACCATTACGTCGACGGTGACACCATAGCCGTGCAAATGAACGGCAAGGTAGAGACCATCCGCTTCATCGGCATCGATACGCCCGAGACACACAAACCGAATACGCCGGTGCAGTGTTACGGCCCGGCAGCTGCGGCGCACACCCAGAATGTCATCAAGGCCGCCGGTGGCAAGGTGCGGCTAGTAAGCGACAGTCTGAGCACCAACCGCGACCGCTATGACCGGTTGCTGCGCTACGTCTATCTGCCGGACGGCACGGATGTGAATGAGCTGAACGTCCAGCAGGGTTACGCGTTTTATTACCCATATTTCCCATTCAGCAAATCCGATCAGTTCCGCGCGGACGAACAGGCAGCTATGGCGGCACACAAAGGTCTGTGGGGTGCCTGCACGCCTACGCCGAGCGATGACGGCGGCTACAAGATGGACGAGACCCAGGCCCAAGCAGCTGGAGCATAAAGAGTTACCACTGGCCGGGAAGAGCAGCCGGACAAAAAGTCACGCCTTTTTGCCTGCGCGATGAGAAACCCGGGAAGCGGGTGTCTCATGGTTCAAGCGGCTTGCGGCCAAAAAAGCGGGCCACACGCTCGGTGAACCCGAACAACGGCGTAAAAACATAGAGCAGTACGTCGCCGAACAACCAGCAGATGACCCAGGTGCGCAGCCCATGCAGGCGGAGTGTCCGTGGCCACATCTGCAGGTACGCCCATAGTTCGTGGCGGCTCGAGCGCACCCGGCGCAGCTGTACATGCACTTTGGCGCGGTGCTGGTAATGGATACCGTAGCCACGGCGGTGCAGATGGATAGCCAGGTCAAGATCTTCGTGCACATCATTGCGCAGGCAGACGTCGCCGCGGACATCTTGCCAGAGCGAGCGGGGGAGTGCCATGTTAGAGCCCCACAGCGTAGGGTGACCGGCCAGCAGGCGGTTGAAACTGAACACCAATAGGTCGTATATAAAGCTCACCACATGCGGGAAGCGCACGTTATAAAACAGCGCACCACCGGTCCAGGCATGCCGCTGCGACCCCGGCTTCGCATAATATGCCGCTACGCGTTCGGTCCACTGCGGCGGCAGCACAGCATCGGCATCGATACGGGCAAGCACCGTGCCGGTGGCAGCATCAAAACCGGCATTGCGCGCGAATACCCGGCCTTGCTGGGTCTCGCTGAGCAAGGTCACGAACGGATACCGACGCGCGATTTCAGCTGTCCGGTCAGACGAGTTATTATCCACCACGATCACTTCATAGGGCCGGACCGTCTGTGCCGCAACCGCGTCAAGGCAGCGCGCGAGATAGCGCTCTTCGTTATAAGCGGGTATGATTAGACTGATACGTTGATCCACTTGTATATATTGTATGCCACTGCATAAAAAACACCTGAAGAAATCCTTACGACCGGCCGCCTGGACCTGGCATCGCTTCGTGGTGTACTGGCGCGGCGGGTGGTGGCACAAGACACTTACCGTACTCGTACTGTTCGCGGCGCTCTGCGGCTGCGGTATGTACGGGGTCGCCCGCTGGTATCAGCACGAACAGGCCGGTAAACCCACGACCTTGGGCGTGAGCTTCATTGCCGATTATGCGACATACTTGGGGCTCGATCCGCATACGACGTTCACCGCCATCCTGGACGATCTGCACCTCAAACATGTCCGGCTGGTCAGCTACTGGAGCGATATCGAACCGACGAAAGGCAGCTACGACTTCAGCGAGCTCGACTGGGAAATGCAACAGGCCGCCACACATGGCACCAAAGTCAGTTTGAGCATCGGTCTGCGCCAACCGCGGTGGCCGGAGTGCCATGCACCCACGTGGGTCGACACGTCCGCGGCCGCCAGCACCTGGGAACCAGAGCTGAACGCCTACATCACCGCCGTGGTGAACCGGTACAAAGACAATCCGGCGCTGCAGAGCTACCAGCTCGAGAACGAATATTATCTGCATTTCGGGCAGTGTAATAACTTCGACCGCGCACGGCTCAGCGGCGAGCTGGCACTCGTGAAAAAGCTCGACCCGAACCACCAGGTCATCATGAGCCGCAGCAACAACTACGCCGGCTTCGCAGTCAATGCACCATTACCCGACACCGTCGGCATATCGGTCTACCGCCACGTCTGGAGTGCGCCCATCCACCGCTATCTCACATACCCGTTCCCCAGCTGGTACTACGCGTTCCTAGCTGGCGGCGAACAGATCCTTACCGGCAAACCGTCGGTCATCCACGAGCTGCAGGCAGAACCGTGGCCGCCGCACGGCCAGAATATCACCGACACGTCACTGAGCGAGCAGAACAAGACGTTCGACGCCCCGAAGTTTAAGGCGACCGTGAAATTTGCCGAGCAGTCGGGCATCAAGAATATCGATATGTGGGGCGCGGAGTACTGGTATTACCGTATGGTCAGCTTGCATGACCCCAGCGTCTGGCGCGCCGCCGAAGCGATTTTCAGCGCGCAGTAAAGCGCTCATGGTTGTAAAATTGTAAAAATTCTTACAAAAATCTTCCAAAGGTGAGAGCCGCTTATTACAATGATTCCTCGTGCAACGGAAGGTGAGACAAGTAGGCCAGAAGCTCGCGGCGATGAACCCGCACGTGCGGGCGCTCTATAGCTTCAACGGCGTGAGCCTAGTGGGCGGGACCATCTACGGCCTGTACTACGGGATATTCCTGTACAAACATACGTTCTCACTATCGGTCTTAGCGCTCGACGGACTGTTCGGTGGATTCGGCACCTGGGCAGGCTATGTACTGGGCGTGTACTGCATCCGCCGCTATGGCTACGGCACTTGTATCAAGCTGGCCTTTGGGTTGTGGGCGGCCGTGTCATTCGCGACCGCGCTGCTGGCCGGACATATCGCCGAGTGGTTCATCCTTATCGCGGTCATCAAAGCACTGCCTGCCGGGCTGTTCGCGGCAGTGAACGATACCATAATGCTGCGTGAAGTGGCGCAGGGCGCCCGGCGCAGTTTCTTCCAGTTGGACCTGGCTATGGAATTTATCGCCACCATCGTGCTACCGCCGCTTATCGGTGCGATGGTACGCGGCAGCGGCGGCTATCCCTTGGCATTCGCGGTCGCCGGCTGTCTGTACCTGGCAGCACTCTGCATACCGGTCCGCTTGCCGAAACCGGATGTCAGCCTTGAGCCGCGCGAAATCGTCCGCATTTTCCGCCGGCCGCTCTATCCGCAGCAGGCCGCGAACCGTACGCTCGCCAGCGGCTTCAATCAGCTGAACGCGTTCGTGCTCACCATCCTGCCGTTCCTACTTATAAAAAACGAGCTGATGATCGGTACGCTCACCAGCGTGACCGCGGTCGTGGCGGCCATCGCCGCTCTGGTTGTGCGCCGCATCCGGGCGCACCACGCGCTGCGGCTTGGGTTCGGCGCCCACGGCGTCCGGAGCATCATCAGCCTGCTGTTTGTCTGCGCCTGGTCGGCACCGTTCATGGCAGGCTGGCAACTGCTCTGCAAGTTGGTTACGCCGCTGCATGACCCGGTGCAACAGAGCATGGACATACACAATGACAGCCTCATCCTCGGCCGGGACCTGAAGCGCCAGGCCCTGCACCTCAACCTGCTCAACAACACGCTCCTCATGCTCGGTTCTACCGCCGCCTACAGCTTGTTCTTCGTAGTGACTCGCTCGACCGGCGACAATCAACGACTGGTGTTACAAGGGCTCGTCATAACCTACGCCGGTTGGCGCCTGCTGAGCTTAGCCGTTTCAGCCTGGATCAACCGCAGTGCCGTGGCGCTTACGGAAGGTGCTCCGGCGCCGGTACGGCCGGTGACAGCACTGCGCATGAAGCTGCGGCCGCTCTTATCCGCTGTGCTATAGTGCGGTTTATGATATCACCCGACCGATACGGCGTAAGTTTCAGCGTCAAACAATGCCGCAATTTCGGCTTGGATCCGGCGGAGACGCTGGCATGGCTATTAGCCCAAGGCTGGCGGCGCTTCCGGCTGATGAGCTATTGGAACGAGCACGAGAAGCGGCAGGGTATATATGACTTCGGCGAGCTCGATCGGCAGATCGCAGCCGTCCGCCAAGCAGGCGGCATAGTGACCTTGTGTCTCGGCGCTAAGCAGCCGCGTTGGCCGGAGTACCACTGGCCGGAGTGGGCTTGGGCTATCGACAAACCCACGCGCAATGCGGCACTGCTTAAATATATACAGACCGTGGCCGAACGCTACAAAGGCGAGCCGTGTATCGTCAGCTGGCAGCTCGAGAATGAAGCGCTGCTGAGTAACTTCGGCCAGCATATCGAAATAGATCGTAAGCGATTACGCGCCGAGTTCCAGCTCATAAAGCGGCTTGATCCGACCCGTCCGGTCGCCATGAGCACCAGCAACGGCTGGGGTATGCCTTTGCGGCGCCCGCAGCCGGATATGGTCGGCTTTTCGCTGTATTTCACCCGCTACGAGAAGAGCCGCTACCGCCGCACGGCGCAGGGCCCGCTGCTGCACGCCCTGCGCCGCAGCTACATTCCGCAGCCGGTGTTCATCCATGAGTTGCAGTGCGAACCATGGGGTCCGAAAGCCATCTGGCAGATGAGCTCCGAAGAACAGGCTAAATCGATGGCCAGCCAGCAGATCGCATACAACATCCGCGCCGCCCAGACCATCGGGGCGTGGCCGATCGACCTGTGGGGCGGGGAATGGTGGTACTGGCGCTCGCTGCAGGGCAACGACAGCATTTGGCAGACTGTCCTCGAAAACGTACAATAACAGATATGGCAAAGAAAAAGACGAACGCGCCCAAGGCGATCCAAAATAAGCGCGCCCGGTTCGATTACGAACTCGGTGACTCTTTAGTGGTGGGCGTGGAACTCACCGGCGCCGAGACGAAGAGCCTACGGCTCGGCCACGGGCAACTGCGCGCCGCGTACGTCACAGTAAAGGACGACGAACTGTATCTGATCGGTGCGACCATCAACGGCACGAACGGCGTGCCGGTCGAAGACCCGGGACGTACCCGTAAGCTCCTGGCCAAGCGCAAAGAGATCGATGCGCTCATTGCCGCCAAGGGCCAAGGCCGCACCATCGTACCGCTGGAGCTGCTCACACGCACGCGCTTCATCAAGCTGCGTATCGCCATCGGTAAGGGCAAGCGCCACTACGACAAACGCGAGACTATCAAGCGGCGCGATCAAGAGCGCATAAACGCTGCCGAGCTAAAACGTCGCTAGCCTGTTGCGAGAGATGGCTTGTTCCGATATAATTGCCGAAGTTGTAACACCGTAATCCGGGGTAGCTCAGCGGTAGAGCGGGTGGCTGTTAACCACTAGGTCGCTGGTTCGAATCCAGTCCCCGGAGCCAAAATATGACCGTCTCGAAAGAGGCGGTTTTATTTTGGCTTTCTGAGTTTGAATCCAGCGACGAGTGAACGAAGTGAGCGTGGTCGCTGGTTCGATGACAAGCACCACGCGCAGGAGCGTGCTTTGAGCATGGCGCACAGACAGTAGCGAAGCGTTCATCCAGCCAAGCACAATGCAACACGCAACTTTACCATCTTCATTGCAGGTGCACTGGCTAGCGCAAAAATCGTTAAACAAAAAGTACCATTTAGAGGGGGCAGGGTACTTTGACTTACTCCCTAAAAGGGCTTGATAGCGTAATTTGGAGAACAATGTATGATACATATAAGGCAGAACTATGAACATCCAAGTAACTGGCAGCACAATTAGGAGCTTACGAAGCCGATATAAAGCTACCCTGAATCAGGCTTCACATATGACCGGTGTAGGGGAAGCCGTGCTTGCAGACTGGGAACAGAACGGTACGAGTATGTCACTTAGCCAAGCGAAGAATTTTGCCAAAAAGTTTAATTCACACTGGTCGGTGTTACTACTCAAAACTGATGTGAAGCCAATAACAGAAGCTGTTAATCATAGAGCTGGATATACTGACAATGCGCAATTTAGCTTAGAGACAATGACCGCGTATGAGAATGCTCGTCTGTTACTTAACGCAAGCATCGAGATAGACGGCCAGACCGTAGATAATAAGCTAAAAAGTTTATGTACGTCATCGCAAGCCGACCCTGTAGAGTGTGCACATAACACCTGGAGCTTTCTACGAATCACACCGGAGGTGATGAAGTCAGTAAAAGGTGGTCCGGTAGGGGTATTCAAATTTTGGGTAGATGTACTTTCATCTGTAGGCATTTACGTATCCGAGCAGGCGATGCCTGAAGATGAAACGAAAGCTTTCTTATTGGAAGATGGCAATAGGGCAGTAGTCGTAATCAACAAGAATGACCGTTATCCCCATAGTAAAGTATTTTCGCTTTTACACGAATTAGGACACCTTGTGAGGGGGGAAACGTCGGCGGCATGCACGGCAACTTTATGGGCAAGTCGTCTTGATCCGATAGAGAAGTGGTGCAACAGATTTGCCTCAGAGATGATTTTACCGGATAGCATACTACTCGCGGACCCCGAGATAGATACTCTCAAGACATTACCAGACCCATCCGGTGCAATACGACATCTTTCGATAAAATATAGGGCAAGCTTTACGGTCATAATGTATAAACTGCGCCAGCACGGTAAAGTTACAGAAAAGCAATGCCATGACATGCAAGCTTTCTTTGAACAGGTAATTCTACCTCGCTTCAAAACAAAGAAGAATCCCGAGAAAGAGATAAAGCTTGGCAAGGCATACCATGTCAATAAAGACTTACGGCGGGCCAGTACAAGCCTATCCAGAGAAGTACTAGAGAAGCATATGGCCGGCTCGCTTTCATACAGTCAAGTAGCGAAGCTATTGGGTACTAAAGCAAGGTATATTGAAGACATTAGATCTGCGGTGGGGTTTGGACAGTGAGGTGGAAGTACAACTTGGTCTAATCGCTTCTGATATGTATTCAATCGACACAAATGTCTTTATAGACATTTGGTGTCCTCCTGAAAGTAACATCTATTCTAAAGACCGTATGCCAGAACTATGGAAGCATATAGAGTCTTTGATTGAAGCCGGTCGAATTGTTGCGACAAAAGAAGTATATGATGAGCTTGAAAATCATGCGTCACCTGACCTGAAGGACTGGCTGGAAAACCATAAATCTATGTTTCAGTTAACAGACCAACAGATTGGTTATGCGGACAATATCATTAACACTCTTTACTCGGAGTACAAAGAAGGGTACCGGCCACAGGTACAGGATGCAGCCGACCCATTCGTAGTAGCGACCGCCTTGTGCCACAATGCTACTGTTCTCTCACAAGAGAATACACAACAGCCTCATGACCCAAAACAAGTCAACGGACCTAAAATCCCAACTGTATGTGATGCGTACAATGTTCCATGCGTAAATATAGAGCACTTCATATTGAAGGAAGGGTTCGCTATTCGAATGGTCCCCACCGAATAGCCACATGGAACTATAGTCTTCGGCATATATATGCAGCTGGAACCAAACACTGCCTTTAAGGTGTGGTGTGGCCCTGTTTAAAAATCTATGCTTCGGTTGTATTATTTGCTTATGAAATCATTTGGAAAAATATTGCTCGTGCTAGTAGGGAGTTTCATAATCGGCGTATTCGTAACGTTCGGCATACAGTTGCTTGGTGACCTTGTAGATTGGGCATATGAGAAGACGCCTCGTCGTATGGTCTTGTTTCTTATCGTGGGCATTGTGAGCTGGTACATTAGCTATCTAGTCGGACACTACACCGGAGAAGGCGCCCACAATAAAAAGCCCAGAAACATCTTTAATTTTTGGAGAGAAGTATAGCTAGAGAGTTTAAGCGTGAGCCAGAACTGCAGTCTAACTTTATCTACTACGGGGATCCAAAGAAAGGCCGTCTAGTAGTGGACGGTTTTCTTTGGATCCGCAGGGCAGTGATTTGATTTGCCCAGCAGCGGATACTATACTAAATATAGTAACTTTGTGCGGGCAACTGACTGACCGCGAGCCGCACAATCTATAGGTAATCAAGGAGGAGGGGATAATGATCCAAGCTAAAGCACGTGCCGTCAACGGCCCAACCGACAGGTTCCAGGCAATTACCATCGACCGCCGCGATGTCGGACCGAAAGACGTACTGATCGAGATCAAATTCGCTGGCATCTGCCACAGCGATATCCACACCGCACGCGGAGAATGGCGTGACATCGAGTATCCGTTCGTACCCGGCCACGAGATTGTCGGCATCGTCAAAGAAGTCGGAGCGGACGTCACGAAATACAAAGCCGGTGACCGCGTGGGCGTCGGCTGCCTGGTGGACAGTTGCGGAACCTGCCAGTACTGTAAGGCGGGCGAAGAGCACTTGTGCGAAAACGGCAGCGTTGGCACATACGCCAGCATTGATAAATACGGTGACGGCAAAGTGACGCAGGGGGGTTACGCCAGCCATGTCGTCGTCAAGGAAAACTTCGTAGTGCGCATTTCCGAGGGTCTCGAACTGGACGTGGCAGCACCGCTGCTCTGTGCCGGCATCACTACGTACTCACCGCTGAAGCAGTGGGGCGTCGGGCCGGGTGAAAAGGTTGCGGTCGTCGGTCTGGGCGGTCTGGGCCACATGGCCGTCAAGCTGGCACATGCGCTCGGTGCCGAAGTCACCGTGCTATCGCACTCAGACAAAAAGCGCGATGACAGTACTGCTTTCGGTGCGGAACACTATGTGAATACGTCTGAAGAGGGTGCGCTTGATGCGCTGAAAAATCACTTCGACTTCATACTCAACACGGTGAGCGTACCGTTGGACCTCGGGACATACCTGGCGCTTCTGCGGCCACGGGGCGTCATGGTGTATGTCGGCCTGCCGCCCGAATCGCTATCGTTGCACATCGGCGCGCTGATCGGTGGCCGCAAAGTACTGACCGGCAGCAACATCGGCGGCATCCCCGAAACGCAGGAAATGCTCGACTTCTGTGCCGAGCATGGCGTCGCGCCGCAGATCGAAAAGATCAGCGCCGACCAGATCGATGAGGCATACGAGCGCGTCGTTAACTCGGACGTCCGCTACCGCTTCGTCATCGACAACGCCACGCTGTAGCCCTAACTCCAATCAGCGTCCAGGGTTTTACAAATACCACATTTTGTGGTATTTTGTATTTTTATGAACGTTACCCCGAAGTCTCCTGAACGCCTTATGGCTCAGGTCGCCGCATTTGCCGATACCGAACCGGGTCGCAGCGAAGCCTCACTCATTTTCGAGCAGGGCTTAGCTGAAATTACTCCCGCGAATCCAGTTCCCGCGCAGGCAGCCGACCGTGCCGGCAAAGTAGCGCAGTATCTAAGTTTTTTACGCATGGTAGACGGCTCGACGAGCCCGGAAGTACAGGGCCGGGAAAAGATCCTCAATGCCTACCACGAGTACCAGCCGCTCGTATCGCCACTCCTTGCGTCAGTTGCCGATCGCAACGATACCGAAAATGACGTTTTTCTGGGCAGTGGGTCTAACGCAGCGGTTTATCTATTAGAAAAAGACTGTGAACAATTGGCAGTCCGCGTCCCTGCCACGAAACGGCACACCGCACAGACTGTCGATACACATGTCGGTGCTGCATTACGAGCGCAAGGCATAACCGGGCTTGAAGAAATTGTTGCTGCCTCTTACGCCGATGGAGTCACCATAGCCAAGCGTATGCCCGGCAAAGAAATCCCCCACACAAGTCTGGATGACGTAAACGCCATCAGCACCGATCAGCTACGGCAGTTCGTCAATTTGCTCTGCCAGTCGTTTGACGCCGGTATTATCATCGACTTCAAAATGACCAATATTTTTTATGATCGAGCCGCCGGTTTTGGCGTGGTGGATCTAGCGGCATACAAAGATTACTACGCAACGCCTATGGTGTTACACAATCGTATTGGAGCGGGCCAACAAGTGCTTTTGAATATGGGTGGCATCCAGCGGGAGATGAACCGCTTGGCCACCGAACGAGACTGTGCCTCTATCGCTCATGGACTAGAGACCATACTGCCCAAATTAGAAGAATACGGTCAGGTAGCTCGAGAACTTACCGGATGGCAGGAAACAGCTCTCGTCGACGCTACGCGGGAAAACATCCGGAATTACCGTAATCCAGCCTGGATAGCAGAGAGGGTACAAGAGGCCAACACGCTTCTTGCCAAACGAACGCCAGTCTTTGATTTGGTCGACGAAATCGACTAGTTCAAGTTTTCGTATAATTCAGTCGAGGTCAAAGTCGAGCAGGAGAGCGTTGTGGTCGGAAATAATTGTATCGTCCATAGAGAAATCCTTAACTACCACGTGTTCGTTTACGAATATATAATCACAAACTTCTTTTTTATACGTCAGTTTAGAGCGTGTCGTTTGTAGCGCGAACTCAACTGACAAGTTGCGTAGAGTTGTTTCCAAGGTTTTGATTGATTCACTCTCAGGAGCAAGGTTAAAGTCTCCGCATAGAATGACCGCTCCTTCGAGCTGCTGTATGTAGCGCTTTATTTCTTGGACCTGGCGCAGCGTTTCTTCGTCTCCTAGTTTGTGGGCATCAATGTGATGGCCGTGATGATTCAAAAGGTGCAGCGGTTTGTTTCCAACCTTAAGCTCTGCATGCTGGAATGCGCGTACGTTATAGTCATCGGCGTCGAAGTCGAAGTCTTTCTTATACTCACCCCTGGTAAACACGGTATCGGTCTGCAAGAATGGCACGCTAGAATAGGTCACATTGCCGAAAGTGATATCGTGATTTCCGAGCTTCATGGCTGTAAGCGGCGAAAAGAACTGCTCCTTGAGCGTCAAGCTCTGTCCAATTTTTTGGTAGGAGGTCACCAGACCACCCGACTGTCCCGCGTACTCTACCGCTTCCTGCATACATGCAAAGTCAACGTCTAGAGTTTCTAGGTGTTTTAACAGGACCCGTTCTAGGCGCCCTTGCCATACGTTCAGTGTCATAAGTTTCATGGTCGTAATTGTATCACTTTAAACTCATCGCCCCGTGAAAGTTGTGAAGTTTAGCTCCCAGGGAGAGCAGTCTTTGACTAAACACCAGTTTTGTGGTATTTTTTGCTATATGTTCAATCGTAAGGAATATGTAAGCTTCAATAGCGGCCGAGAATTACTGTCGCTCCTTAAAGGCCATAATGGGACACTCAAAGGTGGCTTAGACTATACCGAAGAATTCATAACTGATACTGGTCATACAAGTAGCGAATATGCGGTAAGCGGACGATTCGATCTGGCTGCTGACTTTTCGACTGGCGAAGATTTGGCCGTATTCTCTCCTTCACGGCTTGACCAAGATACCTTCGCAGAACACTTTGAGGGCGGAGTGATTCACCAAGACACAGTTGCTCTTGACGCCCTAGGCTACGTGCTTATTCGCCGTTAATATATCAGCCCTTCGTTCAGCCGAAGGGGGTTTTATAGCTTCCATTACCAGAGGCCAAGTATACGCGTCGTGGACAAAGGCTTTTTGCTATGATGAACGTATGGAACATGCCACAGAGTTTTTCGACAAAGCAGGCAAACGGATCTACATAGGTGATATTTTGCAGACCCAGCTGGGGACATTCGCCAAGAAACGAGGTGGCCCCACACATTCGCGGGTGATACGTTTCGGTACGGACGTGCAACTCATAGACGCAAACATTCAAGAGACAAAACATGGCGGATGGAATCTTACCGAGAGCATAGCCAAGAGATCCGTCATCGTGGACCGTGCAATATTCCGCTAAGTCTCCTCACTACGCCAAGTGAATGCATTTGGCCTGTATACTATAAGTATGAATGAGATTAAGTGCCCGCACTGCGGGAAAACCTTTAAGGTGGATGAGGCCGGGTTCGCCGACATCTTAAAGCAGGTGCGCGACCGTGAGTTCGAGCAGGAACTGCATGAACGCGTCGCTATGCTCGAAAAAGATAAAGAGAACGCCGTTAAACTGGCCGAGGCTAACACCAAAAACGAGTTGCAGGCCGATGTCGCCCGCAAAGAGGCCGAGATCGCCGAGCTTCGCGCCGAAAAAGACTTGGCGCTTACACAGCTACAATCGCGCAAAGACGCCGAGCTGACGGAGCTGCGCGCCAAGCTGCAATCCATCGAAACCGAAAAGAAATTGGCTGTCACCGAAGCGGTGACGAGAGTGGAGAAAGAACGCGACACGCTGGCTAGCGAGCTTCGCACCAAAGATACTGAAAAGCAGCTGCTCGAAAACTCGCTCAAAGAAAAGTACGCTGCCGAGCTGCGGACCAAAGACGACATCATCAAACTCAAGGATGAAGAGATTGCGCTCCGCAAAGACATGAAAGCCAAGCTGTCGACCAAGATGATCGGTGAAACGCTGGAGCAGCACTGCGAGACCGAGTTCAACCGGCTGCGCGCCACTGGTTTCCAGAACGCGTACTTCGAAAAGGACAACGACGCCCGCACCGGTAGCAAAGGCGACTACATTTACCGCGAAACCGACGACGCCGGCAATGAGATCATCTCCATCATGTTCGAAATGAAGAACGAAGGCGATGAGACCGCCAGCAAACACAAGAACGAAGATTTCCTCCGCGAGCTCGACAAAGACCGCAGCGAAAAGAACTGCGAATATGCGGTGTTGGTCACACTGCTGGAAGCGGATAGCGAGCTATACAATTCAGGTATCGTCGACATGTCGCACCGCCACCCGAAGATGTATGTCATCCGTCCGCAGTTCTTCATTCCCATCATCACGCTGCTGCGCAACGCCGCACTCAATAGCCTGAAGTACAAGGCGGAACTGGCACTGGTGAAAGCGCAGAATATCGACATCACGCATTTTGAAGAGAGCATGAACACGTTCAAGGACGGCTTCGCCCGTAACTACGACCTGGCTAGCCGCCGGTTCACCGAGGCGATCGACGGCATCGACAAGACGATCAAGCAACTGGAGAAAACCAAGCAATCGCTGCTGTCATCAGAAAATAATCTACGCTTGGCCAACGACAAGGCACAGGACCTGACCATCAAGAAGCTGACCCGCGGCAATCCGACCATGGCCGCCAAATTCGCCGAGCTGCAAGACGGCAATGACCTCCAATAAACCAGCACTGGAGCCGAAACGTTCGGCATAGTCATTGCACGCAGGATATACTCATTACTATGAAGCGATTCGTAAAACTACCGAAGCTATCAAAGGGCGATCAGGTGGCCGTCATCTCACCGTCAGCCGGTTTGCCGGGTCTATTTCCCTGGGTGCAGGACTTAGGTCTGGAGCGGCTGCGTGATATATTCGACCTAGTGCCAGTAGAGTACCCGACGACCCGCCTCATGGGAGCGTCCCTGGCGGATCGTGCCCACGATGTAATGGCGGCTTTTGCCGACCCAGCCAATAAGGCAGTGTTCACGTCTATCGGTGGGGAAGATCAGATCAAGCTTATCAAGCATCTTGATCCGCAAGTGTTCTTAAAAAACCCTAAACCGTTCTTCGGCTACAGCGATAACACGCACTTGCATAACTTCTTGTGGGGCTTGGGTATACCAAGCTATTACGGTAGCGCCGTTATGACTCAGCTGGCCTTTCAGGGCAAGATGAACGACATCACTATCAACTCGCTTAACCATGCTTTGTTCGACAGTGGTGAATACGAGCTGGAGGTCGCCGACCAATATTGTGACGTGGGCTTGGACTGGTCAAAGAAAGAAAATTTGACCAAGCCTCGAGCGATGGAGCCCAACGACGGTCTGTACTGGGATGGGACAGGTGATGCGGAGGGTGTATTGTGGGGCGGTTGCGTTGAGAGCCTGGTCGCACAAGCGGCCACTGCTCAGTATCTACCAAGCAGTGCAGACCTGGCGGGAACTGTCCTCTTCATTGAAACCGCCGAGGATATCCCCGAGCCCTGGATTGTGGAGTATGTACTAACCGGCTTCGGTGAACGTGGTTGGTTTAATGCGTTCCAGGCCGTGTTAGTCGGCCGTCCCAAAGCGTGGGAATTTGATAAGCAGAACGATACGCAGGCAAAGGCCGAATATCGCAGACACCAGCGAGAAGCGGTGCTTAAGACCGTCCGTGAATACAACGCAACCATTCCGGTCATCCAGAACGTAGACTTCGGACACACCGACCCGCAAGTCATCGTGCCTATGGGCAACACGGTACGCATCGCAGGAAATTCCAAGCGTATATTCTTTACGTATTGATACAAGCTTCCTAGCTTAGCGACACTTTAAGAATATTGCCCGTATATCTAGAAGTGCGTGATGCTATAATCACAAAAAGCATTACGAAAGGCAGGCACCATGCACCGCGTCGAATTTATAGGTCCCTTAGAACCGATTGAACCCTACGTGCCTCCGACCGAGCTTGATCCTGCAGAAATCGTAACCGATCCGGACGAGATCCTGGGAATGATCAGACGCGCCGTTACCATATCGTGGAAAGACGAGGCGTTTACGTACGATGAGCTGGCGAACCGCTTGGCGAAGAATTCAGTCATGCTGCCAGACTCTGCCACGGAACGCGAAGCCTTTTTCGACACGGCCGTGAATGATATCTGGCAGCGGCAGAAGGAGATCGCCCGCGTGGCACTGCAGCCGCAGCCGGTGCGCATGCGCCAAGTCCATCCCGAAACGGGTGTCGTGTACCATGGCATCGTGACGCCCGGCCGCCAGACAGAGCCAGTCTCTGGGCCGGAACCCATCCTCGCAGCAGAAGAGCAGGTGACCGAGGCTGCCGAGACCGTGACCGTACTCAGTGAGCGCCGCCCAGCGCTTACCGCCGTCGAAATCGCCAAAGTACTATTCGAAAAATGCACCGCCACCGCCGTGTACGATACGGTGATCGATCTGAAGAAATTCACCGACAGCCTCTTGACTGGCTGGCCCACCACCGACCCGGCCGTCATTCAGGCAGCCATCCGCGAGGTGTACGACAACGGCTACATAACCTGGCGTAACACCGGCACCAAGAAGCATCCGCGCCTCAGCATGGTCATGACTCAGGACATCAAGCAAGAGGTACTTTCGCACCAGGCAGAAGGCGGCTTCGAGGAGACATTGGCGGACTTATTTGCTGAACCTACTGCTACGCGCTCTGGCGCCGAAGCAGCGGTCTAGTGCCCGCGGTTTGCTATAGTTAAGCCATGGATTTACACCGGACGACAGGGAAGGCAGACTGGGAAGAAACCGCACCGGGTGATCGCAACGTGTTCCAGCGGACGGCTGCTGCGACGCACGGCATCGTATCACCCGCTAACATCATTACCGTGGTGGGACTGGGCATCGTCATATACGGACTGGTGCTGCTGCTACAGAATCATTACTGGCTCGGGCTTATCCTGGTTGCCGCCGGCCGCCTGCTTGATATCGCGGACGGCGTGGTAGCACAGGCGACGCACACCAAATCGCCGCTCGGCGAGATGTTCGATGCCACCGCCGACAAAACGGGAACGCTTCTGACCATTATCACCCTTATCCTGGCGGGTATAACGTACTGGTGGGTCGTCGTGGCCCTCGTACTGCCGCAGGTTATCATCCCAATCGTCATCCTCTATAGACGGCACCGAGGCATCCGCGTACACCCCACGTGGCAGGGAAAGTTCAGTATGGCAGCCGCCTGGATAGGTATCGTGGGGCTACTGGTCATGAAAGCGCTGGATAGTTCTGGCTTGCTAGGCGTTGGTGTCTATGGGCTTATCGGACTATCACTGCTCCTGGGATTGTATGCTTTGGGGCAATACTCGACCGGGCGGAACTAGATCGGATCCTGCTTCAGACCTAGGCGATAACCGGTGTAGCTGGCGATCAGATGCGCCAGGAACCATATGACGAACAACCATACGTACTCCACGAGCGGTAGCGTGACGAAGAAGAGCGATACGACTACGCTGCCAATGATGTAATCGAGCTGATCGAACGGCACCCACGTGCCGCCCGACTGTATGCCGCGTTGGCGCTTGAAGAAGCTTTCAATCGCATCGCCCCCTAGAGCGCCCAACGCGAATAACGGACCGAGCAGCAGCGGCAGGCGGGTGTAGTTGACACTGTCGGCCATATAACGTGCCCAGGCGAAATGCTCGAACAGCAATGTCTGCAGCCATATGACCACCGTGGCGACAACAATGCCGGCGATGATACCTCGCCACGTCTTGTGGGGGCCGAGCAGCTGGCGGCCGCGGAATGTCTTACCGGCATCGATCGGCGCATCGAACTTTTTCAGGAACGGTATGGCCGCGGCAAAAACAGGTGCGGCGTTGGCCGCTGCCGCCGGCAATAGGAACCAGAGAGCAAATAATATATCCTGCAGCATACTTTTAGTATACTTGGCGAATGGGCTATACGACCATCGCTATTATTTATAATCCCCACAGCACCCGCGGGGGCGAATCGCTGGCGCGGGAAACGGCTGCACGCATACGTGCCCGCCTACCGAAGCAAAAGGTAGAGCTGTTCCAAACCGAGTACGCCGGTCATGGCGAAGAACTCGCGTACCGCGTAGCGGCAGCTTCCAAACGCGCATTGATCATTTCCTCGAGTGGTGACGGTGGTTACCACGATGTTATCAACGGTGCGATGCGAGCCCAGCACGAGGGCTTCCAAGTTACGACCGGCTTGCTGCCGGCAGGGAATGCGAACGATCATTATCACAACCTGCATACGACCGACATCGTCGATCAGATAGCGCACGGCAAACCGCGACAGATAGACCTACTGAGACTACTCGGCACTTCCCACGGCGAGCCTATCGAACGCTATGCGCATTCCTATATCGGCTTCGGGCTGACCCCGATCGTCGGCAGCCAACTCAATAAGACCAAGCTCGATCCGATCAAGGAGGTGTGGGTCGTAGCCCGGGCACTGGCAGGGGCCCGGCCGGTCCGGCTGCATGTCGGCCACAGGCCGCGGTACTACGCGAGCATCGTCATAAGCAATATCGACGTGATGGCCAAGTACTTGCGCATATCGCGGCCGTCCAGTGTAACCGACGGGAAGTTCGAAGTCACCGTCTTCAAACGGCGCGGCAAGCTGCATCTTATCATGATGCTCATCAAAGCCTCACTGAAGGGTGTTGAAGAGGAGCGGCAAGTCAGCCGGTACACGCTGAGGACCGTCAACAAGACGCTCGTCCAGGCCGACGGGGAAATCATCACGCTCGATGCCGATACGGACGCATCCATAACGATAGAGCAGCAGGTACTGCACTGCATCGTCTGAGCCTCTAGCCGTAAAGCGGACATTTTAGAGGCGGGCAACATCTGATATGCTCTTCGTATGATCAGCCTGTGTATACTCCTGAGCGTGCTAGCGATTACGGTCGGCGGCGTACTTATGGCCTTTTCGGCCCGTAAGCCTACTTGGTTCATATCGTGGGTGAGTGCATATCTAGTCCTCATCGTCGGCATCGTTCAAATGGGATTTATCGTCGGCTGGCAGGCGCTACACGAACCACACGCCACGGTGGCGCTCCTTGCTTTCTGCACGTACAACTTAGGCAATTTTGGGGTCATCCTCGGTACGGCACTCAAGCACCGAACAACGTCTTACTTTGTAATCGTGAACCTAGGCAGCACGCTCCTAGCCACAGCCATGGTGCTGCTTTTAGCCGCGGTTCGCAGCGCATCCTTTTCCTGGACGCTTGCGGGGCTTATCGTGCTGACGGCGGTCATATTTATAAGCATGCCCGTCGGCATTGCGTTATCCAGCCGGCACCGCAAGTCTCAGACAGAGGACTAGATCGAGGCTTCCCAGTCGAACAGCACGTTGTCTTCACGATAGCCGCCGCGGCCTTCACCGATGTGCTTAAAGTCTTCGACGAATTCGATGGATTTTATGTACTTGACCATCTTGTAGCCTAGATGCCGTTCGCAGCGCAGGCGCAGGGGTGCGCCGTGCTCCAAGTTCAGCGGTTTCCAGTTCATTTCATACGCCAATATCGATTGTTGATCATGCATGTCACTCACGCGCAAGACTTCATAAAAAGGCTTGCCGCTGGCATCGACATCATAGGCATGAAAGACAATGTATTTAGCACGCTTGTCCGGCTTGCAACGCGCCAGAATCTCGCCCATATGCACGCCGCCCCACTCACCGATGGCACTCCAGCCCTGAATACAGATATGTTTGGTGATCTGCTCACGCTTGGGCATAGCCTGTAATTCATCCAGGCTTAGCTCCAGCTCCTGTTCTACCATGCCTCCGACTTTAAGCCGCCAATCTTTATAGCCGCTGTCCCTCAGACGGTAGAATTCCTCAGTTTCCGGCGGATAGCCATTCACCCGGAAGAACGGGGATATGTCTTCTCTTTTGTAGTTCTTGCGCGGTACCATTCGGCCGAATACCAGATGAATCGTCGGATTCAGTATGCCGATCAGGATCTTGCGCATACCGACCCGGTGCCGGAGCGTGAAGTACGTAATGAAGATATTGAAGACCAGCAAGAACAGCAACGCCGAGCAAAAGACAGCCAACGCCGCTCCAAGCCGGACATCGGTAGTCCCAAAAGTAATCAGCCGTACATTGCGGGCAAAGTACACCAGACACACCATAAGAACGTGAATGATGATGAAGGCGACAAACAGCAACATGCCGATGAAGTGCAGACTGCGGGCGACCTGTCGGCGCCCCCCGAACAATAACACATAGCGCGGAAAACGGTTGGTGAATGCCGGCGACATCGCGAGCGCCGTCAGTATCATAAGCGGCGGCAACAGAAAGGCGACACCAGCATAGGTAAGCTGCTGTAGCGCATCATAAGGATGAAAGGCGCTGACCGGCGGAATCTGCAGCGTCAGGTAACCCCACAGATCGTGCAAGGCCTGAGGGAATACGCTCCAGCTCGTTGGTACGAGCCGCCGCCATGTACCGGTCACAAACATGTAGCCCCAATAGACCGCTCCGGTGAGAATCCATAGGAACGCAGCCGTAAAGTGCCAGTTGCGGGCCATGCCGAACTCGTGGTGTGCGCCGCCGGGAAGGGCATAATGACCGATGGATTCGGCCTCGTCATGAGCCGTCCAGAGTTTGTTCTTGGGCATCTTTTTCTTGCCGAATTTGAGCCAGTAGTTATCCCGCCTCGTGTGGTCGGTCCAGTACAGCATCGGGTGGTCAGCCAGGATATGCAACCCGCTGCGGATCAGCAGGATGACGCAAAACAGGTTAATAAAATGGGTGATGACTATCACCAGAGGCATCGTATCCGCATCCATAACTTTGATTGTAACCGTAAGCCCCACTCAAGACAATGTGAAATATGATACATTATTCATATGAGTTATGTATCGTTTGATCACTTTTTTATGACCTTGAGCAACAAGCAACGCGTCCGCATACTGCAGCTTCTGACGGAGCAAGGGCCACTCGGCGTATCAGCCATCGGAGAAGCACTCGGTATTGAGCAATCGGCTGTTTCACACAACCTTAAGCATCTGTTGCATTGCCATTTCGTCTCGGCCAAACAAATCGGCAGAGAGCGTATCTACTCAATCAATAAAGATACGCTCAAACCTTTGTTCAAGCAGATCGAACGGCATGTGCAGAAATACTGCATAGAGGGTGACGCACACTGGGAGGCGAGAAATGCACCTGTGGCAACGAACAGTGGGGTGACAAGGTGAGTCTACAGATCAAACGGATATACGATGCACCTGCCGCCAGCGATGGCACCCGTGTCTTGGTAGACCGGCTGTGGCCACGGGGAATCAGCAAAGAGCGGGCTGCGCTTGATCTGTGGTTGAAAGATGTCGCACCTTCCTCGGATCTACGCACCTGGTTCAACCATAAGCCGGAACGGTTCGCCGAATTCAGCCACCGGTACATCGACGAATTATCACGCAATCCCGTCGCCAAAGAACTCCGCGATAAGCTGGCGGACAATACACGCAACCTGACTCTTGTGTATGCGGCCAAAGATCCCGCCATCAATCATGCGATAGTCCTCAAAGCCTTTATCGAGAAGTCGCCCGAGGCAGCAGCATAACCGCCAGCCTGAAAGCAGTGTGTTATTCCTCCGACTTCATACCGTAGTGGTCTCGCCTGACAGGGCGCTTGCTCATACTTTGAAGTGAAAATGCATAAAGTATGGCCGTAACTGTTGACTTATACGCTAAATTGTATTATCATTGTTCAAGTTTCGAAAACATACAAAGGTGTTTTGGTTGAGCTAACAGATTACACGACATGTGCCGCTGTGCTCCCGTGGGCCCGAAGTAGTTTCGAACGCAATTTAACAAGTCAGATGTTCGGATGAGACACGGATAGGAATGCCAACCAGAATAGGGCATTGCTACCCGTGTCTCACGCAGACAAAGGGAACCAGCAGTAACTGTTCAAACCACAATGCAAGCCCAACCACAAGAAGGACACTACATTCCATGTTCAGCCACAAGAACGCCCAGCACATCGAGTCCAACGAGCCCCGCAAGTCCAACAAGACCGTTCGTCGCGCCGCCATCGCCGGCGCCATCGTCGGTGGTCTTGCCCTCGGAGGCCTCGCCGCCAACGCGTTCATGACCACTAGCTCCAACGTCAGCACCCCCGGCCACACCGGCGCGATCGTCAGCCCGACGCTCACCGGCGCCGTCGTGGACGACCTCTACCAGGGGTACTGCAACGACGTCACGGTGACCATCCCCAACACCAACAAGGTCGGGGTGACCATCGCCAGCATCGACGAGCTCGGCTTCGTGACCCCCAAGGGTGGCGACCAGTGGCACCCCTCCAACGGTGTCGAGAGCCTCCTGAAGCAGGTGGACGTCACCTCGGCCAACGGCACGCAGATCGCCGCCGGCGAGACCAAGACGGTCACGCTTCCCAACGCGGTGTGCTTCCTGAGCGACCCCAACCACAACGACAACCAGTTCCAGGACAAGGACTTCGTCCCGCAGTACAAGGTGAACTTCACCCAGATCGACGGCACGGAGGCTGGTTCGGTCACCACCCACTGAGTCAGCACGAACTCACCTTCGCGCTGAACAGTAGCTGAACTCGGTCGGCTGGGCACTACTGTACCAGGGGTACGCGGACGAACTTACGCAGTTCACTCTCCGCGTACCTCTGGTACGGCCCGCCCCCACCTGCAACACCCGAACATCTGACTTACATACACTTTTATACGTTTTATCGATGACTTCCGTAGGGAGTCTTTTTTGTTTTATACGTCCAGTTCCCGAAGCTCCATATCTGATATGATAAGATCATGTCCGCCGCAAAAGTAACCGCTCCCATCCTCCGGTTCACCACCACGCTTACCACTATCGGTTCGTGGACCATCGTACGCGTGCCGAAGGACGAGAGCGCGAAATTGCCGTCACGAGGACAGGCGATGGTTACCGGCAACCTGAATGGCACATCTTTTGATACACCGCTTGAACCGGACGGACACTGGAGCCACTGGTTCCGCGTGGAACCGAGCCTGCTGCATGCCGCCCATGTTGCCGCGGGCGACACGATTACTCTCGAAATGACGCCCATCAAGGCGTGGCCTGACCCCGAGGTGCCCGCCGACTTACAGCACGCACTCGACACTCACCCTAAAGCGGCTGATGTCTGGCGTGATATCACGCCGATGGCCCGCTGGGAATGGGTTCGCTGGATCCGCTCCACCAACCGCGAAGAGACCCGCCAAAAACGCATTCTTGTCGCATGCTCAAAAATGGAAGCGGGCAAGCGCCGCCCCTGCTGTTGGAACCGCAACTTATGCACTGAGCCCAGCGTTTCCAAGAACGGTTTCCTACTGGAACCGGACGCTTAATCTTCAGACAGAAAGCCTAGCCGCCCACATGCATGGGGCAGCTTTTTGACATAAGCGCAATTCTGAATTGTAAGAAAGTCCACTACCCTCTATGTGGTGTACTTAACAGCCGATGCCACACTACACGGGTATGATGAAGTAAAACAAACCGAGTAATGCCGTAAGCGGTGAGACGAAACATGAGGAGGTGTACACAGGTATGCAGCATACAGACACTATGAGTATTGGCGAATTACAATGGCGATCACAATTACCGAAAACCATTGACGGGTTCTTACCGGTCGGTCCGAAGCGAATGCCGCCATTGCGCCGTAGGCGCCAGATACCGGTGAAGGACGCCGATGCAGCCATGACCACGAAGCCACTGAGCAGTTATATGATCAACCCGCGCTATTTACGGCTACGGAAACAGCCGGTGGTCGAGGTCCATGATGACGTAGAAGTAGTAGAATCGCACGCACCCTTTACGGTGTACCGCTATTCAGCGCTTACGCGGGATATTTCCGCCGATTCGTGGCGCGAACGACTCGCCCAGTGGGTGAGTTTCGTGGTACGGCCACGCGTGACGCAGGCAAGGGCGGTAACCGCTCTGGGCATCGCCGTTATTTTGGGTACGGTAGTTCTGGTCACAGGGAGCAGTGCACCGTCACGGCCCACTACCGTCCCTGTTCATGCGCCGTCTCGTGCTGTCATATCGACAGCCGCAGTCCACACGCCGGCAGTACCAAGTACAGTTGTCACGAGTACGACAGCCCATGGCACCACCACTCCGCAGACCATAACACCGCGGCACGCCACGTCAGCTCCGGTCACCCGTTCGACAACGAGCCCGTCATCAGCTGCTACGCCTGCATCCACGTCGTCCACTCCCACCACTACCACTCCGGTAGCGACAACCTCTGATCCGTCTGCGGCTACGAGCACCGGCTCGGATCCGAATACTACGGCTTCCAGCAGCTCTACGACGCCCAGTACTGATCCGCTGCAGTCCATTACGCAGCCAGTAACTGACCTGCTGACGACCACCACGTCGCTCTTACCGTAACTCGTAACTCAAGCGGCTTTCATTCCTGCGCCAGCGGCGAGCGCTGTGCATAAGCGGTATGCTATACTGCCGGTAAGAGGGCACCGCTTAAAAATGATCCGACCACATTCCGACGATCCTGACGTCACCCGAGCCGCCAAGCAGGCGCTGGGTATCATTGAACGCACACTCGCTGCACTCCCGAAAGCCGCGACGTATGATTACGGTGGCCACCAGCTGAAACTCGGTGAATACGAGGTCTGTCCGGTGTGTGCTACGCCGATCGCCGAGGCTCAAGCCGCCCAAGCGGCGCTCGAAACAGCCGCTGAATCAACCGACGATGAGACGGTACGCGAGCACATCCAACTGGCAGCCAACTTCTTCCGCCTGGAAGCCGAAGAGGCGGTCGTACGGGCCGAACTGCATAATGGGCATGGCACCGAAGGCATCCTGAACCGACTGCTCGGCTACCAGTTCGAGCGCGGTATCCACGACGACTACCACCACAGCCATCACAAGGGGGAAGAGTAGTGGGCGAACCCGATATGAGCACCACGACACGCATCGCCCGGCACCTCGACAACTTACGACAGCTACGGACGCCGCGTGGCCTGTTCCTCGCAAGCAGCCAAGAAGTATCTACCGGTTACGACAAGGCCTGGATACGCGACAACGTGTATGAAGCGCTCGCGTTCGAATATGCGGGCGAATGGGAAGTGGTGAGCCAAACCTACCACACGCTGCTTGATATTTTCGACAAACACATCGATAAGATCGATTGGGCTACCACCAACAAACCGTTCGAAAGCTGGCAGTTCATCCACGCCCGTTACAACCCCGAGACACTGGAAGAATTCTGGGAGGACTGGGGCAATAAGCAGCACGACGCCATCGGGGCGGTACTCTACAAACTGGCCGATTTCGAAAGTTCGGGGCACAGCATGTTACGCGGGCCAAAAGACCGCAAGACGGTGCAGACGCTTATCTATTACATAACCAACGTCGAATACTGGCATGACGCCGACAACGGGATGTGGGAAGAAGCCGAGGAGGTGCATGCGAGCTCTATCGGTGCGGTCCTGGGTGGCCTCAAGAAATGGCAAGAGGTAGGCGGATTCGATGTGGACCAAGATGCTATCGATCGGGGCCAGAAAGCCCTCCACGCTTTGTTACCGCGTGAGTCCGAAAGCAAATTCACCGATTTGGCAGAACTGTCGCTAATTTATCCCTACGGCGTCGTGAGCGACGCCATGGCTAAGCAGATCCTCGAGAACCTGACTTATCACCTCGAACGCGATAAGGGTGTCCTGCGCTACACGTTTGACCGATATTACAACAAGAATGATGACGGCTACTCTGAAGAGGCCGAGTGGTGCTTCGGCCTGTCCTGGCTGGCCCTCTGCTATCACCGTCTGGGCGACACAGCCAAAGCGGAAGCATACCTGGCCAAAGCCACCGCTACGGTAACCAAAGACGGCAAGATTCCGGAATTGTACTTCAGCCACAGCAATCGTGCCAACGAGAACACACCGCTCGGCTGGTCCGAGAGCATGTACGTGGCGGCACTGTTCGAAATCGCCAAATAATTGACGTGTCGGCAAGCCGGTTGTACCATAGCGCCATGTATTAGCGGCGTTTGTCGCACTCCAACCACGCGTTGTCGAGGTGCAGCCGCTTTTGCTGTTCTTCGATAATGCAACGAGCCCTGAAAGGGGATGATCCACATGGCGCGAGCACGCTATGGCCCTCGGGCAAAGTGGTTGCTCGGATTCTGGGCAGCAGTTCTTACGGGCGTGCTCGGCATCTGGGTCGGGCAGCTCACGGGCGGCTCAAATCCACGCGACGCGTTCCACATCATCAGTTGGCCGCTGGTCTGCACCGCACTGGTGCTCGACTACCTGGCGGTCAACCTGTTCGTCTGGCAGTGGCAGCGGCTAAAGGCCGAGTACCGCGACGGATGGGAGCCGTGGCTCAGCTTCGTGCTGACCGCTATCGGGGCCGGCATCATCGTGTTGGCGACCCTGTTCGCCTGGACGCAGCATCACCTGGAGCGATTCCTGTCGTTCCTGTCGGTGCAACTCGGCTTCGGCTGGCTCGACACCGGCGGTCTGTCGGATCAGGCCAGCAAGGCCAGCGGCGTGATGGCGTTCATCATCGTCATCTGCCTGACCAACTGGATCTGGCATCACTCAGGCTGGATGCAGGGCATGCAGCGACGGCGGACTGCCAAACGCGGCCCGGCGGTCGACGACGGACACCCGTTCAACAGCTTCGCCAGCCACTGATCGCTGAGGTGGCGCCGCGCTTACACAGGCGGCGCCACTCCGGCCCTCACTTTTTCAGACCCCGGCCGTTGCATTATCGAATTTTCTTTTCATCAGATTATAAAAAGGCTCCTGGTGGTAGGGAGCCTTTTTCATGGGCGGATATCGGTGTGTCAGGCCATCTGGCGACGGAATTTCCGCAGACGCTGTGTCTGCAGATGTTCCGCGCGCAATTGCCAGTTGCTTTCAAAGTTATCAGCGTCCAGGTCCGCCAGAGCGTCCATGGATGTCGGTTTCGTAATGATGTGTACACGTTTCATAGTTTGTTGCGAGCCCCCTATGTTATTGTTACCCTTTTCGTACGTCCAGACAGGATGCGTACAGTAGTAGCGTAGTGCTTAAGGCTGGAAGCAGGCTGCAAGAAATCTTACAGCTCATTTACCTCTGTTGTAGCAACAGATATGACTGGCCAAAATCGTAGTAAAAACTAGAACCGGCGAGCAGGGTAGGAGGGCAGGATTGTGGGATACCCCTCCCTCGTGGTATGATGCCGCTACTAGAGTGCTGCGAAGTGCTTGGGTCTTTTAGCCAAGGGCATTACCTCTAGCAAAGTATCAGTAACGGTTAACACGTGAGGCGCAGCTAGGCTTCCTCTCCCAGGAACTTACCTCTTTCATTGACCAGAATATAAAGGAAGCAGCCACCATTATGGCCACCAAGCTTTTCGTCGGTTCACTGCCGTGGGCCATCGACGACCAGGGACTCGAAGATCTGTTCAAAGACTTCGGTACCGTATCTTCAGCAAAAGTAATCATGGACCGCGAAACCGGACGCAGCAAGGGCTTCGGCTTTGTTGAGTTCGATGACGACGACGCCGCCAAGAGTGCTATGAGTAAGCTCAACGGCAGCGATGTCCAGGGCCGCACCATCGTGGTCAGCGAAGCACGGCCGCTTGAGCCGCGCGATCGCGCCCCACGCCGCGACTTCGATCGCCGCTAGTACGCGCTCTAAAACTGATCAATCCGCCGGTATGCCGGCGGATTTTTCGATTTTCAGGCTAAGTGCAGCCAAAATACGCTATACTGACCGATAGTATATGAAGTTATTCATCCAGATTCCGTGCCTGAACGAGGAAGAGACCCTGGGACTTGTGCTTGATGACATGCCCCGCAAGATTCCCGGCATCGACAGCATCGAGATCCTCATCATCGACAACGGCTCGACCGATCGCACTGTAGAAGTCGCCAAAGCGCACGGCGTCAAACACTTCGTCCGCCACATCGGCCGACGGGGTTTGGCCCAAGCGTTCCGTGACGGCGTGTGGTATTGCCTGGAACATGGTGCCGATATCATCGTCAATACCGACGGCGACAACCAGTACCCCAGCCAGTCTATCGCCGACTTGGTCCAACCGATCGTTGAGGGCAGGGCGGACATGGTCATCGCCGACCGCCAAGTACGCAGCATTGAGCACTTCTCGCCGGCCAAGAAGCTGCTGCAGCGTATTGGGACCTGGGTCCTCAACAGAGCTGCAGGCACCGACATCCCTGACGCACCAAGCGGGTTCCGGGCCTATAGCCGCGAAGCAGCTATCAAGCTCAACATCGTCACACACTTCAGCTACGCCATGGAGACCCTCATCCAGGCCGGTAACAAAAAACTGGCCATCACCAGCATCCCTATAACCGTCAATCCTAAGACCCGTGAATCCCGGCTATTCAACAGCAATGCTGAGCATGTCATCAAATCGGGCATGGCTATCGTTCGTGCTTACGTGATGTACCGGCCGTTGATGCTGTTCATCTCCCTTGGCTGGGTACTGCTGATTGTCGGCTTAGTGCCGTTCCTGCGTTTTCTCCTGGTGAGCGAGACGGGCAGTACACACCACCTACAGTCGCTCATTTTCGGTACCGTGCTGCTGACGGCAGCTTTCATCAGCTTCACGCTCGGTGTCATCGCCGACCTGATCCGTATCAACCGCGTACTCATAGAAGACAATTTGGAACTTACCAAGCGCGCCGCATTCAAACAGCGATAAACCTGTTACTTCGATACGGTGCTATAGATCTGCGTGTTGCGCAGCATCATTTCCAAGCCGCTCCAGCCTATCACGCTCACAACTACGACTACGGCCAGTGCCGTCGACACGCGCGGGTGCCGACGTAGCAGCTGCCCCCAGTAGTACGTAGCAAACCCGACCAGTGGCAACAGACTCGGTAAAATGTAGCGGCCATTGAGCGCCACACCGAAGAACTTGATCTTACGGTAATCGCCGTAGTTCACCAGCATGTGCACGATCAGGAAATAGAACAGGATGAGCATGACATAGAACCGATGCCGGGCCTGTCGGTCGGTACGGAACAGCCGGACCTCGTACCGGATGCCGTAACCGATACCGATGGCCAGCAGGATTACCAGTGCCGGCGTCAGGAACCGCGCAGGCATCACTTTATGCAGCCAGAGCTGTGTCTGTATATCTACCACATTGACGAAGCTCGAACCGAGCCACTTTACGACAAACACCGCCAGAGGCACCTGCTTTTCTGGTGTCCACTGGGCAAGCGTCTCGGCTCGTATATTAGCCCAGAACCCACTACATGCCGCCGCTCCTTGCACCTGCGCACATGTCGGCGTGATGGTACCATAGCGTACGATATTGCCGCCGACCCGTTCGGCAAATAACCCCAGACCCACCAAGATAAGCAGCAGTATGCACATTGTCCGGCCGAGATGCCGACGTGCATCACGGAAGAGGGTGCGCCACTGCCTAAGCAGCACCACACCGGCACAGAGAACGAATACCAGGCCTAGCGGCAATAACGTACGCTTGACCAGACCACCGAACAGCGATAACGCGATCAGCAGGCCGAAATCCTGCGCCGTCGGCCGTTCCCAGAGCCGTACCAGCAGCAGCAGGCCTAGGGCGCTCCCGAGCCACACCATGGCGTCATTATTTACCGCCGAACTCATCATGAGTACCATAGGCAGGTTTGTCAGGACCAAGAAGCTCGTCGTAATTGCCGCGGCCGACATGCCGAGCCGGCGCAACAGTCGACCGAGCGTCACGAAAGTCAGCAGACCGACGACGACGCTGCACAACCGTATCACATGTACCTCTACCGTTTGGGAGAACGGCATGGCTCGCACGAAAAGGCTCATGGTGTAGTGATACAGGTAATCGACTTCCCGAGTCTTATCCCCCAGGTTATACGTAGGCGTTTGATGATGGAGGAAAGGGCTCCACGAGTGATTAGCATAGTACTCGATAAACTTGATATGCGTACTCTCATCGGGCGGCGTACCGACGCCGACCGCGAACACCAGGATTATCGCCTGCAGCGCGAACAATCCCAGCACCAGCCGCCTGGCGAGCGGTGTGCCGAAAAAGACCCGCAGTTTATCAAGTCCGGTACGACAGGTATGCAAAACCGTCCGGACGTATCTATCAAGACCGCTCATAGGCCCCAGTATAGCATCGCTCTTAGCCGCCACGCCTTCGACCCTTCATTTTACCCAGACGATTTTCAGGCAAACCGGCGAGGCTACCTGCTATACTGGGACACGTATGCTGACATACCTACAGGCAATCATCCTAGGCGTTTTCCAGGGAGTTACCGAGCTATTCCCCGTGTCGTCGCTCGGGCACTCCGTACTGCTTGCGAATCTGTTCGGCTGGCACAACCTCAGCAGTCAGGAAACAGCTGATAGTTCGACTTTCCTGAACCTACTGGTGATGATGCATGTGGCCACGGCTATCGCCCTCATCATCTTTTACCGCAACGAGTGGGTACGTATCGTACGCGGCTTCTTCCGCAGCCTGCAGGCCCGCACCGTCACCCACGACAGCGATGCCAAACTGGCTTGGCTGCTCATTGCGGCCACCATTCCGGCCGCGCTTATCGGCTTCATCTTTGAACACAAATTACGGGCCATGTTCGCCACCGCTTTTTTCGCCATCGTATTCATCATCATCAACGGCATCATGTTGATCAAAGGCGATAAGCTGGTCACGAAAGCGGAGCTGAACCGGCCGCGACGGCGGCAAGGCGTCAACGCGGATGAGCTGGCGGTCAGCAAGACCGCCCGGGTCGTCAGTGACCGCCTGACGTTTGAGCGGGCCGTACTGATCGGCTGCGCACAGATCGGTGCGCTGTTCGCCGGGATTTCGCGCAGCGGCATCACCATGCTGGCAGGATTGCGCAGCGGTCTCGAGCACCAGGATGCCGCGCGGTTCTCGTTTCTGCTTGCCACGCCTATCATCTTAGGCGCCGGTATCTACAAATTACCTGGCGTATTAAGCGCCCATAACGGCACCATGGGCCCGATACTGGTAGGAAGCCTACTGTCGGGTATCGGCGCATATCTGTCGGTACGTTTCCTGGATAAATACTTCCGCGGCCGATCACTCAAGCCATTCGGCTGGTACTGTATCGGTTTCGGGGTGTTCATGCTGCTCGTGAGTATCATCCACGGAGCCTCCTAGGCCAGGGCATATGAACCTGATCGACCTGCTCATCATCCTGCTGGCACTCGCCTCGTTAGCCCGCGGACGCCACATCGGTCTGGTACGGCAGGTAGGATCCACACTCGGGTTCGTGGCGGGGCTGTTCCTAGGGTCATGGGCGAGCTCATTGGCCCTATCGCACATCAATGGCTCCACCGACCGTACCATCGCCAGCCTGCTGTTCGTCCTCGCCGGCGGTTTCTTGTGTATGACGCTCGGTGAAATAGGGGGCATATGGCTCAAATTAAAACTGATCCATAACCATCCACTCGACCGGCTGGACGGCTGGTTCGGTTCAGCCGTGGCAGTCGTTACGATAGTCTTCGCATTTTGGCTCGGAGCCTCCATATTGGTACTCGGTCCCAGTGGTAGCCTGCAGCAAGAACTGAAAGGCTCCCGTATACTGAGCGCACTCAATACCCGCTTACCGGCGGCCACCACGCTGCTTGGCTCACTGAACAAGCTGATCGACCCCAATGGTTTCCCAGAAGTATTCCGCGGCCTTGAACCGAATCCTTCCGGTACCGCCAAACTGCCATCACTCGGCAGCTTCGATCCGGTGGTAGCCGCCGCCGAGCCGTCAGTCGTAAAGGTAGCAGGCACGGGGTGCGGCGGTATCGTCGAGGGCAGCGGCTTCGTGATCGCACCCGGCGAAATCGTTACCAATGCCCACGTCGTGGCCGGTGTAGCCTCACCGAAAGTCATCGATGACAACGGCATCCATAACACCCAGGTCGTATGGTTCGACGCGAACGTTGACCTGGCGGTGCTGCGCACCAGTCATCTGGCTGGCAAACCATTAGCGATCGACACCACCGAGCAACCCAGCAATACGCCAGGCGTAGTGCTGGGTTATCCAGGAGGAGGTGATTTCAACGCCCAGGCGGCTGCTATCATCGACCGGTTCACGGCTCTCGGCCGCAACATTTATGGTCGGGGATCCACCAGTCGCGATGTATATTCCGTGAAGGCACATGTCATTCCGGGCAACTCCGGCGGTCCGCTCATCGGCGCCGATGGCCACGTGCTCGGCATTGTGTTCGCCACTTCCACCACGTACAATGATGTCGGTTATGCACTCACGGGCCACCAGGTAGCGGGCGAGTTGGCGACTGCCGAGCGTTCGACGACTACTGTCAAGACCGGAGCATGCAGCGAATAGTTATGGCAAACCAACCAAAAAAACACGAAGCACAGAACAGCATGCGCCAACCGTTATCACGGCTCACGGCCGTATTGCCGTGGATCCTCATCGTGGCCGGCATCATCGGCGTCATCGCTTCGGTAGTGATCACCCAGGATAAATTCAACCTGGCCGCCAACCCCCATTACCAACCCATCTGCGATCTCAATCCGATCATCAGCTGCGGTTCGGTCATGAAAAGCGCCCAATCGCACGTCTTCGGCTTCGCGAACCCGTACATCGGGCTCATCGGTTTCCCGGTCGTAGTAGCTACCGGCGTGGCCATGCTGGCGGGCGCCAGGTTCAAGCGCTGGTGGTGGCTAGGGATGCAGACCGGCCTCAGCCTAGGTTTGATCTTCGCGTACTGGCTACTGTTTGAGAGCGTCTTCCGTATCCGTGCCCTCTGCCCGTGGTGTCTGAGCGTCGATGTAGCGCTCACGACCGCATGGTGGTATGTCACACTGTCTAATTTTTACAACGGTTATCTCAAGCTACCTGCTCGGGCCAAGAGTATCGGCCACTTCGTGAAAGGGCACCACCTCGACATCTTGCTCCTCTGGTTCATCGTGGTGATCATATTCATAGTCCACCATTTCTGGTACTACTTCGGGCAACACCTCTAAGGCAACCACCCTCCCTCTGAACTCTAATATTATTCAAAACCATAAGCTTTTTGGTACAATGGTGATAAATTCACTATGGAACAAAAAGCCAAACAAGCCGCTGATGCACTCATGCACAAGCAGTACTCTGCCGAAGAGCTGGTAGCCAAGTCGGACAAACTCTTTACCAAGGGCGCCGAGATGCCGGCAGTGGCCCTCGACAAGACCGTACAAGTAAGCAATCAGATTCTGCATGCCATGCCGGCGGGCAAGAGTGTCAAAAAAGCCAAAAATTACTGGCTGATGCTCGGTCCCGGCCTGACCACCGGTGCGAGTGACGACGATCCGTCAGGTATCGCCACCTACAGCCAGACCGGCGCTCAGTTCGGTTTCGGCTTTTTGTGGCTCGCAATATGGACGTTCCCGCTCATGAGTGCTGTCCAGGAAATGTGCGCCCGCATCGGTATGGTGACGGGCAGGGGACTGGCCGGCAACATCCGCGCCTACTATTCACGGCGCGTGCTGCGCATCTGCACGCTGCTGCTATTCGCCGCCAATGCGTTCAACATCGGTGCGGACCTAGGCGCCATGGCCAAAGGCGTGCAGCTGTTGAATCCGCATCTGCGGTTCTGGTGGCTGGTTGTCGGCTTCGCCATCTTAAGCCTGTTACTGCAGATTTTCACCCCCTATGTCCGCTACGCCAAGTACCTGAAGTGGCTGGCGTTGGTCCTGCTCAGTTACGTGGTCTCCAGCTTGCTCGCCCATCTGCACTGGGGCGATGTCTTGCACGGCACGCTGGTTCCGCAGTTCCACTGGGATAAGGATTCCATATTGCTTATCTGTGCCATCCTTGGTACCACCATCTCACCATACCTATTCTTCTGGCAGACGAGCCAGGAAGTGGAGGAACAGATCCTGAGCGGCAGGACCACTTTGCGCGAACGGCGGAGCGCCACGAAGCCGGAAGAGATCAAGAGCATGCGCATTGACGTCTGGACCGGCATGCTGCTCAGCAACATGGTGATGTTCTTCATCGTCGCGGCCTGCGGTGGCATATTATTCCCTCACGGCATCACCCAGATCACCTCTGCCGCCCAGGCAGCCGAAGCGTTGAAACCATTCGCTGGTAACGCCACCTACTTCCTCTTCGCCATCGGCATCATCGGCACCGGCATGCTGGCCATCCCGGTCCTAGCCGGTTCCAGCAGTTACGCTATTGCTGAAAGTCTGGGCTGGAAAGAAGGGCTATACCGCGGCCTGAACCAGGCATACGCCTTCTACGGTATCATCATCATTTCCATGCTGGTGGGGCTGGGCCTGAACTTCGTCGGACTCGATCCGATCAAGGCGTTGATTTATTCGGCCGTAGCCAACGGCTTGGTGGCACCGTTCATCCTGTTCTTCATCGTCAAGATTTCCAGCAACAAGAAGGTGATGGGCCACTGGGTGAACCGCAAGTTCACGACGTTCATCGGCTGGATCACCACGCTCCTCATGGCCGTCGCCGGCATCGCCGCCATCGTGACATTGTTCTGATATGGCCTAGGCCTTCTTTTGCTATACTGCGAGCATGAAAGAGTACAACCGGCAGTACTGGGAAGGCATGTACCATATGCCTCTGGAAGAAATTCCATGGGAGATAAAAGAAGCACCCGTTGAACTCCGGGAAGCGGTGGCGACGACCGGACTCACGGGCGGCAAAGCGCTTGATGCGGGCTGCGGAACGGGGAATTATAGCGTCTTTCTGGCACGGCATGGATTTAATGTCATCGGTGTAGATTATTCGGAAGAAGCGCTCAAGATTGCCCGTGATAATAACGAGAAGACGTATCACTTGCCGATTGCATACATCCAGTCAGACTTAACCTCACTCCGGGCGGTTCTCGATGCTGCAAGTTTCGATCTGATACTCGATTACCGGGTCTTGCATCACTTGCCTGATGGTGATACGGAAACCTATGCCGAACAGTGCGTGCAACTGCTGAAACCGGATGGTCGGATGATCATCATTTGTAATTCCGAAAAAGACATCGACGCGCAGGGCGATACATCAGCGGTCGGAAAGTTTGGGAATACCATGCACTACCGTACGCGCGAAGAAATATTGGCACTTTTTAATGGTTTGGAGGAGTTGAGCTATAAAGAAGTAATCCTCGGCAAAAAACTTAACCACGCCGGACATTGTTTTATTCTCAAGAAACCCTAGTCTATTTTGGCTTCCTTATTACTCATGGCGGAGGGCGTCGATAGGGTCTTTGCGGGCCGCTTTGAGTGCCGGCATACTGCCGAAGAACACACCGATGACGACAGCTACAAGCGGTGCGATGACGAAGGCCTGCCACACGATGATGGGCTGCAGGCCAGTGTAGACACGCAGCAGCCCGACGCCGGCAGCGGCCAACACCAGGCCGATAAGCGCTCCGATAAAGCTGAGCACGAACGCTTCGGCTACGAACTGTCGCATGATTTGTTGGTTGGTTGCACCGACGGCCTTGCGGATGCCGATCTCGTGCATGCGTTCGGTCACGCTCACCAGCATCACATCCATGATGCCTACCCCACCGACTACCAGAGCGATGGCAGCTGCACCCGCGATCAAGAGCGTCAGCAAGTGGACAGTCTGATTGGAGCCGGCATTGCTATCGACAGCCCGCTTGACAGTGACATCCCGCGCGCCGCCGTGCGCCGCCACTAATGCGGAATACGTACTACTGACAACGTGTGATGTATCGGCAGCATTGTCTGCGCGGGCTAAGATCTCATACACACCCAGTCCGTCACCACCTAGGTTACGCGCCGTGGTGTAGGGCACAAACATAGCATTGTCGAAACCGGCTTCCAGTGAAAAAGGCGGCGCGTTGAAACGCTCATAGACACCGGCCACGATAAACCGCTGACCGCGCCAGACCAATCCCTGGCCGAGTGGATCGTTGTTGTTGAACAGTTTCTGAGCGAGGTTCGAGCCGAGCACCACCGACTTACTGTCCGCATCGAAAAAGCCGCCGAACAGGAACGGGTGGTTGATGATATCGGGGAAGTCGACGCTGGTCGCCACGATGAACGGATCGTTCACCGTGTGGTCACCGCTGACCGTACCGCTCGTCGTTGCCAACGGCACGGTTTCAGCAACGCCGCCGGTCCGCTGCACCGTACGCACGTCATGGTCGGTAAGCAGGGTAGTATTGGAGGCGGCCAGACCAGCTAACGCACCGGCACTACCACTCTCAGAGCCCGGTTGTACAGCCAAGACATCCTTGCCGAAGTGACCGAGCTGTCCGGCGATCTGCTGCTTGACGCCCTGGCCGAGACACACCACCAGTACTACTGCTGCCACACCTATAATGATGCCGAGCATGGTCAGGAAGCTGCGTGCTTTGGCGGCCCGCAGGCTGCGATACGCCAGTTTGAAATTATCGCTGTGCAGCATGCTCATGATTTATCCGCCTTTTTGCGTTTGGCCGGTTTGCGCCGCTTGACGGGTTTCTTTTTGGGCTTAGCCTCGGCCTCTGGCTCGCTGCGCTTGTTCAGCACGCTCATCAGGGCTGAGACACCGGCCAACTCATCGTCTTCGGTGGTTTCGGGCACGGCATACATGACGCTGCGGGCATAGCGGCCGACTTCACCCAGCTTGGTGCGCTCATCATGCAGGATAGCGCCGTCCTGCATATACACCACCCGCGTGGCATAACGGGTCAGTTCGGGATTGTGGGTGACGAATATGATAGTGTTGCCGGTTTTGTGGATCTCACTGAGTAGTTCCATGACCACCCGCGAGCTGCCGCTGTCCAAGTTGCCGGTCGGTTCGTCGGCGATGATAAGTTGCGGTTCATTGACGAGCGCGCGGGCGATCGCGACGCTTTGTGTCTGACCGCCGCTGAGCTGGCGGGGGAAATAATACGCCCGGTCGCCCAAGCCGACACGGTCCAGTAAATCCCAGGCCTTGCGATGACGTTTACCGGCGGATACGCCTTTGTAGAGCAGGGGTAGGGCCACGTTATCGATAGCCGTGAGGCGGGGAAGCAAGTTGAACGACTGGAAAATAAAGCCGATCTTATCGCGCCGCAACTTGGCGCGGCGATTGCTGCTGAGCCGTGATACCTTTTTGCCGCTCAGGTGGTAATCGCCGAGCGTCGGCCGGTCGAGTAGGCCGATGACATGCATGAGCGTACTCTTACCGCTGCCGCTCGGACCCATCACCGCCACACATTCGCCCTGTTCAATGGTCAAGGAGACCTCGTCGAGCGCCACGCTGGTCGCCTCGCCGAAGCCGTACAGTTTGCTTACGTCCTTGAGTTCTATCAGTGCCATAAAAGTTACCTACCAGTGTAGCGTGCCAAAACACCTTACCGCAAGGTGTTTCGAAGTGTTTTTCGCCATATTTTCCGGTATAATTGCCCGAAGCGCTCAATCGGCCACTGGCCGGGAAGAGCAGCCGGACAAAAAGTCACGTCTTTTTGCCCGCGCGATGAGAAACCCATGAAATGGGTGTCTCATCCAGGAGGAGGGGTCGCCTAGTGGCCTATGGCGCACGCTTGGAAAGCGTGTTGGGTGCAAGCCCTCGAGGGTTCGAATCCCTCTCCCTCCGCCAGGAGCGAGTGCCTCACAGTTTCAGCTGTGGGGCATTTGCTTCTTTCAGGAGCAAAAGGGATTTGAACCGGTAAGGTTCGGCGTAGCAAAGCCACGCGCAGAAGCTTGCTTCGAGCATGACTGAGCAGAGAAGCACGAAGTGCGCTATCCCTCTCCCTCCGCCACATGTCATAAAGTACCGCTTGCGGTGTTTTTTGTTTGCGCGTAAACACCGCAAGCGGTGTTACAATACCCCTAATGCTAGTGCTTGATTTCTTCTCGTGGTGGTACGGCCGAGGCTGGCGCGGCGTACTGGCGAGCAACCGCCGCCGACTGGCTGGACTAGCCAGTATGTTCTCAGTCGGCTTGCTCGCCCGGACACTATTCGCCCCATGGCGGCGCCTCACGAATGTTCCGGGCACCGGTGCATCTACCCGTTTGCAGGTCCTCGGCGACAATCTTATCAGCCGCCTGGTGGGCTTCGTAGTGCGGCTCGTGGTACTGCTTACCGCCGGACTGAGCACCATACTCTTGACTCTTGGCACAATCATAGAGATCATCGTCTGGCCGGTTTTGCCGGTGGCCGCGGTAGTATGTATCGTTTGGGGACTGGTGTGATGGAACCGGAAACCGTCCTGCCTATACCTCCTGCCGCCACGGCACCCCATGACAGTCGGTCACCGCTCGATCTGCGCAGTCCGCGGGCACGGGCAGCCCGACGCGGCAAAGCGTTCGGCAAAACAGGCTACGCCATCTGCCTATTCCTTAGTGTCATCGCCCTTGCTGGCGGCATCGGCCTGTTGGTCACGGCGCGGCATATCGGCATCAGCCTGTTGGGGGCAGGCGGCCTGTTGCTCCTGCCGGCTATATGGTGGAAATTCGACCTCTCGCGCGTCCGCCCCAACGGCAACGATCTGAACGGACGGCTCAGCCGAGATGTGTTGATGCGCTTGAAGCCGGGAGCCGACTACACGCCCGTCAAGCTATGGGAAGCACTGTGCGACCATTGGCAGGCTACGTTCATACTGCACCACCTGCTGCTGCCGAACGACCATATCGCAGGTCTTATCGATGATACTGTCCCGCTGGAGCGTATCTTCCAACAGGCCTTACACCTGGCCGACGGCGCCCGCAGCGAAACGATTGAAATCAGCCATGTAATCGGCGCCTTATTGCTTAATTCACCGGCCATGGACCAGCTGCTTACGCAGTTGAAACTATCGCGCGACGACCTGCTGGCCGTGCTGGGCTGGCTAGACCGCGGCGTAGCGGCCATGCGGCGGCCTCGGCAGGATTTCGGAGGCGTCGGCCGCGATTGGACGAACGGTTTTACCCCTCGCCTCAATCAGTTCGGTCACAACGTGTCGCTCGCCATCGAGTCGCATGGCGGCGCTCATTTCGGTGCGCTCGCCGACAGCCCAGGCGTGCAGGCCATGAAGCAGGCATTCGCGCAAGGCGCCGGTGCCATCGCACTTATCGGGCCGCCAGGAATCGGTAAGACAAGCCATGCCTATGCACTGGCCCAGAGCATCCTTACGCAGGCGACCGATCGCAGCCTGAGCCACCAACAGATCTTCGCGCTCGATGCTTCAGCGATCATCTCGGCTGCGAACGGCCCTGGCAAACTGGAGTACATCCTGAACACGCTGCTGGGCGAAGCGCACCATGCCGGCAACATCTTGCTGTTCTTGGACGATGCCGAGCTATTCTTAAGTTCCGCACCTGGTAGCTTCAACGCTACGCAGATTTTGCTCCCCATACTGCAGAGCCGGGCGGTACCGATGATCCTTGCCCTCAATCCGCACGATTACGAAGGACTCAAAGCCACCAGTCCCTCGTTCGCCGGTCTGCTCACGCCGGTCGTACTCCAGGAACAGCCCGAAGACCGGGTGCTCGAAATCTTATGCGATAGCGCCACGGGTTTCGAATACCGGCATCATCTGCTTGTCAGTTACGAAGCCATCAAGGAAGCATACCGTTTGAGCGGCCGCTATAACCCTGATATGGCCTACCCCGGTAAGGCCATCAATCTGCTGGAACAGGCGCTGACACACAGCGAGCACAATGTGGTCACCGCCGCGTCGGTGCAGGGCGCTATCGAACAGACCACCGGCGTCAAGACCGCGACTGCCAGTGCCGCTGAAGCCGATCAGTTGCTGCACCTCGAGGACCAGATCCACGAACGTATGATCAACCAGACCCGCGCAGTCAGTGTCGTCGCCAGCGCACTGCGCCGCGCCCGGGCCGGCGTAGGCAATCCGAACCGGCCGATCGGCAGCTTCCTCTTCCTGGGACCGACCGGCGTAGGTAAGACCGAACTCGCCAAAGCCGTAGCCGCCACCTATTTTGGTGATGAGAGCGCTATGATACGGCTCGACATGAGCGAATATCAGCAGGAAAGCGACGTAGCGCGTATCCTAAGTGACGGTCAGCACGAGACGAACAGTCTTATCCTACAGGTGCGCCAACGGCCATTCAGCGTCGTACTGCTGGACGAGATCGAGAAAGCGCATCCGAACATCCTCAACCTGCTTTTGCAGCTGCTCGACGAGGGCCAGCTAACTGATAGCGGCGGCCGTAAAGTGTCGTTCAAGGACGCCGTCGTCATCGCTACCAGCAACGCCGGCGCCGATGTCATCCGTCACCATATCGAACAGAGCGAGGAGCTCGCAAGCTTCGAATCGGCATTTATCGATCAGCTGATAAACGGCGGCCAATTCAAGCCGGAGCTCCTGAACCGCTTCGACGAGCTCGTACTGTTCCGCCCGCTCAAGCCTGACGAACTCGCCCAGGTCGTCCGCCTGATGCTGCAGGGCACCAACGCGACGCTTGCCAAGCAGAACATCCAGGTGCAACTTACTGACGCGGCTATTGCCAAAATCGTCGCGGTCGGCAATGATCCTCGCCTTGGCGCGCGCCCTATGCGCCGCGCCTTGCAGCGTGCTGTCGAAGACACCGTCGCCAATAAGATTCTGGCCGGCAACGCCCACCCCGGCGATACCGTGACGCTCGACGCTGACGACCTCAGCTTGTAAGCCGTGTAGCATATCTTATAGCCACGCCTCGCCGGCAAGTACAGAATGGTACCCATCAGCTAACGCGGAGGGATACACCATGCAAGCACTGACATATCAGGGAACACAAAAAGTTACCGTCAAAGAGGTCAACAATCCGAAGATCGAACAACCGACCGATGCCATCCTGCGTGTCACCTCGGCCGCTATCTGCGGCTCGGACCTGCACATGTACGACGGCCGCACCGGAGTCGAGGAAGGCAAGGTGCTCGGCCACGAAATCATGGGCGTCATCCAGGAGGTCGGCGAGGGCGTCATGCAGCTCAAGGTAGGGGACCGCGTGGTACTGCCGTTCAATATCGCCTGCGGTGATTGCTATAACTGTGTCCGCGGATGGACCAACGCTTGCCTGACCATGAATCCGGAAGCCGCGGGTGCCGCTTATGGCTACGCAGCCATGGGGCCATACAAAGGCGGTCAAGCCGAATATGTCCGCGTACCATTCGCCGATTTCAACGCCTTGAAACTGCCCGGTAAAGCTGGTGATGAGCTCGAGAATGATTTCCTGATGCTGGCCGATATCTTTCCCACTGCTTGGCATGCCTGCGAACTCGCCCAGGTCGGCGTCGGTGACAGTGTCGCCATTTACGGTGCAGGACCGGTCGGGTTGCTGAGCATCATGAGCGCTAAGTTGCGTGGCGCCGCCGAGATCTACTGTGTCGATATGGTGGACAGCCGGCTCGAAAAAGCTCGCGAGATGGGCGCCATCCCGATTGACTTCCGGGAGCAGCAGAAACCGAGCGAACAGATTCGCGAACTGAGAAAGCAGTCGCAGCTGTCTGGAGCCCTGCGGCCCGGTGAAGAGAAGCGCCTGGAGGGCGTGGATTGTGGTATCGATGCCATCGGCTACCAGGCGCATGATTTCAAAGACCCGAAGCACGAAGAAGCCGAGGAGGTGCTGGAAGACCTCGCAGCCATCATCAATCCGACCGGTCATGCCGGTATCATCGGCGTCTACATGCCGGATGACCCGGGTGCGGCCGACGAAGATCTGCGCAATGGCGTCATAAAGATGCCGTTCGGCATGTTCTGGAGCAAGGGTATTACCATCGGCACCGGTCAAGCACCGGTCAAGCGGTACAACGAGATGCTGCGCGACCTCGTCATTGCCGGTCAGGCACGGCCAGGTACGATCGTCAGCCATGAAGCCGCCCTGGAAGATGCCGCCGACTACTATCGCCGTTTCGACGACCGCGAAGAGGGCATGACCAAAGTCGTCCTGCACCCTTGAATCAAAGCAAGAAAAAAGCTACCTACCGGTCAATCGGCCAGTTGTCTGGACCGAAAAAGCCAAACCTTAGTCAGTCGGACTGCCACAAGCACGTTGCTCGTTATTAAAAGAGGTGAGCAACTTATAAAGGATGTATGCCAAAAGTGTTAATCTCCACAGTTTGACAAATTCATATAACGCTGTAGAATCATACAATCATGAAGAAGGTAGCTCGTTTTGACTGTTACGAAGCATCGTTCCATTTTGAGCCGCCGGTCGTTGTGCCGAGCGACATGCTGATTGATTCACTCGGTGCGATTGTCGCTGGATTTCAGGTACGGAGTCAGGCACTTCAGGCTGGCGCACCAGCGATCGATTTTGCCGATTCTATCGATTTGAGCCACCGAAACATGGTCGATATACTCGCGCACCATGATATCGATCCACTCGAACCACTCCGCGAAAGCATGGAAGAACGGCTGGATGGCCAGCACGCCGTCACATTCATCGACTACCGCCGTTAGCTCTATTCAGTTGATACTGGTGCCGATGGCATCACCGCTGACGACCCGGGTGATGTTGCCTTCGACCGTCGGATTGAAGACGATGAGCGGTTTGTGCTGCTCGAGCGCCAACCCGAGCGCCGCCTTGTCCATGACTGCCACGGCTTGGTTCTCGACCGCGTCTTGGAAGCTCATGCGAGGGATAAGTTGGGCGTCATCGAACTTGTTTGGATCTTTGTCGTACACGCCGTCCACTTTGGTAGCCTTGAGTACCACTTCGCAGTCCAGTTCCAGTGCGAACATCACCGCGGCCGTATCGTGCGTCACATAGCTGCGGCCCGAACCGCCCGCCACGATGACGACACGGCCGTTCTGCAGGTGTTTCTCGGCCAGGCGGTAGGAGTACGATTCGGCGATCTGCTCAGCATAGACATTACTCAGACAGCGCGTAGGTAAACCGTGAGCTTCGAATATATCGGTCAGCGCCATGCTGTTTATAAGGCCGCTCAGCATACCCATCTGATCGCCCGTTACCCGCCGGATACCGTGCCCCGCGATCTCGGCGCCGCGTACCATGTTACCGCCGCCCACCACTAGTACCAGCTGGCAGCCGGTGGCGAGTGCCTTCTTGATTTCCTCTGCCAGATAAGCCGCAATTTCCGGGTCGACGCCGAACTCATACTTGCCAGCCAGCTGTTCGCCCGAGAGTTTCAGAAGTACGCGCTTATACATCAGTTCGCATTGTAGCAGATGTGTGCCATCACGGGGAGTCTTTGGCAAGGTTGCAGGCATCGACGCCTTTTTGCCGCAAGGCAAAGATACGTCCGACCGATGTATCCAGTTCGGTTTCACTCAACTGGCCGTTCTGCAGGGCTGTATTGGTCCTTGCCACCACTTGCGAGACGAACTGGCCGGAAGAGAGACCAGCTGGCAGGCCGACCACCAACGCTTCGTCGGCTCCCGCTTCCCACGATTTGACTACCGCATCCGCTACCGCGTAGCGGCTAGTTATCGCGCGGGCGGTCAATGAATCGGTGATCACCACGTTATCTTGGTAACCTAACTTGCCACGCAGCTCATCCGTGATTGCAGCCCGGCTGAGACTGGCCGGTACGTCACCCGTCAGGCCGGGAACGCCCTGGTTGCCGACCATCACGGCCGCCTGGGTGCTTTTTAATGCCTCATACGGCGCCAGATCACGTGCGGAGAACGGCGCGGTCGCCGGTCCGTCATCGGTGTTGCCACTCGCCGATCCAAGCCCAGGAAAATGCTTGAGTGTTGGGAGGATACCAGCCGTAAACCCGGCCTGCAGGTATGCCTTGTCGTAGAGCGTGACCGTCTTCGGGTCATCGCTGAACACGCGGCTGCCCAATATGCTTGCTCCGCTCGGTGCCGCCACGTCAGCGAGTGGCGCCAAGTTCATATTGATACCTTGGCTCCGTAGATAGACATCGTCGGTCTCGATACGCTTTTCCGCTGCGTCCGGCGACAGGGTCGCTACCATTTCCTTGGGCGAGGGCAGGGCACCCTCAGTCTTATACCGCTGCACCGTCCCGCCTTCCTGATCCGTTGCCACGAGCGGCGGTACCGGCTGCGCCGCTATGAAAGCACGGGTGGTTGCTGCCGGTACTTGATCCATTAGGATCACTCCGCCGATATAGCGCCGCGCCAGGACCGGACTTTCAGCCACCAGAGTATCCGCCGTGGCGCTCAACATCAGTTTCTGTCCCACTTTGACTGCCAACGGCAGCTGCGCGATACAGCTCGCCTGCGAAGGAGCGACCTCTGACGCGACAGGCGGCCCATCGTCCACCCGATCAGCCACGCCGAGCACGGCCGCTGCCATCAAGCCGGCTACCAGCGTCAGCTTACAGAAGGTATGCTGGTCACGCGGCGGCTCGTCCCGCCAATCGCCGATGCGCAGCGGCCGTTTGGCCGTATCGGTCACCGACTCGGGCGGTTGCACCCTCGGCTGAGGCTGCTGGTGCGGATCGTAGAGCCAATCATATCCATTGCCTGGGTCCATCTCGCCTGGCATACCCATATCCTCGTTTATACTTCACTCTCCATAGTACTCCAGAGGGCGTTATAATAGCAGCATGCTGAAAATCTATTCATGGAATGTCAACGGTATCCGTGCCGTCGTTAAAAAGGGTGCTTTTCAAGAATTCATGGCGAAGCATCAGCCGGACATCCTCTGCTTGCAGGAAACCAAGGCCGAGCAGGGACAGGCCGCCATAGACCTTGAGGGGTATGTGGAATATTGGAACGCTTCACGGACCAAGAAAGGCTACAGCGGCACGGCGATTTTTATGAAGACTACTCCCATAGCCGTCATCAATGATATCCCCGAGGAATTTGCGGCCGCCGCCAGACTCGAAGCCGACGCCTACGGCAGTTCCAACCACGAAGGCCGCGTCATCGCTGCCGAGTTCGAGGAATTCTACGTGGTCACCGCCTACACGCCGAATGCCAAAGACGACCTATCCCGTATACCGCTGCGCGAAAAATGGGATGCCGCCTTGACGGCATACTGCGCTGATCTGCAGAAGAAAAAGCCGGTCGTGTACTGCGGCGACATGAATGTCGCCCACACTGAGGATGACCTGGCGAACCCCAAACCGAATCGGGGCAAGAAAGGCTTCACGACGGAAGAACGCAGCGGCTTCGATAACTGGTTGGCTGCCGGCTTCGTCGACACACTGCGTCTGTTCAAACAGGGCAACGGTTACTACACCTGGTGGAGTCATTTCGCCCGAGCCCGCGAGCGCAACGTCGGCTGGCGCATCGACTATTTCCTGGTCAGCGAAAGCTTGAAAGATAAAGTCCAAGCCGCCAACATCCACCCCGACGTCCTCGGCTCCGACCACTGCCCGGTCAGTGTTACACTGGATATATGAGAGAGATTGAGATAAAGGTACGGGTGCACCAACCCGTTGAGATACTTGCTGCGCTCGAGAAAGCTGGCGTACAGCTCGGCGAGCCCACCAAGCAGCACGATGTCGTCTACGCCCGGCCAGGTGCGAAAGACGGCGATCCGAATGAAGCCTGGCTACGGGTACGGACTGAGAATGATTCAAAAGTCATCTTCACGCTCAAGCGTTCGGTCAGTGGGGAACTTGACAGCATCGAACACGAAACCGAAGTCGCGAGCGAGACCGAGATAACCAACATCATCCGCCAGCTCGGTTATGAGCTCTTCAGCGATCTCACCAAAGTCCGTCGCAAGGGCCATGCAGGCGGCATCGAGATCTGCTACGACGAAGTACCGGGCCTGGGCACTTTCCTGGAAGCCGAACTGCTGAGTCCCGAGGATGCCGATTACGACGTAGTCGTGGCGCGGCTATGGGAGTTTGCTGGCCACCTTGGATTCAGTAAAGCCGACCAAGTTACCAGCGGCTACGATGTTCTACTACGCCAAGCCGCATGAAAGCGACCATCGCCATACTGCATGGTTTCGCCGAGGGGCCGGTAACCAGCACCAAATTTGAAGAGATGTGCAGGCGAGCCGGGTATCGTGTCACCTATGATCTAAATGATGCCGATATCATCTTTGCTCACTCGGGCGGCTGTTACCTTATCCCGCCGCAGAACCGTGCCCGACTGGTCGTGATGGTCGGGTTGCCGTATTGGCCAGGGCGACCGCTGCCGATCTCACTTATCATAAAAGTCTGGCGTGAGTTCAGGCAGGCACGTTCCGGACAGCAATTCGCTCAGCGACTCCGCAAACTCTGGTATCAGACCCGGTACGCCGGCGCATTCCGCACCATACGGCAGATGGCACAAAATCAGCGCCTGAGCAGTCCCTGGAATAGTCGGCAGCCGCAAATTATCGTACGTAACCGCTACGACGCATACTGCACACCAAACGTCGCGGCTGCGCCGTTCAAAGGTGCGCGTACGTTTATATCGCTCCCCGGTGAGCATGATGATTGCTGGGATAACCCCGAGCGCTATCTCGATCTGATACAATCGGTCTTATGAAAACGAGAGTGGTAACGCTGCTGCTTTTGCGCCGAGGCGACGAGGTGTTGCTGGCTATGAAAAAACGAGGCTTCGGCGCTGGCCGGTGGAACGGCGTCGGTGGCAAACTTGAACCTGGAGAGACTATCGAGCAGGCGATGGTACGCGAGTGCCAGGAAGAGATCGGGGTCACGCCGACCCAGTACCATAAGGTGGCTGAACATGATTTTCAGGAACTGTTCGACGGCGAGCCGATGCACATGCTGGTACATGCGTTCGTCGCGAGCGCATGGCAGGGAGAACCGGTCGAAACAGAAGAAATGGCGCCCCGGTGGTTCAAGGTCGCTGAGCTCCCATACGACACTATGTGGGCCGACGACCCCCATTGGCTACCGCAAGTGCTCGCCGGTAAAAGACTGCGTACTACGTTTGTCATGAACCCCGATGAGACCGTGAAAGACTTTACCATAATGGAAGTAGACAAGCTGTAATGGAACAGACGTACTGGTTTAAACAGAGCGGCAAGCCGCTGTTTCCGGAGCTGGAATGGAGCCAGCCGGAAACGCGCGCCCAAGCTGGTAAATTGCTGGTCATCGGCGGTACCGGCTACGAATTCGCTGCACCGGCCAATGCGTACGGCGATGCACTGGACGCCGGCGTCGGCACAGCCAAAGTACTGCTGCCAAGTAGTATGCAAAAAGTGGTGAGCGATATTTTTCCCGAGGCCGAATTCACTCCGAGCACGCCGAGCGGCAGCTTCGCGCGGGAAGCCCTGGCCTCCATGCTCGATCTGGCGTCCTGGGCAGACGGCGTGCTGCTGCCCGGTGATCTCGGACGCAACAGCGAGACCACCGTGGTCGTAGAAAGCTTCCTCGAAAAGTACAGCGGTCAGGTCACGTTTACCAAAGATGCGGCCGATGCGTTGCTGCAGCAGCCGGTTGATCTGTTGGCGCGAACCGAGACATTACTCGTACTATCCATGGGACAACTCCGCCGGCTGGGTAGCGAAGCGCATTTCCCACGAGCATTCACCAGCGAGATGGACATGGTGCCGCTGATGGAAAGTCTGCACGAGTTCAGTAAACGGTATGCTCCCGCGCTCATCACCCGGCATCGCGGACAGTTCATCGTCGCCATCAACGGGCAGGTGAGTACTACGCCGGACACGACCGGCCAGCCGGTCTGGCGGCTCACGACCGCAGCTCACGCCAGCGTCTGGTGGCTACAAAACCCCACGAAACCGTTCGAGGCCCTGACTACCGCGGTCTATCAATCAGTGGCGCCTATTTAGCCGGCCGCAAGGCCCATAGCTCCCGAGCTATTTGTAATACTTATAATTATGTAGCATAATAATCACGACGATGAGGAATGTCCTAACCCCACCCGTCTACAGCCAACACCGTCAACTTTTCGAAGGTTTCTATCACGATGATGAAAACACCGCGCGCTACATCAGCCTCGGCGCACAGATAGAGCTTGTCCGTGAGGAATTAAGCGCAGCTGCCCGGACGCCGCAGGAGCTCAGCGAACTGTATCATCAGAAGTACAAGTGGCTCACTGACTATAGCGGGACACAGGTAGCCGAGATCGAGAAAAATCCGCTCGATGACAAAACCGCATTCCATCGCACTAAACTATTCAATGCCATCCTCGAACCACTGGTTTGCATACCCGCAGTCCAGAAGTTCAAACCCCACCACTCCTATGCGCTTCGCAAGAAACTCGTCGCGACCGACGGCATATACGGCGCTATCGCTGGCGTCATTGAAGATGCGCTCGGCAGTGCCCACGCCACGTACAAGCTCGAACGAGGTGACCTGATCGGTTTTATCAATGACGCGACCGCTGTCGCGCTGCCGAACCGCGATCAAGACCCGAACCGGATCTCGCTGCCGGCATTGCCGCACCAGGATCTGATGCGGGGCATCGACACGATAACGTATGGCGCTGTGCGCGGGCACCATCTTCCAGTGCGGGAATCGCAGGTCAAAAGTGATGAACGTCTGCATGCGGATAGAAAAAGCAAGATACAGCTGATCGGCGGCATAGCGCTCGGCAATAGCCGCCTATCGCCACACTGGCGCAAGCCGCTGTTCCTCCACACTGCTCATGCAATCGTGAACGAAGTGAACGCCATCGCCTCAGCGCGCGAAGAACGGACGTTGGATGCCATCGCCAGCGGCCTGAATGCAGCGCTCCGTACCGGCAATAATTTCGTATACCACGAACCTCGCACCGTGTGCGCCTAGGATTCTCGCGGTGGCGTGGCCGAGGTTCTTTGCTAGCTGGTACCGCAGGCCGGACTTGAACCGGCACGGGCTAATGCCCACAAGATTTTGAGTCTGGCGTGTCTACCAATTCCACCACTGCGGCACAAGCTATCAAAGAACCCTCCTCATTCCACTGTTTGCTCAGCGAATACGCGTGCAAACCGTCGAGCCAGAAGCTACCCATTCCACTTTTCCAAGGGGAAATAACTCTGCAATTGTACTATAATAAGGCGAGAAACGCGAGTGGGCGGCTAACCTCCACTCTAACGTCCAGACCGATGAGCAAGAATCCCTTGATACCTTCCGCAGACGATGACGCCGCTACCAATCCGGCGGTGGAGCTTATCCGTGCCAAAGTAGAGCGCGCTTACGGCGACGAACCGGATGCCGCGGCAGAGATTGCCGAGGTAAAAACCGAGAAGACCCTGAGCAAGCACCAGCAATACATGATGGAACTCAGCGGCTCAGGCAAGAGCCTGGCCGAGATCCAGACCGAATGGCACCGCTACTACACGCAGCTGCCCGATGCCGAAAAGCAGGAGGTCTGGCAGGAGTTCTATGCCGCCAACCAGAACACCCCGTACCAGAAACTGTTCCAGAAACAGCAGGCGGTCTTAAGTCGTAAGCGAGAGACGCCGAGAGACACCGAGCCGGAAACCACCGCAGCGGCGAGCACTCCGCGCGTGACCACCGCTCCGAGCGGCGCCGTAATCGCCGATCACGAAACTGAACCTTCCAAGAAGAAACCGGTCATCCGTAAACCGTCGGGCGACGAGCGCGAAGCTGTACGCCGACTTAAGTCAAAAGTAGCGAATACCGTCAGTGCCAACGGCAAACTGAGTATCAAACACCACCTGCAATCGCTGGCCTTCGGGCTGGTGAGTGGCTGCATTGTCATCGTGGTATTGCTGTTCACGTTCTTCAACGAATACATCATCGCGCCGTTCATCCAACCGAGCCGCAAGGTCAGCAGCGCACCCATCATCCTCAGCGACAGCACCACCGATCTGAACGCGCCTCCATCGGTTACCATACCGAAGATCAACGTCCAGATCCCCCTCGATTTTAATGTGCCAACCACCGATGAGGCGGCCGTGGAATCCGGCCTGAAAACCGGTGTCGTGCACTACGCTAATACCGCCATGCCGGGCCAGAACGGCAACGGCGCTTATTTTGGACATTCGGCCGTCAATATCTTTAATAACGGCGAGAAATACGGCTTCGCATTCACACTGTTACACAAACTGACCACCGGTGATACGTTCTATATCACCTATGGCGGCAAGACGTACGCCTATCAGATTTTCGCCCGCGAAATCGTACCACCAAGCGATGTCGGGGTTATCAACGACACCAAAGGCAAGCAGGCGACCGCCACGCTCATAACTTGCGACCCGCCAGGCGTCAGCACGAACCGCCTGGTGCTGTGGGGTGAGCAGATCAGTCCGGCCGTGAACACCAACACCTCACCGACGCCTACGACCACCGTCGCCGCAGCGCCGACCTCCCTCGCTGGCAACGGGCCGACACTCTGGAGTAAGTTCGTCGGTGCACTCGAATTCTGGAATTAGACTGCTGGAACCAGGGGGGATTTCCGCAAGCATCGAGTATCGTAGTTGCCGCCGGAAAGGTCTGAACAACCCTATGGGGTTGTTCAGATGACTATGTCATGCGGCGAGCGTAACTGGAGCCAAAGGCAACAGTAGCCGCCCATCACCCCGTAACGAGGCGATTACTGCTTGAGCGTGAGCGGCGTACTGTCGAGGCCGGGCTTGACGCTGCCATCACTGCTATCAGGGCGGGCAGTGTAAAGATACGTGTAGTCAGGAGCAAAGAAAGGCAGGTACGAAGCGTTTGCCGGGACCAGCGTCTGGCGGTTCTTGGAGTCGTAATCGAACACCACCAGCTTACCGCCGCTGACGTAGAGCAGCCGGTCGCCGTCCATCCACGTAGCGTGCAGCTGCGGCTGATCGAGCGGCTGAGGGATGGTGTAGCGATATTCCGCTAGATTTTCCAGGTCATACGTCACGAACTGCTGGCCGCTTTCGGCCATCAGGAACTGGGTATTGTCCGAGAACGACAGGTACGAGGGATTGCTGATGGGCAAGCGGCGCCATGGGTCCGGGTAAGTATCGGCGCCGGTCCCGGTATCACTCTGGGGATTTTTGTAGACATAGACGGCCGTACCGTTAGTAGCACCGACTCCGACATACCAATCACCGGCATATTCAGCTAAGTTCAGCAGATAGGTGCCTGTGCCGGCTGCCGGCAGGGTGCGCAGCGTAATCGTCTCCTGGCCTTCCTGCAATACGGCGCTGACCTGGCCATCGACCGCCTTGCCGGTAGGTGATTTGTCGGTCACGTACAATATCTTGTTATCGGCATACGTCTTGTACGCCAATACGTGCTCCAAGGTACTGGCAACCGTGCCGTCCGTGGCGCTCATGCGGCGCAACGTCAACGTGTTCGCATTATAGACATACAGCTGAGCGACCCGGTTGTCGTACAGACTGACCGTTTCCGCCGCACCCAGGTTCAGGCTGGTCGTCAGATTAACCGAGCTTACCGGTGCGCTGCGATCAAGCAGTACGTATTCACGGGCCGTGCCAGAGGCGGTAGCGTAGGTATGCTGCAGGAGCACATGCTTGTTGTCGGCGGCCCATTCGACCGCCGACCATGCCTGTGCACCGATGCCAGGTGTAAAGCTACCGGCCGGCAACTTGATATCGGTACTGACTGGTTTGTCAGGGTGTTTAAAGTCATACATGGTAAACGTCCCAGCGTCATCAGACTTCCCTAAAAGCAGCCAGCGGTGATCAGGGCTCTGCGTAGCCATAGACGGATCAGTCGTCAGATCGGCGAGCGACGTCGTCTTAAGCTTCTGCGGCCACATAAAAGGATAATCGAAGTGCTGCACATCATCACCGAGCACGGTCACTTTGCGCTGCCATATGCGGTAGCCTTGTTTGGTAATCTGCAGCGTATACGTACCGGCAGGGGTAATCACCCGGCTGTTGGTGTCCGACTGGTACCGCTGACCGTCCAGGAAGATAGCCGCTCCGGATGGCTGACTGGAGACGAACAGCAGGCCGTTCTGTACCACGTTGCCTTGACGGTCTTTCGTCCAACCGTATGACAGAAACAGGAGCCAGAACGCGCCGATGGCAATGGCCAGGGAAACGAGCACATACCCCACCAGCAGTGTAATGCGGTCCCAGCGTTCTTTTTTCGGGTCGAGAAAATCCATGTCGCACCACCAGTATATCGCATATCGGACCAAAACCGGCTGCTCGAGGGGAATACGCTTGCGTTCGGGTGAACATAAGCAGTACAATAGTAGGTAAAGACGACTATCGGTACGTAGAAAAACATGGAAAGCAAAAATACAATCGAACTCAACGGCGTCCGTTACGATGCGGTCAGCGGCAAAGTGCTCGGCAGCGGTACGGGCACCTCACAGCGGGCCACTCAGAACATCGACGGCTTCTTCCGTGGTCGCGCGGCCATACCGGCCAGCGGCGGCGTAACCGCACTGACACCGAGCATGCGGGCTGCTAAATCCGCCAAGCCTCACCGCTCACCGAATCACGCCCGGGCACATGCTCCGCAGGCCTCTCAGACGGTCGGTATACGGGTACGTAGCGACGTACAGCACAGTCAGAAACTGACCGTGCATCGTTCACCGTCAAACGCCAACCATACCAAGGCTCATACCACACAGAATTCACGTACACTGATGCGTGCAGCGGTCAAGCCGCCACTGCCAAGCTTCCACCGCCAGGCACGTACCAAAGCCGCCTTGCAGCATGCCGTACCGAGCCTCATCGTTCCTAAGAAATCAATCTCCAGCCTTGACGACAATCGCCTCGAACGTGCGAAGAGTACGCCGCGCAGTCCGCTTATAACCCGTCACGGCGGCGTAGCGAAGACTTATTTCCAACCGCTAGTCCAGCCGCTCGCCGTACAGACAGCACCTGACGCCAAACCGCAGGAGCAGGTACCGCCCACCACACCGCCACCCATTCCGACCAACAAGCCGACCGATATCTTCGAACACGCCCTCGCCAATGCGACGAATTTCGTGGACCTACAAACGCACAAGGTGCACTTCAAAAAGCAGACGCGCCGGCACATAGCCAGCCTGGCGGCAGGTACGTTGGCCCTCGTCTTCATCGCCGGCTTCGCCGTGTACCAGAACACGCCCGGACTGCAGTTCAAAGTCGCCAGCATCCGTGCCGGCGTCGCTACCAGCATGCCTGACTTCAAGTCCGCCGGCTTCGCTTACGGCGGCGTCAAGGCAGGGGACGGCAAGCTCTTCATCGGCTTCAAGAGCGGCCAGGGAAGCTGTCAGCTGACCCAGCAGCCGACCAATTTGTCCGGCACCGATATGATCGCCGACATCGGCGGTACCGATGCGAGCGGTACGCCCACTTACCAGACCGTGCAGGTCGACCACACTGATGTCTACCGCTTTAACGGCACCGATGCGGCATGGATCGCTGACGGCCAGTGGTACACCGTGACCGGCAATAAGGCCCTGACCGACGCCCAGGTCGCCGCACTCGTCCAGCACGTCTAGCCAGCTTGCGCTCCGGTAAGTCCGCAGCGACGTAACGACAGAGGGTCGACCTCTGGGCCAACCTCTTGTATACTACCGCCTATATGAAACCAGTCCGCACCCGCTTCGCCCCCAGTCCTACCGGCTATCTGCACGTCGGTGGTATCCGTACCGCGTTATTCGCCTGGTTAGTTGCACGAGCTGCGGGCGGCCAGTTCATCTTACGCATCGAGGACACCGATAGGGCACGGGAAGTGGCCGGAGCCGAAGCGCACATCATCGAAAGCCTGCATGCCCTCGGACTCGACTACGATGAGGGGCCTGACGTACCGGGCGACTACGGGCCATACCGTCAGACCGAACGCCTGGCTACGTACCAGGAGTGGGCACAGGTACTGATCGATGCCGGCCGGGCTTATGCCGATCCTTACACGCCCGCCGAGGTCCAGGCGTTCCGTGAGCAGGCTCAGGCCGCCAAGCGGCCGTTCCTCTACCGTGATCACCGGCCAGAGAACCCGCCGGCCTGGGATGGCACCACACCTCTCCGCTTCAAATCGGACCCGAAAGATTATCAGTGGCACGATGCCGTCATGGGCGACCTGCACGCCGGTAAAGAAGCCATCGACGATTTTATCCTTATCAAATCAGACGGTTTCCCGACCTATAACTTCGCACACATCGTCGACGACCACGAGATGCAGGTGAGCCACGTCATCCGCGGTCAGGAGTTCATCGCGAGCGTCCCGAACTACCTCAATCTGTACGAGGCGCTGGAATTCGAACGGCCGATCCTGGCTACCATGCCACATATCCTCGGCCCTGACGGTAAGAAGAAGCTCAGCAAGCGTGACGGCGCCAAAGATGTCCTGGATTATCTGCGCGACGGTTTTCTGACGGAAGCGATGATCAATTTCATCGCCAGCCTCGGGTGGAACGATGGCACCGAACAGGAAATCTTCACCCGGGACGAGCTGATCGCTAAATTCAGTCTGGAACGTGTCGGCCGGGCCGGCGCCCGGTTCGACGAACAGCGCCTGCTCTGGATGAACGGCAGCTGGATCCGCAGCCTGAACGTAGACGAGCTCTACCTCCGCAGCCGGGATTTCTGGCCAGCGACGGCCGCGGCCTACGACGATGACTACCGGAAACGAGTACTCAGCCTCGTCCAGGAACGCCTGAAATATTTCGCCGAAATCCCGCAGCTCACCGGCTTCTTCTTCGAGGATCTACCGCTAGACATGACACTGATAGACGGCAATAAGCAGCTGAAGAAATTTGAGCACAGCGAGCTGAAGCAGCTACTTGGACAGGCCGATACGACACTGGAGGCGAGTGACTTCAGCGAGGCCGACCTGACTGAGCGGTTGAACGGCCTGCTTGAGACCACCGGTCAGAAACCGGGCGTACTCTTCAGTCTCATCCGTATCGCTACCACCCAGGCACCATTCAGTCCTGGCCTCGCCGAGACGCTCCACGTCCTCGGCAAAGAGGTCAGCCTGCGGCGACTCCGCCAAACACTGAACGCACTGTAGTTTTACTGCCCGTAGAAGATAGTCGGCGATGCAAAGAGTACAAGCGTGCATACACTCGTCCTTCTACGCTCCTTTGCTATAATATTGCTTATGGCAAAAAACAAAACGCGGCAGCTACGGACTCGTATCTGATGATCGACGACGTACGACCGCCTAAGTCCAGGAAACCGAAAATAGTCATCGAGCCGCCGGTGCCGCTCGATCAAGAGATACTGCACCCCGTCGTACCGGCAGACGATGAGCCAGCTTTTCAGCCGCCCGAAGCAGTAGCCGCTGCCGATGATGAACCCGTAACACCGCTGAAGCCAGCTGCCGAAGCACCCAAAAAGCAGGGTCTGAAACGATTCGTACCCCGTACACGCAAGCAGCAGATCGTCTGCGGCATCATCCTGATACTGCTGGCCTTCGGTGCAGGAGCCGGCTGGACGTTGACACACCATAAACGTGCCGTGGTCGCCGAAGCACCCAAAAAGAGTATCGCCAAGAAGGCAGCGCCACAGATCACCTACAGCACCCTGACCGGGCTGCCCATTACCGACGCCAGCCTCAACCAGAAACCCGTTACCGCCGTCATGGTTGAGAACAGCGTCGATGCCCGCCCGCAAAGCGGCCTTGGCGATGCCGGCGTGGTATTCGAAGCCGTTGCTGAAGGCGGCGTCACGCGCTTCATGGCACTCTATCAGGACACCGCGCCGACCAATGTCGGTCCCGTGCGCAGCGCCCGGCCGTACTACGTCCAATGGGCCATGGGCTTCGACGCGGCTTACGCCCACGTCGGAGGCAGTACCGACGCCCTGAACGATATCAAGTCATGGGGCGTGAAAGATATGAACCAGTTCTACAACGGCACCTCCTACCACCGCATATCCAGCCGCGCCGCGCCGCACAACGTCTACACCGGCATCGATACACTGAATAAACTGGAGGCAGCCAAAGGCTTTACCAGCACCTACACGGGATTCGCGCGGACCAAGAAAGAAGCGCCCGCAGCTACTCCGACGGCCAGCAGCATCAAAATGAGTCTGTCAGGCTACACCTACGACCCCAGCTACACCTACAACCGTACGACCAACAGTTACGACCGCAGCGAGGCGGGTAGCCCGCAGACCGACGCCAACACCAACAAGCAGATCAGCCCCAAAGTGGTGGTCGCCATCGTCGTACCGGAAAGCCGGGGAGCGCTTGATTCCAGCGGCGCTTACTACTCCAACTACAATCCCATCGGTGCTGGCGCCGCCTACATATTCCAGAACGGTACCGCCACGGTAGGGCAGTGGACCAAGAGCGCCAACGCCTCCCCGCTGCAGTTTACCGACACCGCCGGCAAGCCGTTGCCGCTCGCCCCGGGACAAACATGGATCACTGCCGTTACGGCCGCAAATAAGGTAACCTATAAATAACAGTTAGGGCATTTCAGGAATACGATGGGCTATTTCCAACATTTTATCCGGCAGTTCCGCACACGCTTGTTCGCTATCGTGCTCATCAACAACGCGCTGATTCTTGCCGATTGGTACATCGTGGACCGCGTCGTGAAACTGACCGGTTGGTGGGCCTTCGGCGCCATAGCGGCACTACCGCTCATCACGCTCGGAGTGATCCCATGGCTGAGTACCAACATGCTGGTCCAGCCGACCCGGCTACTGTGGCAGGCCATCCTGCACATCGCACCCGGTTCGACCGACAGCATGGGCGCCCCTGAACCCAATAAACTGCATCTGGGCCGTGAGCTGGTTACGAATCTGATCGGTCAGCTCTACCAACTGGCCAGCGTCGTCCAGACAGTGGAACAGACGAGCAAGAAAGCCGCACAGGATCTACACACCAACTTCGTGGCGAACAGCCTGCCTCTGCCGCTGCTGGTTCTCGACGGGGAAGAGAAAATCGTCTACGCCAACGAAGCGACAGCGAAATACCTCGGCAAAGCGGCCGCCGACCTGGCAGGCCAGAATGTCTATACCGCCCTGGACATGTCCTTCGTCAGCGAGGATACCCTCTACAGCTGGCTGAAGAGCATAAAAGGCCAAACGGTCACCGGCGACCACAAATGGGAACGGGTACGGATCGGCCTGCCGGGACAGCGCGACAGCAAGCTGTTCGATCTGGCAGGCTACTACAATCAAGCGAACTCACTTGGTTATGAGACCATGCTTGTACTGTTCGACCACACCGAAGTCTACAGTCAGGATGATCAGGCGATGAGTTTCGTGGCCCTCAGCGTCCATGAGCTGCGCACACCCCTCACCTTGCTGCGTGGTTACATCGAGGTATTCGGGGAGGAGCTTGGCCCGACCCTCAACACCGAGCTCAAGGAGTTCATGAAGAAAATGGAAGCCGCCGCGCAACAGCTCGCCGGTTTCGTCGACAACATCTTGAATCTTGCCAAGATAGAAGATAATCAGCTGACGCTGCAGCTGCACGAAGAGAGCTGGCCGAACATCATCGATGGGGTAGTACGCGATCTGAGCCTGCGGGCAGGCGTCCGTGGTATAACCATCAAGACTGATATCGCCGCCGATCTGCCGACCGTAGGCGTCGATCGTTATAGCATCTACGAGGTACTGGCCAACCTCCTCGACAACGCCATCAAGTACAGCAAGGGCACCAACGAGATCTATCTGACGGCCGCGTTGAACGCTGATGGCATGGTTGAGACAAGCGTGAAAGATTTCGGCCTGGGTATAGACGCTTCCATCTTGCCGCACATTTTCGATAAGTTTTACCGCAATCACCGCAACCGCGCGCAGATCGGCGGCACCGGCTTGGGGCTGTACCTCAGTAGGTCCATCGTGGATGCCCACGGTGGTCAGATATCGGTAGTCAGCAAGGTGGACGAGGGCAGCACATTCACCTTTACCGTCCTACCGTTTGCGAAGCTGAAGGAAGCCGGCAAAGAAGGCGGCAATCCGAGCATCACCCGCGGCGCCCACGGCTGGATCAAGAACCACGCTTTGTACCGCGACTAACGGAGAACTTCGCATCGATGGAGTGGCCACCGTCGGAAAAGTCTGAAAAACCCTTCAGGGTTTGTCAGAGGATAATGCCATGCGGCGTGCGTATCTCGAACCGCCGGGGACGGTTCGAGCAGCCGCCCATATTCTCACGAGAAACCGTGGTAGAATAGAGGCATGGAACCCACAACCGGGCAAACACCCAAAAGAGTCCTCTGCGTCGAGGACGAACATTTTATCAGCGAACTGTACGCCCGCGCGCTGACCAAAGCCGGCTACCAGGTGGATGTGGAGCTCGACGGCCGCAAAGGCTTGGCAGCCGCCCAAACCGACCGCTACGACATCATCCTACTTGATCTGATGATCCCTAATATCACCGGCATCGAGGTGCTACGCACACTGCGCGATCCTCGTAAAACACCGAAGATGCACGCCAAGATTATCATCACGACCAACCTCGAACAGCGTGAAGATGTCCGCCTCGATATCGAACAGCAAGCCGACGGTTATCTGGTGAAGGCAGAGATAACGCCACACGAACTCGTTGAATTCCTGAGTCACCTGGATATCTAGGAGCAAACCGCTCGGAGAGTAGTTTGAGCCACCATCCAAGCATGGTATAGTTTAGTGTGTAAACTAATTTGTAACCATATCCCGGGGGATAACAGTGCTTAACAAACTTGGAACATTCATCGCAAAGAACCGCTGGTGGGTTATCGCCGCATGGGTCGTACTGGCCGTAGCCATCACCGCCTTGTCTCCTAAGCTGAGCAGCGTCGAAAGCAGCGATCAGACCAGCTTCCTCCCCAGCAAATACGAATCCTCACAGGCCCAGAAACTCGCCACCAAAGCTTTCCCGCAGAGCAATGACGACACTGAGATCTTACTGGTAACCCGTAAAGATGGCGGTAAACTCACCGCCCAAGACCACACTACGCTGCAGCTCCTGGCAGCCAAATTCAATGCCCAGCATCTGCCGCACGTCGTAGGCGTCGTGACCTCACCGCAATCGGTCAGCCACAACGGTACCGCACAGCTGGTTTCACTCGTCATGGACGTCCAGGCCTCTGGCGGCACCGGTGACGCCACCCTCGTCAAGCACATGCGCAGTACCATCAAGCAGGCGTTGGCACCGACCGACCTGCACGGTGCGCTGACCGGTCAGATCGCCGAAAGTGCCGACAGTACCAGCAGCTTCAATACCGCCGAAAAAATCGTTACTTTCGCCACCATCCTCTTGGTCGTACTCCTACCGGGCATCATCTTCCGCAGCCCCGTAGCCGCCTTCGCCCCCGTGCTGGCCGTATCGCTCGTCTACACGCTCGCCCAATCACTCACCGCACTGGCGGCTCATGCGTTCAATTTCAAGATCAGTAACCAGCTGAGCATCCTCTACACCGTAGTGCTCTTCGGTATCGGTACCGATTACATCCTGTTCCTGCTATTCCGTTACCGCGAACGGCTCCGTACCGGAGAGCGGGGACGCAGCGTAGTGGCTTTCGCGCTCAGCCGGGCAGGGGAAGCCATCCTCTCAGCCGCCTTGGTGGTCGCTGCGGCGTTCGCCGCTCTCGGCTTCTCCCAGTTCGGTATGTTCAAGAACCTGGCACCCGGACTCGTCATCTGCGTACTCACCATGCTGCTGGCGGTATTGACGCTTATCCCGGCCGTCGTGGCTGTGATCGGCCCGAAGATATTCTGGCCGAGCCGTGCCTGGCAGAAAGCACCGAAAGGCAGCGGCTATAAGCGGCTGGGGCATGTCGTAGGACGGCATCCCGGTCTGATTGCCAGTGGCACTTTGATACTGCTGCTCGCACTCGCTACCGGCTACCCGCAGCTCGTCAAAAGCTTCGACATGACCGGTTCAGTACCACAGAACACCGAATCGGCCAAGGCCAGCGCGCAGGTCACCAAACTGTTTTCGGCCGGCCTGCTTACACCCACCCAGGTTTTCCTGACCTCAAGCACACCGCTCCGGACGGCACAGGTACAGCAGGTGAGCAGTGCGGCTACCACTCTGCATGGGGTGAAGCTTGACGGTCCGGCGCAATATTCGGCCGACCACAAGACCGCCCTCATCACCATGCTACTGCCTGGTGATGCCGAGGCGAACAGCACGCTGGACTTCATCCACGACACGGTCCGGCCGAAGCTGCACGCCGCTGCGCCCGCCGGCACCCGATTGTATGTGAGCGGCGAAAGCGCCGCCTTCACCGATGTACGCAGTGCGGTGAACCGCGACCTGGCAGTCATCCTGCCGGCGGCTGCCCTCATCATCTTCGTCATCCTGGCACTACTGCTGCGCAGCGTGCTGGCACCGCTATATCTGCTGCTGGCGACCGCCCTCGGCTTTGCAGCCACGCTGGGTGGTACGGTGTACCTGTTTCAGAACATCCAAGGCAATGACGGCCTCATCTTCATCTTGCCGATCATGATCTACATATTCGTAGTCGCCATCGGCACCGACTACAACATCCTGACCATGACCCGACTACGCGAAGAGGTCCGTAGCGGTCTCAAACCGCGTGAGGCAGCTGATATGACCATCGAGCACAGCAGCAGCACCGTGGCGAGCGCCGGTATCATCCTGGCCGGCACCTTCGGGTCGCTCAGCCTGGCAGGTATCAGCCTGCTGAGCGAACTCGGTTTCGCCGTAGCGTTCGGCATCATCCTGTCGGCCTTCGTCATCGCGCCGCTGCTCGTACCATCCGTAGCCGCACTGCTCGGTTATAAGGTCTGGTGGCCAAGTCGCCGCCCTGGCACCGACTAAAATCGTTCATAAAGTAAGAGGGGGTACAACGGCCGGTATCGCTGTGGAGCGACTCCAAGCCGTTGCACCCCTCGGGCGCGGTTAGTAACGCACCGCGTGTTCCTCTCTCACAACGAGCGTACTCGCCGGGTAGTACCGCAGCTTCGGAGTCGAATCCTCGCCAGAGCGAACGAATGAGAGCTGCGCCATGCGGCGGCCATCGACGACGACGTTCGCGATGATGAGCAGCTTCGTGTCGCCCTGAGTGATGTACTCCACCTTGGAGCCACGCGGGATCAACACATCCAGCACATCGGCAGCGGGTTCCAGCTTGGAACTCGTCACCGTGCCCTTGTGCCTGGCAACCTCGGGGTACGTGAAGTCCTCCAGGAGCTGGATGGGCTCAAGCCGTAGCTGCTCTTCTGAGTCGAGCCGAAGATCCCGGCAACGAGGCACCTTCAGCCAGTCGGGCTCTTCGCCGACAAGCCGCCAACCAGCGGGCTTACGCCGCTGCTCGGTAACCATCGTCACACCGTTTTCGGTGTAGCGTGACTGGGTCACGTTTTCACTTCCTTCTGCAATTTCGAGGGGAAAGGAACCTACCTACTATAAACTGATTGTGTTTTCGAGTCAATATTCTGGGCAGCTCAGTCGCCGTACAGACTACTGAGCATTTGGGCGCTAAAGAAGTCGCACACCGCCTCGGCGAGCTGGAATTGCTGGGCACTCAATCCGAAGAACGGTACACCGGCCGTCGCCAGTGCGATATGACCCAGCTCATGACCGAATATGAACGGCTCTTGCTTTTCCGTAACCATCTCATCAATCCGTACGATCCAGCCCTTCGAAAAAGGCGCTAGCGTAGCCTGTTGGTGAGAGAGCAGTTCCCGGCGTACTTCAATATGCGCGTTGCGGGCCGTCTGTTCCAAGTCGACGACGCCATACCTGTCGTAACGTACATGCTGATCAATGAACCGCCGACCGGCTGTCTCCCAGGGTTCTTGCTCCATATAGCTTTATCATAACAGATGTCACACCGGGGCCATGTCGTGGCAAAAATTACGGCGAGTTCCGACTTGCACGAAGCCAAAGCACGAGCGTATAGTTAGGTACAGCCACGTGAGGACTGGCCGGTTCGCCGACGCTTTACTTCCCGGGCTTTACAACCAGGCAATCACACTTCGGTCACTGTGCGCCTCCTACAAAATTCAGATTTCTTATCCGAGCGGTACGCGGTGAACGGCCAACTACAGCTACAGAAATCTCTCACACTTATCCGTTCCCGACGCCGTAAACACGCAATCGGATTTATAAAAGTTTTTTGTAGGAGACCAGTATTATGACCAACGTTATCAACCAAGAAGTCAGTGTGAACGCCTTTTATTTCGCAGGGCAGGGCATGAAGACCTTCCCGCGGGAAATCGAATATGGCGGCCAGGCCATCAGTTTCGCGAGCGGCCTGCGCTACCTAGTCCGGAAGGGCAGCGAGGCAGTGCGCCTGTTCGACATGAGCGGGGCCGACGGCCTGACGTACCGCCTGCAGCAGACCGATGCTGGCTGGACGCTGCTGGGTACGAAAGGAGCGTTTTAGATGAAGCGGCGCGTATATCTCGAAGAAGACTTGGACCTCATCCGTAAATATTTCCCCGGGGCCAAGGCGGTCGCCTTACATACCCCGTTCGACCTCACGGTGCCGCTATCTGAGTACCCCTGGAAGCTGCGGGCTGACACCGTATCCGAGGAGTCTGCTGCTTGGTACGGAGATCTGCTATGGAACCGTTAGGCGAAACTGCGTACGCCGCCAGTATCGACACCGGCACTTCGGTGGCGGTACACACCGGCTTCCCCAACCCGGCTGCCGAGCGGCAGGGCACACCGCTCTCGCTCGATAAGCTGCTGGTGCGCCATCCCAGTAGCACCTATTTCTTCCGCATCCGCGGGCACAGCTGGCACCGTTATGGTGTCTTCGACGGCGACATCGCGGTCATCGACCGGGCACTGCCGCCCCGCGGGCGTAACCTGACGGTATGGTGGCAGGAAAGCGGCGAATTTGCCTTGAGCCCTCTCATGCAGGCTGATCACGATATCTGGGGGACGGTCACGGCGATCATTCACCCTTGCGGCGATCCATCCCCATGAGCGCCGTCTATGCGCTCGTGGACTGCAATAACTTCTTCGTCAGCTGCGAACGGCTGTTCCGGCCGACATTAGAAGGGCGGCCGGTAGTCGTACTGAGCAGCAATGACGGCTGTACCGTCTCTCGCTCCCAAGAGGCGAAAGACCTTGGCATCCCCATGGGCGCACCGCACTTCCAGTGGCGCGAGTTTTTCAAAACCCATGGCGTGACCGCTTTCTCGGCCAATTTCGAACTATACGGCGACATCTCCGAGCGTATCACCAATCTCCTCGCCAGTGTGACGCCGCATATCGAGGTCTACAGTGTCGATGAATCTTTCCTGGATGTATCGGAACTGCACATCGCCGACTATCACGCTTGGGGCCAGGGGATACGGAGCAGTATCCTGCGACACGTCGGTGTACCGGTCAGTGTCGGTATCGCCCCCAGCAAAACCCTGGCCAAAGCCGCCAATGACCGTGCCAAAAAACTGCCTGAGCTCGGTGGCTCGCTCGATCTCACCCAGCAGGGCAGTGCTACCGACCACTATCTGGCCGGTTTACCCATCCAAGACGTGTGGGGCGTAGGCTGGCGGCTGGCACCGAAGCTCCGTGCCGAGAGCGTTCACTCCGCGCTCGACCTGCGTCAGCTGGATGTCCGTCGCGCCCAGCAGCTCATGGGTATCCATGGACGCCAAATGGTCTATGAGCTGAACGGTACCGCCTGCCTGCCGTTCGCGCGAGCCAGCAAGCCCCAGCAAATGATCATGCGCGGCCGGCAATTCGGCCAAGACACCGGTGAAGTGTACGTGATCGAATCTGCCGTCGCCGCCCTGGCCGCCCGGGCGGCCGTCGCCTTGCGCCGGGAGCACCAGCTCGCTTGCCGGGCGGTGGTCAGCCTGAAGACCAACCGCAACAAGCCGGGCTACCAGCATGTCAGCCGCGAGGTCCGCTTCTACACGCCCACGGCTGATACCGGCACCATCACCAGCCAGCTCGTCCGGCTGCTGCAGGCAGACCTACCCCGGGCAAGCTATCACAAAGCCGACGTGCTGCTGTACGACTTCGTGCCGGAACGCGCCCTGCAGACCGACTTGCTCGGTGCGGTCGATCTGGAGACCGACAGCCGGTCCCAGCGTAAGATGCGGGCGCTGGACGCTATCAATCAGCTGCATGGCAAGGGCACCGTAAAGATGGCCGCTGAGACCCTCAGCCGGGCCTGGGAGCCGCGCAAAAAGATGAGCAGTCCTCGGTACACCTCCAGCTGGGAAGAGCTACCAGAGGTCAAGCTGTTACAATAAGGGACATGCAGTCATCAGAACTCCTCCAAAAATACGGGCTTATATCCGACCAGGTCGATAAAGAGCAGCTAAGTGTTATCCTGGCCGAACTGGAGCGCGTACTCGCCGCCAGTACCGAGGGTGCCGTAGTAGAGTTCGGCTGTTACATCGGTACTACCAGCCTATTCATCCGCCGTCTCCTTGACGCCCGGAACGACAGCCGGGAATTCCACGTCTATGATTCATTCGAAGGCCTGCCACCTAAATCCGCCGAGGATGAGAGCCGGGCAGGGGAGCAATTCGTAGCCGGCGAACTGGCGGTCAGCAAAAAGCAGTTTATGCAGCAATTTCAGAAAGCCGGTCTCCGTCCTCCCGTGATCCATAAAGGTTGGTTCGGAGAGCTCATGTCCGCAGAGGTGCCCGAACGCATCGCGTTCGCGTTCCTGGACGGTGACTTCTACGAGAGTATCAAGGACAGTATACGGCTGGTCCGGCCACGGTTGGCGCCAGGCAGTACGATCGTCGTCGATGATTACGCCCGGGAAGCCTTGCCCGGAGCCAAGAAAGCGGTCGACGAACTGCTGCCCGGGCGGCCCATTTTCGTCAGCCACAACCTAGGGATCATCCGCCTGTGAGACTCCATATCGTTACCATCGGCAAGCCTAAACTGGCCTACGCTGTCAGCGGCTTCGCGGATTATGTCGGACGGCTCGGCCGCCTGCATACCGTACGGGTCACACACTTGCACGACAAGTACGCCGACGATGCCGCGAAGTTCCAAGAGACGACCGCCGGTAGCTACGTCGTCGTACTGGAGATCGACGGCAAGAACCTCGGCAGTCATGACTTGGCGGCTTTCCTCGAAGCCCGCGAACTCGAAGCCCGCGAAGTCAGTTTCGTCATCGGTGGCCCCGACGGCTTACCGGCCTCCGTCCGGGCGGCAGCTGATTTCCAATGGAGCTTGAGCGGCCTGACATTGCCCCATGATCTTGCCATGCTCGTTACCGCCGAAGCGCTGTTCCGCGCCGCCACCATCAACGCCCGTCTCCCGTACCACCGCTGAAGCTGCAAAATTGCCCATAATGTAAAAATGGCTACAGCGTCCTCCTTGCGTCAAGCCCATAGTGAGCCATACAGAAACGAGGCAACAAAGGAGGGAAGCTATGGGAAAATCCATACATATTCGCCGGGCATCGTCCTACATGATAGCTATGATCATGGTAGGGTTCGGTCTGACCGGAGCAGCTTCGGCACAAGATATCATTAGTGATACCGGTACCGATTCGACGAACACGATAACTAACACTGGGACCGACTCGACCAATACCATAACCGATACTACGACCGACAATTGCCAGGTGAATAATGACACGGACATCTCAGTCGTGAATTCAAATGACCAGTCAGCCACTACGGGTAACGCCCTGGCCGTAGGCAATACCACATTGCCATGGGAGGCCGCCACGACCGGTGACGCCACCAATAACAACAGCGTGAGTTTCGTTATCAACATCGATAACACCGCCAACACTGCTTCGATGGCACCCGCCACTACCACCGATATGATGCCCCCGGCCACTGACGCCTGCGGTAACCCGATAGTCTCGCAGCTGCCCATCGGCGGCAAAGGTGGCGGCCCAACCACGACGTCTTATGGCGGCTATGGCGGAGCCATGAGTAAACGGGTCTACACTGCTGCACGCAAATACGGAGGTAAGGGAAGCTATCACCGCTACTACGCCCCGGTCACTAAGCATACCGTGCATGTTGCAGCTGCCCCCGTCGTACACACCGCATCAGCGCCCGCCCCTCCAGCTCCTGCGGCGCCGGCCACACCGTCAGCTCCTGCTCCTGCGGCGGGGAATACCATCAGCAACACCGGTACTGGCTCTCATAACGTAATCACCTCCAGCTACACCGACAATAGTTCAGTACATAACACGAATACGGTGTCGGCCAGTAATATGAACGTCCAGACCGCGTCTAGCGGCAATGCCACTAGCGCTGGTAACACCACTGCCGGTGGAGGAGGCAGCGGTGCCGCTACCAACGGCAACAGCACTGGCGTAGGCGCCGGCATCACGAACTGACATATCATCTTCCCTTAGTCTCTTAACTCCTCAATAGCTCGCTACCCCGGCGAGCTATTTATTTTCACTCAGGTATACTACCTGACATGGAACAGTTTTGTTATGAAGCAGCAGATGAGCAAACACTCTACTTTGATCTACCTAACACTGATGGTTTACGTATTAAAGGCATCTTACGAGGGAGCTTGGACCAGCCCGTAGCGGTAATAATGCACGGCAGGCCCGGTACGGGCAACGAGCTTCTGCCTTATCTGGCGGCACGTTATTTGCACGAACGCGGTATAGCGAGCATACGCCTCTTCATGTACGACTTCGAACCGAAAACCCGAAACTTATTGGATTGCACGCTCCAGACGTTTGCAGACGATTTCGACGAAGTCGTACGTCAGCTTCGAGACCGCGCCGTACCCAAACTTTTTGCAATCGGCCATAGTTACGGTGGCATCACCATACTCAAAGCCCAGGCCAAATTAGATGGCGCAGTGCTATGGGACCCAACTCATGGATCGTATTGGCTTGAGCATGCCAATGAAAAAGACGAAAACTTTCCTGAGATAACGGTAGGAGATTTAGTTATCGGTACCGGTGGTTATGGCTACATCAGCTCCGCCAAGGCAGCAGAGTACGACAAGCAGATGGGCGATACCACCGGATGGGCCGCTCACAAAGGTTACCCTCTGATGGTGATTTCCGCCGGCAAGGGCGCTATGGTCCATTTAGGTAGAAAGTATGTTGCAGCAGCAGATGAGCCCAAACGGCATCTGATTATCGAGAAAGCACACCACCAATTAGAGGATTCAGATAAGGTAATGCTGGAACTATTCGAAGAAACCGCTGACTGGTTACAGAAATTTTAGAGACGGTACCATAAGGAAACCAGCCAAAGAAAAAGCTCCAACTTTACAGCTGGAGCTTTTTCTTTGGTGACCCCTGCGGGAGTCGAACCCGCGATCTTCAGGATGAGAACCTGACGTCCTGGACCACTAGACGAAGGGGCCACGAACGGAGCGATGCGACAAAATGTGTTTACATATTTTGTCATTTCGCGAGTACGTGGTTTCTTATGGCAAAGCCATAAGGGGTCATGTACATCTTTTGGCACTACCCATGCCAAAAATTGACCAACCAATCATACCATGTCCAAGCATTTCTTACCAGACCCCGGCAGGCGTTGCAAAAATCGTCCAAACAACAGATAATGGCGGTAAACATATGCGATTTGAAAACACGAACGGTGGGAACATGTGGGGCGCTCGGTAATGGGCTGGTTCGGTGGGCACGGCACAAAAGGCGATGCACTCGCCAGTAAGTTGCGTGATGCTCAGGCCCGCAGCGAAATCATCCTTAATTCCATCGAGGATGGTGTGGTGTTCGTCGACAGCCAAGGTGTCGTGCAACTGTTCAACCCCGGCGCTGCGCACACGACCGGTTGGGACGCAGGCGACGCGGTAGGACTCGACTGGAAGTCCGTCTTTACGTTCTGGGACAAAAAAGGCGAAGCCGTGCCCGAAGCCAACACCCCCTTCGCGAAAGCAATACGCAGTGGCCAGACCGTCCGGGATAACGCTGCCAACATCAAGACGAAGTCAGATACCACCATCGCCGTCACCTTCAGCGTGACACCCATCATCCAGAATGCCGCTGTCAGCGGATTGGTCGGCATTTTCCGTGATGTGAGCGTTGAGCGCCAAGAAGAGGCTCAGCGAGCGGACTTCATCAGCACCGCCAGCCACGAGATGCGTACACCGGTCGCCGCCATCGAAGGTTACTTGAGCCTTGCGTTAAATGACAAGGTCGCTACCATCGACGCCCGAGCCAAAGACTATCTGGAGAAAGCTCATGCGAGCACCAAGCACCTGGGTGAGCTGTTCCAGGATCTCCTTACCAGCGCCAAGGCAGAGGATGGCCGGCTCACGAATCATCCGGAAGTCGTCGAGATGGGCAGCTTTATGGAGCAGCTTACGTCCGACCTGCAGTTCGCTGCTCAGAAGAAGAACCTGGGCATAGAGTTCAAAATCGGCAGCACCAGCGTACTGAACAGCAACATCATAGACGCTAGCCAACCGGCACACCCGGGCGGCGACAAGGTTATCCGGCCGCTGTATTACGCCATGACCGATCCGGATCGCATGCGCGAAGTCATTACCAACCTATTTGATAATGCCTGCAAGTATACCGACGAGGGCAAGGTCAGTCTGGGACTCACCGGCAACGACAACGTGGTGCAGCTGTACGTGCGTGACACGGGTCACGGCATCCCAGCTGAAGACATTCCGCACCTGTTCCAGAAATTCTACCGGGTAGACAACAGCGCCACCCGGACTATCGGCGGTACGGGGCTCGGTCTGTTCATCTGCCGCAAAATCGTCGAACTCTACCACGGCCGTATATGGGTGGAAAGCAAGCTGGGTGAAGGCAGTACGTTCTATATAAACCTGCCGCGCCTGACTACCCAACAAGCGGAAGCCGCCCAAGCTCAGCAGGCCATCGCATCTCCCGCCGCCCCCGTACCCCCCGCATCGGCAACATGATATACTACGCATATTAAGCATAACCGTTAACTAAAAGAGAATACGCACGTGGCAAAAGTACTACTGGTCGAAGATGACAATAACCTACGCGAGATTTACCAAGCGCGGCTGATGGCCGAAGGCTACGATATCGTAGCGGCACAGAACGGTGAAGAAGCCCTAGTGGTCGCCAAACAGAATAAGCCGGATCTTATCATTTCCGATGTCATGATGCCGCGGATCTCCGGGTTTGAGATGCTCGACATCCTGCGTAACACCGAAGGGCTCAAGCACACGCCGGTCATCATGCTGACCGCACTTGGGCAAACGGACGACCAGAAACGGGCCGACAGCCTCGGCGCTAACAAGTACCTCGTCAAATCGCAGGTCACCCTTGAAGACATCGTGAATGCCGCCAAAGAACTGCTGGAAGGCGAGGGTGCCGTCGCCTCGGATACGACCACACCTGATGCCGCTACACCCACTGCACCTGCACCAGCCGTAGAACCGGTCGCCGAGACTGCCGCCCCGGTGCCCGCTCCGGCTCCAGAGCCGCCGGTAGCTGAACCGGCCGTCGTACCGGAACCTGCTGTCA
>Ga0164242_10000120_pt1 | contig 93756 bp, 97 predicted proteins | sample OricomgcompostMG_FD_108783 | JGI IMG/M metagenome (GOLD analysis project Ga0164242, IMG submission 108783) | Miracle-Growth compost microbial communities from Emeryville, California, USA - Original compost - Miracle growth compost (MG) ...
CGCTGTTAACTTTATCCACAAAATTCGAGGTTATTAACAAAGAAAAAGAAGCAAAAAGAAAGCTTCAACAACAATAATAATAACCTTGTTATTTGTTGTTGCTAATCTAAAGGAAATGACAATAGTAACTGGCGGGTTTACTCACCCGACCGTCGCTATGCTTGGTCTCCTTCTCTTCGCTGCGCGGAAAGAGGGTTTGTAATTTTTTTTAATAATTTCTCTTTTAAAATACCCTCTTTACCACTTGCGATAGAGAAGGTCGCGCGCGAAGCGCCGCGGGGTGAGCCTTTACCGTTAACTTGGCTTAATTAATGGAATATGGCGTATGGATGATCAATCGCTAAAATACTCACCATTAGCTGCCATTGAGCGGTTAACCAGGTACCACGATTCCATTTCCGACATATCTTCAATAATATCCATATCGGCGGCTTTAATTTCTTCATTGTCAAACACTGTTTTATCGTTCGCGGGCGAAAGCAACGCGGGTAAATAACTCATCAGTTCAACGGCCTGGTAATAGGTAAGCATGGCAATAATTTAAAAATGGATACTTAAACAACTTGTTTGTACGCGTTTTGTTTATCGTATTCCTTAAATTTTATTAACAATTATATCGCTATCAGGCAACGCTCGCCGGCAAGGTTCTCTTTACAATGTTCAATGCTCAGATCCTTGGTTATCTGCGCCACTTCCGCCTTGTAGCTCTTCCTGATCTCCCTGCGTCTCCGCGCCTCTTCAAACCGCCTGATCTGTTCGTGATTCTGTAATATCAAACCCGGAACCTCAACAGGCTCGTTCAACTCGTTTTTAGCCACCATGGTAAAATAACTGGTATTGGTATGCTTCACCACATTGGTCTTCACGTTTTCGGATACCACCCTGATGCCTACCACCAGCGATGTGCGCCCGACATAATTAACCGAGGCCATCAGCGATACCAACTCGCCAACCTCAACGGCTGCCAGAAAATCGACCGCGTCAATTGAAGCGGTTACACAATAATTGCCCGCGTGTTTAGCGGCACAAACGTATGCTACCTTATCCATCAGCGATAGCAGGATACCGCCGTGTATCTTGCCGCCAAAGTTGGCGTACGATGGTATCATCAGTTCGGTAATTATGGCTCTTGAAAATTCTACAGTTTTATAAGGTGCCGGTTCGGATAAAGATTTCATGACAGGTATTAAATTAATTTTTGGCAACAATACATATTCCTTTATATATTCTGCTGTAATATTATAAAAAGACCGGAATTATCAGCTCATAACATGCTAAATTGCACTAAATCATAAAATAGTGAAGATACTCACCGCCATAATTTGCTGCTTATTGTTTACATTATCAGTTAGTGCCCAGGAAACCATAGTGAAAACTGAAAAATTGATAGATGGCAATAAAGGAATTTATCATGTATTGAAAACCGACCGCCAGGTAAAACAGGGCATGTACCAGGTAATGCATAAAAGCAAAGTGGTAGTAAGCGGCATGTATAAGCAAAATAAAAAAACAGGCATGTGGCACTATTTTGACGCGAAGGGGAACCTGCTTCAGAATTATGACTTTGATAATAAACAGCTAAACTATGAAGCGCCGGATAGTTCCAGTATTACCAATTTCAGCTACCTGTATGACCAGGAGATTAAAGCTACTGACCGGGTTACTAAACCGGTAAGGATTGGCGGCAGATATTATGGCTATTTTCCTTATATCTCGCTATTCAAATCAATGGAAAGATCGGTACAGAACGGGTTATTAATGACCGTAACTTTTGAATTACTGATAAGCCCCGGCGGCAACCTGGCCGATTATAAAATTTATTTGAATTACCTCACCGGCCAAAAAATACTAAACGCTGATATAACCGTGCTTAGCCCTGAAGATAAACTATTTGTTCCTGCTACGATAAATTATGAGCCGGTATCGGCCACTATCAGGGCTACCTGCCGGGTTATGGGCGGCGAATTTGTTTTTTGAAGTTTATTGTAACTAAAAACCGGCTTAAATGTTAACTTATGCTTAATTTCGCACTTCAAAACCACCCGGAGGACAAGTGACTGACTACAATAAACTCAAACGTTTTCACCATTTTTTTAAGTTTAAAAGAGATTTTAAGGCTAACGGATTGCGCAAGGTAAAAAGCTATGAAATTATTTTACACTGGCTTAAAAATTACCTTAACCGCACCCAGTTTTTAATTTTATCGGGTATATTGGTGGGCATAACATCCGGTTTGGCAGGCGTGGTATTAAAAATGCTTGTACACTATATCCATTACCTTATAACCAGCAAATTTCAGTTCGAACAGCAAATCATCTTTTATATCATTTTTCCCTTATTAGGTATAACGCTTACCACCCTGGTGGTGCTGGCCTTTTACAAAGGGAACGACCGCAAAGGCTTACCGGATATTTTATATGAGATAGCGCAAAACTCCAGCAATGTATCGCCGGTTAAAATGTATTCGCAAATAGTACAAAGCGCTATTACCGTAGGCCTTGGCGGCTCGGCGGGTTTGGAAAGCCCCATAGCGGTAACGGGCGCGGCTTTTGGTTCCAATTTCGCAAAAACCTATAACCTTGATTATAAGGACCGTACGCTGTTGCTTGCAGCAGGAGCCACGGCCGGTATAGCGTCAGCATTTAACGCGCCTGTAGCGGGTATTATGTTCGCGTTTGAAATACTGCTGACCGGTGTAATATTCACCGATTTTATTCCGCTGGTTGTAGCGGCCGTATGCGGCAGTTTGGTTTCGCGCATTGTGCTGAATGAGGAAACGCTTTTTAAATTTCAATCCCGTCATGATTTCAATTACCGGAATATTCCATTCTATATCGCATTAGGGATCATCTGCGGTTTATACGCGCGCTATTATGTGCTGATATCGGAATGGGTGGCTCATCGTTTTAAACATTTAAAACGCAGCCCTATACAAAAGGCGCTAATAGGCGGCGCTTTGCTTTCCCTGCTTTGCGTATTGTTCCCGCCTTTGTTTGGCGAGGGCTATCAATCCGTTAAAGACCTGGCAAATGGGCAGATCAAAACTATTATCGATGCCAGTTTCCTTAAATATGTTGATTACCATGCCTGGGTTGTACTGTTATTCCTGGGTTTTATTTGCCTGTTAAAAGTATTTGCTACTTCCATTACCATAAACAGCGGTGGTAACGGCGGTAACTTTGCCCCATCGTTATTTGCCGGAGGGATGCTCGGTTATTTCCTGGCCGTTGTTTGTAAGGAAATTGGCATTCCCGATGTACCTACTACCAATATGGTTATTGTGGGGATGGCCGGTGTAATGAGCGGTGTGTTATATGCCCCGCTAACCGCCATATTCCTGATCGCTGAATCCAGTTCGGGCTATGATCTGCTCATTCCGTTAATGATCGTTTCGGTTACCTCGTACCTGATCGCTAAAAAGTTTTCGTCCATTTCTCCCGATCTGCAAAACATGGCCGATGAGGGAAAAATTTTTACCCGCGAGCACGACCAGAATTTATTGCTGTTATTGCATACAACCGATATGGTGGAAAGAGATGTGCAAACTATTAATATTGACGCCCCTTTTACCGACCTTATAGCGCTGATACGAGTAGGTAAGCGAAACTTAATAGCCGTTGTTAATGCTGAACGCCATCTGGAGGGCGTTATTAATATGGATGATATACGGCCCTTAATGTTTAATAAGGAGCTATACGAAAGCAGGAACGTACAGAGTGTGATGACACAGCCGCCGGCCACTATTAATATGGACGACAATATGCGGAACATTATTAAAAAGTTTGATGAAACCGCCACCTGGACCTTACCGGTAATTCATGACCAGCGCTTTGTGGGCTTCATGTCCAAATCGAGCATTTTAAACCGGTATCGCCAGCTGCTTCAGGAGTATTCCTTTTAACACGAAAGTCCTTCAAATAAAATTTTGCTATTTAATGGTAAAACATTAATATCGTATAAGAATATAACTAAACTTATCGTTATGGCCATTAAACCAACTTTAAACCTCCTCTGTATCACACTTTTAGGTGCATTATGTTTGCAGGCCTGCAAACCCGCCGCCCCAGGTATTTATAAAAACAACCAGATACCTTCCCGAACCGCGAGTAAACTGCGTGCGTTAAATACAGAACTGTTAAGCGCCCTGAAAGAAAACAGCATAGAACGATTGGAAAACATCATGTCGCAGGATTTGATTACCGACAGGACCAGGCTAATCACATCCAGGCATGTTAGCAACCACATGAAAGACGCGGACTATAGCCTGATGGCGGAATATTATATTGTTAAGGATACTACGGCCGCAGGAACCGGAAAGGATACACCAGATCCGCATGCGGGTACAATACAGGAAAGGGATATGGGCATCAATAATTTCGACCTGCAATACACTGCTCCTACCGGTGAAACTTATATTGCTTTATTTACACCTAAATCAGCGCCGCAAAAATGGCTGATTACCGCAGTTTATGATAAATTAAATTATGGCTGGAAATTAAGTCAGCTGGAATTTAACCCCTATGCCGAGAACGGGCGCACACCATTTGAATTGATGGCATTAGCAAAGGAACAATTAAAAAAGAAATATTACCTGGATGCCTCAAACACCGCCTCTTTTGCTAAATATTGTTTAGACCCGGCTACCGGTTGGAAATATGTAAATGAAGATAAAATTATTCAGTTTAACGCCTTAGCGCTCGATACGGTGATGGCTCATTATAAGTTACCTTTAACGGTAACCCAATTACCTACACAGCCGCGTATTTGGCGCATCCGGGTTGAAAGAACTCCTGAAGGGGCATTCCCCAATATTAATTATATCAGTAAAATTAATTTGCTGGATACTACCGCCCTGAAAAAAGAGAATGAAGCATTAGGGAAAGTAATTGGTAAGGTAATGAATGGCGTTGACAAGGATAAAAAGTACATTTACTATACTATTTATAACAATACCCCCAAGGGCGTAATGTTTATAGATCATTATGATATAAAGCAAACGCTTTAATATTTGTCATTTCCATCAACGGGAGAGAAACTTATACTTAAAGCACGTTACCACCGCTGTGTATAAGGGTTTCTCACTCATGCCTCGTATCGCAATCACCTATTATTTATTAAGCAGTAACCATATGCTCCTTGGCGGCCAGGTAGCGCTCGGCATCAATAGCGGCCATGCAACCGGTACCGGCTGCTGTTACCGCCTGACGGTAAATGTGGTCCTGCGCGTCGCCGCAGCAAAATACACCTTCAATGTTGGTATAGGTAGAACCTGGTTTGGTTTTAATATAGCCCGTTTCGTCCATATCCAGCCATCCTTTAAAAATATCGGTATTGGGGTGATGCCCGATGGCTACAAAAAAGCCGGTTACATCCAGCGTTTGCTCGGCTTTGGTTTGATTATTTAACACCTTAACACCCGTTACGTTTAAACCGTCGCCTACAATTTCCTTGGTTTCCGTATTATAAAGTATCTCTATGTTATGGGTATTAAGCACCCGGTGCATCATGGCTTTTGAAGCGCGAAACTCGTCGCGCCTAACCAGCATGTATACTTTTTTACAAAGTTTGGCAAGGTAGGTCGCTTCTTCGGCGGCGGTATCGCCCGCGCCAACTATGGCCACATCCTGTCCGCGGAAAAAGAAACCGTCGCAAACGGCGCAGGCCGAAACGCCAAAGCCATTATATTTTTGTTCCGACTCCAACCCCAGCCATTTGGCGGAAGCTCCGGTAGATATGATCACGGTATCGGCTAAAATTGTTTTGGTTTCGTCAACAACAACCTTATGCGGCATGCTTGAAAAATCGACAGAAGTAATATATCCAAAACGGATATCGGTACCCAAACGCTCAGCTTGTTTACGGAAGTTTTCCATCATCTCGGGGCCCTGGATACCATCCGGGTAACCGGGATAATTTTCCACCTCAGTAGTTTGGGTAAGCTGCCCCCCCGCTAATATGCCGGTATATAAAACCGGTTTCAAATCAGCGCGCGAGGCATATATGGCAGCCGTATAACCGGCCGGTCCCGACCCGATGATCAGGCATTTTACGTGTTCAGTTTCTTGAGACATGGATAATTAAATAGTTTGCGAATTTAATATTTATTGCGGTGTATGGCAATAGATATCGGTCAGTCCATTGTAGATATTATTAACACTGCGGGCAAAGTAAATACCTGAGCAGGCTCCTCTAAATCTTCCTTAAGGGGAGATTTTTCTAAACCCTCTCCTTACAAGATGGTTTGGGAGAGGCCTTTTCAGGCATTGGCTACTTCCCTCAAAAATTCTACCTTTGTTCACCAAATTTATAATTTTATACATGGTTAAATTCAACCGTTTTACTTTGGCTAACGGGCTGCGCGTGCTGGTGCACGAGGATGATACTACCCCAATGGCCGTATTGAATATTTTATACGATGTGGGCGCCCGCGACGAGAACCCGGAACAAACCGGTTTCGCGCATTTATTTGAACACCTGATGTTTGGCGGCTCGGTTAATATTCCCAGTTATGACGAGCCCTTGCAGCGTGTCGGCGGCGAAAATAACGCCTTTACCAGTAACGATATTACCAATTATTACATTACCCTGCCATCTAAAAATATAGAAACCGCTTTTTGGCTGGAAAGCGACCGCATGTTAAGCCTGGCCTTTAGCGAAAAAAGCCTGGAAGTGCAGCGCAACGTGGTAATGGAAGAGTTTAAGCAACGCTACCTGAACCAGCCTTACGGCGATGTTTGGCTGAAGTTGCGCCCGCTGGTTTATAAACAACACCCCTACCGTTGGGCTACTATAGGCGAAAAGCTGGAGCATATTGAGCATGCGCAAATTGCGGAGGTAAAAGCTTTCTTTAAAAAACATTACAACCCGCAAAATGCCATAATGGTAGTGGGCGGAAATATTAAAACCGAAGATATTAAGCAACTGGCCGAAAAATGGTTCGGGCCGATACCTGCCGGTGAAAAATACCACCGCAATTTACCACAGGAACCTGAACAGCACGAGGAACGGCGGGCTACTGTTAATGGTAAAGTACCGCTTAACTCGGTGTATATTGCTTTCCAGGCTGATGAACGGGCCGCTGATAGTTATTATGCTACCGACCTGATCTCCGATCTGCTTTCGCGCGGCAACTCATCACGGTTGTACCGTAACCTTATCCGCGACCAGCAGTTATTCAGCGAGATCAATGCCTACTCATCGGGCAGTATTGATAAGGCGATGTTTGTTGTGGAAGGTAAGCCAATGGAGGGTGTAAGTACTGAACAAGCCGAAGCAGCCATATGGGATCAGCTGGAACAGTTAAAAACCACACCGGTGCCGGCTGATGAATTGACCAAGGTTAAAAATAAAACGGAATCGACCCTGGTGTTTACCGAAATGAGCCTTTTGGATAAAGCCATGAACCTGGCCTATTTCGAATTACTGGGCGACGCGGAAATGCTGAACCAGGAATCGGCTAAATACCTGCAGGTAAGTGCGCGGCAAATACAGCAGCAGGCTAATCATTTATTCCGAAAAGGAAATTCATCGACGATGATCTATCTGGCGGAGGATGGCCGGGAAGTCGGGAAGACAGAAAGTTTGCAGGAAAAAAATATATAAAATTAAAACTTCCGGACCTACCGGCTTAGGCGGACTTCCGGACTATAAGAAATATGCTCAACAGAACACAAGCCCCCGATTTTAAACAGGTAGATCATATCGCGCTGATTAAACCGGGACATCTTCAATTCAGTAATAACTGCAACTTATTCCACTTTAATTCCGGCGACCAGGAACTGGTACGGATTGAATGGATATTTGGCAACCTGCGCTTTGATCAGCAAAAACCATTGCTCAACATGGCCGTGAACGATATGTTAACAGCCGGAACGGAGAATCTTAATGCTGCCATGATAGCCGACAAAATAGATTATTACGGCGCCTTTTTGCAAACCGACTATGGTTATGATAATTGTACGGTTACACTTTACAGTTTGAACAAACACCTGGCCGATACCCTGCCTGTTATACACGATATTTTGACTAACTCCATCTTCCCCGAGAAGGAAATTGAAGTTTTTAAACTAACGCACCAGCAAAAACTACAGGTAGGCCTGCAAAAAAATGATGTATTAGCCAGGCGGAAGTTTAACAAGGCCCTGTATGGTGATACCATCTATGGCTACTCGTCAGAAATAGCAGATTATGAGCAGCTTAATCAGGCTGATATGCAAAATCACTTTAGGCAAATGTATCAGCCTGCTAATTGCACTGTTTTAGTAGCAGGAAAAGTTGATGATACGCTTTTGCAGGTGATGAGCGATACATTTGACAAAAACTGGCCAAACGGCCCGCAACCGGCAGATACTACCCAGCCGCTGTTAACATCATCAGCCGATCGTTTTTATTTTATTGATAAACCTGGTGCGCTGCAATCGGCCATCCGTATGGGCCTGCCCACTATTAACCGTACCCATCCCGATTTCCCGGCCCTGCAGGTTTTAAATACCATATTAGGCGGTTATTTTGGTTCAAGGCTGATGGCCAACATCAGGGAAGATAAGGGTTATACTTATGGCATAGGCTCGGGCATGAGCTCGCTGAAACAATCGGGCGCCATTTTTATAGCTACCGAAGTTGGCGCCGATGTATGCCGCGCCGCGCTTACCGAAATTGAAAAGGAAGTTAACCTGCTAAAAACAGAGCTGGTACCCGAAGCGGAACTTTCCCTGGTACGCAACTACATGCTGGGCTCGTTACTGGGCAGCCTGGAAAATGTGATGTCGCATGCAGATAAGTTTAAAAGCATTTACTTCTCGGGCCTGGGGTACGATTACTATGAGCATTACACCGAAACCGTTAAAACCATCACCAGTGAGCACCTGCTGCAATTAGCCAACCGGTACCTGGATATTGATAACTTTTATAAAGCAGTAGCGGGGAAATATTAAGATTTGGGATTTTGGATGTTCATTTTCGGATTTAACATTAAATCCGAAATTGAACATCCCTTTGTCACATTCGCTAAATCCGAAATCGAAATTCCGAATTCCGAAATAAAACACTACCTTTGCCCGGCAAGTAATCAATCACAAATTATTTGCCATGTACCCACCAGACTCCTCAAAATTTATTGCCGAAGGTTTAACGTATGACGACGTATTACTTGTACCGGCTTATTCTGATGTTTTACCCCGCGAGGTAAATACGCAAACTTATCTTACCAAAAAAATCAGGCTGAACATTCCGGTGGTTTCCGCGGCTATGGATACCGTTACCGAAGCGCAAATGGCTATTGCCATAGCGCAAACAGGTGGTTTAGGCATGCTGCACAAAAACATGAGCATTAAAGCCCAGGCAGATGAGGTGCGCAAGGTAAAACGCTCGGAAAGCGGCATGATACAAGATCCGGTTACCCTGCACGAGGGCGCGCTGGTAGCCGACGCGGCTAAGATTATGCGCGATAACCATATCGGCGGCATCCCGGTATTGGATGACAAAGGCAAACTGAAAGGCATTATTACTAACCGCGACATGCGTTTCCAGAAGGACATGAGCATAGCAGTGCGCGAGGTAATGACCAAGCAAGGACTGATCACCGCTCCCCAAGGCACTACCCTAACACAAGCGCAGGAAATACTGCAGAGCCATAAAATTGAAAAACTGCCCGTTGTGGACGACAACGGCGTACTGATAGGATTGATTACCTACCGGGACATTCAGAAATTGAAGAACTATCCAGCCGCCTGTAAGGACGAACATGGCCGCCTGCGTGTGGGCGCCGCGGTTGGCGTTACAGCCGATACTATGGAACGGGTAGACGCGTTGGTAAAAGCAGGGGTTGATGTAATTGCGATTGATACCGCCCATGGGCACTCCAAAGGGGTAATTAACCAATTAAAGGAAGTTAAAGCCAAGTATCCCGATCTGCAGGTAATTGCCGGCAACATAGCTACCGGCGATGCGGCCCGCGCGCTGGCCCAGGCCGGTGCCGACGCGGTAAAAGTAGGTATAGGTCCGGGGTCTATTTGCACCACCCGTATTATAGCGGGCGTAGGCGTACCACAACTGTATGCCGTTTATGAGTGCGCGCAGGCCCTGAAAGGCACCGGCGTACCGGTTATTGCCGACGGCGGCATTAAACATACGGGCGATATTGCCAAAGCCATAGCGGCAGGCGCCAGCACTATTATGGCCGGCTCCTTATTTGCAGGTGTAGAAGAATCGCCCGGCGAAAGCATTATTTATGAGGGTCGGCGGTTTAAATCATACCGGGGCATGGGTTCCATTGAAGCCATGGAGCAGGGTTCAAAAGACAGGTACTTCCAGGATGTAGAGGATGATATTAAAAAGCTGGTTCCGGAGGGTATTGTTGGCCGCGTGCCTTACAAAGGCACCCTGGCCGAAGTAATGTACCAGTACGTTGGCGGTTTACGCGCCAGCATGGGCTATTGCGGCGCAAAAGATATCGAAGCCTTACAACAGGCGCAATTTGTACGCATAACGGCTTCCGGTATCCGCGAAAGCCATCCGCACGATATTACGATCACTAAAGAAGCGCCTAATTATACGAGGTAGTTGGTTGGTCGATCAAAGATTAGTTTAAACAAAAACAGCGATAAAATTTATCGCTGTTTTTGTTTAGTATCAATTGTTCTGCACTACTATCAGTTGGCTTACTTATTGTTTGTATCCATCGGTTTAGGTAACAGGCTGTTGGCGGTAATTATTTTTAATGCCTCGTCGCGGGTAAAGCCTTCGTTTACAAGCGCGTCAAAATACGTTTTGTTCAACTTGGCTATTTCGGCCAGCTTCCCGCTTTGTTTATAATAATCGAGTTGGGTATCCATCATTATTTTAGACATTTTCGTTATCATTGGCCCCATCGCGTTCATAGCATTTGTTAATTCATTAGTACTTGTACTCATGGGAGAAATGGTTACCGAAGGTATCCGTTTCGTTGCCGTATCAATTTTAATCGCGTTTGCTAAACTGAAAGTTTGATAAGGTTTGGTGCTCAACTTATATTTATAGGTATTTGACGGAGCAAGGCTTACGTTATAATAATTAAAAAAAGAAACCTTTCCGTTACTTGGACCGCTCCGCTCAATGATATTAATGAATTTTGCCGCCGGCGGTATTTTTTTAAAGTAAACCTTAAATACCAACTTGTCACCAGCATTGTACAGCGTGTGTTTTTGCGGCGCTATCGCTATGTTTTCAGATTTAATATAATCGTAATGAGCATTGCTGATATCTGTCTGCAAATAAATTTCCTTATTTAACTGGATCCAGGAATTATCGGTGACGGCCTTTGTTTCAAAAGTTATAACTGTGTAATTATTATTGGTTTCAATTTTTTTGATCGTAGTGTTATTATCGTCCCTGCTTTTTACAGATGGATTGATTACGGTTTGTGCAATAGTTGGTAATTCTGCCATAATGAGCAGCGCTATTACCGTTAATATTTTTTTCATTGATGGCCTGGTTAATTTTTAATCTTGTGTTATATTATAAATATATCACAGTATTTGCAAATGGTTACAGCCGGCAGGATTTTTTTATAAAAAGATAGCTCCCGATGGATTTTCCTTTCGCGGCTCCTATACTTTTCCGACTTTAGCATTCATTAATTCATCTTATAATTTAATTTAATAATGCAAAGCATCTGCGTTTTTTGCGGAGCCAATTTTAACGGCGACCCAGTTTTAAAACAAGCCGTTGAACAACTGGCCGAAGTAATCGCCGCGCAACAAATTTCCCTGGTGTTTGGTGGCGGAAAAGTGGGCGTTATGGGTTTGCTGGCCGATGCTGTGATGAAACATGGCGGCAAAGCTGTTGGCGTAATTCCACAATTTTTGATGGATAAAGAAGTGGGGCACACCGGGCTAACCGAACTGCATATTGTTGAGAACATGCACCAGCGCAAGCAATTTATGAATGACCTATGCGATGGCATAATTATGCTGCCCGGCGGTTTTGGCACCCTCGAAGAATTTTTTGAGGTACTCACCTGGCTGCAATTAGGGCTGCACCATAACCCTGTTGGCATACTGAATGTAAACGGGTATTATGATTTTTTACTGAAACAACTGGATGTAATGGTAGACCAATGTTTCCTGAAACCTGCTAACCGCGAACTGGTAATTACCTCTGCCGACCCTGTTGAACTGGTGAAGCTGATGAACGATTTTAAAGTGGAACCTGACGATGTATGGTTCAGAGACCGGAATTTGACTTAGTATCAGATAAGATAAACCCTGAGCATGTTTCGATTGATTGATCGAAAATATTAGTGGCAGTTAAGTTTTTTGCCAGTGGGGCTTTGTTTAATATGCGCTTATCTTATCCCCTGGATAGTTGAAGATCTGACCCCTACAACTGAAATTTATGATGTAAAATGGCAGTATGGCTACAAATCAAAGGCAGCACTCATTAAGTTTCCTGAAATAAGCCCCCTCTAAATCTCCCCCGGAAGGGGAGATTTAAAAGCCTCCTTCCGCTAACCGGCGAAAAGGTTGACTGGACTTATTTACGTAGTTGGCCTGTCTGAACTATGCAGGTTTTTGCTCACCTGGTAATGATGCAGTTTAGCCTGCACGGCGGAGTCGCTGTCATCCGCATAAGCACCATAAGCATTTACCAGCGCCCCTTTAAGGTTATATCTGGAAGATGATATAGCATACAGGATAGACATATCCGATGGGTTGCTTGCCCCCTCAAACCGATAAAACTCATCTATCTCAAAATCTTCCGCGCCCATTTGTATATTGGCCGATTTATCGTCGATTGTATTGCCATCAAGGCTCAAATTAGCGGAGTATCCTCTTTTATTCAGGTCGTTTAAAGCATCGACCAATGTTTCGTAGTTTTTCATGGCTGTAGTGTTTTAGGTCTGTTTCATTAATATCTGTTTAACCTTTAAACAGCTGTTGTTGTTTTAATAATATTCTTTAGGCCGATCAATATTTATTCCGTTATTAGCAACCTTATGTCACCCAAAAAAATATTAGCCATTTCCGGAAGTTTGCGCGAAGGATCGTCAAATACACAACTATTAATGCTGCTTGGCCAATGGATGCCTGCCAACGTAAGTTATCATGTATACCAGGATATGGGTAAGCTGCCGCATTTTAACCCGCCGGCCGCTGATGAACTTACACCCGCTTCGGTACAGGAACTTTACCGGCAAATTAACGATGCCGACGCGGTAATTATCTGCACTCCCGAATATGCCTTCGGCGTTCCGGGTTCGCTGAAAAATTTACTCGACTGGACAGTCGGCCCCGGCAATCTAATGGATAAACCGGTAGCCATTATCACAGCATCGTCCGTCGGCGAGCATGCACACGCTTCGCTGTTAACCACCATTGGTGTGCTATCGGCAAAAATTATTGAAGGCGGCGCGTTGCTTATCCCTTTTATTCGCTCAAAAATGAATGCGGATGGGAATATAACCGACGAAATTACTGAGCAACAATTACGTGCAGTTTTGGATAGTTTACTAAATGCGATTAGCTAAATTTGCCCATGCCCGAACAACAAGCTAATAATCCGCTGCATGGCAAAACGCTGGAAGCTATTCTAACTTACCTGGTAGACCATTATGGCTGGGGGGAATTAGGCTACCGTATCAGGATCAACTGTTTCCTGATAGATCCAAGCATTAAATCGAGTTTGAAATTTCTGCGTAAAACGGATTGGGCCCGAAAAAAGGTGGAAGAGTTGTACCTGGAAACGTACACCTCCTCCTAAATCCCTTTCCTAATAAGCTGTCTAAATTTGTTTTTTTAGCTATTATTATAAACATTAAACCATCGCGTCATTGCCAGCGCAGCGTGGCAATTAGCCCCCTCTAAATCTCCCCCAAAGGGGGAGACTTTCTTCTTAAGTCCCTCTCCCTCGGAGAGGGATTTAGGGTGAGGCTTCGAGGGTTGCCACGCTACGCTCAATGACGTTCTTTATTATTTTTAGACAGCCCCTAAGAGAGGGGCTTCAGAAAGTCTCCCCTTCGGGGAGATTTAGAGGGGTGAATTACTCCGCCACAGCTTCCTGGGTTACCGCTTGCGGCCTGCCGTTTTTGAACGCCTCCCGGGGTTTAAGGCCCAACAGTTCAAACATGGCCATATCCGTATCAAATGACGGGTTTGGCGTGGTTAATAGCTTATCGCCGGCAAAAATAGAATTTGCTCCTGCCATAAAACAGAAGGCTTGCTCAACGGTGGTCATTTCCGTACGTCCGGCGGATAACCTTACTACCGTTTTAGGCATAGTAATGCGGGTAGTGGCTATCATGCGCACCATATCCCAAACCGAAACTTTAGCCTGACCGGCGAGTGGTGTTCCTTTTACGGGCACTAAGGCGTTAATCGGTACCGATTCGGGGTGTTTGGGTAAATTGGACAACGTTTTCAGCATGGATACCCGGTCTTCCACCGTTTCGCCCAAACCGATGATCCCGCCACTGCAAACTGTTATTTTAGCTTTGCGCACATGCTCCAGCGTTTGCAACCGCTCGTCATAGGTGCGGGTGGTAATAATACGTTTATAATCGTCTTCAGATGTATCCAGGTTATGGTTATAAGCATATAAACCGGCATCGGCCAATCGCTGCGCCTGCGCTTCGGTAAGCATACCCAACGTGCAGCAAACCTCCATATCCAGCTCATTTACGGCCTTCACCATCTCAATCACCTTATCAAAATCCTTATTATCGCGTACCTCGCGCCAGGCCGCGCCCATGCACAAACGCGATGCACCGCCAGCCTTCGCTTTCTCGGCCGCGGCTACCACCTCATGTTTGGGTAAAATGGCATGCACATCAACCCCGGTGCTGTAACGGGCAGCCTGCGGGCAATAAGCGCAATCTTCCGGGCAGCCGCCGGTTTTAATGGAGATCAGCGAACTGATCTGTACTTCCGAATAATCCTTGTTTTCCCGGTGTATGGTTGCCGCCTGATAGATCAGATCGAGCAATGGGGTGTGGTATATTTCCGCTATCTCTTCTTTTGTCCAGTTGTTGCGTATTTCAGCCATTTGTATTTAATTTACGAGTGTCCTTTAAAAATTAAACTGATCCGTCATTGCGAGCCGACGAAGGAGGCGTGGCAATCCCCAGCTTTGCTAAACTGTTCTGCTTACCGGGGATTGCCGCGTCGCTCCGCGCCTCGCAATGACGCCATCTATTTCAGTGCTCAAATTTATAATAAAACCTTGCTTGCCAGCCATAGCGGCAATAAAAAACCTATACAATCGGTAAAAGTGGTAATGATGATGGACGATGCCACGGCCGGATCAATCCCTACCCTTTTCAATATCAGCGGGATACCGGCACCGGTTAGGCCAGCTACAATTAAATTACCTGTCATGGCTAAAAACAACACTAAACCCATCATAGGGTTGGCATCATAGCAAACGGCAAAGATGAGCAGGATCAAACCATTGATCGCGCCGTTGATCATTCCTACTAAAAACTCCTTTAATACGGTCCTGTAGGATTGTTTATCTGTAAGGTCGCTTAACGAGATGCGCCTTACCGTTACCGCGAGGGCCTGCGTTGCGCTATTACCGCCCATACCGCTGATGATGGTGATATAGGCCATAATTATGGGAAGTTTTTCCGTTACCTGGGTAAAATTACGAATTACCGCCGCCGCCAGAAATGCCGTTCCTAAATTTATTACCAGCCAGGGTAAGCGGCTTTTTACAGCATCCTGCCAATTACCGCTCAGCTCTTCGCCCACAGATACACCCGATATTTTCAGGATGTCCTCGGTGTTCTCCTCCTCCATTACGTCAATGATATCATCAACGGTTACCCGGCCAAGCAGGCGCATGCTATCGTCAACTACGGGGATACTGGTAAGGTTATACTGCGATATCAGGCGGGCCACTTCTTCCTGGTCAAGGTCGGCTTTAATGTATACGAAGTCTTTTTTAATGATATCACCTAATAAGGTATTGCTTTTAGCTTTGATAATATCTTTAATAGATACGATGCCCTGTAAAACATCAACATCGTCAATGGCGTAAATGGTATAAAACTCCTCCATTTCTTCCGATTGGCGAATGATCGCGTCCAGCGCGCCTTTTTTATTCATGCTGATGTTCACCTTAATCAGGTCGGTGTTCATCAAACCGCCCGCGGTATCTTCCTGGTAGGTTAGCAGGGCACGAATGTTGGTCGCATCCTCCTGGTCAATATCAGCTAATATTTCCTTCTGATCTTCCTCATCCAACTGGGAAATAATATCTGTGGCATCATCATAATCCAGTTCTTCAACAATCTCCGAACGCTTTTCGGGGTGAAGGCCCACCAGCAGCTCGCCGGGGTTATGCTCTTCATCCATTTCCGATATTACCTCTGAAGCGATGTCAGCAGGCAGGATATTGATAATGCGCTCCCTGTCCTCTACCGAAAGCCGCTCAAAAAGGATCGCGATCTCCGAGGAATGGTATTCTTCCAGAACCCGCTGAAGATCAGCTTCGCTGCCATTCAGCGCTGCCTGTAATTTGAGCAGGTCAGACTTATCGATTTCGAAAGATTGCATACCGGTACAAAATACGCAATCCGGGGCAATGAGCAATAAAAAAGGACGAATAAATTCGCCCCATGTTTATTCTAAAACCTCACCTAAACCCGCTCCTTTGGAACGGTTTTACATACCTGACCGGAAAAAATATTTAGTCTTTCTCCAACGGAGTAGGGCTGGGATAAGGCGTTAACAGTTAAGCTACTTTTTTCAACTTATAGGAAACATTATCATGATTGATGATCAATTCGTTTTTGTTCATGGATTCGATCATGATCTTTCTGTCGCCGGTACGGTCGTAATTGTGGATCAAAAGGTACAGGTTACCCTCAGTATTGATCATTCGGAAGGGTGAAACAATGGTTTCGGATAAACGACTGTCGCTATACCTGCTGATTTTTAGTAAATGCTTTGCAAAATCAAATTCAAAACGTTTATCATTCTCCTGATAAATGCCTATAGGGAACGTATTCATGATTTTTGGTAAGATTTTTATTGGATTTTAAAGCTTAACAACAAGATGAGGATTTAGTTTTAAGTTATGCTGCATTTAATGTAATCAATTTGTATAATCGAATTTGATACTGGTTCCGTTTATTACTTCCAGCTTTTGTAAAACCACGTTAACCTGCATTTTACGGATAGCCACGATAATGTTGCAGTTGTTATCAAACTGTTGTTCCAGGATCAGGAGCTGATGATCCTTTACAATTTTCATTACCTCATTCATATTCAGATAGCTGAAATTAATGGTATAAATATCTTTTACGGTTTGCTCCGCTATAACTGCTTCATTAATTGCCAGTTCAGTAGCCGATTTATAGGCGTTAATTAAACCTGGCACACCCAGTAATGTGCCGCCAAAATAGCGAACCACCACTACCAGTATATTGGTCAGGTTTTTAGAAAGTAAAACATTCAATATAGGCCTGCCCGCTGTACCTGAAGGCTCGCCATCATCATTAAAACGGAATACGGAACGGTCCGGGCTTAAGCGCATGGCCCAACAATGATGGTTAGCTTTAGGATGTTCCGTTTTTAGCTTGTTGATAATTTCTTTAATCGCGCCCTCCGTCCTTACCGGGTAGGCGAAACACAGGAACTTGCTGCCCCTATCACGAAAAATGGCTTCCGTTGGCTTTTCAATAGTAAGGTAAGTATCTTCAAAAAGCATTAATGAGTTTGGGAGTAGGCCATCACAATAATGGCTATTACGGCCAGCACAATACCGGCTTTATTCAATTTACTTAGTTTTTCCCTGAATATGATTAACCCGATCAGCGCGCCCAATACAATTACGCCGATGTTCATGGCCGAAAAAACTACAGACGGGTTACCGGATAATACCTGGTGGGCTTTAAGGTAAAATAAAATATTGCCGAAGTTTACAACTCCCAATATCCAGCCAAAAAAAATGTGCCTTAAGGTAAATCTGATCTTCTTGGTCATCACCATAAACAACAGCACTATTTGCGATAGTATGAAGGCTGCCGTATAAATAATAAAAAGCGAAGTGGTATAAGGCACGCCATTAAAAACGGCTACTTGTTTAAAAAGGATATCAATTACCCCCATACCTACAAATACGGTAACCAGGTATAACCACGAATAAGCACTGCGCCTGTTATAGCTGCGTTCTTTTTTCCAGGGTATAGAGCAAATGATAGCTATTATACCGATCGCTAAACCTGCTACTTTTAAAATGGTCAGTTTTTCGTTAAAAATAAGGAACGCCGCTATCAGCGGGATAAATAATGATAAGCGCTCGGCTATATCTGTCCGTACAATGCCGGTAAATTTAATGGAGAGACCTATAATAACAAACAATGCCGGGAGTAACACCGCTAATGAGCTGTAAATATAAACAGGCGCCGCGGGCAGGCTTATCAGCTGCGGGCGGTATATTATCCAGGTAAGCACCATAGCGATAGAATAATTCCAGGCGATGGCCTGGAAGATATCGATGTGGTAACGACGCGCCAGCTTTAACAGCACCGATACCATTACGCTACAGCAAACACTTAAAAAAATGTACAGCATTAATCAGGTTGTGTATGATATAATATTTTTAAATGATCATCCCCCACTTCATATTCTTCGGCTATAAGTCCTTTTATTACAGGCGCTTTAATGCCCTTATTTAAAACAACATTACCGGTAAAAATTCGGGCCTCGTCCCATAAACCAGCCTCAATAAAATAACTTAAGGTAGCGGCTCCGCCTTCAATAATAACCGATTGTATATCCTGTATATATAATTGAAACAAAATGTATTGCGGTACAAAATTGTTAAAATCCTCAAGCGCAATATATTTTATTTTTCCATCAATATCAGTTTTAATTTCATTGAACACCAGGGCTTCCACAGTTTGGTCGAATATATTCAGGCCGCTATCCAGCTCAAGCCTGCGGTCAATTACTACCCTTTTGGGCGATTTGCCCGGCCACTCGCGTGTATTAAGCCGGGGGTTATCAACTTTGGCCGTATTTTTACCTACCAGTATCGCATCCTCTTCGCTCCGCCATTTGTGAACCAGTTTACGGGCCACCGTTCCGGTTATCCATAATTGACTGCCATCATCGGGAGCAAAATAGCCATCGGTGGTTTGCGCCCATTTTAATATAATATATGGCCGCTGCTTTTGCACACGGGTAAAAAAGCGCCTGTTCAGGGCCCGGCATTCCTGTTCCATTATCCCGGTAATCACCTCAATACCGGCTTGTTTCAGCTTCTCTATCCCCCGGCCATTTACCTGGTTAAATGGGTCGCGGCAGCCTACTACAACTGTCGGAATATGGTATTTAATAATCAGGTCGGCACAGGGCGGGGTTTTACCATAATGCGCGCAGGGTTCAAGCGATACGTAAATGGTTGATTCACTTAATAATTCCGTCGCGTTATTAAACTTGCTCAGTACATCATTTATGGCATTTACTTCGGCGTGCGCCTCGCCATATTTGCGGTGGTAGCCCTCGCCTATAATACCATCATTGTGCACAATAACAGCGCCAACCATGGGGTTTGGGCTTACGTTACCGGCGCCCAGCAGGGCCAGCTCAATACAGCGTTGTAAATATTTATGGTGCACAGGCATGGTGCAAAAGTAGCTTTTATGTTTCTTTGTTGTATGAAAACCGCAAAGGATGTATCTGTACGCTTTAAACAGGAATTAGGAAATGTATATGATAGCCAGGAAATAGCATCCCTTACAGCGTTAATATTAACCGGTTTATTAGATATATCGAAAGCGAAACTAAAAGCATTTCCCGAATTGGAGATTGATGGTTGGCAAAGCGAAAAGCTGGAAAATATAGTACAGGAACTAAAAACAGGTAAGCCGGTACAATACATTTTAGGTTACACTGAATTTTACGGACTAAAGTTCAATGTTAACCCATCAGTATTAATACCCCGGCCCGAGACTGAGGAATTAGTTCAGTGGATTATCCAAACGGTTCAAGGCTCCGCTACTCCTGTTAAATCCATGCTGGATATAGGCACTGGCAGCGGTTGTATAGCGATTACCCTTAAAAAACATTTGCCTGACGTGCAGGTATACGCCATAGATATTTCAACACCGGCACTGGAAACGGCCAGGCAAAACGCGCTGTTGAATGAAGCGGAGGTTAATTTTATTCAAGCTGATATTTTAAATATCGACGAGGGCACCGGCCTGCCTGTATTTGACCTGGTGGTGAGCAACCCCCCTTACGTTACCCCAGCAGATAAACAACAAATGCACACTAATGTAACCGGTTTTGAGCCGCATACCGCCCTGTTTGTTCCAGAGGATGATCCCTTATTATTCTACAGGGTAATAGCCCGTTTTGCCGGACAAAACCTGCATGCTGATGGCTTGCTTTTTTTTGAGATCAATGAAAGTTATGGCCAACAAACAGTTGAACTGTTAAAGCATAAGTCATTTAAAAACATAGTGTTAAGGAAAGACCTGTCAGACAGAGAAAGAATGATAAAGGCGCAGGCGACCCGCTGAAAAAATCAGACCGTTGCCGCCTTGGTTCTGTTAACCTTCACTTCGGCCACTACAGGTATGGCTTGCAAATGCTCAGCATAAAAACGTTTTTTACAATCGTTATACTTGCTCACCGCCCCTAACCTGTTCATCAGCCTGATGTAGTACCAGGCCATATCAAACTGAAATGGCTTAAAGCCCGAACGGGCGCTTTTAGGATACAGGTGATGATTATTATGCCATTCGCCAGCTACCAAACCCGGCCAAACCTGGTTTACCGACATATCCTCCCGGTTATAATCTACACCGTCCTGTCTTTTGTCTTTACCCTTGCCGTGTCCTTCGTAGTTAAATGTACGCACGCCTACGGCCCAAACCCCTGCCGCACCAAATAAGGTGCAAGCCAGCGCGTGGCCGCCCATTAAGTAAAACATCAGGTACCAGAACAACCAGCTTAACACTACTGATAGAATGGTGCGCGCGGGGTTAGCCAGTGTCCCCCATTTTTGATATTGTGCAAAGTTGTTAACAGCCACACCGGTATGCTTCATCAGTTTAACACACTTATCATAGGCTTTCTCGGTCATTTTGCGGGCTATGGGTTGATGGTTAACGTCGGCCAGGAAACAGTAAAGAAAACCGCCGGTAGCATTATAAGGGTCGCCGGGCTGATCTGACTTGGCATGATGCACATGGTGCGAGATAACATAGATCTCCTCAGGGATAATTTTAAGTGTAAGGTTTTGGGTAAAAAAGCGCCAGAAATTATTACGAAACTTATAGGCCCTGTGTGTACAATACCGGTGATGCCATATGGTACCATGTGTGCCCAATATAACCATACTGTAAACAAAAGCGGCGGCAAGTAATTTTAAACTGAAAAATTTAAAAAAGAATAATCCCAGGAAGGGCGCCAGGCAAAGTACCATAAACCAGCTTAAAAACGATAGCCAGTTCTTCCGGTTACGGAAAACATTAAGTCTTGAAAAAAACTCCCGAATAATTTGTTTTGGTGAAGGTTTAATTAAATTACCCTGCTCATCCTGCCAGCCATATGAAGGCGGCTCCAGCACACTGTCTAAAAATGTCATTAAGTATTTGAATTAGGTTATAATCAATTCGGGGGGGCGTGTTTAAATATGGTTGTAATATACCTAAATTAAACCCAGTGTTAGATTTTTTAACAAATTAAAAAATTTATAACCTTATTTACGTTACAAAGGCCTGTATGGATTTATATACCGGGATAGCCAATTCCGTTATTTAAAAATAATTGTCCAAATTATTTACCTTCATCCGTCATTGGGGCGATAAACAAATTTTTTAATCAAAAGCTTAACAAAATGAAAGACTACATTTTATTATTCAGAGGCGGTTTAGATTTTGAAGCCGCTTCCCCCGAGCAATTACAAAACAATATGCTAAAATGGAAAACCTGGATGGACAAACTTGGCGCCGAAGGTAAATTATTGGGTGGCGAACGTTTAACCAAAACCGGCGCGGTATTAAGTGGCAAACAAAAACAATTGAGCGACGGCCCTTATGCCGAAGGCAAAGAAGTTGTTGGTGGTTACCTGGCAATTAAAGCGAAAGATTTACAGGAAGCCATTGAGATTACCAGGGATTGCCCGATTTTTGAAAACGACGGTAGCACCGAGATTCAGGAAATTGTTAAAATGTAATGCCCGAACCTGATCGACATATCAGTGAGTTGGCTGACCATCTTTTTCGCCGCGAGGCGGGAAAGATGGTTGCTGCTTTAACTAAGCTATTTGGCACGGGGAACCTGCAAATGGCCGAAGACGTAGTTCAGGATACGCTTTTGCTGGCTTTTAACAGCTGGCCAGTTAAGGGGATTCCCGATAACCCGTCGGCATGGTTGTTCAGGGTTGCCAAAAACAAGGCGATAGATTGCCTGCGGCATAACCGGCATCTGTTACATGCCGATCCGGAGGAAAGTTTGCCCGCCGGCCCGGACATTGACCGCTTATGGAAACCGGAACTGCTGCAAGACGACATGCTGCGGATGATGTTTGCCTGTTGCCACCCTAAAATACCGGATGAAAATCAGATCACCCTTATCCTGAAAACCCTGTGCGGTTTTAGTACCGTTGAAATAGCCAAAGCCTTTTTAATACCCGAGGATACGGTATCCAAGCGGTTATACCGCACCAAGGAATTTTTTCGGCAGGAAAAACTGCGGCTCACCATCCCCTCCGGGATTGATTTGGAAAGCCGCACCAATGTGGTATTGAACGCCATTTACCTGCTGTTTAACGAGGGCTATAATTCCACCCAATCCGAAAACCTGTTACGGGAGGATTTAATGGAAGATGCCATGATGCTTTGCCGTATGCTTACTGAAGATAAGCACACGCAACAACCTGAGGCTTACGCCTTAATGGCTTTAATGTGTTTCCAGTGTTCGCGCAATAAGAGCCGGTTATCTCCGGAAGGAGAAATTATATTGCTAAACAAACAGGACCGCACCCGGTGGAACTATGAGTTGATTAACCAGGGTAACGAATACATGAACCGGGCGGCCTATGGCGACGCGGTTAGCGCTTATCATCTGGAAGCGGCCATTGCCTTTGAGCATTGTACAGCATCCAGTTTTGACACCACCAACTGGCCTCAGATCTTAAACTATTATAACTGGCTATATCGCATAACCCCCTCGGCCTTTACCGCAATTAACCGTACCGTCGCCATTATGCAGGTTGATGGGCCTAAGGCAGCTTTGGAAGCCTTACAAAATATTCCGGCAAATAATAAAACCGATCAGTTTTACCTGTACCATGCCGTACTCGGCGAAATATATATACGGCTCGGCGACTGTGCCAACGCGCGGCTTAGCCTGGAAAAAGCAATCCAAATTACACGCTCCGCTGCCGAAAAACGAATTTTGAGAGAGAAGATAGCGGCTTTGCTGAATTGAAGTATAGAGATTAGTTAATTAGAGATTGGAGATTAGTTTCTTTATGGATGTAAACTAAGCTCTAATTAACTAATCTCTATTTAACTAATCCCTACTTCCCAAATGGCGGCCTGCCGGTTAACTGATGGTATAAAGGCAAATCATTACGCGGAGTGGCCGGCAAATGAAAATTTTTGCAGTAATAAACCTCCAGGTGCATTTCATCGCGTCCGCTGCGCATAATGGCAATGTCGGGTAGTTGCTTAACTTCGTCAAAAAAGGGCTTAACATCCTGGTTAACGCTTTCCTGTTGCTGCTGCCCTATAATAATGGCATCCTTGCCTATCAGCGTGTTCGGGTCTACTAAAAAAGCCAAATTACGCGGATCATTACTAAAGCAAATAATGGGTTTGGCGCCTTTCAGGGCCCAATCAACCTTGCCGGTAAGCCACCAGCGGGGGCTTCCGGTAAATATTTTATCATTGTTTAGCCAGCCTTCTTTTTCAAAACGGGTTTTAATGTCGGTGTAATCAACGCCTTGTATGGTTGGGTCAACGTTATCGCCGTGCGCGGCTTTTACAATCCATTTAGGGCCGTACCACTGCCAAAAGCCGGTTACCATGTGCAGGCTAAGTACCCCGATGGTTATCACCGTAAAACAAACCGAGAAACGCAGCCAGCGGCGCGTGGCCCTGCCTGCCTTTGCAGATCCGTTCAGTTTTTGATCTATAGCATATCCCAACGGCATAAAAAGCATCATATAACCCGGCGCCTGCCAGTGGAAATGATATTGCAGGTTTGACCAAAGCGTTACCACCGTAAAAAATACCAGCGGCAGCACGGCAATCCAGAAGTTAAAGCTATAAGCCTGATCCTGCTTGCGTAAACGGTACGATTTAAACAACTCGCGCACCAGCGGGAACCATACCCAGGGCAGCAGCCATAAGGATTGCCCCACAATGCTGCGCAAAAACCAGTCGATATGCAGCTGGAACTTTTCGCCTGTGCCGGCCCGCGAGCCTTGAAAAACAAAGGATACCCAGTTGTTATGATAGTTCCACAGCAATACAGGCAAGGCGATAATAAAAGCAACCAGGATGGCCGCATATGGCCCCGGATGCCTTAACCAATGGCGTTGGTTTTTATTAGCCCCTACAAATATAAATGCACCGGCAAATAAAAATATTACGTGATATTTGCTTAAGGTGGCTAATCCCATTAATATCCCTACCAAAAGCCAAAGCAAATAAATACGGGTGGTATGGTAATTGGTGCCAGGCTTGCCATTGCTTTCGTCAAACATTATTTGAACCATCACATAGGCGCTGGCCAGCCAAAAGAACATTAAAGGCGCGTCGGGTTGAAACCAGCAGGCAATGGCGATGGTAAATACCGCGCTTATATTCATGATCAAAACGGCCCAAAAACCGGCACGCGCGTTAAAAAACTTACGGGTGAGCAAAAACAGCATCCAGCTTGTACCCGCAAACAACAATACTGCCGGGAAACGCAGCCCCAGGTTATTAATACCAAATATTTTTATGGTTAAACCGCTCAGCCAAAAAAACAATGGCGGCTGGTCAAAATAACTAAGATCAAGGTTAAGCGCCCCGCGGAAGTAATAGGATTCGCCGATGCCTAAACCGGTATAGGCGGCAATCCATATCCGTAGTAAAAAAGTAACAGCAATAAGTAGTAAGGTATAGGCGGCCGCGTTGCTTTCGGTAATTTTTTTCATCAGTATAAAAACGCTCTTTTGGGGAAAGTGCAAATTGAACAATTTTTTACGGAATGACCTATTAATTTCCATAAAAAAAGCACCCGCCATAACTGGGGATGCTCTCTGGAATTATTATACACTTTAAATTCTTAAATGCCTTGTATAGCATTATTTACATCATTTGCCGAGCCTTTTACTTTTGATTTGGCTTTATTAACCACATCGTCGCCATATTCATGGGCCTGATCGGCATAATCATTAATGGCTGATTTTGCGGTGTCAGTTAACTGATCTTTATAATCAAACACATTTCCTGCAAGGTCATTCACCCTGGCTTTTGCTTTATCAACCATGCTGCTGCCGTAGTTACGTACATTTTCGGCTGTTTGCTGGGCTTTGTTCTTTGATTTATCAACCAGGTCATTCACGTAGTCCGCAATATCGTCGCGTAATTCCGATCCGCTTGAAGGTGCCAGTAATAAACTGAGGGCCGCGCCCGCAGCAGCACCCACTAAAAGCGCTGCAATAATTTTAGTCTGATCTTTCATAGTCTATACTTTTTAGTAGATGATTAAAGATTCAACAAAAACAGGGCCACTATGTTTGGCTTATTTTTATTACCAGCCGGTTATAAAAAAGCAGGTGCAAAAAAAGCATCCGCCTTTTGGGGGCGGATGCTTGAAACGATTTATGGTATTATTATACTTAAATAACTTTTACATTTACCGCGTTCACGCCTTTTCTTCCGTTCTCTACTTCGTAGTTCACTTTGTCATTTTCACGGATTTCGTCGATAAGACCTGATGAATGAACAAAAACGTCCTGACCACCACCATTAGGTGTAATAAAGCCAAACCCTTTTGTTACATTGAAAAATTTTACTGTTCCTTCGTTTTGCATTGTATTATATTTTTAAAGGCTGCAAGGTAAGCAAATAAATTAGATTAAAAACATGGAGCCGGCTTTTTTAGCATAACAGTACATTTAAATGATGAACCTGAAGCCATCAATTAAAATGAGATATACAATAAACTTTTGATATATTTAGTCGTTTAATTGCAGTCCGCGGGAAGAATAATCTGAAATTTACTATCACCGGCAAATCAGTATCAAATTATGGCAGCATTTATATCCGGGGACGATTATAACCAGGTTTTCAACAACAGTCCCATCGCCATGCTTATTATTGATACCGATGCCCCGGCTTATACCATACTTAATGTCAATAAAGCTTATTTAAGCTCCATTGTGCTTTTATCGGCCAGTAAATATATTGAACGTTCGGCCATAGAAGCCGGGGCCGATGATTTCCTGGCCAAACCATTTGAAATAGCCGAGCTGTTAGGGAAAATTCAAAAGTATATTACAAGCTAATACTATTTGCCAGTCAGTTTGCCAGGTTGGGTTGATATGGTTACCAATTCTTCAGCATTTTCTACTGCTGCTTCAGTTGCGGCATAGTTGAGCTTGCGGAAACGCCATTGCGCGAAGGCCGGTTCCTGGTAACGGTTTATCAACTTAAAAAACTTCGGGAAATTATGGATCTCTTCCAGCAATACACCCGTCACTATTCCGCTATTATCCAGTATTTCGCGTATGGTGTATTCTTTATCTTTACTAACCCATATCTCAAAATCACTCCTGATCTCCTCCGCCTTTTCGGGGTCGATCATGGCGTTTACACAAATAACTTTATCACCCGGTTTCATTATTACTATACAAGTTTCAGGCACAAAGATACAAAGCACCGTTTAATGCTAAAGTCAATTTTACCGTAGATTATTCCAACAGGAGCGTATCGTCGTCGTCATCGGTTAAACTGAGCTGAATGGAATCACTGCCGGCTATACCTTCAACGGAGCCTTTAATGTGGGCGGCATTAAGCAACACTTTTTCCAGTTGCTTTTCACGGGCCTTCCACATTTTTTCCATAGCGTCACGCTCGCGCTGTATAGATATTTTCATGCTGAGATACCCCTCGCGAATAGCCTTCCATTGTTCCGAAAATTCAGAACCTGTAAGATAATCGTACAGCAGGTGCATCTTATCACCTTTGTTATCCTGAGATTTGTTTTGATTATACAGCTTGACAATGCCATCGCGCAACACATAGGCCACAGCCTTCACCTCATCAAACGAACAGATCCAAACCCCGTCCATTTGCCCGAAACAATCCATTCCGCCGGGGTAACACTGGGTTACAATTACAGCTACATCCACACTCATGCTGCGCATATCGCGTTTCAGCTTTTCTATCCACTCTATCGAGAATGTTTTGGTGCGCTTGCTTTCGTAAATAATACGGCCGCACTCCTGCCCAAACTGGTTACGTATAGTTTGCACGCAATCGGCCCCGCGCACGCCTTTGCCTACTTCGCTAATCACATCAAACGGGAAATAATTACGCAGCAATTCCTCCAGTATCAGTTCCTGCACCTCGCCCTGTAACTGCATGGAGCCTTGCTCGGCTTTGCGCTTCATCTCGTCCACCAGTTTTTTCTGATCGTCCAGCTGTTTCTCCAGTTCGCGCTGGCGCAATTGATATTCGGTATCTTTTAAATGGGCTTTCTCTGCTTCCTGTTTGCGTATATCCTGCACCAGCGTTTCCCTTTGCTCCTGCATTTTACGCCGCATCTCAATTTCCAGCTCTTCCTCCTTTTGTTTCAGTCCCTGCTCCCGCTGTAAAAATTCCAGTTCCTTCTGGCGCGATAGTTTCAGCTTCTCCCCGGCTTCCTCCATATTCTTTTGCAGCATCAGCAGTTGGTTCTCGTAATCGGCCGATATGGTTTTGCGTAAATTACCTTCCATTAATAACTGCAGCTCTTTTTTTTCGGCTTGCAAGCGTTGTTCAAAATCCTCCTGCTGCTGTCGTTCTTTAGCGGCAAACTCCTTTTCGCGCTGCAGGTATTCCTGTTCCTTTTTGGTGGTGTATTCCTGCATTTTAAGGCGCAGGTCCCTTTTATATTCCTCGGCCATTATTTCCTCTAACTGGAAATTTGAACCACAACCCGGACACTTTACTTCTGTTGCCATTTGTTTTTCTATCTGTTTACGTTTTTATCTCCCCGCACATTCCCGGCATCTTTTTACAAAGTAATAAAAAGCGCATTTAATATTACCTATTTACCGTAAATGAAAAAAACATACCTTTCCGGATATGCTTTCCTGTTAATAAACCTCTCGTACTGCTTTATTAAAAAGCTTCGCCCAGGGCCAGGGTAAAAGCATGGTGGTATTTGCTCATACCATAATCAAACGCGATGTTAGTGGCCGACCCTTTGTTGAACTTGATCCGCAAACCCGCGCCCCCAGCAGGGTTAATGTATCTAAAACCACGCCCCTGCCCCTCGGTAACCGAATTGGCATTGGCAAATAACACAAAGCCCAGCAAACCATTGCGGGTTATATCGCGGCGGTACTCGCTCTCCAGGTAGATCATTTCCTGACCACGATACCGGTTTTGCTGTATGCCCCTGCCCGAACGGTTGTACAAATCCCACCCTATGCTGGGCAGATCAAGGTACGGAGTGCCTTTGCTAAGGGTGGTCCAATAATAACCCCACAGGGCCAATATGTTTTTGCCGCTGCTATTTGGTTTTAATGAAATGTATTTACGCAAATCAACATAAAGCGACTGCCAATTATCATTACTGCCCATCATGCGGGAATTATAGCGGTAAACTATGTTAGCGTAACAACCCGGCATTGGGTTAAAAGGATTATTGCGGGTATCATACAGTAAATTAACGGTCGGGCCGGATGAAAAGGAATTATTATCGGCAGCGGCGCCATACTGGTAACGGGTAAAACTCTGGAGCCGGCCGGCATCGTCGGCGGCAATATCGATATGGTAATCCAGATCATACCCCACGCCGGCAAAAAAGTACGACGTAACACGTTTGAGGGCCGCCTGGTAAAACCGGATGTATTTATAGTTGATAAGTCATTTGTTCGATTCCATTTGATTGCCGCCCAGCCCCCAGGTATATTGCGGGTACACCAGCATGCGGGTATCGCCTTGTATATTCCACGAGTTGTTTTTTAACCAAATGGATGATCGCAACGGCAAGCCAAACCGCCCTTTAAAGTTAAGGTAAGGCGTAAATGTAGCGGTTGACAGGTAAGTACTATTGCGCGGGCCGGTATAAAAGCCCGCGGTGGTTGAGGTAATGAGCGCCTGCCCGCCACCCGGCACATTGGTGGACACCGGCAGAAAAGAAAAGTAAACACTTTTTCCTTCTTCTTTTTTAATACGGTGGGGGTTAATATTAAAAGTTGACCTGAAGATCCCTATCAGGTCCCGCTGCCCTGCGGTATCAATTACCCGGTTATGCTGATCTATTACATTTTGGGCCTGAGTAATAACTGACAGGCAGCAAAACAAGAGCACTACCAATAACACTTTACACATATAACCTGGCCCCAATATTATTAATGCTTTATAAATGCAATATAACTATTTATAGTAAATAGCATATAGGTTAGGAAATATATTCTTTTGCAATTAATTCATACAGCTTTTTGCTTTTGGTAGCGGTTTCAAAGTTTTGCTTTAACAGCATCTCTATTTCCTTATTTTCCAGGTTTGACGCGATGCGTTTCAGCAGATCAAAATAGGCCATTTCCACGCTTTCAATAATTTGCAGGTGAATAAGCAGAGCCATATCCCGCTCTATAGGGGGCTGATCATCTACCCGTGTAGCGATATAGGCTTCCAGCGATATAGTTTTTATCCCTATACATTTATTTTTCTTTTGCTTGGCCCCAAATATCTTATAAATTACGTCCATACGTAATATCTGCATTTTAAGCTGATCCGTATTTTCCAGTATAGCGGCCTTCAAATCCCGGAACGAAGCCATATCAGCAAGCGGCGGAAGCACATTAACTAAATGCTTTTTTATGCAGTAAATATTATCCAGCTGCTTCAAAAATAATTTATTCAGTGAAGCCTCATTCAATTTCTGCCCACCGTTAAAAACCCGCATTACAGCTTTGGGTGAATATTGGTTCATAAAAAACAATTTTTAAACGTGTACTACAAAAAGGAACAAATAGCAGGTTTTGTTTTTTATGAATCCAGTATAATTAAATTGGTTTCAATTGAAAAAACTACTTAACTTCAAAATAATCATATTTTGTATATTTTTATATCGGAATTATAGCTTGAATTATTAAAATACGTAATAATATCTCAGTTGATACAGCAGGAAGTTTTAACAAATACCGCGGTTACACGTGCTTTATATGATGAATATGCCGGTTTATTGTTAGGCTATATTTATGAAGTAGTGAAGGATAAGGAACTGGCTGAACAGTACCTGGTTTCGGTATTTAATGAATTGCCCCGAAATTTACACCAAATTACCCGGCCAGGCCTGAACACTTATCATCAGTTACAATTGTTAACGCGAAAGATGCTGGCGGATTATTTTGAAACCATCCCTGTTTGTAAAACTACCGATCCTGAAAAAAACTATTTACCGGGCACGCCTAATAAGTTTTTATCCGTTATGACAAAAGAGCAGCGGTTGATATTTTGCAGTGTACATTATCATGGCAAAAGCATATATGTTTTAGCCGCCGAAATGAATATGCCGGAAGAGGTGATTAAAAAAACATTGCTGCAGGCTTTTGCAACGATAAGGAGGATGGCATGAAGGTAGATATACAACAGTACATTAACAGCGGCGCGCTGGAAACTTATATTATAGGGGCCGCCACACCAGATGAGGAGCAGCAGGTTAAATATTTACAAAATCAATACCCCGAAGTTAAATATGCCTTGCAACAACTGGAAGATGATTTTGAGGACATGGCCAGAGCAATGGCTGTTACCCCGCCCCCTGGTGCCTGGAATAAAATTGAAAGTGAGCTAAATAACCTTATAACCCGGCAGCAAACAATTCCTGATGTTTTTAATAAACATCAGCAAAACAATACCCGGCAAAATAACGGCCAGCAATATATTGAAGTAGAGGCCGAATCCAGCCACATGAAGGTCCATAAAAACTGGAAATGGGTTTTTACCGCTGTATTTATACTCAGCAAAGTATTTTTAATTTGCGCCATCTATTTTTACCTCGAAAACCGGCAGGCGCAGCAACAAATACAGGAACTAAAACAGGAATTAAAAGTTAGAGATAAGGGTTAGCGATTGCTAATACTAATCTTTAATCTCTAACCTCCAATATTTAATTACAACCCGTCGCCATCCAGCAAATTGCCCAGGCCACCTAATATGCTCCCCTCTTCCCGGCGTGGGCCAACACCATAGCTTAAAATACGACTGGCCAATCTGCTTACCGGCAGGGTTTGTATCCAAACTTTGCCGGGGCCGCGCAAAGTGGCAAAAAATACACCTTCGCCGCCAAACATTTTATTACGGATGCCGCCAATAAACTGGATATCAAAGCTTACGCCCTGCGTGTAACCTACCAGGCAGCCGGTGTCAATCTGTATCAGCTCGCCGGGTTGCAGTTGGCGCTCAAAAACGTGGCCGCCCGCGTGCATAAACGCCATGCCGTCGCCTTCCAGGCGTTCCATAATAAAACCCTCGCCTCCAAAAAGGCCGGTACCCAGTTTGCGTTGAAATTCGATATTTATAGATACTCCTTTAGCCGCGCATAAAAAAGCATCTTTCTGGCATATTACCGTCCCGCCAAGTTGCTGTAAATTCAACGGGATAATTTTACCGGGATAAGGGGAAGCAAAGCTTACCCGTTTTTTACCATAGCCCAGGTTGGTAAACGCTGTCATGAACAGGCTTTCGCCAACCAGCAAACGCTTGCCAGCGCTAAACAATTTACCCATTAAACCTCCGCCCTGCTGCTGGCTGCCATCGCCAAAAATGGTTTGCATTTGTATACCGTCATCCATCATCATAAAAGCGCCCGATTCAGCAATCGCCGTTTCGCTGGGGTCCAGTTCTATTTCAACATATTGCATCTCCTCACCAAAAACCCGGTAATCAATTTCGTGGTTACTAATCATAATTGTTAAGCTGTTTTTTTACTGTTTAAACTACAAATTAGCGCATAAGTTACAGTAAAAGGGAAATTATCGCGATTTTTAGCGGCAGTTAATTTAAAGCGTACTTAAATAGCGCACCTTCCCTGTGTCCTATTATAATACTCCGTTTTGAAAGAGAATAGCTGGTTAACACGTTTACTGTTCTTTATTCTCTTTAACTATTTTTGATACAGTCTTATTCCGTTTAGCGGCTTTCTCTTCCGCGGCTTTTACTTCATCCTTCTCGCTTAAAGGGCCTTCGGTTTCAAGCTTTTCCGGTTTTTTATTAGCTTTGGAAGATTGATGTGAGGTATTCATGATGCTATTATTTAGAGGTAAACAGTACTTAATTAAACACGGTTAGCCTGCTACGGTTTACAATATTTGACATTATATTACCAGCCGATTATCAATAGCAATTATCATATTCAATACTTTTTGTATGTTAAAAACAACACTCCCGGTATTTTTATTAGCGTTGGTGTTATTGGCCGGCTGCAAGCAGGGAATAAAACCCGAGGCGCTTTACGGCGATTGGAAATATATAAGGGTTGAAAAACCACGCAGCGACTATCCTTCGGATACCACCACTACTGCAGATCTGATCGCAAACTCGCCTTATGTTAGTTTTTCAAAAAGCAACCAACTAACCATGTATTGGGGTGGCAAAGTATTTTCGCATGGTAGTTTTACCGTATCAGGCAACAATATCAATTATACCGAACAATTGCCCGATGGAAAGAAAAGAACTTTCCCCTTCTGGGTTTCGCAACTGGATGATAAAACCATCGTATTTGAAACTCTTGACGAAGATGGCGCAAGGATAACTGCCATAAAAAAATAATAACTGTACATATATATATTTTTACGCCGTCTAAACATGGCCTGGTATTTGTTTTATGCCTGTTATAAACTAAAACAGATATCCATGAAAAAGTTATTTTTTTGCTGTAGCACCATACTTACCTTACTTATTGCTGATACACATTCCTTTGCCCAACAGCAGCCCAAGCGCAAAATGAGCGGACAAGCTAAGGGCGCCATTATAGGCGGCGCGGGAGGCGCCGTTGCCGGGGGTATTATTGGCAAAGGAGTGGGCGGCGCGTTAATTGGTGGCGCTATAGGCGCCGGTGGTGGTTATATTATTGGTAATGAACATAGTAAAAAAGTAGCCAGGGAACGCGAGGCTGCCGCCGCGCGGGAACGTGCACGTAAGCGTGCTTACTATCGCGCCCATCATACGGTAACGCATCCTTCAAAAGGCGTTACGGTAATAAGGAAGCATTGATCTTTACCAACTAATCGGTTGAACTGAATTCTTCGCAGTATACCCGATTACTTGCATTTACATTCGCCGGTTAAATTTTTAAGTGATTATATTGTTTTAATATATATTATAAGCACCCTGATCCATTGCGTATATTTTTAATATTATATAAACTATATCGCAGGCGATAAAACAGTGGCAATATGTAGTATATAAAAAAATATGTTTAATTTGTATTTCTTATCAATTATTATTCCAAATAAAACTAAAACGCAGTTATTCATTGGCATCCATTTTCAATATTACTTCAGGCAAATTTTGTCCAAAATGTGGTGAACCATATCATTTTCAGTTAAAAAGAAGCTGGTTTATTAAAAATATATTGTTCTTTTTAAAGGTAAAAAAGCGTTTTTGCGCTAAATGCAAAACGAGCTACTACGTATCAAAAAGCTAATAACCATTTACTAAATTCTCCGCCTGTAAAATGTAACAAAAATGCTACGTTGACTTAATTAACTTTAATATCTGGGCTCCGTATACAATTAATGTTAATTATATTATTTTTAAATATTATTAGCCCCACAATATTTTTAAACAAGTCACGATCTATCATTTGAAAGTTTCTGCTTCAATTAAAATGGATAACCCTTCAGGCATCAATACAGATACCATACAAGCGCTTTTGGAAGAGGCCTATGCGGGACGTGGCCATGATTTAAACTTAAGTATAGCGTTAGCTAACAAGGCCCTGGATATGAGCCGCCAGGTAAATCATATCGATCTGATTGGTAAAAGCCTTACCCGCCTTTCACTTTTTTACATGATACAGAGCGAATATACCCGATCTGTAAGCATGGCCGAAGAAGCTATTAAGTACTTTGAGGAACTTGGTGACGAAAAGGGCATTGCCGATGCCCGTTACAGCATTGCCAGCAATTACTATAAAACCGATAATTATCATTTAGGGCTTATCTATCTTATTAATTGCCTAACCACTTACCGTAAGTTTAATGATTATCATAATCAGTCGCGCGCCCAAAAATCGTTAGGGGCCATATATGAGTATTTTGGCGATCAGAAGAACGCTGTCAAATCATACGAGGGCGCTATTGAGGCCGCCAGGTTAGCTAAAGATATCAGCCTTGAATCAAACGCGTACAACCCTTTATCAGGCATTTATTTAAAGCAAAATAAAATAAAGGAATCGTTGGATCTGATAAAACGGGCGATAGCGATGAAAAATAAAACCGGCGATGTGCGCGGACTGGCCTTTTGTTATTATGGCTTAGGCAAAATATTTATCAAAACCGAACAATACAACCTGGCCGAGCAGGAACTCCAAAAATCGTCGGAGATCCATGAATCTATGGGCGAAAAGTTAGGCTTAGGTATGGCCTACCATCGCATGGGCGATCTATATATCCGTATGGGCCGGCTGAACGATGCCCGCGCTATATTACAAAAAGCGATTGACCTTAGTGTCCGTCATAATATTGTGATCATTAAGTTTAAATGCGACCAGTTACTTTACCTCATCCATAAGCAGGAAGGCAATACGGTAAAGGCGTTGGAATACCTGGAACTCTACTTGCAACAAAAGGAAGCGGTAATTAACACGCAAACGCTGCAGATTATTGAAAATTATGAGCTGATAACCCGGATGGAATCGCTTGAAAAGGAGACTAAGGCACAGAAAGAAAAAGATGAGATCATCAAAAAGAAAGAACTGGCCGAACAATCTGCCCGTTTGAAACAGGATTTTCTTTCCACCATGAGCCACGAGATCCGGACCCCACTGAACGCGGTAGTAACTATTACCTCCCTATTAAAGGACAGGGCCGACGAGGAAGAACAAAAAATGCTTAACTCCCTTAAATACGCGTCCAATAACCTGCTGCTGATTATTAATGATATTCTTGATTTTACCAAGCTTGACGCCGGTAAGATGCACCTGGACCTTCACCCCTGCAATTTCCTGACCTTGCTTGAAAATATGCGCTGCATTTATGAAAATATAGCTCTGGATAAAAACCTGAAACTAAGCCTGAATATTGACAAAAGCATACCGGAAATGTACGAGTTGGACGAAACCAAGCTATCGCAAATTTTAGGCAACCTGCTGGGCAACGCTATTAAATACACCGAAAAGGGACAGGTAAACATCACCATTAAAAAAACCAGGAGCGATGAAACCTATGATTACCTGCGCTTTAGTATTAACGATACCGGTGTGGGTATTCCCGAAGCTTCCTTTAACGAAATATTTGAAAGTTTTTCGCAACCTAAGTCTATTACTACCCGCAAGCATGGCGGTTCGGGTTTGGGCCTTGCTATTGTTAAAAAGCTGGTGGAATTACACAATAGCGAGATCCATGTAAACAGCGTTGTAGGTAAAGGCTCCGATTTTTATTTTGACATACCGGTTAAACGCAGCGGCGCAGCCGTTATAAAGGACGTATCTCAACCCAATCAGTTGATAAACAAAACCGTATTGCTGGCCGAAGACAACCTGATCAATGCCATGGTAGCGCGCAAATTATTATCCAACTGGGGGATGCAAACCGAACATGCCAAAAACGGACTGGAGGCTATCGCGAAATCACAAATAAGCCGGTTTGATTTTATCCTGATGGATATCCATATGCCCGAGGTAAACGGTTTTGATGCGGCCAAACATATTAAAACCACACCCAACCTTAATTCCCTAACCCCCATATTCGCGTTAACCGCCGATATTACGGCCGAGCATCAGGACGAATATACCGGTTTTTTCGCGGGCTTTTTACGCAAGCCTATTGAAATAGAAAAGCTATATAACACGCTGGCTAATACCACCACGGCTGTTTAGCAAGGCCACATTATCCCTCCCGCTTTAATTACACGATAGCCTATTTGAGCTGTTTGTTGATAATTTTTTCCACAACTATACCATCAGGCAATTTATCTTCGTTAAAAAAGTGTTTTCCACAATTGTGAATTACTCGTGTGGATTACATCTTTATGTAATCGCTATTTTAGCGGAATTGTTATCATTGCCCAGTATGATGAAAGTTAAATATATCGTTTTTTTTCTTCCCGCTTTTACCGTTTCGGCGCTTTACGCGCAGCAAAACCCTGCAGGCCAGGTATATCAAATTTATCATTCCGCAACCGAGTTGCTTGACAAAGGAAAATATACCGCCGCGGCCGAACAGTTCAGATTGGTAGAAGTATCGCAGGTAAAACCATCCACGCAGCCTGATTTTGAAACATCAGTTTCGCTGCTTAAAGAGAACGCTCAATATTATGAGGCTTTTTGCGCCCTCCAACTGGATAATGACGATGCCGAAAGCCTGTTTTTACGCTTTATAAAGGAACACCCCGAAAACCCTTTAACCAAACTGGCTTATTTTCAAATCGGTTCATCGTATTTTAAACAGGGGAAATACCAGGACGCGCTGCGCTGGTTTGATAAGGTAGAGGCACCGGAACTGAATGGCCGCGAAAATACCGAATACAAATTCCGTAAGGGTTATGCGTATTTCTCGACAAACGACTATAAAAATGCCCAGCTTTTATTCAGCGAAGTAAAAACCCGAAAATCGCCTTATGCCGAGGACGCTACCTATTACTTTGCCTACATAGCTTATCTTAACCAGGATTATCACCTGGCGCTTACTAATTTCGAGCGGCTTAAAAACTCCAAAAAATACCAGGAAAGCTACCCTTATTATATTACGGCTGTTTACTTTTTGGATAAGCGCTATGATGATGTACTAAGCTACGCCATCCCCATCCTGAACAGCACCCATCAAAAAAACGAGACAGAAATGCTGCGTATTGTGGCGGCTTCCTATTTTGCTAAGGCCAATTATCCTAACACCATAAAATACTACACCCAATTTCAGGGGCAGGACAATGGCAAAACTCAAAACACGCAGGATAGCTATCAACTGGGTTATGCTTATTATAAAACAGGGAATTACGCCAAAGCCATCATCGAGTTAGAAAAAATGGTGGATAAAAACGACGTATACAGCCAAAACGGCAATTATACGCTGGGCGATGCTTTCCTGAAATTAAATAATAAACAAAGCGCGCGTAACGCCTTTTTGGTGGCCTCTAAACTTTCGTTTGATAAGCAGTTACAGGAAGATGCCTTGTATCAATTTGCCAAATTATCCTACGAGCTTGATTTTAATACGCAGGCGCTGGATGCAACCCGCTTATACCTTAAAAACTACCCTACTACAGCACGTACCGAGGAAATGAAAATATTACTGGGCGAAGAATTGCTCAACTCCCGCAATTATCGCGAGGCTGTTGAAATATTGGAGCCTATTCCCAATAAATCGGCCAGCGCGAGGGCAGCTTATCAAAAGGTGACCTATTACCGCGGGCTGGAGTTTATTAACGAGCGGGCATTTGAAAACGCCATCGGCATTTTCCTGCGTTCGCTTAAATCACCGGCTGACGCGCACATCAAAGCGCTTACCACTTATTGGATGGCCGAATCCATGTACGAGGTGCGTAAGTATGGCGAATCAGTAGAAACATTTGAAAAATTCCTGGATATGCCTGAGGCACGGCAAACCGATATTTTTAATTATGCTAATTACGCGCTGGCTTACGCGGCCTATGGGGGCAATCAATACAAGAAAGCGGCTACTTATTTTGAAAAATTCCTGAACGGCGAAGAGAAGGATGTAAACACTATTAACGATGCCGTTACCCGCCTGGGCGATAGTTATTTTGTGCTGAAAAACTATAATAAGGCGATGGATTATTATAACCGGATCATCGCTAAACACAGTCAGGGCGAGGATTATGCCCTGTTTCAACGCGGTATGATACAGGGGTTACAAGGATCATTGGATACCAAGATCAGTACCCTGAATGATGTACTCACCACATTTCCTAATTCGGATTTTGCCGATGACGCGGCCTTTGAGATCGCTTACACTTATTTCCTGAAAAATGAAGGCGACAAAGCCAAATCAGATCTTCAGGATATGATCCGGAAATATCCGCGCAGTAGTTATATCCCCCGCGCGCTGGTTACCATTGGCTTAATTGATTATAATGCCGACCGGGAGGATATGGCCATTGAAGCGTTCAAACAGGTAATTAAAGACTACCCTTCAACCGATGAGGCTAAGCTGGCCCTGAAACAAATTGAGAAAATATACACCGATAAGGGCGACGCCCAAACCTTTATTGCTTACGCAACTACCACACCTATCGGCAACTACTCGGCAGCGGAGCAGGAAGGCATTATGCAAACTGCCGCCAATAACCTGTATTTAAGAGGCGACTGGCAAGGGACGGTATCAGCGGTAAACGCTTATTATGATAAATTCCCGAAACCGATATATGAAAAGCAGATGCGCTTTATCCGTGCGCAGGCTTTGGTTAACCTGAACAGGACGGACGAGGCGATACAGGACTATAACGTAATACTGAACGACTGGACCAGCGCTTATTCTGAAAAATCGCTGATCAGCATGTCAAAATTATACCTGGATCAGAAAAAATACAACGACGCGGTTGTTTTCCTTAAACGACTGGAAACCAATTCGGAATACAAAGCCGATTATACCTTCGCTATAAATAACCTGCTGCTATGCTACTCGCAAATGGATATGCCCGATGATGTGTTGAAATACGTACAACTGGTACGCGATAATGAGAAATCGGCACAGGAGGATAAGTTTAAAACCGGCCTATACGCCGGTAAGGCCTACCTGCTTAAAGGCGATACCACCGCTGCTAATAACGAATTTGACTATACAGTAAGCAATACCAAAACCGTTGCCGCGGCCGAAGCTAAATACAATATCGCACGTATTGAGTATTTGCACCGCAATTATAAGGCATCGCAAAAAACCTGTTTCGACCTGGCTAAGGAGTTGCCGAATTACGATTACTGGGTGGCCAAAACCTTTATACTGCTGGCCGATAATTATGTGGGACTGAAAGATAACTTCCAGGCGAAAGCAACCCTGCAAAGTATTATAGATAATTATAAGGCAGATGACGATGTACTGCCCGAAGCCAAAAGCAAGTTGCAAAAACTATCGCCGGAAAAACCTGTTGCTCCGCAAAATAATACCCAACCAGCAAGTGATACCACCGGGACCAACCAGGGCAATGAAATAACTAAACCAGGCAATAACTAAAACAAGAAAACACGCAATGAAATTAACATATGTATACGCGCTGCTTATTTTAGGAATAGCATTCTCTATTGTCCCGGCTAACGCGCAATCAAAAAAAACCGCCCAAAAAGCCGCCGCGCAAAAACTGGGCGACGCTGTCGCGCGATCGGCTGCGGATACCACTAAAAAAGCCGGGCAAGGCACCGATATTAAACAAAGCGTCGGCCTTTCAGATGAAATTATAGTAACAACAGCTTATAAACCGGCATTGGCCGATGCGGTAAAAATTCGCCGCAACCCCGACCTGGAAGATAAAACGCCGTTTAAGGCGCCGCTAACCTATACTACGCTCGATAAGCGGTTGGAGCGCAATACCGAAATAAAACAAATGGAGGCCGTAAAAATGCCTGCCGAGCGCGATTCGGACCTGTTTAACAACTACGCTAAGGTAGGTTTGGGTAGCATGAAAACTACCTACGGCGAGGTATATATCAATAACGGCCGCGATGCTGCTTTACAAACCGGAGCTTACTTTAAGCATTTCGCGCAGCAGGGCACCGCTTATTATAATCAAAATCAATCGCGCGATGAAATTGGCGTTTTTGGTAAAAGCATAGGCGATGTTAATAGTCTGCATGGTACCATTACCTATAATCATGAGGGTAATAACTTTTATGGGTACAATCCGTTTATTCCCCCTACTCAACTGAATGTGGCTAAGCAGCACTTCAGTACTATCAGCGCCGAAGGCGATTTGACCAAGAACTTTAAGGATGTAGACCGCGATTTTACTTACGCGCTTAAACTTAGCGGCTACGCTTTCAGCAATGCTTTTGAAGGCCGCGAGAATAATGTGGTGCTTTCGGGTTTTATTAACCAAACCATTAAACAGTTTTATACCGGTTTAAATGGCTCTATCGATATCAGCACCCAGAAAGACAGCCTATACTCGCTAAGCAACAACCTGGTAAGGTTAAATCCTTATTTAAAGTTCCAGGGGGACAATTATAAAATTGACGCCGGCGTAAACATTGTCAGCGAGTTTGGTTTTTCATCACGCTTTTTCATATTCCCGACCGCTAAGCTTGAATTACAGGTGATACCCAAATATGTACGTATGTTTGTAGAGGCTAAAGGCGACGTCAACAGATCGTCCCTGCGCGATTTTTCGCGCATCAACCCTTTCCTGGGTAATAATATCGATATACATAACTCCGTTGATCAGCTGGATATAGCAGCTGGTTTAAAAGGCACGCTTGCGCCGGGGCTGGGCTTTAAAGCTTCCGTTTTCCGTAACGAGGTTAAAAACCTGCCGCTCATGGTAAGTAACTTTGACTTTGCCAACGGCTTTAACCGTTTTAAAGTGATTTATGATGGCGGTCGCGCTAAAATAACCGGCTTTAATGGCGAACTGGATTACAAAGCATCAGATGATGTGGACGTTTTTGGCCGGGTTGAAATAAAAGATTACAAGCTGGCTACCGAGGCGCAGCCCTGGAACCTGCCTAAATTTAAGCTGACCGCGGGTACTAACCTGCATATCAGCGACAAGGTAAATTTGAATGGCACGCTGGTTTTCAGGGGTGATACCAAAGATTTTACGACTGATCCGTTTATTACAGGCGGCGCGGCAACCCCTAAGGTAACAACACTGGCCTCATTTGCCGATATTAACGCGGGGGTTGACTATAAGGCTACCAGCAGGATAGGCATTTTTCTAAAGGTTAATAATCTGCTTAATGGCAATAACCAATCGTGGTTATATTATCCTGATTATGGATTTAATATATTTGGCGGCGTAAGTTATGGTTTCTAAAGCCTTTGATGTTTTATAATTTACTGTTACTTTTAGCTGCATGGATATAGCCTATTATATAAGTGATCTGTTGGGACAGCAAGGCGAACTAAGTGTGCCTAACCTGGGCTATTTTGTACAAATACGCATGCCCGCTTATTATGATAGCGAAGCCAAAAAGTTTTATCCGCCGCATTTTTCCATACAGTTTGACCCTCAGGTAATTGATGACGACGATTCATTGTCGGCTTATATTGCCGGTTTAAAAAAAATATCACTTGCATCAGCTAAATATTTCATAGAAAAGTATATCGGCAACCTAAAGAGCCAGGCGGTAATAGAGGATGTCCCGTTTGCAAATCTGGGCGCATTCAGTTCTGATGGTATAAAACTGAGCTTTATACCGGGAGTTAAAACCGATGCCCCGGCGTTTTTTGCGCTTCACCCGGTTGAGGCTTACCATATTAATGAAGAAATTCCGGTAAAGGAATCTGTCATTATTCAGGATGAACCCACCCCGGCTCCGTACATATCACCCGAACCAACCAGTCCGGGGTCAGAAATTACGGAACCTTCCGAAATTGAGCAGCCTTTTGAATCTGTGTCCGTTCCTCCGGCAGATGTGGTTTATCCGCCAAACAACGAACCCGAATATATTGATGAAGATGTACCTGCCACACGTTCCATTGGCGCATGGAGTATCATACTCATTGTATTAACTATAGCAGCCATAACATTAGTAGCCTTGCACAGGTATCAACCAAACCTGTTTAAGGAATGGGTCTCCTTACATAAAAACCCCTACACATCCAAGCAGCCTATTGTGCCACCAGCTGTAAAACAGGTGTATACTCCAAAAGATACTACTTTAACTACAACAACCGCTGTTGTATTAAACGATACGACAGCAAAAACCACCTTAAAAAAGGATACTGCTGTAAAAGTACCGGTTAAAACCCCGGCTAAAATCATAGTAACGCCGCCTGTAAAAACTCCGGCTAAAACAACAGCTACCCAGCCTGTTAAAACGTCAACGCCCGTGGTTTCATCTGCCGCCATGCCCGATGATATTCCTGCAGGCTGGTGGGTAATTTACGGCGGGGCCTTCCCTGTACGGTCATTAGCCGACAAAGCTATAAACAATTATAAAGGCCTGGGCTATACACAAGCGCGGCTGTTAACTACCAATGTAAAAAGAGGAAATAACTATAAAATAATACTCGGCGCTTACAAAACCAAAGCCGAGGCTACCGACGCCAGCAAAGTAATGCTGATGACGCATAAAATATCCATTTCTGTTGAACAATTAAAATAAACCCGAATAATGACTTTTTTAATGCAAATAGCCGACACCGGCCAACAAATAGCTGATACGCTGAACCATGCCATACAACAACCTACCATACCGAAGGGAGATCTGCGTTTTGGCGACCTGCTGATTAAAGGCGGCTGGGTAATGGTACCTTTAGGTATTTTATTGGTGCTGGCGCTGGTTATGTTTTTTGAACGTTACTTCACTATCCGGAAGGCATCCAGAGATGAATCCAGCCTGATGGGACAGGTAAAGGCCAGCATTATTGCCGGCAGGCTTGATTCGGCCGTGGCTATTTGTAAAAACAGCAATACGCCGCTGGGCCGCATGCTGCAAAAAGGCTTATTGCGTATCGGCAGGCCAATTAAAGATATTGAAGGCGCCATTGAAAACATTGGCAAACTGGAAGTATCCAAACTGGAAAAAAACATAGGTATTATTGGCATTGTTGCCGGTATTGCACCAATGTTTGGCTTTATAGGTACCATTGCGGGGGTAATTAAAATATTTTATGATATCTCTCAAACAGATAATATCAGCATGGGTACCATATCCGGCGGTTTATATCAAAAAATGATCACCTCGGCTGCCGGGCTTATCGTGGGTATTATTGCCTACGTTTGCTACCAGGTGCTTAATATGATGGTGGATAAGGTGATACTGAAACTGGAAACCGATGCCATTGAGTTTATTGACCTTTTAGAAGAACCCAGCAAATGAATATAAAGAAAAGGTCACGGCGCGCTTCGGGCGAAATGCACACATCAGCCATGAACGATATCATGTTCTTCCTGATGCTGTTCTTCCTTATTGCTTCTACTGTAACCAATCCGAATGTAGTTAAGCTGGTATTGCCGCGTTCGTCGAGCGGGCAATCCATATCAAAAAAAACCATTAACGTTTCTATCAGTAAAGATCTAAAATACACCATCGATAGAAAAGAGACGACTATTGATAAACTGCCAAACGCGCTGTCGGCCTATAAAGCATTGGCCAAGGAACTGACCATCGTATTATCCGTAGATAAAACCGTGGCCATACAGGATGTAGTTCAGGTAATGGATATCGCGCAAAAATTAAATATTAAACTGGTGCTGGCTACGGTGCCCAAATGAGTTGACTGTTTGAAGTTAACAGTCAGCACTAATGCTATAGAAAATATAATTACGTTATAAACCTGCAAACTGCCTGCAGGCAACTGCAAACCAAATAAAATGGAATATCAGGAAAATAACTATCCAAAAGCATTTTTAGCAACCGGCATTATTATGGTGGTGCTGGCTGCTATGTGTTATTTTATTGTTTTCAAAAATCCGCCACAGCAAGTGGATGGCATTGGCGGTATATTAGTTAATTATGGCACAAGCGCCGAGGGCATGGGCGATGATTTTACCAGCACCGAACAACCATCGGCGGCCGAGAAGGCTAATCATTCAGCGCCTACAAAAGTTACCGCGGCCCCTCCTACAGATAAACCAACACCAACTGATAACAGCAACCAAAAGATAGTTACCCAAAATACCGAGGATGCTCCTGAAGTAGCCACTAACGCTAAAAAACCAAGTACTACCGTTACCACAAAAACAACAAAGCCTGCGGTAAAACCAACGGTAAATCAAAACGCGTTATATAAAGGGCCAACCAATACAGGCACGGGCGGTGGCGATGGTACTACCAACAAACCGGGCAACCAGGGATCTGTAAACGGTTCAACCTTAACCAGCAATTATGGAGAAGGCGGCTCGGGTACAGGCGGGTTAAATATGCCCAACTGGCACTTTGTTAATACACCCGATGTAAAAAATGTGCACCGTGTGCCAGGTACGGTTGTTATTGATTTTACGATAGACCAGGATGGCAATGTACTGGAAGCGCACTCCAACAAGCAAAAAACTAAAGCGACGCTTGATTTGGTTCAAAGTTGTTTAGATGCTATTAAAAACTCCAAGTTTGCCTCAAGCGCGCAGGCTTCCGGTAATACCAGAGGCGAAAAAACATTTATATTCAAGGTAGATTAACCGCTTAGCCCGGATAGCTTTATACCTGTAGCCATAATAACAAGGTAGAAATACAACCAGATGAACTACCAGCAAACCCTCGATTATTTGTATAGTCAGCTGCCTATGTTCTCGCGTACAGGGGCCGCGGCCATGACGAAGGATTTGAGCAATACCATAGCCTTATGCAACTTATTAAATAATCCGCAGCATCGGTTTAAATCCATTCATGTTGGGGGCACTAATGGCAAGGGCTCCACATCGCATATGCTGGCGGCGATATTACAAACAGCGGGATACAAAACCGGCCTGTATACATCGCCCCACCTGCGCAATTTCAGGGAACGGATCCGTATTAACGGCGAGATGATCCCCGAACAGGACGTGGTTGATTTTGTGGCCCGATACCAGCCTGACTTTGAAACCATTCAGCCTTCCTTTTTTGAAATGACAGTGGGCCTGGCGTTTGATCACTTTGCAAAAGCCGGGGTTGATATTGCTATTATTGAAGTGGGCCTGGGTGGCCGTTTGGATTCGACCAACATCATCACCCCCTTGCTTTCCGTCATCACCAACATAGGCTGGGATCACATGAACCTGCTGGGCAATACCCTTCCACTGATAGCGGAAGAAAAAGCCGGCATTATTAAACAGGGCATACCGGTAATAATTGGCGAATATCAGCCACAGGTGGCTGATGTATTTATAAAAAAGGCCAATCAGGTGGGCACACGGATCAGCTTCGCATCAGAAAAATGGGAAGTAAAGGCCGAAAGCGAAAAGCGGAAACCGGAGAGCCCTGTTTTACGGGAATGGATAGATGTATCGGTTAGTCAAAAGCCTGATATGCAGGCTCCGGAATATAAAGTTATGGATCTGCAACTGGATCTGACGGGCACCTATCAGCTTAAAAATCTGAAAACTGTTTTAGCCGCCATTAATGAAATAAACGCGCAGGGGTTCAACCTTACAGCCGCGCATATACAAACCGGACTAAAACAAGTGCGCGCGCTCACCGGCCTGGATGGCCGCTGGCAGGTATTAGGCCACGATCCTTTAACTATTTGCGATACCGGCCATAATCCCGACGGGATACAGGAGGTATTAAAAAACATATCGGCCACGCCTTACCGCGAGCTGCATTTTGTACTGGGCATGGTGAACGATAAGGATATTACCAAAGTGCTGGCCATGCTCCCTCCTTTCGCCACCTATTATTTTTGCCGACCTGATATTCCGCGGGGCTTGGCTGCTGAGGAATTGAAAAGCCAGGCGGCAGATGCGGGATTAAACGGAGAGGCCTATCCATCGGTAATGTCGGCTTTAATAGCCGCGCGCTATGCTGCGCAAAAGGACGATCTGATATTTATTGGCGGCAGTACCTTTGTGGTTGCCGAGGTAGTTTAATAGGATACTTATGTTGAAATGGTGTTTGTTTATTGTCCTGTTGTTTTTTGTTAAGCTGAATTATGCCCAAAGCCAGGAAAGCATATACGAGCGTTACGTAGATTATAACCTGGCCCGTTTTGAAAGGCGCTCAGCACAGGCATTTGAAATGGGCAAGGACCTGCTGGACAGCGCCGGCAATTTGCCTGTTAATACCCGGATCGCTTTTTATAACAGCATAGGCAAACTTTATGAAGACAATAACCAGCCGGATAACGCTATTTTGTACTATGAAAAAGTAACCGCCGCCGTACCTGATTATTACGTGGCCCATCGCGCGCTCGGCTACCTGTATCTGGAAAAGGCTAACGAGCTGCAGGCACAATTAGATGCCACCCCTGAAAACACGACTGATTATAGTAGTTTACAAACCCGTTATAAGGCAGCCGCGCTAAAAGCCCTCCCCCAACTGGAAAAAGCCCAGGCCTGCGACCCAAGTGCGGAAACGCTCACTATCATTAAAAACCTGTATACCCAGATAGCGGACAGCGCGGCACTCAGCACGCTGGACGCGCGCTTGGCCAATCTCAGTAAAAATTGCCTGGATATTTTAAGTGATGTGCCGTGAGGTAACCTGCAGCCCTTAATACCGAGAGGTGTACACACGGTAGGATAAAAAGAGCAGGTAGCCTGTCGAAGGATGGTGCAGAGGGCCTTTCCGCCGTGGGGGCTGACGTTTGCAGATCAGACTATTAGCATGCGCCGGATGCTTCACTCCGTTCAGTATGACATAATTTATAGGAAATTTATTACGATGCTATCATTGCACCCTTACAGGCCCCGGATTTTATAACTCAATGACGGGTTTTTTATTAAAGATCCAACGGCCTCCCCTGTTCCGGATAAATCAATTTTAACCCAAGCTTATTTTCCGCTGTAAGCTGCTGTTTTATTTTAGCGATAGATTGAGCAGGCGGTTTTAAATGGGTGATCACTATATTAAAATTCTTCAGCGCGGCAGTTCCGCTATGTTTAGCCAATACCTGCGTTTCCTCCATCAACAAACGTGGCGTTAAATGTCCGAACAGGCTTTTATCGGGCTGTTCATCAGGAAAGGAAACCTCTATCATTATTGCTTTTAACCGGCGCGATTTAATTAATGGCCCTACAACCTGCCACAATTTTTTTAAGTTATCGCTTTGCTCCAGTCTGTCACAGCCGGTATCGCCCAGGTAAAGCAGGTAACTACCCTTGCTTTGCAACAAAAAAGCGGTGCTGGTTAAATTGGAATGGCTAAGCGGGAATGCCTTCACCTGCATCCCGGTATTTGCTATAGCGGTTTCGGCGCCCGGTATCAGTGTTTTATAATGATACCTGTTAAGCGTCGGCGCGTCGCCTTCATCGGCAAAATTGGCCCAGCTTTTCCAGGTGAAATAATGGGTTTTCAGCACGCCAATGCAATCCGCGAAAGCGTAAATATTTTTCATCGTGTCGTCCGGCGAATTAATGATCAATCCGGCCAGATGATCCAGGTGTGAATGTGAGATAAGATAGCCTTTTATGTAGTTTTTAAGTACAGCACTGGCGGGGACATTAAAAGCATGATGAGCTATCGCTTTAGCAATGCCAACATGCAGGGTACCGGCATCCAGGCATACATAAGCATTGCTACCGTAAGGCGCAGCCATATAAGCCGACATATTACTTTCGTCAATACCGCCCAAAGCCCCCAGCGGTACCACTTTAAATGCAGGCTGTAGTTTTACCTGCGCATTGGTGCAAACAGTAAGGCAAATTAAAATTATGCCGGGCAACAATTTTTTCAGATGTGTGAATATTCCGTTATTAACCATTATACAAATGTATCTTTTTACGTTACGCCACGTAAGTATTTAAGAAATTTCGCATATTGAAACGATTTATCTTAACAAGTGAATCAAGCTTATTTTACACCTGCATCCATGCGCGATTATAGTTCTATCAGTCCTTCTGCAAAAAGCCTTTTATTAATGAAAGCGCTCACCAATATTCCTTTTATTGCCGACGCGGCCAAACTGATCTGGGGCACGGAAACGGTAAAGGCTTTGCCCAACCTGCTGGAAAAAGAGAATTTTTTAAAACGACTGATCCATTTTGAAGCCCGCTATAAATCGGTTGATATGGTAATGGAACTGCTTGGCGGCAAAAACACGGTAGAACTATCCTCCGGATACTCTTTTCGTGGCTTACATATGGCCATTGAACATCCGGATGCGTACTATATAGATACGGACCTGCCGGAAGTGATCGACATCAAGTCGGACCTTACCCTGCAGTTTATTGAGCAGCAGAACCTGGATTTGAAGGGCGAATTGCTTACGACGCCGCTGAATGCCCTTGACGGGGATGGATTCAGAAAAATTGCCGGTAAGCTGCCTGCCGGACCGGTAAATTTTGTAAACGAGGGCTTACTAATGTATCTGAACACGGTCGAAAAAGAAAGGCTCTGCAAAATCATCCGACAGGTACTAACGGAACGTGGAGGCTATTGGATAACAGCTGATATTTATGTACGTAAGGATATTAAACTTACCCCAGGGGATGATATGTTCAACCGTTTCCTGGAAGCGCATAATGTGGAGGAAAATAAATTTGACAGCTTTGAGCAGGCCGAACAGTTTTTTTATAAACAAGGGCTAAAAGTTTATCACAAGGCAGGGCCGGTATGGCACCAACTTTCCGCTTTAAAATATGTTGAGCAGGAACAGCTAACCCAACTGGTACAACAGGCCGGCAAACTGGGTAAAATAAGGGAAACCTGGGCCCTGGTGCCTTTTAATAGTTAGTGTGCAGTTAATGTGAAGATTTTAAAAAATAAGATGTAAACAGCACTCTATTCCGTTTTCATCTTCTTTTCCGCTTCTTTATCGTATTCATACTCACCGCCAAGTAAAAACCCCCATGGCTTCAGGCTTTCAATATGATCGAAAATAATTTTAAGGATAGCTATAGTCGGGATAGATAAAAACATGCCCGAAAGCCCCCAAAGCATTTCGCCTAAAACTATACCTAAAAAAGTGATCAGGGCGTTAAGGCGAACTTTTGAGCCAACTACTATAGGCAGCAGGAAATTGGAATCGACAGCGTGGATACCTAAAACGCAAAGGCCCACAATCAGCGCCTTTGTAACAGCGCCGGTGGCAAAAGTAATGAGCGAGCTTAACAGCAGGGCCGTAAATATGCCTATGTAAGGGATAATATTAAATAAACCTGTAATAATACCCAGCAGGGCAAAATATTTAATGCCGGCTATCCAGAAAATAAGGCAGGCCACGGTGGCTACAATCAGCATCTCCAGCAACAAGCCCATAATATACTGCCTGATAATGCGCTGAACATCTTCCACAATAGCGAAAACTGTCTTCGCGTTTTCCTCGCGGAATGCCCGGATCAAAAAGCGCAGCAGCAGGCGCCTGTAAAACAGGATAAAAAAGGTAAAAATAATAATGAAGATATAAAACAGCACCAGCGATGATACCGCGCCGAACGTGGTGCCTAATACCGCCGTCCCCGAGGCCATGAGTTTGTTAGTGGTATTTTGAATATAAACCGACTGTTTGGCTATATTATAATGAAAAGTATGACTGATCCAATGCTGTATATCGTTACTTGTTTCGCCGATTTGGTTTTTAAGCAACGGCCAGTCGCTGCTTAAAATAGAAATTTGTGTCCCAATCAGATATACTATCCCTGTTATAAACAATACCATTAATATAATGGCAAAAAAAGACGCCAGGCTGCGGGGCATATGGCACTTCCGCTCAAAAAAATTGGATATGGGTAATAACAACAGGGCGAACAGGAGCCCAAACATCATAGGGTCCAGCACTTCCTTACCCTGTATGATCAGAAATCCTAATGACAACAGCCCTATAAGTACCAGGGATAGCCGCTCATAAAAGGGTGCGGGTAATTTTTTTACCATATATTAATTATTGTTAGCATTAAAACATCAATATACATTATAAGTTTTTAAACAGCCGCATATCACTCAAAATACTATAGGGCAATTATACGTTCCATAATGTTACTTATAAAATGCGCCATTATGCCGGCCGGGTCTTTACTGAATGCCTGTGTAGCCCGGTTGGCTAATAGCACATTAAATGAAATAGCCTGGTGCCCCAAACTTGCGGCCAGGCCATATATTCCGGCTGTTTCCATTTCCAAATTGGTAATACGTTCATGGTGGTAGCTGAATTGCCGGATATGCTCCATCAGGTCTGGTTGGGTTGATTTGGCCCTTACCTGCCGGCCTTGCGGCGCATAAAAGCCTGGCGCGGTTATGGTAATGCCTTGCGGCAGGTTGTTTGCTAATGTGGTTAACAGGCGCTTGCTGGCCGATGCTATATAAGGGTTAAGTGCCTCCTCTGGAGGTACGACTGTTTTAAAAGCACTGAGTAATGCCTGCTCATCCGCATTCAGCGGATGCTGGTAATAATGCATCAGCGCATCAAACCCAAAAGCAGCCGACGACACCAGCAAACTGTCGACAGGTATATCAGGCTGTATACCTCCGGACGTACCAATCCGGATAATAGCTAAACTGCGAAGCTCCGCGTTTACTAAACGGGTTTTAAGGTTGATGTTTACCAGGGCGTCCAGCTCATTCAGTACAATATCAATATTGTCCGTACCTATGCCGGTAGAAACCACGGTTATTCTTTTATTGCCGATGCTGCCTGTATGCGTAATAAACTCACGTTTACCTTTTTTTAATTCAATGCGGTCAAAGTGTTTGCTTACCTCGCCCACCCGGTCGGGGTCGCCAACGGTTATTACCGTATCGGCCACATCGCCCGGAAGCAGGTTAAGGTGATAGGCGCTGCCATCGGCGTTTAATATTAAATCGGTTCCTGATATCCTGCTCATACTATTATAATGAAACTGCGGCTTTAAGGTTTAAAAATTGTTATTTTTGATATAAACAGATTTTATTTAATGACGTACGGTCCTGATCCGAAGGCGTTACATCCGATGAAGGATTACCGCAAGATGATATTTCTAAAAAATATCATCACCCGCAAAAACATTGAGGTTGGGGATTATACTTATTATGACGACGCCGACGACCCGCTGGGTTTTGAGCATAACGTGCTTTACCATTTTGATATGCTGGGCGATAAGCTGATCATCGGTAAATTTTGCGCCATAGCATCGGGGGCCAAATTTATTATGAACGGCGCAAATCATCAGCTTAATACCATATCCACCTACCCTTTCGCCATATTTGAGAACGGCTGGGAGAAAATTAATGAAGGGGTAGATCTTAGTCAGAAATACCCAAATAAAGGGGACATTGTTATTGGAAATGATGTATGGATAGGCTTTGAAGCCCTGATTATGCCCGGCGTTAAAATTGGCAGCGGCGCGGTAATAGCAACCCGGGCGGTAGTAACTAAAGATGTACCCGACTACGCCATTGTAGGCGGCAACCCGGCTAAAGTGATCCGCAAGCGTTTTGATGATGCTACCACGGCGCGCCTGCTTAAAATTGCCTGGTGGGAATGGCCCGCCGATAAGATCACCGAGCATTTAAAGCTTATTAACTCGGCCGATGTTAATGAGTTGGAAAAGGTAATATGATCCTTATAAATGTCAAATGCCCCTGTAAAGGAGCATTTGACATTTATGAATTTGCCGGGCTTGGTCCCGATCCCCCCGCAAATAGATAATTTTATGATTGACCTCATGATGCTATGCTGAAACGAGTTCAGCATAACAAATAGTATACCGACCTTACTTCAGGTTAAAGGCCACCATTGTATCGCCCCACATAAAGGATACTTTGCCGCTTTTATCTATAGCGAATTTCAGCTTCTCGGTAAACGATGCCGCTTTTTGCGTTGGTACGGTTACCCGGAAAACATCAAACGCTTCCGAATATACGGTACCCCACTCCGTGGTTTTTTTATTGATAATGATCACCCATTCTTTTGGGCCGGGAACCGACCATAAGCTGTATTTACCGGCAGGTAAAGCTTTGCCTTCCAACTTTACATCTTTACTCAACTGAATGGTAGTTTCCTCGTTAGCACCGGTACGCCATACTTTGCCGTAAGTGGCTATTTCGGCTCCGCCAATAGTACGTCCTTTTACGCTTGGCTGGCTGTAGGCAATCACTACCTGCGTACCGTTTGAAAGCGTGGCCTGAACTGTATCAGGCGGGCTTGGTCTTTTACTTTTATCTTCCGGCGCCTTTTTTTGTTGCGCGGAAACATTAAAGGCTGTAAACAACAGGCCCGTAATTAATGTTAGAAGGAATAACTTTTTCATTGTTTGTAGGTTTTAATTTAACACGAAGTTATTAAGAATATTTTATCCTTGTGTACTAAATGCGTCGATAATATCCATAACTACAATAGCTTCCTCTATTGAGCAAGGGTTGGGTTGTTCATCATTCAGGTAATTTACTACTTGCGTTATCATAGGCTGTTCAATATGCTGGGGGTGCTCAAACGTAATAGTTTGTTTATCCCCCCCGTTATGCCAGCTTACTTTATTGCCAAAAAACGGAAAAGAGATCCTGCCTTTTGTACCAATGATCTCGCAGTTGTCTACCGCTTCGCTATCGGCCACGTTAAAGCACCAGGAACCATTTACCACTACTTTATTTTTAAATATGATGTGCCCGCAAACATGGTCGTTAGCCGGGTTAATGCCCGATTGGTTGAGCGAATACCCCTGATAATGTTCGGGTTCGCCAAAATAAAACAGCATCAGGTCTAACTGGTGCGGCGCCAGGTCATGGAAGTAACCACCACCCGAAAGCTCGGGCTGTACCCGCCAGTTATCTGCCACGTTGGCCACCAGTTTCGGCTTGGCGCTTTGCCACATCCTGATCTGCACCGTACGGATGTCACCAATAGTTTGCGTATCCAACAGATGCTTGATGTGTAAAAACATAGGCACTGCCCGGCGGTAATGCGCAACCGTTAAACGGCCCTTACTTTGTTTAACTGCATCGGCTATCTGTCTGGCTTCGGTTGCATTCAGGGCTACCGGCTTTTCTACATATACATTTAAGCCCCGGTTTAAGGCGTTTAAAGCATAGGGAAGATGATTAACCGGTGGCGTGGCTATGTAAACCGAGTCAATCCCGGCTTCCTCCATCATCCTGTCGGCGTCGCTGTACCATTTGCCTATTTGGTGGCGCATGGCATAATCCTCGGCTTTTACCGCGTCGCGGCGCATTACGGCAACCAGCTTGCTGCCATCAATTTTATTAAACGCCGGACCGCTTTTTACTTCGGTTACATCGCCGCAGCCTATAATTCCCCAATTAATATCAGCCATCGCGTTATTTCAATATATTTTCAATAGCAGTCAGTTCATCCAGACTGAACTCTATATTTTCCAGGCATTTCAACGAATCGAGCAATTGCTCTGGTTTGCTGGCACCAATAAGTACCGAGGTTATCCTGTCGTCTTTCAGCAGCCAGGCCAGCGCCATTTGCGCTAATGATTGCCCGCGTTTTTGGGCAATATCATTCAATTGCTTAATCTGATTTAATTTATGATCAGTTAACATATCTTCTTTCAGGAACGGACTGTTCTGGCTTGCGGCCCTTGAGTCCTTAGGGATACCGTTCAGGTATTTATTGGTAAGCATACCCTGCGCCAATGGCGAGAATGGGATACAGCCAACACCCTCCTTACCCAGTACATTCAGCAAGCCGCCTTCAACCCAGCGTTCAAACATGGAATATTTGGGTTGATGGATGAGGCATGGCGTACCCAGTTCTCTCAATATTGCTATGGCCTGCGCGGCTTTTTCGGCCGGGTAATTAGAGATCCCTACATATAGGACTTTACCCTGGCGGACAATCAGGTCGAGCGCGGACATCGTTTCCTCCAACGGGGTTTCCGGGTCGGGCCGATGGTGGTAAAAAATATCAAAATAATCCAATCCGGTGCGTTTCAGGCTTTGGTCCAAGCTGGCAACAAGGTACTTTTTGGAACCCCAATCGCCGTAAGGGCCATCCCACATTACGTAACCTGCTTTGCTGGAAACAATCAGTTCATCGCGATATCCTGCAAAATCCATTTTTAACAAACGACCAAAGTTCTCCTCGGCCGATCCCGGCGGCGGACCGTAATTGTTGGCCAGATCAAAATGAGTAATCCCGTTATCGAAAGCGGTATGTAATATTTTGCGGTAATTTTCGGTAATATCCACATGGCCGAAATTGTGCCATAAACCCAAAGACAGGGCTGAAAGTTTGATGCCGTTGCGGCCGCAACGGCGATACTGCATATTGTCGTAACGCTTGTCTGAAGGCAAATAGGTCATAATTAATTAGTGTATAATTTACCCTCTAAAAATAGGGTTTAATTTGTAAGTATGAAAAACTTTCCCGTCATCGCTGTGAGGAGCGGAGCGACGTGGCGATCCCCGTTTAGCATAACCGCTCTCCCAGCCGAGGATTGCCACGCCTCCTTCGTCGGCTCGCAATTGACGAGAGGGTCACAACACCAGCCTCGCCGCAAACATCGTATCGGCTTTGTGCTCATAGCCTTTCAGTATGGCTTGCTCTTCCAGTTTCAGTCCCAGTTCATTGGTGATAAAAGCTACCACATCCTCGTTTTCCGCTTTAAAAACGGAGCAGGTAATATAGATAAGCGGCTTACCGGGTTTTAGATATTTAACTACATTGCGCACAATAGCCTGCTGTAAACGACTGAAAAACTCTATTTTTTGCAGACTGAACTGACTGATCATTTCCGGGGTGCGGCCCCAGGTGCCCGAGCCGCTGCAAGGCGCGTCGAGAATGATACCGTCGAAAGCGTAATCATGCAGTTCCAGCTCGATGTTCTGAGTAAGATCGAGTAATTTTTTCTGATATTTAAGTAATCCTGATCGTTGAAAACGCTCGTCGAGATTAGCCAGTACTGATTCGCGGATATCGGACACCACCAGTTTCAGATCGGGCTGCAACTCATGCAATAGCAGCGATTTACCGCCGGAAGCGGCACAGGCATCCCACCAGGCATCCCATTTATTGGGTTTAAAAAATCGCGCGGTTTGCTGCGATGAACTGTCCTGCACCTCAAACCAGTGCTGTGCCGGGAACAGGTTTTCCAGCCGGGTACCATTGGGCATGGAAAAGCAGTTATTACCTTCGTCTTTAAACGCTACCTCTGCCCTGCTTAACTCCGCTTTTACCTGTTGCTCAAAACCTTTACGTACCCGGATAAACAGATCGGGCTGGCAAAAAAAGGATTTCAGGAATGCCTGTTTATCAATAGCTGGAGAAATATGGTCTGTCCAGGGGAAAACATCTTCTAACCTAAAGTCGGGGTAAGCTTTTTTTACAATGCGGAGTTTCTGATCGATCGTAAAATCGACACATGTAGCCCATTCGGGCCTGAAATGCTGCAGGAAGGAGTTTACCTGGTTATTGCATAAAAATTCGGCTACTATTAATCGGTCTTCGGCAGGTAAATGGGGCAAGGCATTGCCCAACCGGAAATAGTTATAGATCAACCGACCGGCTACACGCCTGTCGGTTGATCCCATTTGCTTGTTTTGCCTGTAAAAACCGGGCAGAAATTTACCGAGCGGTGTATCCGCCGGATATTCTTGTAAAATGCGCTGAAAAGTTTTAAGCTGGTTCAGTGCTTTCATTCCACGGGTTTTAAATCAAAATTAGCGTATTTTAATAAATTAACGTGTGTATTTATCCAACCGGTACCGTTTACGTAAACAAAGTGAAAATCGTTATGCAAGCCGCTAAAATCCTGAAGCTTAAAATTCGACGCGTCACCTGCGCTCATCCCTCCAAAATACATTCCTTCATCATACCCTTTAAAAGCAAATTCGCTGGGTTCGGCATGGTAAGCTTTGCGGTAATCCTTCACAAATTTAACTACCCGCGCAGAGCGGTAATCAACATGATCTGTCGAGGTAATAAAAGTGTTCAGTTTTTGAAGTTGCTCCGCCCGTAAAAAAGTCATTTTTTCCCAGTTAGGATGCCCGAACACTATAACAGGATATTGTTTCGCCAGGTTTTCCAACGATGTAATGGTAACCTGTAAAAACTGCTGATCGGTAGCCGGTATTACAAACACATTTGGTTCCGTTTTTGATAATTGCGGCAGTAATGAAGTTAAATTACCATGCAGTATGGTGGTTGTTATTACATGCACCTGGTTTTTGCTGTTATTATCCATCGCCTTTTTAAACGGAACAGTGTACTTTGTTTCCTCGCTAAAGCCCGATCTTAATACAAAAACCTTTTTTGCTTTGAGTTGGCTGATATAAGCCGCGACGCGGCGCGCATGGTATTCAAGCGGAGGGATTACAGTAATCAGGTTAGGGTTTTTATAACCTGCCGGTGCAGCCGGCGATAACGGAGAAACCATCATCTTTTTCAGCTCGCCAAACCCGGTAGCAAAACTTTTTAGTCCGTCGGGATATACCGGGCCAATAATTACATTACTGGTACGCACTTTAGGATTAACTGCCAGCACGCGCGATTGTACAACCTCGTCCTTAGTATCATAAACCTGCAACTTAAAATTGAGACCGCGCCCCGTAAGGGAATCGAGCGCTAACTTGAAACCCTGGTAGTATTCAACCGCCAGGTCGGCTCTTTCCAAACCCGCGGCCCCTGCACCGTGATCCAGGTTAAGCAAATCAAGGTAAAAAGGCAGCAACAAAGATATTACTTCTGTTTGCGGGGCAGCAGCAACCGCGGGCTTAACCAGAGGTATGGTTTTAGGAATTGCCCCGGCAGGTTTCACCGGCCGGGCCACCGGCCGTATTTTAGGCGAGCAGGCCGTTAGCAGCAAACCGGTAATGCCAGCTATTATCCACTTATTCCCACTCAATGGTAGCAGGCGGTTTTGAACTAATGTCATATACTACCCTGTTAATTCCTTTCACATTATTGATAATCTCGTTGGAGATCCTGGCCAGCAGATCATAGGGCAAATGGCACCAGTCGGCCGTCATACCGTCCAATGATTCCACGGCCCGCAGGCAAATTACGTTCTCATAAGTCCGTTCATCGCCCATTACCCCTACGCTTTGCACCGGCAAATAAATAGCGCCGGCCTGCCAAACTTTATCATAAACACCTCCCGAACGCAAATTGTTGATATAAATCGCGTCGGCTTCCTGTAGTATCGCAACTTTTTCGGGCGTGATCTCGCCCAGGATCCTGATAGCCAGTCCCGGCCCGGGGAATGGGTGACGGCCTAATATATGCTGATCTATATTTAAAGCTTTGCCTACCCTGCGCACCTCGTCCTTAAATAAGGTATTTAGCGGCTCTACTACTTTCAGCTTCATAAAATCGGGCAACCCGCCCACATTATGATGCGATTTGATGGTAGCCGAAGGCCCTTTAACCGATACCGATTCAATCACATCGGGATAAATAGTACCCTGGCCCAGCCATTTCACATCTTTCACCTCGTGAGCGGCATCATCAAATACTTCAATAAATACCCGGCCAATGGCTTTACGTTTTTTCTCGGGGTCGCTTATTCCGCTCAAGGCATCGTAAAAACGCTGCTTGGCATCAATACCTTTAATATTAAGGCCCATGTGTTGGTAGGAATCCAATACCGATTGATACTCATCCTTACGTAATAAACCGTTATCAACAAATATGCAATGCAGGTTTTTACCGATAGCGTGGTGCAGCAATACGGCAGCTACCGATGAATCGACACCGCCGGAAAGGCCCAGCACTACTTTATCATCGCCCAGCTTTTCTTTAAGGGCGGCTATGGTGGTTTCGATAAACGAATCAGGCGTCCAATCCTGCGAACAGCCGCAAATATCAACCAAAAAGTTTTGGAGCAACTGCTTACCGTCAATACTATGGGTTACTTCGGGATGGAACTGTATGCCGTAGGTTTTTGTACCCTTTACGTGGTAAGCGGCCACTTTTACACTGTCGGTACTGGCAATAATCTCATAATCGCCGCCAATGCTGGCAATGGTATCGCCATGCGACATCCATACTTGAGAACCTTCAGGGATGGCCCTGAACAGCGGGTTGTTTTTTTCAATATATTGCAAATTGGCTCGGCCATACTCGCGGGTGCTGGAAGGCAGCACTTCGCCGCCATTAAAATGCGCCATGTATTGCGCGCCATAGCATACGCCCAGGATAGGCAGCGTACCATGAACAGCTTTAAAGTCGTAATGAGGGGCATCTTCCTGGCGAACGGAGTAAGGGCTACCGGAAAGGATAACTCCTTTTACGCTTTCATCAATAGCTGGTGGATTGTTAAACGGATGTATCTCGCAATAGATATTAAGTTCCCTGACACGGCGGGCAATAAGCTGGGTAAACTGTGAGCCAAAGTCAAGAATGAGGATTTTTTCTTGCATGGGCGAAGATAGGAATTTATGAGGGAATTTCGGAATTTTCACCATTGTTTGTTTAAAATGGTGTTCAAGATGGCTACGCCGTTCGGAATTGATATTTTGAATTATAAAAATTATATAGGTTTACGTTTGGTATGAAAAATTGAAGTAACAAAGATCATATCCAGGCTTTCGTCGTACCAATAAATAACGACATAAGGAAATTTTCTGAGGGGGCCAAAACGCAATGTTGTATTGTTTCTTTTTGAATAAGTAATGGATTTGCGGGATAGCATTCAATGAGTAACTTACTTCATTCCTTAAACCAATTGACAAACCCTGTCTTTGCTTTTCATACCAATCGCAAGCTTCTATCAATTCAAGTTCGGCCCGTTTGAGTAGTTTAATTATAGACACGATTTAGATCATCTTGAATATCTTTCCAGTCACGTGCGGTAGTTTTACCGGCTACAAAATCCTGCTGCGTTTGTAAAAAGCCTTTAATTTCGGCGTCAGAAAAACCATACGCCTCATCAACCTGATAAATAAGGCCAAACCGATCCAATATCTCCTTTAGGATAGGTAGATCTTTTTCGTTCTTGATATTTACAGTAAGCGTTGTCATAATAACAAATATAAAGAATATTTAGGAATTTGTATTGAGATTTGAGCAGAAGTTCCTTTATCTATCCCCGTCATTACGGAGGAATGAAGCAATCCTCGGTAAAGCAGCTCTACTAATCGGGATCGCCACGTCGCTCCGCTCCTCGCGATGACGGCGGGTTTATTATCGGATAATCTAAAACTTCTCCTCAATCCCCAGTCCAAACAAAGCGAAATCATATTTCACCGGGTCCACCGGATCAAACTCGCGGAGACGTCCGGTTAATTCAACAGCGGTTTGCCAGTCGGTTTGTTTGCGGGTAATGAGGTTAAGCTTGCGGGCCACGCGGTCAACGTGCAGATCGCAGGGCATGATCAGGTCGGCGGGTTTTATTTTATTCCAGATACCGAAATCCACACCGCAATTGTCCTTCCGCACCATCCAGCGCAAAAACATATTCAGGCGCTTACAGGTTGATTTTTGCGATGGCGACGATACGTGCTTTTTAGTACGGTGCGGAAAATCGGGAAGGGAAAAAAAATAGGTACGGAAGCCTCCTAACCCGCAAAAGGGGGAATAATTGCCGTCGGCTGGTATAAACGCGTCCTCTAAACTTTTGTACCTTGCATAATGATGCCTGAAAAAAGCGATGAAATACAGCGTATCAATATCATTAAAGGTGCGATGCTTAAAGCTGAGCAGCTTTTTCAAGTCGATCTCCTGGTGGTTCATGATAAAATCATGCGGCGCGCCATCCATCAGGTCAATCAGCTCTTTGCATTTTTTGATAATGGTTACCCTTTGCCCCCAGGCCAGCGTAGCCGCCCAAAAGCCCATAATCTCGATATCCTCCTTTTTGCTGAACAGGTGCGGAATACAAACCGGATCGTTAGGTATAAAACCCGGTTGGTTATATTGGGCAACTTTAGCGTCGAGGAAAGCTTTAAGGTTATCGGTCATAAATTAATAAATAGGGATTACGTGATATTTAAGTTCGAAAAACATACTTCATGCCGAACTTATTCGGCACCCCACATGATGCTCACCTGTCCAAAGGGATTCTTAAACAAATTACCTATGACATATTAGTTTAATGCCTGGCCTTTAATTGTTTAAAATAAGCGATCAGGCTATTAACATTGCCCACCGTGAACTTGCCGGAGCGGATAGCCTCCATGGCTTGCGGCTCATCGCCCATAATATCCATCATGGCATCATTAAAATTCTCCACTGTAAGCTGGTGCATGTTGGCTGTATTTGAACCGTAATAATAAGTTGCTTTTACATTACGGTTACCGCTGCCACCACCGCCACCGCCAAATGATATACCCATGCCGCCCCCCATCATACCGCCACCGCCGCCGCCAATAGCAACACCCGGATGAAAGCCCAAACCACTGCCGCCACTGCTTCCGGCGCCGCCAAGCATGTAAAGCTTTACTTCTTCATCCAATACTACTTTAACAAAATCAAGTTCCTGCTTGCTCCATGTTTCATTATTGGGGGCGTGGGCCACAACAAAGCTGTCCTGTCCGGCCACAAAGCAGCGGATATCGCTGGCGCTGAAACGGGTTTCGGTACCTTTTTCATTCTCCTTATAAACTATGAAGCCTTCATTTTTTACAGGGGCCTTGCCCGATGGGTTGGTACGGATCAGTCCTTCCACCTTTTGGCCGCGTCGGTCAATAAAAAAGCCGGGCTGCCATTTTTGCGCTCGCGCCGAAACAAAAGTCAGCAGTAATAAAGCAAGTGTTAAAAATGGCCGGAAAGCCCGAAAGTCCGAAAGTCGGGAACATCTTATGAATTTAGGTTTCAACTTTTTCATCGCACAAATTTATACATTCTCGTTCTCACTGCCCCTGCGCAAGCGTATAACCTATTTTACCACCAAAATTCATCAGGAACTCTACCGAACAAATCTTCACCTTTTCGGAAAGGTCGGCCGCTATGTGCAGCAGTTCCTTCTGCCTGATCTGCCGGCCCTCTTTTTTCTCAAAGCGAAGGCGATACTCGTTGACCAATTCCGTATAAATGGAGCCTGTGGGCCATACCTTCGTACCCCTGTTGGAGATCATCACCAACTCAAAATCATCATTAAATTTCAAACATTCTTTGCCTATCCCGGCCAGTTCATCCGGCTGCAGGTTTACTTCCACAAATACATCCACACCTATCATTTCTTCCTTTACATCCTTGCCGGTAACGGTTAGCTTGTTTTTGATCAGTTGCTCGTGGATATCCTCGCGCAGTTCCAGGTTGCCGTCCTCAAAAACACCGCCGCTGGCGGGCAGCTTGCCCAGGCTGGCAATTATAGCACCGGCAAAGCTGTTGGTGTTGGAGGCGGGGATGGCCTTATCACCAAAATCGCCCGTATGTACGCCTTGTTCCAACGTATAAAGCAGCGCGTTCTCAATAGCCGCGGCATTGGCGCTGTAACCCAGGTAGCGCAACATGGCAATGCCTGAAAGCAGCAAAGCGGTGGGATTAGCTATCCCTTTCCCGGCAATATCCGGCGCGGTACCATGCACCGCTTCAAATATGGAGATGTTATCGCCAATATTGGCCGATGGTGCAAAACCCAGTCCGCCCACTAAACCGGCACACAAGTCGGACACGATGTCGCCCTGCAAATTAGTTAGCACAATAGCCTGAAATTGCTGGGGCCGCGATACCAGTTTCATACACAGGTCGTCCACAATAATATCATTGGCTTCTATATCAGGGTATTCTTTGGCTATTTCCTGGAAAACCTCCAGGAACATGCCGTCGGTTAGTTTCATGATATTGGCCTTGTGTCCACAAGTCAGTTTTTTATAGCCTTTGCGCCGGGCCATCTCAAAAGCGTAACGGATAACCTGGGCCGAACCGGGGCGGGTTATAATGCGCCGGCCAACGGCAACATCATACGTCAGCAGGTGTTCAATACCGCCATAGGTATCCTCAATATTTTCGCGCACAATGGTGAGATTGATAGGAATTCCCGCCTTGGAAAAAACGGTTTCTACCCCATTCAGCGTACGGAAATCGCGCTGGTTGGCATAGGTATTCCACACTTTGCGGGCGGTAACATTGATGCTTTTTACGCCTTTTCCTTTGGGGGTTTCCATCGGGCCTTTAAATAATAGCCCCAGTGTTTCGATGGTTGTTTTAGCCGCTTCGGTCATCCCGGTGGAGTGGCCCGCATCGAAATAGGATTTACCCATTTCAACAAATTCATATTCGAGGGTTACACCGGCGGCTTTAAATATGCGAAGAACAGCATCCATTATTTCGGGCCCGATGCCATCGCCCCTGGCTACCGCTATTTTGGTTTTCATATGGTTAGATAAATATGGTGTAAATATATGTTTTAAGTGTATAACAACTTATTTGAAAATATGATTGGAATGAGGTTATTCAGGAATACTCCATTAACCTATTTTAGATTGGTAATGCCGTTTATGCACAGCCCGCTCATCATAAACCCGATTGCAGCGGAAAGCCCGGATTGCAGCGCAGCGAAATAAGAACTTGCAGCGAAAAGCGGGCCTACAGCAGCTATATGTACTATCTGTTCATTTTAAGAAAATGTAGCTGGTTACTATAACCTTATATTTATTTAGCTGATGTAGTTGGATTAAACTGATTGCTTATTAAATCTTTTTTAATTATTTATTTGATCAATTCAATTTGGGCGTTACCTCCGGCCGGGCTGTCCGCTCATACGCCTTCAGGCCTTACGCAGGGCCGGTATCCGCTTCTATCGCTAACGCGGCCGCTCAATATCCCCCCCTAATCTCTAACCTCTAATCAACTAATCTCTAATCCCCCATTAGGCTTTTTAAAAGATTTGGGGTAAACTTGCATCATCAATGAAAGCTTTTTACGGAGATCTGAAATTAGGCATTTTGGGCGGCGGCCAGTTGGGCCGGATGCTGATACAACAAGCCATTAATTACAATGTAACGGTTAAGGTTTTAGACCCCGACCGTGAAGCCCCATGCCGCAAATTATGCGATGAATTTGTCAGCGGTTCTTTAGGCGATTATGAAACCGTTTACCAGTTTGGGAAACGCGTTGATCTGCTAACTATCGAGATCGAGAAAGTAAACGTGGACGCCCTGGAGCAACTGGAAAGCGAGGGTGTTATTGTATATCCGCAACCACGCATTATCCGCCTGATACAGGACAAAGGCCTGCAGAAACAATTTTTTAAAGAGAACGATATCCCTACTGCCGATTTCCAGATCATTTCATCGCCGCAGCAGTTGAAAGAAAGCGCTATCCCATTCCCCTATATCCAAAAATTGCGCCGCGATGGTTACGATGGCAAAGGAGTTTATAAGGTAGCAGATGAAACTTACCTGGATAAAGCGTTTACCGCGCCAAGCTTAATTGAACGCCTTATTGATTTTGAAAAGGAAATAGCCGTAATAGTTGCCCGGAACGAAGCTGGCGAAGTAAAATGCTTCCCTATGGTAGAAATGGAGTTTAACCCCCAGGCCAACCTGGTGGAGTTTTTAATAGCCCCCTCTACCCTGCCGTTTGAGATACACCGGGAAGCGGAGCAAATTGCAAAGAAGATAGCCGAAAGCTTAAAAATAGTAGGTATACTGGCCGTTGAAATGTTTTTAACTAAGAACGGACATATACTGGTAAACGAGCTGGCCCCGCGCCCGCACAATAGCGGCCACCAAACCATTGAGGGGAATACCGTATCGCAGTTTGAGCAGCATTTAAGGGCCATATTTAACCAGCCGCTGGGCAATACCGACTGCCTGAACAATGCCATTATGGTAAACGTTTTAGGCGAAGCCGGTTACGAAGGCCCGGCTGTTTACCAGGGAATAGAGCAAATATTGAAATGCCCGGGTGTATATGTACATTTATATGGTAAGGCGCTAACCAAACCCTTCCGCAAAATGGGGCATGTTACCATTGTGGATGCCGACAGGGAAAAGGCAATTGAAAAAGCCAGGTTTGTGCAGAAAACGTTGAAGGTAGTAAGTTAATCAATACGTCATTGCGAGCGATGTCGCAACCCCCGATAGCAAAGCGGCTCTGCTAATTGGGGATTGCCACGCTACGCTCGCAATGACCCCTCTAATAAACAATTATGAACCAAATGATAAAAGTAGGCATTATAATGGGAAGCAAATCGGATCTGCCGATTATGCAGGACGCTGCCGATGTATTAAAGGAACTGGGCGTTCCGTACGAGATTACGGTAGTATCGGCCCACCGCACGCCCGACCGCATGTTCAGCTACGCCCGCGCAGCTGCCGACCGGGGGCTAAAAGTAATTATTGCCGGTGCAGGCGGCGCGGCGCATTTGCCGGGTATGGTAGCCTCGTTAACGCATTTGCCGGTAATTGGGGTGCCCGTAAAATCGAGCAATTCCATTGACGGCTGGGATTCGGTACTATCCATCCTGCAAATGCCTAATGGTATACCAGTAGCCACAGTAGCACTTAACGCCGCAAAAAATGCCGGTATACTGGCAGCGCAGATTGTTTCCACAGCGGATGAATCTATTGTTCACAACCTGATCAAATTTAAGGAAGATCTGAAGGAAAAAGTTGAAGCATCGGCAAAAGAAATGGAAGAAAAAGGAAGGGCCTGATTTTATCCGCTTTCCGATTTGCGGCACATGCCTGCTATCCCTATCTTTGCACCCGGAAAAATATCCGGGTTTTTAATTTAGGGAACCCGGTTTAATAGTAAACCCATGTCTGAAAGAGCCAAAAAAATATTTTTGTTTTTATGTATCGTAGTACCGTTCCTGTTGTATTCGGCCTATTATTATGCCCACATGATCAAAAATGCGCCTTACAAGTTTTCGGAGTTTGACCATATCCGGTTTGAATACGGCGTGGGCGATACGCTGATGAACAAATACGATTCCAGGACGGGGGATTACCAGTACTTGACCAAAGACGATTCGCTGGTTAAAAAACACCTGCATTTAACCCAGAACCAGTTATTGTTTTTACACCGCAAAGCTGCCGAACAGGGTTTTTGGGATTTCCCAAGCAATGAGCTAAACCCCGCGGCTGACACTATAAAAGGCCAGAGGCCGCCGCGTTATTTTATTGAATTTGGATACAAACGCAAAACCAAAACAGTAAGGTTTGATGAAGCTTTTGATGGCAACCCTAAGCTGAAGGATGCCAATGAACAATTGATAAAATACATACAACAGGTACTTGACGAAGCGGAAGGAAAATAGGTTTTTTAGTCCGAAGGGCAGAAAGCCGGCGAGCCCGAAAGTAAAGTAATAAACTAATTCCCATCATACGGACTTTCGGGCTTACTGTCTTTCCGGCTACTACAAATCAATTATTTCTCAGTGTTCTTGTTTATAAAAAAACAAAGCGCTATATTTGCACCTCTAAATTTTAAAAATTAACTAATTAACAATGTACGCAATAGTAAGTATAGCCGGACAGCAATTTAAAGTTGCTAAAGACCAGCAGATCTTTGTACACCGTTTACAGGGAGATGAGGGCGCTAATATTGAATTTGACAACGTGTTATTAGCTGAAAACGAAGGTAAATTCAAATTAGGTACTGATTTGAAAGGCGCTAAAGTATCAGCTAAGATCGTGTCGCATTTAAAGGGTGATAAAGTGATCATCTTCAAAAAGAAAAGAAGAAAAGGTTACAAAAAGAAAAATGGTCACCGCCAGCAATTCACTAAAATAGAGATCACTGGTATCACATTATAATCCTAAGGTTAAACCCCGATCCGTTCACCCAACAGATCATAAAGACATAAAATAATGGCACACAAAAAAGGGGCCGGTAGTTCCAGAAACGGTCGCGAGTCGCATAGTAAACGTTTAGGTATCAAAATATTTGGTGGTCAGCCTGCAATTGCCGGTAACATCATCGTTCGTCAGCGTGGTACCAAACACAATCCGGGCCTTAATGTAGGTATCGGTAAAGATCATACCTTATTCGCTTTAGCAGAAGGCATTGTAACTTTCAAAAAGAAAGCCGATAACCGTTCATACGTATCTGTACTTCCTTTGGAAGCAGCGCCGGTAGCCGAAGTTGCAGCACCTGCACCAAAAGCTAAAGCCGAACCAAAAGTAAAAGAAGTTGCAGCCGAAAAAGCGGCGGCACCTGCGGTAGCCGAAGAAGCGCCTAAAAAAGCGCCTAAAGCTAAAGCCGAGCCAAAAGCTAAACCAGCAACCGAAACTGAAGAAGCAGCACCTGCTGAATAATTAGTTTCCAAAGCTTAGATATTGAAAAGCCTTCCGATTTATCGGGAGGCTTTTTTTGTTTATAAAAACCTTGTCATTGCGGAGGAGGAACGACGAAGACAACCGACCGAAGGGAGCTCATTAATACCAATTAAAAACAAATTATAATATTAATAATCTCTTAGCTTTGTATAATATTACGACGAGATTGCCACGCTCCGCTCGCAATGAATAGTTATTATAAAATGCGCTACCCTACCACCCTCCTGATGATCCGACCGGCTAACTTTGGCTTTAACGAGCAAACAGCAGCCAGTAATGCTTTCCAGAACAGGGACCATCAGCAGCAAAACAATGTGGCTGATAAGGCCCTGCAGGAGTTTGACGCTTTTGCTGATCTGTTGCGCGGCTACGGTACACAGGTAATAGTGGTTAATGATACCCCTGAGCCGCATACGCCCGATGCCGTTTTTCCTAACAACTGGATTTCGTTTCATGATACCGGTGATGTTTTTCTGTATCCCATGCAGGCCGAAAACAGGCGCCTGGAACGTCGGGAGGACATTGTTAACCAATTGGAAGATAGATTCAGCGTGAAACATGTGATAGACCTGAGCCGGTTTGAGCAACAAAACAAATTTTTGGAAGGCACGGGCAGCATGGTATTTAACCGGGAAGATAAATTAGCTTATGCCTGCCTTTCGCCACGTACAGACGCGGAGGTATTAGCCACTTTTTGCCAGCAGGCGGATTACCAGCCTATTGTCTTCCACGCGTTTGACCAGCAGGGCCGGGCCATTTACCATACCAACGTAATGATGTGCGTAACCGACCGTTATGTAGTAATTTGCCTGGACAGCATTACCGATAAGGATGAACGGCAAACCGTTGTACAATCGTTTTTTGAAACCGGGAAAGATATCTTCGACATCAGCTTTGAGCAGATGAACCAATTCGCGGGCAATATGATGGAGGTTTTTAACCCCAATGGCGAAAGCTTGCTCATTATGTCGTCCAGCGCTTATAACTCATTAAGCGACCGGCAAATAGCCGCCCTACAGCAATTTTCAAGAATTATCCATGCCAATATCCCTACCATTGAACAGAACGGCGGCGGCAGCGTAAGGTGTATGCTGGCGGAAGTGGACCTGCCACTTTTGGTGCATGGCTGATAGGTTCATAGTAAGGTCCGTTTATTACACTACGCTCAACGCTAAACCTGATTGCAGCGTAAAACCCACAGGTACAAGCGAGGATTATTCACGTCTTAATTTGTTTTATAGGCATTCATGAGCCCGCCCCGATCGGTTTGCGGCGGAAAGCAGGCTGCGAAGCCAAAAAACTACCGCCATTCATTTCCAAAAAATATCCGGGTTGCCCTGCACGTCAAAATTGCCACGCTACGCTAAATGGCAAACTCACATTGCTATGAACCATAAGCATAAACACCCTTTCATCAATCAAATTACATTTCCACTACAAAAAATACATAAACTTTCAAGCGTATTTCCCGTTTTAATTTTACATTTTTGCCAAAAATTTTATTAAAAAATAAATGCAGAGTTACCAGGAGTTTCTTGATCTGAGCGTAGGCTTCCCGCAGGAAGGCTTCGAGATCATTGATGATGAATTATATTTCCACGACCTGAACTTAATGGAAATGATTGAAACGTACGGTACTCCCCTGCGTTTTACCTATCTGCCCATTATTTCCAAAAAAATACAGCAGGCTAAACTATTATTTCAGCAGGCTATTGTAAAAAATAATTATCGCGGCAGCTATAAGTATTGCTACTGCACCAAAAGCTCGCATTTCAGACATATTGTTGAAGAAGCTTTACGTAACGATATCCATATCGAAACATCGTCGGCCTTTGATATGCCTATGATTGATACGCTGGAAAAAAAAGGCGCGCTTACCAAGGATGTAACCGTTATTTGCAACGGCTTTAAAACCTATCAGTACAAGCAGTACATTATTGATATGCTGCACGATGGTTTTAAAAATATCATCCCGGTACTGGATAACAAGGAAGAATTTAACCTGTACGATGATGAGATAGAGATGGATACACCCTGCAACCTGGGTATCAGGATAGCTGCTGAAGAGCAGCCCGATTCACAATTCTATACCTCGCGCCTGGGTGTACGCCTGGAGGATGTGATTGATTTTTATCATAATAAAATTGCCGAAAACCCTAATTTCCAGGTAAAACTATTGCATTTTTTTATTAACTCGGGTATTTCTGATACGCCTTACTACTGGAACGAGTTAGAAAAATATGTAACGCTTTATTGCAAATTTAAAAAGGTAAACCCACACCTGGATACACTGGACATTGGCGGCGGTATGCCGTTTAAAGATTCGCTGGTGTTTGATTTTGACTACGAGTACATGATCAATGAGATTGTTAGCCGTATTAAAGAAATTTGCGCCGAGCATGATACAATGGAACCGGATATTATTACCGAATTTGGTAAATACACCGTGGCCGAAGCGTCGGGCATACTGTATAAAGTACTGGGCCGCAAGCAACAGAACGACCGGGAACGCTGGCTGATGCTGGATGGCTCATTTATAACCAACCTGCCCGATGTTTGGGCGCTGAACCAAAAATATGTTTTATTGCCTGTTAACAACTGGGACTCGGAATATGAGCGTGTAAATCTTGGCGGTATTACCTGCGACGGGCAGGACTATTATAACCAGGAAGCGCACATGAACAGCGTATTTATGCCTAAAACGCGAAAGGTGCAATACCTGGGCTTTTTCAACACCGGTGCTTACCAGGAGGTACTGAGCGGCTACGGAGGCATCCATCATTGCCTGCTGCCATCGCCCAAGCATGTCATTATCCGCCGCAACAGGGATGAGACATTTAACTTTGAGGTATTTGGCGAGGAGCAGAACAGCAAGCAGGTACTGAAAATATTAGGCTATACTACTTAAGGCGAAAGCTGAAAGGTTAAGGCTAAAAGGTGTTTGGGGTTTCCCTGGACACCTTTTTTATTATTGCATAGTGAACGGTTTCATTACCCGTTACTTATTCTACCTCATACAATTTATCCGGGCTATTTACGTATTATTGATCAGTGAATCGCCTTAGCACCTTAGTATTACAATATTATCGGCTGTTGCTGGTATATAATATTGCCTTTAGCATACTGGGCTTGTTTTTAATCTGGTTTAATACTGGACTTAGTCCGGTTTATTTATTTTATGGAAAGCTTGTCGGATATTTATCAGCCGTAGGCTTATATCATTATTCATCAGCAAAAAGTTACTTCTATTTCAGGAATGCCGGGTTAAGCATCCGTAGATTATCCTTTTATTCATTGGGGCTTGATATCATTATCTCTTTTTTATTGACTTTATTATTTACCCTGTTTACCCATGCTACCACTCCAGTTAAAGGTTGATAGCGTACAACTGTCATTCGGTGAGCGTAAAATTTTGCAGGATGTTTACCTGGATTGCAAACAGGGCGAAATTGTAGGTTTACTGGGCAGAAACGGGAGCGGCAAATCATCGCTATTAAAAATTATTTTTGGCACATTAACGCCATCTTATAAATACGTTAGCATTAACAACCAATTTATACACAAAGGTTATTGGAATTGCCGGATCGCTTATTTGCCGCAAGATAACTACCTGCCCAAGGGCATCATAATCAAACAACTGGCCAAAATGTTGGTTGATAAAAACTTATGGAACAAATTCATCCGCACATCAGCCTATTTGGAACATGGGCATAAACAAACCGATCAACTATCGGGCGGTGAATTGCGCCAGATGGAGATGCTGATGATACTGTATAGCCGTGCCGATTTTATATTATTGGATGAGCCTTTTACGCATATTTCTCTTATACAAACTGAAGCTTTTAAAATTCAGTTGCGTGAAGCTGCCAAAACAAAGGGCTTAATACTTACCGATCATCAATACTATAATATTTTGGATGTCAGCGATCGTATTATCCTGCTTAATAATGGATCTGCCAAAGCTATTACCCATCCCGATCAATTGGTGGAATATGGATATTTAAACCAATTGTAATTGATCCACCTGCCACTGCCCAAATTTTACATTTGTATTAATTGATTTCTTGTTACAAGGATTAACTTAGCCATTCATCCAACTGATACTACAAAATGAACATCCCGATTTACCAGGCCGACGCCTTTACCGATACTTTATTTGGTGGCAACCCAGCCGCGATTTGCCCGTTACAAGAATGGCTGCCCGATGCTGTCATGCAGCAGATAGCCGCCGAGAATAACCTGGCCGAAACCGCTTTTTTTGTAAAAACAGATAATGGATATTTATTACGTTGGTTTACTCCGGAATTAGAGATAGACCTTTGCGGGCACGCCACCCTGGCCTCGGCACATATTTTGTTTACCGAATTGGGATATAACGAACCTGCTATTCATTTTGAAACTTTAAAAGCCGGGGTGCTCACCGTAACCCGCGATGGTGATAGATACACGCTCGATTTTCCATCAAGGCCGGCACAGCCGGTTGACAAGTTACCGATGGACCTGATCAACGCCTTAGGCGGAAAGATCCCTGTGGAGGTTTTAAAAGCCCGTGATTATATGGTGGTGTATGAAACCGAAGCCGATGTGCGCGACCTAAAACCCGATTTTAGTGTTTTAGCTAAAGTTGATGCCATGGGTATTATTGTCACTGCCGAAGGCGAGCACGATGATATTGATCTTGTATCACGTTTTTTCGCGCCATCAGCCGGGATTGATGAAGATCCGGTAACCGGTTCGGCACATTGTAACCTGATACCATACTGGGCTGAGATATTGGAAAAACATCAACTGCACGCCTATCAAATCTCAGCCCGTAAAGGCGAACTTTGGTGCCAGCTAAAAGGCGACCGTGTGCTGATGAGCGGCAAAGCAGTGACGTATTTAAAGGGGGAGATTTTTATATAGTAAGTCCATAGTTGATGGTCCATAGACCATAGCTATAAATATTTTTATATTATGGATATTTCTATTAGTTTGCCATAGTCTATGGGCCATCGACTATGGACTGTCAATAATGAAGCTAACCAAGTTAGAAATCAAGGGGTTTAAAAGTTTTGGGGATAAGATCGTCATCAATTTTGATGAGGGGATTACCGCTATTGCCGGGCCTAACGGTTGCGGAAAATCTAACGTGGTTGATTCCATCCGCTGGGTTTTGGGCGAGCAAAGCACCCGTATGCTGCGGTCGGAGAAGATGGAGAACATCATTTTCAACGGCAATAAAAGTCGTAAGCCCGCCAATCTGGCCGAGGTATCGCTTACTTTTGACAATACCAAAAACATACTCCCTACCGATTTTTCGCAGGTAACGCTCACCCGTAAGCTTTACCGTACTGGCGAAAGCGAGTACCGCCTGAATGATGTGCAGTGCCGGTTGAAAGATATTACCGATCTTTTCCTGGATACGGGCATCGGCTCCGATTCCTACTCTATCATTGAGCTGAAAATGATTGATGAGATCATCGCCAACAAGGAAAACTCGCGCCGTACGCTGTTTGAGGAAGCTTCAGGTATCTCTAAATATAAACTTCGTAAAAAACAGACTTTCAATAAATTAAAAGATACAGAAGCCGATCTGGAACGGGTTGAAGACCTGCTTTTCGAGATAGAAAAGAACCTGAAAACGCTGGAAAACCAGGCCAAAAAAACGGAACGCTATTATAAGCTAAGGGAACAATATAAAGCGCTCAGCATTATGCTGGCCTCGTTCCGTATCGCCATGTTCAGTCAGTCGTTAGCCGCTATCGAGGAGCAGGAACAAGCGCAGCGCGAAGAAAAAACAGGAGTTATAGCACAGATTGATACGCTGGAAGCCGAGCTGCAAAAACAAAAACTGGATAGCCTGACCAAGGAAAAAAATCTTTCCGTCCAGCAAAAAGCCACTAATGATTTTGTAGCTAAAATAAGGGCTTATGAAAGCGAAAAGAAGATCAAGAATGAACAGCTGAGAAACCAGCAGGACAGGGAAACCCGCCTGAGCGACGAACTGGAAAAGGATAAGAACCAGCTAAACCACGTACTATACAATATTAAACGCCTGGCCGAGGAACGCGCCCAGGAAGAAGAAAACCTGGAAACGCTGCAGGCCCGTGTAGCCGAACTAAAAACAGCCACGGATGAATTACGCGTCGGGCAGGCAAACTCCCGGAATGAGCTGAACGAGCTGACCAGCATTAACAACCGCCTGCAAAATCAGATTTATAAAGCGGAGAAGGACCTGGATATTTTACAGATCCAGGAACAGGCGCTGGAGCAGGAAAGCCTGCGCAATATGGAAGATGCTTCGGGAAAAGAAGTTGAACTCTCCCACTTTAACAAGGTGCTGGCCGAATTGCAATACCGAACCGAAACGTTTAACCAGGAACTGGAACAGGCCGTTGACGCGGAAAATAAACTACAGGAGCAAATTAGCACTACGGACAGCGAGTTAACTAATATTAAAGACACCATTATAGCCGAAAGCCGCCTGTTGGATGCCAAGCAAAACGAATACAACCTTACCAAAAGTTTGGTGGATAACCTGGAAGGTTTCCCGGAATCTATCCGTTTCCTGAAAAAGAACCAGGAATGGGCCAAAAATGCCCCGCTGTTCAGCGATGTGCTGTTTTGCCGGGAAGAGTATCGCATAGCTATTGAAAACTACCTGGAGCCCATGATGAACCATTATGTGGTGGAAAGTTATCAGGAAGCTATCAGCGCTATTAATCTGCTTAGTAATTCATCGCGCGGAAGGGCGCAGTTTTTTATATTAAATAATTATCCTAAAGATAGCATTGCCCCTGCTGTACATGGCGAGTGGCTGCCGGCGTTAGGCGTGGTTGAGGTGGAAGCCCGTTACCAGCCGCTGTGCAACTACCTGCTTAAAAACGTGTACCTGGTAAATGACAACGCCGATAAAGGCCTGGATGAACAATTGCTGCCCGAGGGTGTGGTACTTTTAGGTAAAAGCGGTAAGTTCAATAAAGCTAAGTTGAGTATGGCGGGCGGCTCGGTGGGGCTGTTTGAGGGTAAGCGTATCGGCAGGGCCAAAAACCTGGAAAACCTGTCGAAGGAGATTAAGCAAATTGAAACACAGGTTACCAAATTAAAGGCCCGGTCGGAAGAGTTACAAAGCATATTAACCGCCTTACGGGCTGAAGGCAAAGCGGACGGGATCAAACAAAAGCAATTCCAGCTAAACCAGCTGAATACGGAACTGGTAACCGTTAAAACCCGGCAGGAACAATACCAGGCCTTTATTGAGAACAGCCGTAACCGTAAAAAGGATATCGCCCGAAAAATTGCAACCATTAAAGACGAAACCCTGGCCCTGCAACCCCAGTTGGCGGAGTGTAAAACCCAGAAAGAGATACAAAATGATTTGCTGCTGGATAAACAGCAAACGTTTAATGAACTGAACGAGCATTTGACCGTACAATCCAACACTTATAACCAGGAGAATATCCGCTATCACCAGCAACAAAATAAGGTATCGGGCATATTGAAGGATATTGATTACCGCGAAACGCAGCAGGAAAGCCTGGAAAGCCGTATTAAACAGAACGGCACCGAACTGGCTACGGTAAAAAATACGATCCAGGAAATACTGAAGCAGGCCGACCATTCCGACGATGACCTGGTAAGGATGTATGCTCAAAAAGAAGAGCTTGAAAAAGCCGCGCACCAGGCCGAGCAGGATTATTACACCTGGAAGGGCCAGATCACCGAAGCCGAAAACAATGTCCTGTTGTTGCGCCGGAAGAAGGACAATGTTGAAACCATTGAGAACGAGTTGAAAGACAAACGCACCAATTTACGGGTTGACCTGAACGCGTTGAAAGAGCGGCTTTCGGTTGAATTTAATATAGCTATTGAAGAACTGCTGAACGCGGAAGTACCGGCTGGCGAAAATGAAGACGAACTGCGCGAAAAAACGGATAAACTAAAACGGCAACTGGACGATTTTGGCGCCATTAACCCAATGGCGGTTGAGGCCTATAATGAAATGAGCGAGCGTTATGAATTTATACAAGCGCAGAAAAAAGATTTGATGGAAGCCAAAACCTCCCTACTGGCTACCATACAGGAAATTGACGATACGGCTAAAGAGAAATTTATGGCCGCTTTTATCAGCGTGCGCGAAAACTTTATCCATGTGTTCCGTTCGCTGTTTAACGAGGAGGATTCGTGCGACCTGACGCTGAGTGATCCGCAAAACCCGCTCGAATCGGACATTGATATTATCGCTAAGCCAAAAGGGAAACGCCCGCTTTCCATTAATCAATTATCCGGAGGGGAAAAAACACTGACGGCTACTGCTATACTTTTCTCGCTTTACCTGTTAAAGCCCGCGCCCTTCTGTATTTTTGATGAAGTGGATGCCCCGCTTGATGATACCAATATTGACAAATTCAACAGCATTATCCGCAAATTCTCCAGCAATTCCCAGTTCATCGTCGTATCGCACAACAAACGGACTATAGCCAGCACTGATGTTATTTATGGTGTAACCATGGTTGAGCAAGGCATATCGCGCGTGGTACCGGTAGATTTAAGGGAACTGGCGGATTAGAGGCGGTTAAATGATTCCTGGAATACTACGTCATCGCGAGCGACAGCGTGGCGATCCCCGATAACCAGAGCAGCTCTGTTTAGAACCAATCTCTAATCAACTAATCACTTCAGTTTATGCTTTTCAAATAACATCCCGTTAAATGTCCGGGCTTTAATTTTTTTATCTAACAGGTTTGTTGATGTTTTAGCAGCATTAATACTTTGTATTTCCAATGGCGATGTGCTGTAATGCCCCAGGCTTACGTTGGTGAGTGCTTCAGATAATAAATATTCGGTGGAATCACCAAAATCCTTAGTTAAATCATCTACGGCATATTTCCCTGGGTAAGTAGTGCTCGCCGGCGTCATGCCGTTATAGTATCCCCCTTCGTTATTCGCGTTCCTGGTTTCAAACTCGGGGATATACATTTGGTATTTGTCAATATCAATATCAAAAAAGCCCACAGGCTTGCCATAGGTTGTGCTGCCTATTAACTGCACGTTTAACCCGCTCACAGCACGCAAACAATTAATGGTTAATTCGCTTGCCGACGCGGTCGCTTCAGTTACAATAAAGTACACCCGCTTTACATTCAGGCTCCCTTTCTTACTAAAGTGAAAGGTATTACCACTTACGGAGTAATCAACCTCTCCATAATTATAAGCTTTATTATTGTCGTCTCTGCGCCATTGTTTACTCAGCAGCTTCTCGTTACCGGCGGTTAAAATACTATTATAATAAGCGGTATACATTACCGAACCCGTAGCGCTTGAAGGTGCAATAAGGTTGGCCAGATACTCGGCTGTTTCCACATACCCACCGCCATTGTACCGCAAATCTACTACCAGGTCGGTAACACCATCCGTCGCAAACGACTGGAAAACCTTCGTTAAAGTATCCTGCGTGCTTTTTAACGAGACAAAGCTGTTAAAAACAATATAACCCACCTTTTTGCCTACGCCCTCATTAAATTCTTTATACTTAATAACCGGGTTAATTTTATAATCAGATGTATTAAGCGTAACTGTAAAAAGCGAGTTATCCTGTCTTTGCAATTGCATGGTAATGGTACTGCTTTGGCTATAGGCATTAATAACAAAATTGACATTAGCATCTACCGTACCGTTTAAAGCGGTGCGGCCGTTAATGCTCATTATACGGTAGCCCCGTTTAATGCCCGCCAGATCGGCCGGCGAGCCGGTGTAAACGTATTTAATGCGCAGATCATTCGCGTCGGTAATATTATAAAAGGGCGCGAAACCAAAATCGCCGCTTACGGCATCCAACCTGTCGGATGTTTCGCCTTCGTCAATAAAGGAATATTTAGCCTCTCCGGGGTTCCGGTAATAGTATTCGTAAGCTTTTTTTGTGGAGGGATTAATAGCGTATTGCGATAATTTATTCACCTCGGTCTGCAAGGCATCCAGATCGGTAGAGCCTGTTATTGCCCGCGGGTTAAAGGCGGTATAAGCAGGAAGCTGATCGTACCAGTAATAATCTTCCCGGGCATAAAGTATTATGGAATCTTTTATTTTATCGAGCGTTGAACCGGTGGTGGGTACAGATGAATCAACAGCGTCATCGGGCTTAACTTTACTTTTTTTACAGGCTGTAAAAAGAGCCAGTATAACACCGGTAAATAGTAATGTTTTTTTCATTTTAACTTGGATACTGAACACTATATACGTTGAAAATCAGCAATTAGTGTTCTTACCTATATATTTAATAATTTGTAAAATAATAACCTGAGTATGGGAATACTTAACTAAGATAATAAATAACACGGTAACCCCGCTTAATTCAGCATTTATTGATAAGCATCATTGTCAAAACTTAATTTACCGACAAAAAATCCTTAGCATAAACAAAATCGACACCACAGGCCTGGGCGCATAAAACGTCATCTTCAGCATCGCCGGCCATCAGTATTTCACGCCTTTGCAAATTATGGTCGTTTATCAGTTTGTATAATACATCCGGTTCGGGCTTGGGTGCAATTTCATTGGCAAAATAGCAAATCAGGTATTTTTCCAGGCCGTGCCATTCTATCTGCTTTAGCTTATTCAACTGCTGCGCGGGGTCGCCGTTGGTAACAATGAATATTTGCTTCCTGTCAACAACAATATCCTGCATCAGCTGCAGCATATCAGCATACAGCAATAGTTTTAACGGCAGTTTAGCCGTTATGTGCAACTGGTTAAAATTAAAACGATATTTTTCGTCCAGCTTAAACTTTTCCTGCACTCTGTCAAAAACGGCATCCGGCCCCTCCCCCTCAAAAGTATTGGTCATGAGCTTAACCATCACATTGGCGTCAAGCAATTCCGTGTATTCTAAAAAAGAGGCGAACAAGTAATATACCTGGTACAGGTAGTCCTTTTCGGGATAAAGCACATTATCCAGTTCAAAAACAAATGCCTGCTTACGCCCGTCAATGTCCGTATATTTCATTGTGCTGATTGTACAATAGTTATCCCGTATTCGTTAAACAACTGCGCGGCTTCATTTAAAAGCCCCCATTCATCCGCGCCCAGGGCATAAACAGTATCTACCTGGTTATCCAGGCAAAAAGTAAGCATTTTATGGCTGTAGGAGGCATCGGCCGGGTTGGGTAGCTTCACCATGTTACCGGCTTTCAGCATAGGCGCCGGCAAATCGGCATAATCGCCCAGCAATACCTCGTCAGGATTTAAATTGTTTTTTAGTTGATAGGCTTTAGCCGAAGAGGCGCCTGTTATTAATATTTTCAATGGTAGCTATGCTGTAATTAAACCATCCTTCATGATCACTTTACGGTCCGAAAGATCGGAAAGCTCTTCGTTATGCGTTACAATAACAAAAGTTTGATCGTACTCATTACGAAGCTTAATAAACAATTCATGCAATTCGCGCGCGTTGGCCGAATCGAGATTACCTGAGGGCTCGTCGGCAAATATAATGTCGGGATTATTGATCAGCGCGCGGGCAACTGCCACACGCTGGGCCTCGCCGCCCGATAATTGACTGGGTTTATGAAGCGCCCTGTCTTTCAACCCCAGCATCTCCAACAGCTCCATGGCCCTTTTTTCGGCCTGGGCCTTTGGTGCACCGGCAATGAAGGCGGGTATGCAGATATTTTCAACCGCGTTAAACTCGGCCAGTAAGTGGTGGAACTGAAAGATAAAACCAATTTTGTGGTTGCGAAATTCGCTGATCTGCCGGCTGTTCAGTTTACTCAGTTCATGCTCTTTAAAAAAAAGCTGACCGGTGTCGGGTTTATCCAGGGTACCTAAAATATTGAGCAGCGAGCTTTTCCCGGCTCCGGAAGCGCCCACAATGGCCACAATTTCACCTTTCTCCACCTGTAGGTCAACCCCCTTTAAAATATGCAGGTTCCCGTATGATTTATGAATAGCAATTGCTTTAAGCATGGCGTAAAGATAGAGATTGGAGATTAAAGATTGGAGAATAGTTAATCAGCGATCAGAGATCAGGCTTAAATGGTGACAAGAAACTAATCTCTAACCTCCAATCTCTAATCAACTTAAATCTTTCAACTACCGTAAAAAATTGTAGATTTACCGCAAATTCTACAACACACATGAATATTCACGAATACCAGGGCAAAGCAATACTAAAAAGTTTTGGCGTTAGCGTACAGGAAGGCATTCTTGCCAATACTGCTGATGAGGCTGTTGAGGCTGCAAAAAAATTAAAAGAGGAATTTGGTTCGGACTGGGTGGTTATTAAGGCCCAGATACATGCCGGCGGCCGTGGTAAAGGCGGTGGTGTTAAACTGGCAAAAAACCTTGACGAAGTTAAGGAAAGAGCCACTAACATTATCGGTATGCAACTAATTACACCGCAAACCGGCGCCGAAGGCAAAAAAGTGCATAAGGTATTGGTTGCGCAGGATGTATACTACCCCGGCGAAACCCCTACCAAAGAGTTTTATATCAGCGTATTGCTGGACAGGGCCAAGGGCCGCAATATTGTAATGTACAGCACCGAAGGCGGTATGGATATTGAAGAAGTTGCCGAGCACACCCCGCACCTGATATTTAAAGAAGAAATTGATCCTAAAGTTGGTTTACAGCCATTCCAGGCACGCAAAATTGCCTTTAACCTGGGCGTATCAGGCGATGCGTTTAAGGAAATGGTAAAATTTGTGACCGCTTTATATAAAGCTTATGTAGCTACGGATTCGTCCATGTTTGAGATTAACCCGGTGCTGAAAACATCCGACAATAAAATTTTAGCGGTTGACGCTAAGGTTGATATTGACGATAACGCCTTATACCGTCACCCGGATTATGCCGCGATGCGCGATACGCTGGAAGAGGACCCTACCGAGGTTGAAGCCAGCAAATCGAACCTGAACTATGTAAAGCTTGACGGTAACGTGGGCTGTATGGTGAACGGCGCCGGCTTAGCTATGGCTACCATGGATATTATTAAACTGGCCGGCGGTGAACCCGCTAACTTTTTGGACGTAGGCGGAACCGCTAACGCCCAAACCGTTAAAGCTGGTTTTAACATCATTTTGTCGGACCCTAACGTAAAAGCTATCCTGATCAATATTTTTGGTCGTATTGTACGTTGCGACCGCGTAGCACAGGGCGTTATTGATGCTTATCATGAAATTGGAAACATCCCTGTTCCTATCATTGTACGTTTACAGGGCACCAATGCTAAGGAAGCAAAGGAACTGATTGATAACTCGGGCTTAAAAGTATTCTCGGCCATATTGCTTAAAGAAGCTGCCGAGCGTGTTAAAGAAGTATTAGCTTAGTTAGTTAGTTAATTAGAGATTGGCGATTAGAGATTAGTTGCCGCACGCAATAACAAAAGGAGACTGTCTCAAAAGGGCAGCCTCCTTTTGTTTATATGCTTAAATGATTTTACTTCATAGCTTCCTGATCCTTCAGGCCCTGCACATTATTTTTATCGCTGAACTTTTCAGTCTTTACCGCGAAATCTTCCAGTATACCGGCTATGGTATCCAGGTTATCCGATACCCGCTGGTGCATGTCGGGTAAATCCTTCTCCAAACGCTTATCACCGAGCTCGATATTATCAACCTCAATTTTAGTTAGTTTCTGTATAATCGCTTGCTGACTGTTCTTCAGGTCCTCTAACTCATGGACTATCTTTTCCATCAGGGCAAATTTTTTCAACGTATCCATTTTGTTTTTTGATTTATGGTGAAATGATACTAATGCAACAGCAAAAAAGTATTAATTGTTTAAAATTTGGAAGTTCAAAATATAACTAATAACTTAGTTTATTAAATCACCGTTATGAAATATGCCCTGTTTTTAATCTTATTAATAGTGTTTGCAAACGTAGCCAATAGCCAACCTAAAATTCAGCAAACCAGCGTATGGGCGCCGGCTAATATTAAAATTGACGGAGATCTTGCTGAATGGAGCAACAAAAATTTAAGTGCTTACAATAGCGCTAACAGGATCTATTATGTTATTTCTAATGATGATGACCGTTTATATCTTACGGTGCGTGGTTCGGGCGTAGCAGCAGGTAGTAAGATATTAAAAGAAGGTATAAAACTCACAATCAGTCATTCTTTAGAAAAATCAAAGAGAAGCAAAGACCCAAGGAATGTATCAGTTACCTATCCGGGAACGCCGGACGCGAGAATTATTTCTTTTGTGATGATACCCAATATACGTATAGCTGACTTCATTAAAGACACCTTTAAAAACAAAAAGCAACTCGATTCCTTGACGGCTATCGCGAATATAAGAGTTGAAAGCATCGCGAAGGAAATTAAAATTCAAGGTATAAAAGATATTAAAGATTCCGTGTTATCAATTTATAATGCTGTCGGGATTAAAGCAGCTATCCATTTCTTGAAAGGAGAACCAATTGTTGAATTGGCTATCCCTTTAAAATATCTTGATTTAACTGCCGATGCGCCCTTTAGTTACAACATAAAACTACCCGCCCCGCCCCAAACCGGTAATTTTGATATAAATGCCATGCAAAAAAGCGGCGCGCCAAGACAAGATGTAACCGGAGATGTTTTGTACAGGATAAGCGATACAGACTTATGGGGTGAATACACTTTAGCAGTAAAACAAAAATAATAGCAATCGCAACAGGCACATGTTACATATATAGGACCTTAAACTTAAACCCATGAGAAGAAATATAATTATAAGATCATGTTTACTATTGGTGCTGCTTTTAGCCAGCATCCCCTGTTTTGTTTTCGCGCAGAAACTGCCCAAAGTGCAGCAAGGGAGCAAACGCGCCCCGGCTAACATTAAGATTGACGGAAATACCACCGAATGGAATAATCAGTTTCAGGCTTATAACAAGGCAACCAATGTTTTTTATACCATAGCCAATGATGATAAAAACCTTTATTTAGTTATACAGGCCACCGAGCAGAATATAGTTTACAAGATTATTAACGGTGATATTACCTTAAGCATCAGCAATACAGACAAAAAGAATTCCATGAAAAACATAGCGGTATCGTATCCCCTGTTCGGCATTAAAAATTTACCGGCGATCAATCTAAACGACAAGCCTGTACCCGTAAAAAATTCAGCCGTTAACATTACTGCCCGTATTGATTCTTTTAAAAACGTCCTTAACACACAGTTGGAAAAAAACTCGAAAGAAATTAAGATATCAGGGATAAGCGCTATAACCGATCCGTCAATCTCTGTGTACAACGAATATGGCATACGTGCTGCCGAACGGTTCGATAACCAGTTTGCTTATACTTATGAATTGGCGCTCCCTATAAAATACCTAAAATCTGCAGGTATCAGTCCAACTCATATTTATTATAATATTAAGATACACGGGCGCTTGTCTGGCCTCCCCATGAATAGGCAACCTCTTTTAATTGTAGCCACCCCACAAGATAAAGGGGCATTATACGATACTGATTTTGAGGGCGAATATGCTTTGGCAAAAAAATAACAGTAATAAGCCAGCACATCAAAAATTGCATAAAACTTGTTTACTATGAAAACTACACTATTTACCTTTGTTTTAACCTTAATTTTTTCGGTATCCTTTGCACAGCAGAGCAACAAAGCCGATAACGCCATATTGCTGGATTACTATCAATCCCAACATTACCAGGCGGCGGTTGATTATCTGAAAAAAACCTATCCCGAACCTGTTACTGATACAAAAGTACTGTCGCAACTGGCCTATGCCTCGCAAATGGCCAATAAACTAACCGACGCGGAAGGCTATTATCAGCGTGTGTATGATATAGATACTACCAGTCAGGATGCTTTAATTAGTATGGGTAACATTAATTTAAAGCGTGGAAACAACCCCAAAGCCGAAGCATTTTATCAACGGTATTTATTAAAGGACACTACCACAGCGCTTGTTTATAAGCAGCTTGCACGCATAGCGGGCGCAAAAAACGATATCGCGGCGATAGGTAATTACCTGACGAAAGCTAATAGTTTAGACCCGTCTGATATCGGCGTCGCCTGCGATCTGAGCAATTTTTATGTAAGTCTGAAACTATTTCCGCAGGCATTAAAGGTGCTGAACAAGGCCGCCGAAAGCGATCCGGAGAATATCAATGTTGTATTGAGCACCATGAAACTTACCTATGGCCAGGAAAAATGGGAAGAAACAGCTAATACCTGTAATAAGCTCCTAACCGCCGGCATAGTAACTGGTGACATTTTATATAAACTGGGCGTATGTTATTACAGAATGAAAAACTATGCCTGCGGCGCGGAAACGCTGGCCTCTATAAGCGACATTAAGCAATCGGAATACAGTTATTATTACGCGGCTTTATGTTATAAAGGACTTAAAGATTATAAATATAGTACTGAGGTAATGAACAAAGCCATTTTCCTGGCCATTTCAGAAAACACTTATGCCTATTATGGCGAAATAGCCGATAACAATGAGAAACTGGTTAAATACAAAAGCGCCATTGCCGCTTACCAAAAAAGCCTGGAGTTTAAGGGTGACGACCCCTTGGTTTACACCGCGCTGGCTGTTTTGTATAAAACCAACCTGAAGGATAAAATCACCGCGCGGAAATATTATAAGCTGGCTGCTGCCGCCTACCGCAAACAGCTGCAAACCGACCAGACCGATGCCGACCCTATGGATTATTATACATTGGCCGATTTATACGATACCCAGTTAAAGGACACCGCCAATGCTGTTAAATATTACAGGAAGTTTTTGGCATCAAAACCATCTGCAAAGCGGCAGCAGTTTATTAATTATACCCAAAGCCGCATTAACCACTTAATGGTTGCTAATTAACGCTGCATTAGCCGCGCCACATATTTACCAATAATATCAAACTCCAGGTTAATGGTATCGCCTTCGCGTACATTTTGCAGGTTGGTATGTTGGTAGGTATATGGGATAATAGCTACCGAAAAGCTGTTGGCGTTTGAATTAACCACCGTTAAGCTAATGCCGTTAATACAAATAGAGCCTTTCTCTACCGTTACATTACCAATAGCGGCATCGTATTTAAAGGTATATTCCCAGCTGCCGTCCAGCTCTTTATAAAGGGTACATATTGCGGTTTGGTCAACATGGCCCTGCACAATATGGCCATCCAGCCGGGCGTTCATCTGCATACAGCGTTCCAGGTTAACCAGGTCGCCGGCTTTCAGATGGCCGATGTTGGTTTTATTTAAGGTTTCGGCAATAGCGGTTACGGTGTGGGCGCCATCGGCAATGGCTACTACGGTAAGGCACACGCCATTATGCGCTACGGATTGATCGATCTTTAATTCATGCGAAATAGGCGAAGCTACGGTAATATGCAAATTACCCTGATCGTGCTGCAAATGGGTTACTTTTCCTAACGTTTCAATAATGCCTGTAAACATGGGCGTAAAGGTAGTGATTAGTTAATTAGAGATTAAAGATTAGTCGATTAGTGCTCAATAAAATGAATGGAGATAAATCATCTTGACTAATCTCTGATTAACTAATCTCTAATCTTTAATACTAAACCGTTCACATTTCTTCAAAAACCCCTCATCCGCGTCGGCCCCTATTCCAATACCATCGGGTAAGTTCAATTGGTAGCCATCGTAAGTTAGTCCGCCCGTGCAGGGGTCCTGCCTATGGCCAAGCATACAGGTATCCATATCGTAAAAACGGATATTCGGGCTGGCATAAACAAAATGCAGTTTGGCAGTAAGCGCTATGCGGCTTTCCAGCATGCCGCCCATCATACAGGGGATATTGTTTTGAGCCGCTACATCGTGTATCTGTTTAGCCTCATAAATACCGCCCGATTTGGAGAACTTGATATTAATATAATCGCAGGACGAATTGCTGATCTGCTTCAACGCGTCATAATGGTTATACACACTCTCGTCGGCCATAATTTTTACCGGCGATAGCTTTCGTAATCCGGGCAATTGATTGTCGAACCAGGTGCGCATGGGCTGTTCGCAAAATTCGATGTCGTATTTCGCCACGCCCTGCAAAGCCAGTACGGCATCCGGAAAACTCCAGCCCTGGTTGGCGTCAATCCGGATGGTTATATCCTTACCAACCGCCGCGCGGATCTGCATAATACGTTCCACATCCTCAACCGCGTTTTTACCGAGCTTTATTTTCAGCACATTGGCGCCTGTATCTTTCAGCATTAATGCCTTGGCGGCCATTTTGGCTGGGGTGGCAATACCTACAGTGATATCCGTTTCTACAACTCTTGGCATGCCTCCTAAAAATTGATATAAAGGCATCTTTGCGTTTTTAGCCGCAATATCATACAAAGCCATGTCAAACGCGCTTTTGATGGTCGTATTGCCGGCTGTAAAATCGTGCAGTTGCTGCGGGCGGGCGGATATATCAAGCGCGTTCCGCCCTTTCCATAGGCGGGCAAATTCGCGGCCCATAACCAGGCAGGTATCCTGCGTTTCGCCTACTATCATCGGGAAGGCCGAGCATTCGCCTACCCCATAAAAACCGGCGGCGGTATGCACCCTTATAAAAACGTTTTGGGCATAATTCATGGTACCGGTTGCAATGGTGAACGGTTCCATCTCAATACTAAAACGGTAAATATCAACTCCGGTAATTATAAGCGGTTCCTTTGCCAATGTTTTTTTATTTTACTGTTGAATGTATTATTATAACAGGCAGGTAATATTATAGCCAAAAGCGCTATTATCAAATCAATATCTTTTGCACATTAACACATTAACGCTATATTTGCGTTACTACAAAATAATAAAATTAATTTATCATTATTTTAGCAGATCACTTTAACAGCGTTTAGCATTAGTGTATTCTGATAAACACCTTTAAAACATACTAATAAATTACATGGCTCAACTAAGTACGCCTGCTGCATTTGATTACAATTCGACCAGGAAAAAGTTATTATTATCCGAATATGGCCGTAACGTGCAGAACATGGTTAAATATATCTGCGATTTACCTACCAAGGAAGAAAGGAACCGTTATGCCCAGGTGGTAATTGAACTGATGGGTTTCCTGAACCCGCACCTGCGCGATGTGGCCGATTTTAAACATAAACTTTGGGATCACCTGCATATCATTTCCGATTTTAAGATCGATGTGGATTCGCCGTATCCCCTGCCCTCGCCCGAAGCTATTCATTTAAAACCCGAACCGCTGCGTTATCCGCACCAGCGTATCAGGTATAAGCACTATGGCAAAACCATTGAGATGATGATTGAAAAGGCGAAAAGCATTGATGAGCCCGCCCGTAAGCAGCATATGGTGCAGGCTATAGCCAATTTTATGAAAATGGCTTATGTGCAATGGAACAAAGATTCGGTTGCCGACGAAAGTATCCTGGCCGATTTACGCGAACTATCAAAAGGCGAATTGAAGCTGGAAGAAAATGTTAACCTTAACCGTGTGGAGTATCGCAGCGCGCCGGTAAACAATCCCCGTAACAATAATCCACGCAACAATAACGCGCGTAATAACAATAACCAGAACAACCGCAACAATAACCAGAACAACCGCAATAATAATAACCAGAACAACCGCAGCCGCAACAACCCTGGCGGCGGCAGAAAATATTGATCTGTTTCTGACTGATGGTTTATCGTTCATAGATAAGAAACCCTATCTTCGCTTTAAAATTTACATGGTTTATAATTCATGTCCACTTTTACGACTATGAGCTGTAAACCATGAACTATGAACCATATATGATTAACGCATTTGAAATTATTGGCGGCAAACCGCTTAAAGGCGAAATTATACCACAAGGCGCTAAGAACGAGGCTTTGCAGGTGATATCTGCCGTACTTTTAACAGGCGAAAAAGTAACCATCAGCAATATACCCGATATTAAGGATGTTAATAAACTGATTGAATTATTGGGCGATATGGGCGTAATTATTGAACGCCTGAACGAGCATACCTACTCGTTCGAAGCTAAAAACATCGACCTTAATTTCTTTGAGTCCGACCTTTTCAGGCAAAAAGGCGGCAGCTTGCGCGGCTCGGTCATGATTGTTGGCCCGCTGCTGGCCAGGTTTGGCAAAGCTTCCATCCCAAAACCCGGCGGCGATAAAATTGGCCGCCGCAGGCTGGATACGCACTTCCTGGGTTTTGAAAAACTGGGCGCTCGCTTTAACTATAATGCCGACAGCGGTTTTTATAATGTAGACGCTTCCAATTTACAGGGCACTTATATTTTGCTGGATGAAGCATCCGTTACCGGCACAGCAAATATTGTGATGGCGGCGGTGTTAGCTAAAGGCACCACTACCATCTACAACGCCGCCTGCGAGCCCTATTTACAGCAGTTATGCAAAATGCTGAACAGCATGGGTGCCAAAATAAGCGGCATAGGCTCCAACCTGTTAACTATTGAAGGCGTAACCATTTTAGGCGGAACAACGCACCGTTTATTGCCGGATATGATAGAGATCGGTTCATTTATTGGCCTTGCAGCCATGACCGGTTCCGAGATCACCATTAAAAATGTCCAATATAAGGAGCTGGGTATCATCCCTGATGTTTTTAAACGCTTAGGTATAAAGCTCGAGCTGCGCGGAGATGATATTTACATCCCCGCGCAAGAACATTATGAAATAGAAACTTTTATTGATGGCTCCATCATGACCATTGCCGATGCGCCGTGGCCAGGTTTTACGCCCGATCTGCTCAGTATTATCCTGGTTGTTGCTATACAGGCCAAAGGCTCAGTACTCATTCATCAAAAAATGTTTGAAAGCCGCCTGTTCTTTGTAGATAAATTATTGGATATGGGCGCCCAGATCATTTTATGCGATCCGCATCGCGCCACCGTTATCGGGCTGGATAAACAAATGCAGCTAAGAGGCATCTCCATGACCTCGCCGGACATCCGTGCCGGTGTATCCCTGTTAATAGCAGCCTTATCGGCACAGGGAAAATCAACCATTTATAATATCGAACAAATTGAGCGCGGCTATCAGCATATCGATAAGCGCTTGCAAGCATTAGGGGCGGATATTAAGCGGATATAATACTTGCTATTTATAAACTAACCGCCATGTCATTGCTGCGAGGATGCCACGCTATGCCCGCAATTGACAAGTGTAGCGAAGATGTAACCTACAACGTCGCGGTATCCCTGCTTACCGTATGGATATTAGGATTAGCGTAATCATTCTCTATCAAACCATCGCGCATGCGTACAATGCGGTGGGCGTGCAGGGCAATGTCTTCCTCGTGCGTTACTAAAATAATGGTATTGCCTTTGGCATGGATATCTTCCAGCAAGCCCATAATTTCGATAGATGTTTTGGTGTCCAGGTTACCCGTAGGTTCATCGGCCAGGATAATGGATGGGTTATTGATCAGCGCGCGAGCCACGGCTACACGCTGGCGCTGCCCGCCCGAAAGCTCATTGGGTTTATGATCCATCCTGTTTCCTAAACCTACGTTTTTCAAAGCGGTTTCAGCACGGTTACGGCGGTCTGTTTTATTAGTGCCCGAGTATACAAGGGGTAAAGCCACATTATCCAGCGCGGTATTACGGGGCAGCAGGTTAAATGTCTGGAATACGAAACCTATTTCTTCATTACGCACCTCGGCCAGTTCATTATCAGTCATGCGGCTTACGTCGATGCCGTTCAGCACATATTTTCCTTTGGAGGGGGTATCCAGACAGCCCAGGATATTCATCAGGGTTGATTTACCTGAGCCGGAAGGCCCCATCAGCGCCACAAACTCACCTTTGTTAATAGTTAACGATACCGATTTCAGCGCGTGGATCACCTCCGCCCCGATCACGTATTTACGTCCTATGTCTTCAATGATAATTAATGGCTCCATCAGGTTTTTTGTTGCTTTGACGCTGTAAGATAGGAAATGTTACACCCCCTAACCCCCTAAGGGGGGATTTTTTAAATAACCAGGTAAAATTCCCCCTTCAGGGGGTTAGGGGGCTACCCTATCACCTTCGCTACCTGGAAAAAATCCTGGTCGTGTTTCGGCGCGTTAAGCAGGGCTTCTTCGTGGGTAATGTCGTGCCTTATCACGTCTTCGCGCAATACGTTCACTTCGTTGGTCATGTAAACCAATGGCTCAACCGCCGAGGTATCCACCTCGTTCAATTTGGCCATAAAGTCCAGTATTTTATTCATATCCTTAATCATCTCCGTTTGCTCGTCTGCGGTTAGTTCCAGCCTGGCCAGGTGGGCAATTTTAGCAACGGTATCCTGATCTATGTTCATGCAAAGTCAAATTTAATATGCTGTTGAATATGCAAATTAAACGATTTACAGGTATAATCGGAATTTTCAACCCTATTATTACACCAGGCCATCATTTTTTTGCGAACCGCCAGGCTTAAAACCGGTTTTTGTTTTAATTAGTTCATACACCTGCTCACGTAATGTATCGGTATCATCAACCGTTAAATCCCTTGTTTCTATGGGTTTATGTACATATAAATGAGCTATCCCCGGCCTTGTCCCATATTTGTGGCCATCGTCCCAAAACATTTTCCAGGCATCAATGCTGCTTATCGGAATAATAGGTACCCGCTCCTCAATAGCCAGCCGGAACGGACCGTTCTTAAAATCGTCTAATCGTGGCGGATAATTATTGGAAATACCACCTTCGGGAAAAATGATCATGTTAAAACCCTCCCTTAACCGTTCGCCTGCTTTTTTAAAAGCACGGAAGGCTGATATTTTACTTTCCCGCTTTACCGGGATATCTACCGAACGGAAAAACAGGCCGGTAACCAAACCATCAAGCAGTTCTTCCTTTCCCATAAAGCAGCAGTTATTTTTAACCAGCAGGCACATAGCCGTAATATCCAGATTGGAGTTATGGTTGGAGCAAATAATATACGTGCGGCTCCAATCTACAGGTTCTTCATATTCAAACTGATAAAAAATACCCGCTAACGCCGAGCTTAAGCCCCCCCATAGCCGGCGCAATTGCACCAGGGTTTGATAGCGCCCGGGTTTACGCGAAAAATAATAAAAAAATGGCCAGAAGATACTGTAAAATAATCCTACCGAAAACACATAAAAAAAGACATGCGCTTTCTTCAATATCAATTTCATCGATACCAAAAATATAAAAAATACTTACTTTCGCCACATTATGGAAACTGTTGTTAGTGGTATCCGGTCTACCGGGAAATTACATTTGGGCAATTATTACGGAGCTATTCAAAACTTCGTTAAAATGCAGCATGAATATAATTGCTATTTTTTTATAGCCGACCTGCATTCCTTAACTACACACCCCACTCCTGCTGATTTACACGGCAATGTTAAGCAGGTGCTGGTGGAATACCTGGCCGCGGGTATTGACCCGGAAACAGCTACCATATATATCCAAAGCGATGTACCCGAGGTAGCCGAGCTGTACCTGTACATGAACATGAACGCTTATATGGGCGAACTGGAACGCAGTACATCGTTCAAAGATAAAGTACGCGCCAACCCCGAGAATGTGAACGCCGGCTTGCTAACCTACCCGGTTTTGATGGCGGCGGATATACTGATCCACAAAGCAACCAAGGTACCCGTGGGTAAAGATCAGGAGCAACATCTGGAAATGGCCCGCACATTTGGCAACCGGTTTAACCGTTTGTATAACAATGATTATTTCCCTGAGCCTTACGCGTTTAACTTCAGTAATAACCTGGTAAAGATACCAGGGCTGGACGGCAAGGGTAAAATGGGTAAATCGGAAGGCGAAGCCAACGCGGTTTACCTGTCGGACACGCCCGAGATCATCCGCAAAAAAGTAATGCGCGCCGTTACCGATTCGGGGCCGACCATGGATAACCAGCAAAAGCCCGACGAGATACAAAACCTGTTCGACCTGATGAAGGTAGTATCTACTATAGATACTTACGCGCATTTTGACCACCTGTACAATACCTGCCAGATCCGTTACGGCGACCTGAAAAAGCAACTGGCCGAGGATATGATCATAGCCACGACTCCTATCCGCGAAAAAATAAATGATATTGCCGCCGATACCGGCTACCTGCGTAAAGTGGCACGTCAGGGTGCCGAAAAAGCCCGTGCAAGCGCCTCAAAAACCATCAGCGAAGTAAGGGAAATTATCGGGTTCAGGAATTTTTAGCTGGATCATAGTTGATATTCATGGTTCATAGTGATTTTTATATAAAACTTCAAAACTTGCGCTCGTTTATAACGAGTGCTTAACATGGCATAGCGTCTTTGACGCGATACAATCGCTAAAAAGAGTTAAGCACTCGTTATAAACGAGCGCAAGCATGAAAGAGTTAAGCACTCGTTATAAACGAGCGCAAGCATAATAAACGAGCGCAAGCATGAAAAGGGTTAAGCACTCGTTATAAACGAGCGCAAACATGTTTACAAACGAACGCAAGCATCTAATAGTTGATAGTTAATAGTGCTTTTTTAATAACTATTCTATAATTTACGTCCTGATTTTATGAGTTGATAAGGTTGCAGTTTTACCATGAACCATAATCTATCAACCATGAACTAATGATAATCATATATGCACATAGCTATCGTAGGTAATATAGGCGCCGGAAAAACTACTTTAACCGAGCTGCTGGCAAAAAATTATGGCTGGGAACCCTTGTACGAAGCGGTTGACAACAACCCTTACTTAGAGGATTTTTACAGCGATATGAAACGCTGGAGCTTTAACCTGCAAATCTATTTCCTGAACAGTCGTTTCCGGCAGATAGTTGATATTCAGAAAGGTAACCTCAACATTCTACAGGATCGCACTATATACGAGGATGCCTTTATTTTTGCCGAAAACCTGCACGATATGGGCCTGATGACTACCCGCGATTATGAGAACTATCGTGCTATTTTTGATAATATTACCTCGTTTATTAAACCACCCGATCTGCTGATCTACCTCAAGGCATCGGTACCTACGCTGGTAAACAATATCCAGCGCCGGGGCCGCGAGTACGAGATAGGGATCCGGATTGATTACCTGTCTAAACTGAACGAGAAATACCAGAAATGGATTAACGGGTATAACCTGGGCAAATTGCTGGTGCTGGATAAGGACACCCTTGATTTTGCCAACAGCGCCGAAGACCTGGGTACTATTATCCAGATGATTGAGAGAGAGATAAACGGGTTGTTTTAGCACCCCTCCTACATCCTCCCCTTTGGGGAGGATTTTCATATATTGTACAATATGACAAAAAGTCCTGAGTCTCTCTCCTTCGGGGAGATTAAGAGGGGTACCACCCTCGGCATTATACCCGCACGCTACGCATCCACCCGGTTTCCGGGCAAGCCGCTGGTGGATATTGGCGGGAAAACCATGATACAGCGTGTATATGAGCAGGCTAAAAAGTGCAGTAGTTTGGCCGAAGTAGTTGTAGCTACAGACGATAAACGCATATTTGACCATGTTATCAGCTTCGGCGGAAAAGCGGTAATGACAGCCAATACCCACCCAAGCGGAACCGACCGCTGCGCCGAAGTGGCCGCGATGCACCCTGAATATGACGTAGTGATCAATATACAGGGCGACGAGCCTTTTATCAACCCCGAACAAATAGCTAAAGTAGCGGGATGCTTTACCGAGCCTGGCACCCAGCTGGCCACCCTGATCAAACAAATCAATACCACGGAAGAACTATATAACCTGAGTACGCCCAAAGTAATTATTAATACCAACCACGAGGCTATCTATTTTTCCCGGTCGCCCATACCGCATGTGCGCGGGCAGGAGCCTCAAAATTGGCTGTACCACAACACTTATTATAAACACATTGGCATATACGGCTATAAAAGCGACGTGCTGCAGCAAATTACCCGCCTGCCGGTATCATCACTGGAAAAAGCCGAAAGCCTGGAGCAGCTGCGCTGGGTGGAAAACGGGTACCGCATTAAAACAGCCCTTACCGATATGGAAAGCCACGCGGTAGATGTACCGGAAGACCTGGAGAAGCTGAAATATTAAACACTATTCCGGTGACAAAATACTACCTGCTTATCCTTCTATTTTTTTCAGGCTTAGTAATTTCGGCCATAACCCCGCACGATTATTTTACCTGGATACTGGAAGTATTTCCAGCTATCCTGGGTCTGCTGACTTTAGTATTTACTTTCAGCAAATTCCGGTTTACCTATTTAACCTATGTTATGATATTGCTGCATTGCTATATCCTGTTTGTGGGCGGCCATTACACTTATGCACAGGTCCCTTTATTTAACTGGATCAGGGATGTGCTGCACCAATCCAGAAATAATTACGATAAGGTGGGGCACTTTTTCCAGGGCTTTGTGCCCGCTGTGGTCGTGCGGGAACTATTGATCCGCCGTAACATCATCGCTAAAAAAGGCTGGGTGCCGTTTTTTACTGTATGCGTTTGCGCTACCATCAGTATGTTTTACGAAATCCTGGAGTGGTTCGTATCCGTTACATCAGGCTCCGCAGGCGATTCATTTTTAGGTACCCAAGGCGATATTTGGGATACCCAATCGGATATGTTGATGGCTGTAATTGGGGCCATCTGCATGGTATTGCTTTTTGCTAAATGGCAGGATAGAGAGATTAAAAAAATTCAATTATATTAGATCTGTTTAAAACACAATATCTCGTCAATCGCGAGCTTTTATCAGCGACGTGGCGATCCCCGATAAGCGGGGCCACTCTGCCTATCGGGATAATTAGACTTATAACCTTAATCATGAAAACAATTTATACCCTTTGCTGCGCTTTAGCGCTGCTCACACTCAAAGCCAAAGCCCAAACTGAAGATTATGTAATAACTACCCAGGGCGACACCTTAAAATGTAATATAAGTTTTCCAATAGTTGGCCCAAGTAAATACAAGATACCCGGAGGAGAATCACAAAAATTGGATCGGGATAAGATCAAAGAATACTACATCACCCGGAAAGATTTACGCAAACGGGCGGTTTTTATGGGTGATAAAACTAAGGCCGATTTTTTAGAGGTGGTTGAAAATGGCAACATCAGTTTATATAAAATAATTTATACTAATGGTCGTACCTCCACCGAAGAATGGTATATAGGTAAAGCATCAGATCGTGTATCGGCCTTGAAAAGCAGTAGTCTTTTTTTAGGAAAAAGGCGCAAAGACCGCAAAGACGATTTCTCAGAAATGCTTAAAGACAAACCTGAGGTTTATGATAAATATATGGCTGAAAAGAAATTCAGTTTTAATGCCATACAAAATCTGGTGCATTTGTATAATACCGGGCATAGTTTAAAAGAAGATACACCTGTCATCACTAAAAAGGATGATGCTTATTAATATAGATAAAGCGTGTCCCTTCATATAACAACACTACTCTCGAGGCCGAACTTGTTTCGGCATCCCAGCATAAGGTCAACATAGTATATTACTTTGCTTGTGGGATACCGAAACAGGTTTGGCATGAGCGAGAGTAAAATTTTCATCTTCCTGACCTTCCGACTTCCGGACTATACTCCTACTTTTCAACAATTCTTTCCAACATTCCATAATCCCGCAATTTTTCCTACTTTTGTATCCCGTACACAAACAATTTACATGACCAAATA